>Ga0302323_100002586_pt1 | contig 14699 bp, 21 predicted proteins | sample Fen_T0_3_FD_201950 | JGI IMG/M metagenome (GOLD analysis project Ga0302323, IMG submission 201950) | Peat permafrost microbial communities from Stordalen Mire near Abisko, Sweden - Fen_T0_3 | ecosystem: Environmental > Terrestrial > Soil > Wetlands > Permafrost | place: Sweden: Abisko... | reverse complement strand
GGCGAACAGCGGTTCGCGACCCATCAGCGACATCCGCTGCGTTGAACTCAGCGCCCCGAAGCGGGCCGGTTGCACTCGTGCCGAGTGCTCCCGAAGGTATCCCCACCGCGGTGGCCGCGCGACGTGCGGCGCTACGAGTGCGTGTGCCCGCACGACGGCGCGCGCTTGAACGAGATCGGAGTGGAGGTCAGCGAGCAAATGGGCGTCGTGCCACAGCAGGTGCGCGTGATCCATCACGAGCGGGTCGAGTACGCGTGCTTGCTGCGACGGCGGCCTGCGGCTGGCGGCCAAGCCACCGCAGGTGATCCCCAAGGGCCTGCTCAGCGAAGCGGCGCTGGCCTGGGTGATCACGTCGAAGTACCTGGATGGCCTGCCGCTGTACCGGCAGGCCCTGCTGCTGGGCCGCTTCGGTGACACGGAGCTTTCGCACAACACGCTGTCTTCTTGCTAATCAGGTACATCGTTGGACAAGACTGTCACTGGCCAGTCACGTCGCACCGCTACAACCTCTTGACTGTTTCGCGCGACCGAGCAAGCTGCAGTCTTTCAATCACGCGACACCACAGCCCGCGACGTGGGATATCTCCAATGCACCAGAAACTCTGTATTGTTCTCCTTGGCCTGTCGGGCGCCTTCGTGGCCGACGGGGTTCGTGCCGGAATTGTTGACATCGCACTGACTGGCGACACAACACAACTGACGTCGACCACGACCAACTTCACCGACGGTATTGAGCAGACCGTCCAGAGGCTCACTCTTCTCAACGCCGGCACCGGGACGAACGTGCTCCTGGGAATCAACGTCGCGGTCGGCGACACGATCCGCGGAAAACTTATGCTGAACGGCCCTGTCACGTTCGGGCTCGACATCAACGCCGTTTCTTACCAGACACAGCTCTACTTCTCTCTGTGGAACCTGGGTACAACCGCCAACTACCTTGGCTACACGGAGTCGGTCACGTTCCTGAACAACGGTACGCTTGTGGCGCCACCCATCGGCATCAGTGCGAACTTCGCCGGTACCGGCAGTCTCGGGCTTTTGCTTGGCGTCGGTGGTTCCTACTCGACTCCGTCGGTCCCGACGGCGCCGTTTACGTTTACGGAAATCGCTTTTTCGGCCTCGATCAACCAGATCCTCGACCGCAGGTTCCAGAACCTGACTTCTGCGACGCTAGCTGACGGTACGCCGACGCTGACAATCGAAACCACGTCGTATCTCCCGCCGCCGGCGGTACCCGTCCCAGCTGCCGGCTGGCTACTGTTGAGCGGGCTGGGTGCTTTCGGTGTCGTCGCGAGAAAGGCGAGAAAGCACTCGCGCCGATGGGCGACAAAGCCATCGTCACCGACAGCATCACAAGACCGGCGGCGCGATTAAGTTGAGACTTCATGCGCTCTAACGTTTGAGATAACCGGCATGACCCGGCTTGCCGGGGCATGGGAACTTGCGCCGAGCGCCGACCTGCGCTGAAGCACACGCGTCAAAGGGGCTCGGAAGCGGTCACTCATGGAAGACCGCTCCTGCCGGTAGGATGAAATCACCTTTGGGTGAAGCTGACGGTGGCGGTGCCGATGCGTTCTACAACTTCGAGCGCACCACATCAAGCCCAGCGCTGCTGTCAAGCAGCTTGACAGCCGAGGTGCCAAGGCTCGGCTTGGCGATGATTCTTCGCCCGAAATCATCGGTCTGAAGACCTCGATTCGAGACGAATATGAATGCGTAAGTGAGTGCGGAGATAGGCGCGGTGGCGCTGTTGTCGGACACGCTTCGCATGTCAGGAGGTTCGGGTATGACACCCTCGTCGAGAGATCGAATCAGCGTCGACTTGCGCGGCTTGAAAGCCTCTCTGTTCGCGCGGGCTCGTGCCCGAGGCGTCTCGCCTTCCGGACTGGTCCGGGAGGCATTGATTGCCGCCTTCGGTCGGACCGAACCGTCGAGCCTTGATCACGTTGCAGCGGCCGCTCCGTTGCCGATGGAGGACCGGGTGAGGTTGTCGCTGCGCATGAGCCGCGAGGAGGCCGGCGTCACCCTTGCGGCAGCGCGCCAAGCTGGGCTTGCTCCCGGGGCTTTTGTGGCAGGACTCGTGGCGGGCGTGCCCGCGTTGCTCGGTGGTGCGAGCCGCGACGTGCACGTCGCGGCCTTGATCGCGTCCAACGCTGAGATTTCAACCCTCAGTCGCGACATCCATCACCTGACGGCCCTGCTGCGTCAAGGCAATGTGCGCGCCGCGCAGGAGTACCGGGACAGGCTCGAGACGCTGGCCGGAGACGTGAGCAGCCACCTGCTACTGGCCTCGGGTGTGTTGGCCCATCTGAGGCCGCGCAGCCAACGTGCCGACGCATCGAAGCACCACACGACTTGAACTACTGGAGAAACGCATGCCTCAGGCACCGAACATTGACGGCGTCCTCATACAGTGGGGCGACCGGCTCTTCTATCCCGGCAACCGCATCGTCAAGACGATGCCACAGCCCAAACTGGGCGCCAGCGGAGCCCGACAACGGGCCGCCGCGATCCGTGAGCGCATCGAGGCGACGGTGGTGCGCCGTGCCCCGCAGGTGATGGTCAAGGTGACCGGCGGCGGGCGCGGCATGAAGGCCATCGCCGCGCACTTCCGCTACATCAGCAAGAACGGCCGACTCGACATCGAAGACGAGCGGGGCGAGACGACGCGTGGCAAGGATGCGCCGCCCGAGCTGGCCGACGACTGGCGCTTCGGTGGCACGCTCATCGACGACGTGAGCGACCGGCGCGAGGCATTCAACGTCATGCTGTCGATGCCGCGTGGCACCGATCCGTTGACAGTGCAAAAGGCAGCGCGAGAGTTCGCGAAGGCTGAGCTGGCGGACCACAAATTCGTGATGGTGCTGCACGACCACCAGGCCAACCCGCACGTGCACATCAGCGTGCGCGCGGAGTCCAAGCATGGCAAGCGGCTGAATCCGCGCAAGGTCGACTTGCATCGCTGGCGAGAGACCTTCGCCGAGAAGCTGCGCGGCTGGGGCGTCGAGGCCGAAGCGACGCGGCAGGCCGCGCGCGGATGCGTTCGCAACTACGAGCCGCTGTGGCGTATCAAGGCACGCGATGACGGAAGGCTGCGCAAGGGTCGCCCGACGATGAAAGCTGGTGCAAAGACGGCAGCCACGCGTGCGATGGCCATCGATGCCTGGCGGGAGATTGCGAAGGCGTTGGCGGCATCTGGTGACACATCCGACCGGGACCTGGCGCAAGTCATTTCCGGGTTCATCGTTGAGATGCCGTTCCTGGTCGGAGCAGGCCGCTCGGCAGAGTTGCAACCTTCGCTTGAGAAGATCCGGCCAGCGGTATGGGAGAGTCGGGGACCATCCCTTGAGCGATGAGAGGCAGCCCATCGCTTCCCGTGTCTTGCCCATCAGAGGGACGTCGGCCGTTGATGATATTTAGGTTGTCGCTTGGACCGTGAGCTGAGATTTTCTCTAGGGAGCAGGTGAGCAGGTCTGCTGTGTCAATCCGGCTGGTGAAACCTCGGATCACAGCCGAGGCGCAGGACGTCACAATCCCGGTCATGCCCAATATCGCATCGATCCTTAAAGCCGAAATCTCCCGCGTCGCTCGCAAGGAGGTTCGCAACGAGACTGCGGCCCTCAAGAAGGCGGTGAGCGCCTATCGTGGCGACATCGCTCAACTGAAACGACATGTCAAAGAACTGGAAGCGAAGCTGAGCCGGCTGGGCAATTCAAGCCCAAAGAAGCCAACAGGCCTGGTGTTAGAGGACTCGGCGGAGGGCTTCCGCTTTAGCGCCAAGGGTCTGGCATCACACCGCAAGCGACTCAATCTATCGGCAGCGGACTGCGGTCTGTTGCTCGGTGCCTCGGACCAATCTGTCTACAAGTGGGAAGACGGAAAAGTTCGTCCGCGCGCCAAGCATTTGCCCGCCATCGCGGCGCTGCGGACGCTTACGAAGAAGTCTGCGGCAGACCTGGTCAAGTCCCTGCGTCAAACCGCGTAGCTTGGCTCCAACGCTACGTCGATGGGCCATAAGAAAAGCCCGCGACCATTGCTGGCGGCGGGCTCGGCTTCCGGACATGAGCAGCACTGGTGCTTAATGACGGCTTCTTGGCGCTGGGGTACGGGTTCCCTGGACTTTCGTCTGCTCCGCCCAATCGTGCGGCCGGTTCTGCGCTTCTGACGCCTGTATTGTACCTGGGATAGCCTCTGGCTCTTGATGCTCGCTCAGGCCGCCTCGGCGCTGCGTGCGCGTTTTGGCTTCGTCGCTGGCGCCTTCGCCGCTTTGGCGATCAGCTCTTGGTAAACCGCTTCCACGGCCGCGTCATGCAGGGCCAACTCGCCCGCGACAGCCGTGCTCTGGCGATCAGCGCAGTGCTTGATGCTCAAGGGCAAGGTTTCCAAGGTACCTGACTCAGCGCACTGAGTGAGGATGGCAGCAGGATCCAGCAGAACAGAGAAGGGATTGAACGGCTTCGACATCGGGTGCTCGGGAAGTTGGGAGAGCCACTCTGCGGGCAGCCCTCAAGTTTATGGGGGCACGCCATCGATGTCGACTGATCCCTTTGTTCATGAGGGGTGGTGCGGGCGAAGGCGTTGAGGACTTGCGGTGATCTCGATCAAGCCGCCAGGCGCAGTCCGCTGTTGGCCGCGAAGAGCCTTCTTCGGCAGTGAGTGTGAGGACCAGGCCGAGGATCGTCGGCCCTAACGGCTAGTTGGCCAATGTCAGCTGTTAGCGACCTTGCCGAACTGGCAGTCCCGGCCATCAGCGGCCGGTCGTGAAGGGCCGGTTCGGAGTAAGACTTCGAAATCAAGGTGATACCGCCTATGCCAAACAGGAAACGATTGATCGGGTTTGAGGGCGCGCGGATCGTCAACTATCAAGGCCTACTGCCCGCAACGCCCCTTAAAGCCAGCGTCAACTTTCTGGCCTCGCGTTTCCACGGCGCGGCAGGAGCACTAGGTCGGCCGCTTCCTCAGCATCCTTGAGGAGCGTCTTGCGCGGCATGCCTAGCTGCGCACGCATGGTCAGCCCACGCGCCAAATCCGTGACTTGGGTTGCGCGCGCAGCTACCGGAAAGTCAGATGGGATTTCTCCCGCGCTGATCCCGTCCCGGAAACGGCGCTCCACCAGCGCCGCGCCGCCCGCGGCCGCGCTCTGCAGGAACCGCTGAACTTCAGCGTCGTTCACAAGCGGCGCGACGCACATCATGAGGCAGCCCCGGGCGGACCCTTTCTCGGTCGCACTTTCGACGGCGTACTTCAGAAAATCCGCGATCGAGTCGCGAAGACTCTGTGGCGAGAGGAGTGCCTTCGCGGCGGATGCGCCCTTCCGTTCTGCGTACGCCTTGAGAACGCGCACGAAGATCGCCCGCTTGTCCCCATAGACGGCATACAGGCTCGGACGTCCCACGCCCATCCCGGCGACGAGATCGTCGATCGTCACTCCGTCGTAGCCTTTCGACCAGAACACCTGAGTCGCCTTTTCCAGCGCCCCCGTCTCGTCGAAGCTGCGCGGTCGACCCCGCGGCCTAGCGGTATTTAGAACCATTTGGTTAAAAACTCATTGACAATCATCACCACGCCAATATACAACCGAATAGTTCGAAATTGGCAAGTCGTCCGTGGCCTTCGCGGGCCTCGCGACTCGGCCTTCACCCTTCACCATGGAGACGCCTATGGAACATTCAATCGCGCTCGTCACCGGCGCCACCTCCGGACTCGGTTATGCGGCAGCCAGCCTGCTCGCCACCAAGGGCTACCGCCAGGTCATCGTCACCGGGCGCAGCCTGGCCGGGGCCCAGCAAGCGGCCGCTCAACTCGCGGCTGAGACCAAGACACAGATTTTCACGCCGCTGGAGCTGGAGCTGGACACGCCGTCCAGCGTTCAGTCCGCGCTCGCAGAGATCGTCAAGCGAGCTCAGCCGATCGATTTCCTGCTGCTCAATGCAGGGATGGTTCCAGGTAAGAATCGTGTGCTCACTGCGACGGGCATCGAGGCTTCTCAAGCCCCGCTGATCGGCCATCATCAACTGACTGTCGGGTTGCTTCGCGCCAACCTTCTTAGCCCCAACGCGCGGATTGTTATCGCCGGCGCGGAGCCTGCCCGCGGGGGCGTACCCATGTTCAAGTACACCGACGTGCCCGCCCTCGCGGCTAAACACTTCCGGGGCGACCAAACCGCCGCTGTTGAAGCCCTACTGCGCAACGGGCCGAATGTGAAGTACGTGCCCAACAATGCGTATGCCGACGCGAAGCTCATCGTCGCTTGGTGGGTCTCGGCGCTGGCGCGCCGGCTACCCTCCGGCATGGCCGTGTACGCCGTATCGCCCGGTGCCGCGACCGCTACCAAGGTTTCGCGACAAGCTGGCCTGGCCGTGAAGTATCTGTTTGTCCCAATCGCGAACCTCATCCCCGGCATGAATCAGACACCGGAGACCGCCGCCCGTCGCTACCTCCAGGCGTCGGAGTTTGGAACCGACGTCTCTGGGCAATTCTTCGCCTCGGCGCAAGGGAAATTCTCAGGCCCAATTGAGGTGCAGCGCCACCCACATCTCCTCGATGGCGCCAACCAGGAAGCCGCGTGGCAGGCCGTCGTCAATGTCTCAGGTGTCAATTTATCGCCTGTCAGACCCGCGTCTCCAGCGGGTCCGCTGATGCCAAAACGGCCCGTCGGATTGACATAGGAAAATTCGCCGTCTTCCGCAGCACCTTAAGAGCGGTGTCCTGAAGGGAGGCCCGATCGCGGCGAAATGGGCGCGACTCACAACGAAGAAGAAAACAAAATGTCTTTGTTGAAAAACAAGATCGCCGTCGTCACGGGCGGTAGCAGCGGCATCGGCCTCGCGACCGCTAAGAGGTTCGTTGAAGAGGGCGCCTATGTGTTCAGAGACCGTGAGTTCGAGGTCCGGCTGCGAGTGACAGAGTACCCGCTGCAAAGCGGTCGGCCGCAAGCAGGGCTACCGGCTATCGTGTGTAGGTGGTGCAAGCGCCATTAGCCTCTTCCGCAGTGCGCGCACGACTCGGTCAAGTTCTGGAACTTGGCCGCTGAGGGTTCTGGCAAACGCATCCCACTGCCGCTGTTTGCCCGCGTCTGCGGAAAAGCCGTCACTGAGCCCGTCCGGAACCGAGACCGGAATTTCGGTATTGCGCCGAGCAAAGGTCGCGGCGATGGCCAGCCGTATTCGCTCCGGTTCGAACTTGAATGCGTTCATGAGCATCCAAATATCGTAGTAGTCCTTCATGCGGCTGTTGGCCCGTCCCAGAACCACCATGGCATGAAACTTCTCGGCGATGACTGTCTCGGGCGCATAGGCGCGCAGGTGCGGCGACGGCATATCGAGCAACACTGGCAGATCGATGTCTTCGACACCCGGCTCGATAGCGTCCCCAAAGCCGATGTCCACCGTGATCGGAATGCGCGCACCGGCAAGTGCAGCCGTGGTGCGAAGGCGCGATCCACCGTATTCGACCTCTTCGCGAATGGCCTCGATCCGCAGGCCCTTCAAATCGAAGCTCACACCGTCGTCAAGCTTGACCGCCATGATTTCGCGGAACGCTGCGAGCAGCGCATCCTCCGCCGCGTCCCCGAAACCAAGCAGGTCTACATCGCGTGTCGCGCGGTGCGGTTCGTCGAACCAGGTGGCCAGCAGCATCGCACCCTTCAGCACGAACCGCTCGCGGTGCGCCGACAGGCTCAGCCGATGCAGCAGGCGTTCGAGCGCGTAGCGCGTGAGCAGCAGTTCCATCGGCTGGCCGCGCGCACGCGCCAGGTTCAAGAGGCGCTGGCGCACCGAAGCGCCGATGTTGCGCGGGCGATCAGGCATCGCTGGTCAGCGCCATGACGTACGGCTCCATCGTGGACCACACGCCTACAGCCTCGGCCTCGCGGGCAATCTGCGCAGGCGTGGCCTTGCGCTGCCGCAACGCCTGACGCAGGCCCTCGATGGCAAGCGCATCGCCCACCGTTCGGCGGTAGCGGAACAGGTCGGCCACCGTCTTGGCAACACCAAACACGGGCACGAGCGTACCGACGATCTTCTTGCGCTCGACGCTGCGGCGCAGAAGCTCGTCGGAGAACCGGGCGATGCGGATTGGCGGGTAGGTGAGTCGGGGGCGCCAGTCCTTGCGCCCGATGGCGATCCAGACCTTCGGCGGCATCTGGTCGGTGAGGCCGTGGAGCGCCAGGGCGGAGGCCAGGCAGATGACACCCTTGGGCACAAGCCGCGCCGCTTCGGCGAGCGACTGTTGTGCATCGAGCGCGGCATCGGGCAGCTGGTAGAGCCCGCGCGCGAGACGCACGACCTCGCCGGCTTGCTCCATGCGGCTGATCGTGGTGGCGGTGATACCTACCTCACTGAACTCAGCGAGCCGCGTCATCCCCCGGCGCTTCAGCAGCGCCAGCGCCTGGGTGCGCTGCGTGGAGGTATTGGGGGCCGGCATGTTATAAATCCTCGGGCGAATCAAAGAAACGTCCGAGGATTTATACCACTCCGGCACGACCCTGGCGAGGGGGCAGCTCATCGGCATTCGACTGCGGGGTCAGTCGCTCGGATGGGATGATGCTGCCGAGGCGGCAGCGGTGGCATCGCTTCGATCATTGGATGCCACCGCCACACCGGCATCGAAGGGTCGCACACGTACCGCCCACTGTCCTCGATGTCAGCGTGAACGACGAAGAGCAACGGTGCCGCACTCACGCAGTCGGTCAGCGTCGCACTCGCCAGCGCGCTCCTCGCTCCCACACACACAAGTTCTCTTCGCTCATCGAGATGTGCCTTGCGAGGCTTGCAGTTTGCGATGCGGTCCTGTGGCCACTGCGGTGGCTGGCACGGGTCAGGCATTCGCTGGAACCGGTGGGTCTCGCTGGACCTTTCATCACCGTGCTGGCACGGATGCTCAGCTTGTTCAATGCGTCACGGTCGGCCGGTCTTTGCTCCAATGTTCGAGATCGGTACGCCGCCATGCGACAGCGCGATTTGCAATGCGCACAGGCGAGGGGAACTTGCGTTGGGCCACCAGCCGATAGATGGTGGACCTGGCCAGCCCCGTCATGCGCGTGACCGCGCTCATCCGCAAGAAGAACGAAGCATTGATCGCTGAGCTGTCGTCAACGACCGGATCGAATTGGCGCATGGCTTTGCCCTCCGCATGAGTCTCTCTGAGACTCTAGGCCGGGCGTGCTTCGAATCAGCGATGACTTTTGACGGAAAACTGACACAAGCGAAACCTCGGCATCGAGGTGAACGACGCCCTGGAAATCTCCAAACAGCCGAGATCTGAGCGAGGCGCAGACCGGGTACGGCCGGCATGTACCTGAAACCGTCCATATCGAATCGAATCCAAGCCCGCTTCTGCGGGCTTTTTTTTCCGGCTGCACTTGAACGCTTGACTTGAGAGGCGCGACCCGGCCTGCCGGGGCACGTCAGCTCGATGGAGGGCTCTGCGCCAACCTGGTACTGCTGCAGCGACCCCAGGGCGCCCTATTTTTTCATGTGACTTGGGAGATCTTTGGCCCAGACACCCTCCACTCCGTCCATGCCACCATAGCGCTTGATGACAGTTGCCGTGACGAGGTAGATTGGAATCGAACGGCCAAACTTTCTTGTCCAAGTCCTCGCGAAGTTCTTGTCGTTGTCCGAGAACTCTTCTTCAAGCTTGACGCCAAGCAGCGCTTTGTAAGCAAGGCTGTACAGATAGTTGAGGCCTGGGTTTTCGCCACTCATCGCTGCTGGCAAATGCGTATGCCAAACCGCGATTGGAATACTTCCCACGGGCACATCAGGACGAACTGTTGCATGAGACGCCGTGCCATCGCTGCGAACGGTGATGCCGACCCGCCCGCTCTGTTCACGGAAGACGACTCCACAGTATTCTCGACGTCGGTGAAGGCTCGTTTCGTAGTAATAATTCGCGGCATACCAGACTGCCGCCAATTCGGTATCGAAACGCTCCGTGTTAACTCGAGCAGAGTTCAACGGAGTCAATTGGTCATCACTCATGAAACCCTCTTTCGCGTGACATTTACACGCGCCAAATGGAGCGCACAGTGTGTGAGTTTCGGAGCGTCTTGCCGGAGAACCCTTTGCATCTCACCATGCATCTGACGAAGCGAGGCGTCATCAGCAACTTTGCTGATAGCTGGGCACAGCAGTCGCTGTAGACCGTCTTGATGCCTAAGGTTTGAGGCAACAGGCGGCGCCCGGCTCGCCCGGTGTCCTCTCGATGGAAGAGTTGGCCTGCATTTTCATGAAGAACACTTCGGCAGTGGACTCGGCTTCGACTGGCGAAAAACCAAGGCTTGAGTACAGGGCCAACGCGGTCGGGTTGTCTCGATAGACACGAAGGGTGACCGCATTTGCGCCGGTTGTTTGAAAGGCCTGCTCAATGAGCTTCTGGCAAAGCTGGCGCCCGAATCCGTGACCGCGCGCAGCGGGCGACACGATGATTCTGCCGAGATGCACGGCGCTCGGCTGTGAAGCAAAGTGTTGACCGAAACCGTAAGGGACACCTTCTCCCACGGCTAGGCAGTAACTCTTGCCATCAGTAGCTGAGAGAAGTGTTGGCAGCTCGTCGGACGCGAACGGAAACGGAACGCGTGGGCCAGCCCAACGAAGGCAAGCCGCGGCGTCTGGAACCCACGATGCGATCACCGCGTAGTCGGCTGGGGTTGGAATACGAAGAGTCGCTTTCAATGCAAGCTAATGTTTTAAATGAGCGGCACCCCACGGCTTGCCGTGGGGTGCCGCTCGCTGGGAGGGTTCGACACCTGCATTGAAGCGACCACCTCTTTCAGCCTCATATCAAAGCGACGAGCAACAACACGATGCCTAACGCGGCGACGTTCCACACGAGCGACCGAATGAGCGGGACACCAAAAGCATACAGAGGAAGGTACAAGACTCGGGCGGCGAAGTAGAGTCCCGCGCCCCATTGCGACAACTGATTATTCTTGCCGGCCAAGACCACCGCAAGGACAAGCGTGGCGAAGAAGGGGAACGTTTCGGAGAAGTTGTCTAGTGCTCGGGCGAGCCGCCCAGCCGCACCAAGAAGCGGAGCGAGCGGTTGATCTCGGGCGCTCGCCGTCCAACGATAGCCGCGCTGCAGACTTGCAGAGTGCGATGCAGCGACGACGTGAACGAGCCCAAGCAAAACACTGAGGCCCAGCATCCGAAGTTCAAAGGCGATCATCGGTGTTCCCCTTGCGTGTGACGTCTAACGATTGAGACAACCGACCTAACCCGGCTTGCCGGGTCACGTCCTCTCGATTGGAGGGTTGGCCAGCACGTCTTGCGTATTGCTTACTTGGCCGGCTTCTGTGCCGCAATGAGTGTCGCGGTGTACTGCTCGCCATTTGCGTGCTTAAGGACTACAAGGAGTTTGTCGCCTGGAGCCTTGCTTTCGAGCTTGGCTTGCAGCTCCTTGCCTTTGCTACCTGCAATTGGCTGGCCCTCAAGTTCCACGACTTGATCGCCCTTGGTGAGGCCGGCTATGGCCGCAGGAGATCCGGATGCGACGTCGCCAATGAAGAGTGAAACAAGCGTCGGATTCCAGAACATGCCCTCCGCTTCGATTCGTAGCCCGAAGCCGAACCAACCACTCTCGGTGGCTGCAATTGCAAGGGAACTTGAAAGGGCAACTGCTGCGGCCAGCAGGAGGATTCGTGTTTTGTCGGTTGACATTGGCGCGGTGTGGATTGGTGATGGATAACGTTTGATGAGAGGCGTGACCCGGCTTGCCGGGGCACGTCCTCTCGATAGAAAGGTTGGGCATCACCGCTTCGCTCGTGCTTTCGCGGGCCATACGCGAAGCGCGCAGTGCTTGGCCGCATGCGTGAAGTCTTTGTCTGTGGTGAGGAGCGTCAGATCGTGCCGGACGGCGAGTTGCGCAAGCAGTGCATCAATGGTGCCGATCTGCACACCCGCTTGGCGACATGCATTTCGCAGGGCCGCAGCACCGATGTGATCATCTCGATCGGGTTGAAGCAAAGGCAAGGCGGCGAAGCGTTCGATGATCTGGGTCTGGGCTTTGGCACCCGAGAACCCTTGCAATAGCTCCTGAAGGACCAGGCCAGTAGTGACCACAACGTCTGCGCCGAACAGGGCGTCCTTGAGTTCTTGCACCTCAGGTTCGGTAGCTTCAACATCCCGGCGAAGGGCCAGAGACCAAACGCTTGTATCAACGAGCAGCGTCATTTGCGACGAGACCGTTCAGCCTTGTAGTCGAATGACTGATCCCACTCCAGCTTGCCGAGTAGATCGGCTACGCGCCGCTGCTCGCGGCGCGCGATGAATTCTTGCAGGGCTTTGGTTACCGCGGCCTTCTTCGTGCGTTCACCGCTGACTTGAAGGGCTCGGTCGAGAAGGGCCGGATCGATTGCGAGGTTGGTGGCCATGTGTGACTCCTTGTGCGAAAGTCTACACACTTCCTCGATTTGAGTCGATTCTTGCCTGTGACGCCCAACGTTTGAGATAACGGGCGTGTCCCGGCTTGTCGGGACAAGATGGCTCGGCGCAGGTAGGTCGGGGGTGAATCCAACGCGGAGAGCACTGGGCGTGTCCTCGCTGCGCGAGGCCGGGTTCTGGTGCTGCGCATCGAGCTGCTGTCAAAGGCACAGCGTGTTGGCGTAGCTTCGGTCGATTTCTGCGGCCAGTTCGGCCTTCACTGCATCGACGTCCTGGGGCTCGAGCGCCGCCAGCTGCTCCGCAATAACCTTCTGCACGATGGCCAACAGGGATCGGATGTACTTCCGAGGTCCCGGGCGAAGCTCCATGGGCTCGCCGCTGGGCTACTGCAAAAGGTTCCAGATGTCCCGATCGAGCTTGTCGTAAGGCTTGAGTCGCATGCCACAGCGGAACCCCGACTCGTCCTGGAGCAGGATCCGCCGGCTCGGCGCCTGCCCCCGCTTGAAGTCCGTTTCGATGAAATCGCGAAAGTGGCCGGCGATCTGCGCGGCCACCTCTCTGAGCATCCCTGGTTCCATGTGTCCCCCTCGAGCCAGCCCTGGCTTCTTTCTGCGCGATCAAGCGTCACATCCGCTTCGGCGGTTATGTGACGGGACTTTATACGTAGCCAGAGCGCCATTGGCTGCGACCTTGCGAGCGGTGGGTCTTGGCGAAGAGCCTTGCTGACTCGCCGGAGAGCGAGGTCGCCTCGGCCGAAGCGATGACAACAAGATCATGCGTCAATGTTGTGTGTCACCGCTTCGCCCCGTTTCGAGCTTGCTCTCGCCGATCGGAACTGGGCATGGATTCCATTGACGCCGCTCGCCAACCTGCACATCACGATAGATTTCCTGGGGAATGTCGAGCAGGACGCGGAAGAGTCGCTTCGGTTCATGTTGGGCCGACTCCGGATGGCTCCGTTTGAGGTTCGCCCTCGCGCCGAAAAGGCCTGGCCGTTGTGGAACTGGACCCTAACCATTCGTTGGACCGAATGGACAGTGGGTCGCTTCTCGCTCATCAGGGAAATACCGAATGATGGCGTCGTTCGCTTCTTGCGCGAACGAGTGGAAGCATGACCATAGGGAATACCCAATAAGAAAATGCGGAAGGGTCGCCCAGTGCCTGAGGTACGGGGCAGAGTGCTCTCCCCAATATTGAGGATCGGGCATTGACAAAGGTGACGCGAGCGCTGCGATAGTTCACTCTGCCAAGGCGACGGAACTAAATGACGATCCAGCAGGCCACATCGTTCGCGACGCCGGTGAACTTCCCCAACGTCCCCGCCACGAGGTCAAGGGGTTCCACACCTCCTCGTCCAAGGCGATGCTCAACTGCTTGCCAACTGCCTGAGCGTCAAACAATCCTTAGGCTACTCATCTGGAGTGACCGTGAATGCAGCCAATCGGGTAGCCGTGATGGGCCTGTGCGGCGCCGAACACTTGCACTACGCTGGCCAGCAATCGGTCGACACCGGTGCGCATGTCGATGGGCTGAACCGCCAGCCAGACGATATCGATGCGGATCACCGCAGGAACTCGCGCAGCCAGGCGGCGCACTCCGAAGCCGCGGAGCACGGCCAACTGACGCTGATCGCCACCGGCCCACGACGCACCTCGAGCCGGATGTCGGTTGCAGCCGGTGCCGGATCAGGTGGCGGCATCTGCACCGGCACGAACGCCGGAGCCGCCCTGTTCAATGGAGCGACCGACGTACTGCCGCCGCGCCCCTCGGCTTCCACCACCCATCGTCGCGCCAGGTTCGCGTTGATGCCGTGGGCCATGGCGACAGCGGCCTTGGACACGCCTGGCACGCGGCAGGCCGCGATCACCTGCGCCTTGAACTCGGCGCTGTGGGTGCGCCGGCTGCGCCCGCTGCTGAAGGCTTCATTGGGAGTTGAGTTAGTGCGCACGAGTCCACCAAAAACTTAGTGGACTCCAGCATCGACGAACAACTGCAACCCTTCAAGGTGCCTCGCCTGGACGCTTAAAGTCGATATCCACCCGTGGGATTGGACTGGATCCCTCCAGGCGCTACCCCCAGCCCCATTGGGATAGCTACCGACTTGGCTCAGTGCACGGGCCGGTGGTGCGCCAACTTTTCGCCTTCTTCGGTCAACAGGTCGAAGGAGCGTTTCGCCGCCAAATACTGTTGCCGCAATGTGTTGAGTCGATCCAGCGAAGCTGGCAACTGGCGCCACTTCTGCGAACTTGACATTTGTTTCTTGATCTCGGCCTGCAGCAGCACATAGCGCCGAGAAATTTCCTGGAGGTGCAT
>Ga0302323_100002584_pt1 | contig 14703 bp, 9 predicted proteins | sample Fen_T0_3_FD_201950 | JGI IMG/M metagenome (GOLD analysis project Ga0302323, IMG submission 201950) | Peat permafrost microbial communities from Stordalen Mire near Abisko, Sweden - Fen_T0_3 | ecosystem: Environmental > Terrestrial > Soil > Wetlands > Permafrost | place: Sweden: Abisko... | reverse complement strand
GCGACCCTTCACCTTCGAGACATCGCCGACAGTCTGCAATGAGACGCCCTTATCGTTGGCGGCCTTGCGCAAAACATCGAAGACGGCTTCGGTTTCGAGAGCCTTATTCGGACCTTCGTCCCATGAAACCTTGAGCGCCTTCCGCCCCTCTATCGCGCCGAAGACGGAATCGGCCGCCATGGCAACCGCATAGTCACCGACTTTCACCGCATTGACCACACCCGGAACCTTGCGGGATTCTTGGTCGTCGAAGCTGACGGCCTTGCCCCCGATCACGGGACACCGCGCCAGAAATGCGTACTTCATTCCAGGAACGCGAAAGTCTATGCCGTACTCCGCGGTGCCATTCGTCTTGGAAGGCGTATCCAGACGTGGAATCGGCGTGCCAATCAATTTGTACTGAGACGAGTCCTTGAGCTTCGGCTCTTTCGGGATTGGCAGTTTCGCGGCGCGCTCCACCAATTCGCCGTACGACTCGCGCCGGCGCGAAGCCGGATGCAACACAAATCCCTTGTCGGTCGTGCATTCTGCTACGGGCACACTCCACCTCTGCGCTGCGGCTGCGATCAGCATTTCCCTGGCTGCAGCGCCAGCCTGCCGCATCGGGTCCCAAGTCGTGCGAACGCTGGCGCTGCCTCCGGTGGATTGGTCGCCGAAGAGCGTGCTCGCGCCTGCCTGCTGGATGGCGATGTCGCTCCAGTTGGCGTCGAGTTCATCGGCGAGGATCATTGGCAACGAGGTGCGAACGCCTTGACCCATTTCCGAGCGAGCAACGACGATGGTGACCTTTCCGTCGGGCGCAATGCGGAGGTAGGCATTCGGTGCAAACTCGTGCTCGCCAGTCTCATGGGAGCGGCCATTTGGCCAATAGAAAGCAACCACAAGCCCTGTTCCGGCGACTGCTCCCCCGACGAGGAATTGGCGGCGTGAGATTGGGCTCATTGCGCACTTCCGGTCGCCGACGCAGCACGCGCGACGGCTCGGCGAATGCGGTGGTATGTTCCACAACGACAAAGGTTGCCACTCATGGCCTGCAATATTTGCTGTTCGGATGGGTGCGGTGTCTTGGCCAGCAGCGCGGCAGCTTGCATGATCTGACCCGATTGGCAGTAGCCGCACTGGGGAACGTCTTCGGCGATCCATGCCTGTTGCACAGGATGCGAGGCTTCGTGCGAGAGGCCCTCAATCGTGGTGATAGCCTTGCCCGCAGCGGCGGAAACCGGGGTGATGCACGAGCGGGTGGATTCGCCATCAACATGGACAGTGCAGGAACCACAGATTCCAGCACCACATCCATACTTGGTGCCGGTCAGTTCAAGAGTGTCGCGGATCACCCAGAGTAACGGCGTTTCGGGCGCGACCTTTAGTTTGCGTTCACTTCCATTGATACTCAAGATGATTTCGGACATGAAAACCTCGGTCGTGCAAGCCTGTACGGTCGGTGAACGCGTCGCGGTAAGGTGCCCGACCTTTGGAATCCGATGGTAAAGGAATTTAAGGGAAAGGCAAGGCATCGTTCCGTTAACCGGCAGCGACGGAGCAGTTGTCGCGCAATCGACAAAGCTGGAATCCGGGCAGGCTCAGCGGCCGGCCCAGCGTGCAATAGAATGGAGCGGCACAGGTAGCCAGGGATGGATTGTGCAACAAGGAGATGGTTCATGAGCAACGAAGTGCAAACGTTTTTAAGTACCTGGGACGAGGAGTCGAAGAACACGTTAGAGCTCTTGAAGGCTCTGCCTGCAGGACAATATGACTTCCGTCCCGATGCCGGAGGCCGCTCAATAGGCGAGTTGGCATGGCACCTGGCGGAGATGGACGCGTACACCGGTTTTGGACTCGAGCGCGGAGTGTTTGAGATGGGCGTACGGCCACCGGGGATCGAGCGACCGAAGACGATCGAGGAGCTTGCGACCGGGTATGAACGTATTCACAAAGAGGCGATGAGCAAAGTCGCAAAGCTGGCGCCCGCGGACCTGGACCGAAAGCTACTTTTCTTCACCGGTGAAGAGATGCCGATCCGAAACATCCTGTGGTCGGCGCTGCTACACCACCACATTCACCATCGTGGGCAGCTGTCAGTCCTTTGTCGGCTAGCCGGCGGCGTTGCTCCCGCACCCTACGGACCAAATCGCGAGCAGATGGCGGTGCTCCGCGAGAAAATGGCCGCTAAAGGCTGAGCGGCACGTACGCTCGATTCGCACAAGGTAGTTTTCTAGAGGCCCCGTTACTTTCCCGCGGGGTCATTTTTCACGCCCGCAGGCATACTATTTATTTTGGCGCGGGCATTTCTCCGCGGGAGGCAAGAATGAAAGCGATTCGTGTACATGAGTTTGGCGGGCCGGAGGTGTTGAAGCTGGAGGACGTTCCTGATCTTCAGCCGGGGCCGGGCCAGGTTGTGGTACGGGTTCATGCCGTAGGCGTAAATCCGGTGGAGAACTACATGCGCACCGGGACCTACGCCATCAAGCCTGCGCTTCCCTACACGCCGGGCGCCGATGCCGCGGGAGTTGTCGAAGTGGTGGGCGGCGGAGTAACCAGCGTAAAGCCCGGCGATCGCGTGTATACGTCGGGTTCGCTGAGTGGCACCTATGCTGAGCAGACGCTGTGCGCCGAGTCGCAAGTGCATCCGCTGCCGACGAAAGTGAGTTTCGAGCAAGGTGCGGCGATGGGCGTAGCGTACGGAACCGCGTATCGTGCTCTGTTCCAGCGCGGTGGCGCAAAACCCGGGGAGACCGTGTTAATCCATGGCGCAAGCGGAGGCGTGGGAACTGCAGCCGTCCAGTTGGCCTGTACGGCAAAGCTGTTGGTGATGGGGACGGCAGGCAGCGATGCAGGACTGCGCTTGGTCAAGGAGCAAGGTGCACAGCATGCTGTGAATCACTCGACACCCGGCTATCTCGACGACTTGATGAGGCTAACCGGAGAGCGCGGCTTCGACCTCATCGTGGAGATGCTGGCTAACAAGAACCTCGCGGCCGACCTGGGGCTATTGGCGAAGAAAGGTCGCGTCGTTGTAGTCGGCAACCGAGGGACCATCGAAATCAATCCACGGGATCTGATGTCGCGCGAGTCGGATGTTCGCGGAGTACTGCTATTCGGAACGTCGGAGCAGGAATCGCGAGAGATGCATGCCGCACTGGGAGCCGGGCTGGAGAATGAGACGCTGCGTCCGGTGATAGCGCAAGAGATTCCGCTGGCTGACGCGGCACGCGCGCATGAACAGATCATGAAGTCCACGGGCGCAATGGGAAAGATAGTTCTGGTGGTGTGAAAATCGCGGCTGGCATCTGATTAGCACAGGGATTCGGCAGGACAAATTCGCATGCCGGCCCACTCATCCAAACATACAATCGAGATATGGTGCAGGCGAAAGTCCCCTCAGCGGTGTCACTTCGGATGGCGTTGTGTCTACTCATGTGCCTGACGCTGGAAACCTACACCTCTTCGGCGACACAATCCGCGTTGCATCAGGCTGTGAACCGAGCCATGGCGAGAAGCGCAGGGACGGCGGTAGTACTCGACGTCGCAACGGGTAAGGTGCTCGCGGCCTATCATCCCGGAACAGCAGCTCGTCGCGTTGCACTGCCGGGATCGGCGATCAAGCCATTCACGCTGCTCGCGCTGCTGGAAGCGGGCAAAATCAACCAGCAGACAGCTCTGATGTGCAATCGGTCGCTCACCGTTACAGGTCATAGACTCGACTGTACCCATCCCGACCTGAAGCAGCCTTTCGATGCGGCCACAGCACTGGCATACTCGTGCAACACGTACTTCACAAGCATGGCGACCCGGCTGACGCCGGCCGAATTGCATCGCAGTTTCTTGAAAGATGGATTCGGTTCACCCAGTGGCCTCGTGCCTAACGATGAGTCTGGCACCGTGACACTCGCACCTACACAAGCAGATTTGCAACTGCAGGCGATCGGCGAGTGGGGTGTGCGCGTCACCCCTTTGGAATTACTGCGCGGTTACCAGCACCTCGCTCAGCTGTCGCTGCAACACGACGCGAGACTGGTTCCGTTGTTCGATGGGCTCGAAGGATCAGTGTCCTACGGAATGGGACACTTGGCACAGCCGAATTCAAGCATGAAAGTCGCAGGTAAAACCGGAACGGCGCTTGTGGAAGAAGGCGCTTGGCGGCATGGCTGGTTTGCAGGATATGCTCCAGCCGATAAGCCGGAAATTGTGCTGGTCGTGTTCCTCGAAAAGGGACACGGGCCGACGGATGCGGCGAGTGTTGCGCGGGAAATTTTCTCAGCGTATTCGGCAAGCCGAGGATCGGCCCGATGAGGCGCATCTCGATTCTGCTGTTGGCATTGTTGATAGCTTTGGCCGATGGTGCACAGACACAGCGGAATGGGAGCGCAAGCGGATTTCCTAAAACCGTGCGTGTACGGCTGTGGTATCTGCACCCTGCCTCGAAATTGAAAATCACGGCCAACGCTGGACAGGCCACGTACCGCAAGTGCGCAAAGTGTGCGGAAACCGCATTCACGACAATGGCAATCGGTGCCTCTGGGGCGCAAGTCGGAGTTGAGGGGGACAGAACGGCAACATCCGAACTGCATGTCGGCGGCAATTTCGTGCTCGCCAACCCAAGTTCGCCGCCGCTGAAGGCTGACTTCCCTATCGACGTAAGCGCCCACGATGGAAAATTACTGGTTACGGCTTCGATGCCGATGGACGAGTACATCGGCGGTGTTCTCGCGGGCGAAACCGGAAACTTCAAGTCTGAGGAAACGCTGAAGGCGATGGCAGTCACGGCCCGGACCTATGCGCTGCACTTCGGCACGCGGCACGCGGTCGATGGCTTTGATTTCTGCGATTCCACGCACTGCCAGAACCTGAGGCTTGGCGACGTGACACCACGGCTGCGCAAGATCGTCGAGTCCACCGCGGGCGAGGTGCTCTGGTATGACGGCGAACCCGCTGCAACGTACTACCATGCCAATTGCGGCGGCACTACCGAAGACGGCCGCTACATTATGGGTAACGAAGAGCAGCGCGCGCCCTATCTGAAGCAGCATTCGGATAGCTACTGCATTCGCAGCAGCAACAACCGCTGGCGCAGCGAGGTAACGAAAGAGCAGTTGCAACGCGCTTTGGCAGCAGAGGGAGTCAACGTCCCGGGCCATCTGCGTTCAGTGGCTGTAGCGCAGCGGACTGCCAGCGGACGGGTGGAGTTCCTCAATGTAACTGGCGGCCACAGCATCACGGTGCCCGGCCTCGCATTTCGCCTTGCAGTGGGAAGAAATATTGGGTGGGACCGCCTGAAGAGCAACTGGTACGACGTGCGGATCTCGGGTGATCAGATTATTTTCAACGGTCGCGGCTCTGGCCATGGAGTAGGACTGTGCCAAGTTGGTGCCGAGGTGATGGGCGAAGAGGGCAAAATGTATCGCGAAATCCTCAGCTTCTATTACCCGGGAACGAGGCTGGGTGTAAGCGCGCAGGGTACACAGTGGCAGCAACTGTCGAGCGAAGATGTGGTGCTTTTCACCGAGCGTCCGGAGCGCGACCGTTCTTTGTTGCCGCTGGCGACTCGCTTGATGCACGAAGCTGAGACGAGCACAGGCTTGCTCTACAACGGCGCGGCAAAGCTGAAGGTGTACCCGACTGTGGCGGCGTTCCGTGATGCTACGGGCGAGCCGGGATGGGTGGCAGCTTCAACGCGCGGAAGAACTATTCGGCTGCAACCCACCGACGTGTTGCGTGACGCAGGCCGGCTCGAAGGCACTCTTCGCCACGAATTGCTGCACATGCTGGTGGAATCGCACGCCAAGCCAGGGACGCCGCTATGGTTTCGTGAGGGTCTGGTGCTATACCTCTCTCAGCCTGGCGATACGCCGAAACACACGGGTAGTTTTGAGAGCATCGACGCAATAAACAAAGCGCTGCGCAACCCTACGAATGAACAGGAAATGCGGCTGGCGTATGCAGAAGCCCAAGCGCGAGTGTCACGGTTGGTGGCGCAAAAGGGACGGGCCGAGGTGATCGGATGGCTCCAAGATGGATTGCCGTCCGCCATTGTGTCCGAGGATTGACTCCCGCATGCCGCCCGCTGGTTGAGGTTTTCTTCAGAGTTCGACCGGATCTTCGCGATCGGTAAACAGTCCCGCCAGCCATACCACCGCAATGAACGCTGTTACTGCAACGAGGTAGGCAAGCAGAAAGCGCGCGCTCATGCTCCAAACCTGCTGGCGAATGGTTTGCAGGTCGGGAATCCACCAGACCAGCTTGTATGGAAAATAGATGCCCAAACCCAGCAGCAGGCACAACCACAGCCAGTAAAACGGCCGCTTCCACACGCGGCGCGAATGCGCGAGGTGCGTCGGATGGACGCCACTGGCCGCGACCGTCGTGGCAATTGGCAGCCATAGACCAGGCATCACGTAGGCAACTATTACGAGCAGCAACCAGTTCAAGTCGTTCATGATATTGCGCGGCGGCAGCCCGCCGTTGAACTGCTGGCGGATCCACACGGCGAACTGCGGCACGTAATCGCGTAAGCCCAACAGCAGCCAAGCAATGATGGCGAACGAGAGCACCCAAAAAGCAAGCGCCGGGACGTAGCGTAATGAATACTTGTAGGCGCGCCAGATGCCCGCATCTTTGCGAAACTCGGCAACTCGGAACCACGCCAGTGTTCCGGCGCGCAGCCATAGTACAGACCCAATAGCGGCGGCTGCGATGAAAACCGTTGCCCCTACTTGCCAGCCATGCGCATCAGGAAGCAGCAACCAGAAATATGCGACTGCCAACAGCGCCGCATTCGCCACGAAGTTCAGCAGCCACAGCTTCAAAACGCCAGTGCGGTTGGTATTAGTCTCAGGCGAGGTCATTTCACGGTCACCGTGGCCGCATCGCTCGTCGAGAGGTATTGCGGCTGATACATCGGTTCCACCCGCGTCGGGCTGACGCGGAAGACGCCCGGATTCACCACCTTTAGCAGATAGGTGTATTCAGACTGCCCACGCGGGAACCAGTAGTTGAAGAACGTCGTGCGATCGTCGCGCAGCTCGCGGTAACTTCGCCAACGTGTCGTCCACCACGGCGGCTGTTGATCGAGCTGATACAAATCGTCGCGCGCGATCGATTCAGTGCCTGATGGTATCGGGTCCTCGATCATCAGGTAGCGCCAATCGCCGCCACCGACCGTGATGCGCACGGCGAGCGTGTCGCCCACCTGAACCGGTCCCTTCAGCTTGTCCAGGTGATACAACAGTTTGTCGCCAGATTGCTGCGGCGTGAGCTTGTAGTACTCGCGCACGGTGCTGAGTTGGAACGTGCCGGTGTTCACGATGTTTGGCTGGCTGGAGTAGTACTCGCCGCGCGCCGACCAATACAGATGCCCGTCGCCATTCTTGACGAAGCGGATCTGATTTGCAGCTGACGCCAGCTGCGCTTCGGGCAATGTGACCACGGTTGGAGGAGCTGTCGCATCGGCAGCGGTGAACTTCTTGGTCGCTATGGTCTTGCCGTTCACCTGCACATCAACGCTAAAGTTAGGCTTCAGCTCCTGTGTGCGCTGGAGGTAGTCGGTCAAGCCATAGATGACCATCGCCGTCTGCTCGGTCGAGTCCCAGTAGTAGCCGCCGCCACGATGCATCACGAGCCAGAGTGCGGCCTTGGCCAGCAGCGGGCTTTGCGGATCGACTCGGTCGAGCAGCTTCAGTGCGTAGGCCGTGGCTTGCGGTGTGGTGTCGCCGTAGAAGTCCATCAGGTAGTTGGTATCGGTCGGCCACCAAGCCTGGCTTGCCTCTTGTTTTACGTCAGAAGACAACTGCTTGGCCAGTTCGCTCGCGCGCGAATCATTGACCTGCGCCATCGCCAGCCCGAGCAGTGCGTTGCCGTACGGGGTAAGCGTCGCTCGCTGGCTCCAGACCGAGTTCAGAATGGTCGCATTCGATTCATTGCCACTTAGCACCAACGCATAGGCCATGTACGCGCGCAAGTCGGTCTTTACAGAATTCGAACGTGTGAACGGCGTAAGCAACCACTTGCGGGCGCGATCAATGCGATCCGCTTCGACCTCGTACCCGGCAGCCTTGGCCTGCACCAGGCCGGTCAGAACGTAGGCCGTCATGAACGCCTGCGAGTCATCCGTCTGCCACCATCCCCAACCGCCATCTGGGTGCTGATACTGGTAGAGCCGGTCGAGCCCGGCCTGCACCTGCTTGTTCAACTTCTGCGGATCGATATTGGCGCCGACACCAAGCTTCTTCATGGCGTCAGCCACCAGCACATCGGGGAGGAAGCTCGACATCGTCTGCTCGGTGCACCCGTAAGGATACGAAGTGAGATAGTCGAGCGCCCCGAAAATGGTCCCTGCAATCGACGGCGTCACCTCAATCGTGAGCTTGCGGGTATTGGCTTCGATGCCAGACGGGAACGTCAAGTCTTCGGTGGTATTGCTGTTCCCTGTTCCGCCGATGGAGCCCGATTTCGCGACGGCCAACTGCACGCCGAACGGCACCACCGGCAGCGTGAGCTCCATGGCATCGCTTTCGATGTCGGTGAGTGCCTTGCCCAGCACTTTCGCCGAATCGACATCCTGCACTCGCACACGGTAGTCCACCTTCACCAGTCCACGGCTCGGCACTGGCACCTCACGGGTTGCCCCGTCGAGCACCTGCAGGCCGGTGAATTCCATCGAAACACGTGCCGTCTTCTCGGCGGGAAGGTAATTCTGCACAATGGTCGAAACCACGGTCTCATCGCCTCGCCGGAAGAATCGCGGCACCACCAGCCGCACCATCAGATTCTTACGCACGATGGTGTTCTCCACCGCGCTTCCGACCATTGTCTCCTGCGTAACGCCCCGCGTCGTGGCGCGCCACGAAGTGATGGCGTCAGGATAGTCAAATTTCACTGTCGCTTGGCCGTTCACGTCGGTACGCACATCAGCAACCCAGAAAGCAGTGTCAGGGAACGCCTTGCGGATCTTCGGCTGCACCAGCCGCTCCGGTTTAAGCTGTGCAAGCGCTGAAGAGGCAAGCGAAACGCCGACGGACTCTACTGCCAACTGCATCGCTCGCTTCCCTGCTTGTCCGGTGAAGTAAAAGGTGAGTGAACTTTCGGTGGAGACGTTCGCGTACACCTTGCCGTAAAACGCTGAGACGATATTCGTCGCCACCTCAGGCTCGATCGCGTAGATGGCTTCGTCGACCACACCCAGGCTGAAGTCCGCGCCCGCAACAGGCTTCCCCGATGAATCCGTCGCCTTGATGGTGTAACCGCCCGCCTGCCCCGGCTGGTACTGCGGCCTGGAAGGCTGCAAGTCCACCTTCAGAACATGTTGCGTCGGCGGCACCGAGAGACTCTTATTACCAACGTAAAGTTTATTGCCTCGAATAAACGCGGCCGAAACATAGAAGTTGGGTGCGTACTCCGGGCGGATCGCAACATCCACCGTGACGCTGCCGCCTGCACTCTTGATGACCTGCGCCGTGTAGAGACCATTTCCCTCCGTCGTAACGAGTACGCTCGCCGGTTCCGCGCCCGCGATCAGCATGACGTGCGCGGTATCGCCCAGCGCGTACGACTTCTTGTCAGCGACAATTTGAACGCGCTCCTGCTGCGTTCCGGCCCAAAGCGGACCGACACCCGGGGCCCAGAGGTACGCGGTGTCTTCCACTTCGCGGTTTTGCACCGACATCGCCGTGACACGCACGCGGAACTCACCGGCGTCGGGAACCGTGAATTGAACTTGCCCCTTGCCGTCGGAACCGGTCTGTCCCTGCGAGGTTGAAACGACGCTGCCGCTCCGCTTCTGCCAATTCCAGTTCATCAACTCTGCGCGGAATGCCGTGGCCACGGGCTTCTTGTCGTAGTCCTGAGCAGTGACGTTGATCGTTGCCGAACTACCCTTGGAGTACACATACGAGCTTGGGTGTGCGGTGAGATAGAAACTGCCATATGTAGCCAGCGCGAATCCACGACCGGAGATTTCTCGATTGCCCGCATCGGTGACACGAGCCTCAATGCGATAGATCACATCTTCCTTTTTTTCGCTTGTCTTGGTCGGAATCGTGACTTGCAGCTTGCCATTGGCGTCGAGCGTGCCGCTTTGCTCGCTTTCCTGGTCGCCGCCGTACGTATCAGACTGGTCCGGCCCTTCTGAGTCATCCCCGTACCCTTCTTCCTCCGAATCAGGCTGGTAGCGCCCGAACGGCCAGTACGTCGAAGTGTGTACCACCCACTTCACTTTTGCGTTTGCCACCGGCTCACCGAAGTAGTAGCGCGCGTCGATAGTGGCCTTAATGGGTTGGCCCTGCAGCACTCGCGGGGTTTGCGCCATCACTTTTACTGCATACTCCGGCTTCTTGTAGTCCTGCACCGAAAAGCGCACGCCCTCGACGTAGCGCTCGCCCGACTTCATGTTCAGGTAGTAGAAACCGAGATTGGCGTCTGGGGGAATCGCGTAATCCCAATGCGCGGTCCCCATGTCGGAAAGGTTCACCGTCTGCTGCCAGATGGGTTCGTATGTGCGCGGGTCACGCAGTTCGAGTGTCAGTTCGCGATCCTGCGGAATAATGTATCCGGCAGGCGTTTCGTTGCGAACGATAGTCTTGAAGTGCACGGTGTCACCGGGGCGATACACGGGACGATCCGTGTAGGTATAGCCGCGTAGCCTTTGCGACTCTGACCCCATGTTCCACGCGCCAGGAGCATTGATGGCAACCTGATCCCGATAGCTGGCGAATACAGCTACGCTTTCGGGCTTGGCTTGCGTGATTGTGAGATCAACCATTCCCTGCGGGTCAGTCGCCTTATTAGCAACTTCTTGCCGCTCGATCCACACACGAGTTGCTGCGCCCACAATCGGAGCGCCGGTTGTGCGATCGACCACGTAATACAGCAGGCGTCCTGGGGCAGCCTTGGTAATGATCGCGATATCGGTGACTACGACAATCGTGTAAGCGCGCAACGTGCCGTTCGTGGCTTCAACCAGATACACGCCCTTGTCGCGTACAGGAATCGTCACCTGCTGACTCTGCCAGCGCTCGCCTTTGGGCACAGCCCATTTCCATTCGGAAACCAGTTGCTGCTGATTCAGCACTGGCACCTGCGCATATTCGGTGGCTTGCGGCCCTTTCTTTGGCGCCGCAGTTTCGCCCGCCCGCCAAAGCCGTATCTGATGCCGCGAATCTGGCGAGAACTGGGCACGGATGAAATCGCGGAACCAGGCCCAGATGCGGTGCTTCCACGCATGGAAACGCTCCAACCATCCCTTCTCCTGCTTGGGTAACCGCGGCGCTTGTCCGCCGAAATTGTGCATGTCCTGGAGTTGGCTGAAAAACTTCGCGGCGTCGTTTACGCGATAGACCCGAAACTGGAGCGCCGCAACATGGCTGCTGTTGACGCCGACTTCGATCTTTTCGCCGGGAAGATAAGTGCGCTCGCTCGTGATGGAAAAATAAACCGGATTGTCCCCTCCATCCTCCTGCGCAATTACTGGAGACGACAGTGCGAGAACCAGGAACGTGACGAGAACAGGGCGCAACGAGCGCATTAGTCGGCTCCTCGGAGGATGTTCCAGCGATAGACACCGAGAAAACTCGGGTTGGATGGTACGGGACGCCAGCGCGGATCGGGAAAATCCATCAACTGCGCTAACGTCGGGCGGCGTACCTCACCCGCTGACCTCCTGATGGGACCCGTGTGATAAACCACCTGCGGCTCGCGTCCGGCTTCTATTTGGCTGGGACCAAGAAAAATCATGGCGTGAAAGGGGAGGTCGTGGCCTTCCTGCCGAAAGAAAAGCAGGTCACCCGGACGTGCGCGGGACACATCTCGTCCCACAAAGTAAGAGTTGTGCTGCCATAGAGTCTTGGCGTCGCCAAACTGGGCAAAGGCGCCGTTGGTCAAGTCTTCTGCTGCAAAACCACCGTCACGAACCCGGAAAAGGGCCGCGCCCAGCGGCGTGTATGGATACTGATACTGCCGAATCTCTCCACTACTGACTGTGACCGGCAAGGCCGCGGATTTGGCCCAGGCAGCATCGTGCTGACGCAGCGCCTCGCGATAAGAATGACGCAGCAGTGCGGCGCAATCGTTGACCTCCGCGGACGTCTGACGGCGGTAATACTCGGCTTCTGCCAGCAGGGTGAACCAGCGCCGAAATGTCGCTCGATCCGAGGCATCGTGCAGCCGCAAGAAGTTAGGTGTACCGTCTCCGGAAGTGTCGGACAAATCGAGAAACGTGCGTAGTTTGACGACTTGCGCCTCAAAACCCGGCGAGGTTATCGACAGCTTAGCTTCGCCCGGCAGCACTCCGCTACGCACGGTGATCAACGCCGCTCCGCCCCTAAGCGTCACCGATTCCACGACGCCACGGTGTTGGTCATCCACCTCAACCTGAACATCATCCAGCTTGCGACCGGAGGACGAACGGAGTTTGAACTGAGCCGTGGTGAAGCCGTCGGCAGGAAGAACGCTGGTAAGAGGTTCGATTACAAATGCCGCTGGGGCTAATGCTCGATGGAGGGTAAACGCGCCCGCGGTGGCGACAATCGCGCCCACCGCCAGCAATGCCAACCAGCGAGGTATGCCGCGCATCCCCAGGGCCTCCGCGTAAGGGCGAATTATAGCGCGGGGTGAATCAATTCACCATGGACCTTCCCGGAAGGGATACGGCCGCAGATTTAGGCGGATCTTCACCGATCGGAACAACGCCAAACCAACTCAGACGATCCGCGCAGATCTGTGGCTAAACGGGTTTGGTTCCCGCCAACGCGCGCAACTCAGTCAATAGCCGTTCCACTTCCAGGGAGGTGTTGTAGTGAGCCAGGCCGATGCGCAACATTCCGCCGCTCTGCTGCACGCCCAACCGCTCGGCGAGGTTGATGGCGTAATAGTTGCCGTCCCAAGTAAAGATGCCACGCTCACCCAACCGCATAGCCAGGTCGCGGGGAGTGTAGCCCTCCAGTCGAATGGCAACCGTCGGCGTGCGCTGCTCGAACTTCGCCGGATCGCTAATACCGTAAAAGGTCAGCCCCGGAATCGCCAGCAACCCGCGAATCATCTGGCCTGCCAACTCGCGTTCATGCTGCTGGAATACCTCGTAGGCGGCAACGATGGCTTCGCGCCGAGTGGTTATTTCGCTGCCGTGATGCCGTCCTACCTCCGCGATGTAATCAATGGCGGCAGTCACACCTGCCATGCACTCATGGTTCTGCGTGCCAGTCTCCCATCGGTCAGGCAGCTTCTCACTGCATACCCGCAGCTTGTAAGGACGCAACCGCAGCAATTGCTCCCGCTTGCCGTATAGGATGCCCTGATGCGGGCCGAAGAACTTGTAACTCGAGCAGGCAAGAAAATCCGTATCCAGCGCCTTCACATCAATGAGCCCATGTGGCGCATAGTGCACGGCGTCAATGTAAGTCATCGCGCCCACATCATGCGCCAGGCGCACGGCTTGCTGTACATCATTGATCGTCCCCACTGCATTCGCGGCCCATCCCACGGCCACCAGCTTCGTGCTGCGACGAATCTTCGCCTGCAAATCGAACATGTCCAACGTGCAGTCTGACATCTTGATATCAGCCGTACGTACCTTCGCGCCTCGCTCTTCCAGGCACACCCAGGGAGAGACATTTGCGTCGTGGTCGAGGCAGGTGACCAGCAGTTCGTCGCCGCTCTTCAACTCGCGTCCCACCGCGCGGCTCAGTGCGAAGGTAAGGGTCGTCATGTTGGCGCCGAAGACGACTTCGTCAGGTGAGCAGTTGAAGAAATCGGCCATCGCTTCGTGCGCCTGCTCGACAATCAGGTCGGTGCGCTGGCTGGTGAGGAACGCCCCGCCGAGGTTGGCGTTCCACTTCGAGAGGTATTCCGAGATGGCGTCAATCACCCGTTGAGGCACCTGCGTACCGCCGGGCGCGTCGAAAAATACCGCGGGCTGGCCGTTGACGGTCTGACTCAGCGCAGGAAACTGTTGGCGCACCCACCCCACATCGAGCTTGCGAACCTGGGGGGCAACTCTTGTAGTGGCTGACATGCTAGATACTCCTCACAGCGTTTACAAAATCCGAGAGCATTCCATAAGCGGTAACCTCTGGTCCAGGATCGCGCTCGCCAATAATCAATTCCTTAAAGATATCCGTTTCAAAAGCGATGAGCAGTGACGTGCCGTGGACGTGCGCTAGGGGATCGTCGATCTTCAGCCGCTCCGGCGCCACCGTGGCGGAGACCGTGCCATCCGGCTGACGGCGTGCGCGGCTCACCAATCTCCAAGCTTCGCCGTTCTTGCGGGATTCGCGCAACTGCTCGGCGGTAATGCCGCGGATACCTGTTCGCGACACATCGGCCAGCTTAAGGCTGCCGCCCATCAGAACATTAACAACAGCTACGACCTTCACCGCTGCGTCGATGCCGTCGATATCAGCCGAAGGATCGGTCTCCGCCACCCCGAGGCGTTGTGCCGCGGCAATCGCCTCGTCGAGGCTCGCGCCTCCCTGCATCGCCTCCAGGATGACTGTCGTCGTGGAGTTAGTCACTCCCCGAAATCCGAGCAACTGGATCGCCGGGAGCGCCTCGCGAAACAGCGAGAACACCGGCGCGCCGTCCATCACCGCTGACTCGAAGAAGAAGCGTAGTCCCCTCGACGCGGCCAGAGAACTCAGTTCCGGATAGGCATGGACCACCGGGCCTTTGTTCGCGCTTACCACGTGTGCGCCGATATGCAACGCTGCACGGACATGG
>Ga0302323_100002583_pt1 | contig 14704 bp, 5 predicted proteins | sample Fen_T0_3_FD_201950 | JGI IMG/M metagenome (GOLD analysis project Ga0302323, IMG submission 201950) | Peat permafrost microbial communities from Stordalen Mire near Abisko, Sweden - Fen_T0_3 | ecosystem: Environmental > Terrestrial > Soil > Wetlands > Permafrost | place: Sweden: Abisko... | reverse complement strand
CCGCGCCCGTCAGGATGTCCGGCGCGGAGACGCCGATGAAGACGTCCGCCCCCGCCAGGCCCTCGCGCAGCGTGGAGGAGTGGCCGCCGCCGTTGGTGTGCTCGGCGATCCAGGTCTTGAAGCGGTCCAGGTCGGTGCGGCCGCTGTGGACGGCGCCGCGGCTGTCGTAGGCGACCACGTCGCGCGCACCCTGCCCGAGCAGCAGCCGGATGATGGCCTGCCCGGCGGCGCCTGCACCGGAGACGACGATCCGCACCTGAGACAACTGCTTGTCGACGACGCGCAGCGCGTTGCGCAGCCCGGCGAGCACGACGATCGCGGTGCCGTGCTGGTCGTCGTGGAAGACCGGGATGTCGAGGATGGCGCGCAGCCGCTCCTCGATCTCGAAGCAGCGCGGCGCCGCGATGTCCTCGAGGTTGATCCCGCCGTAGACGGGGGCGAGGGCGCGCACGATCTCGACGATGGCGTCGGTGTCCTGGGTGTCGAGGCAGACCGGCCAGGCGTCGACGTCGGCGAACCGCTTGAACAGCGCGGCCTTGCCCTCCATGACGGGCAGCGCCGCCGCCGGGCCGAGGTTGCCGAGCCCCAGCACCGCCGAGCCGTCGGTGACGACGGCGACCGTGTTGCGCTTGATGGTCAGGCGCCGCGCGTCCTCGGGGTTCTTCGCGATGGCCATGCAGACCCGGGCGACGCCGGGGGTGTAGGCGCGCGACAGGTCGTCGCGGTGGCGCAGCTGCACCTTGGGCGTGACCTCGAGCTTGCCGCCGAGGTGCATGAGGAAGGTGCGGTCGGAGACCTTCCGCACGATCGTCCCGTCGAGCGCCTGGACGGCCTCGGTGATGGCGTCGGCGTGGGCGGCGTCCGAGGCGTTGCAGGTCACGTCGATGACGATGCGGTCGAAGTGCGACTCGACGACGTCGAGCGCGGTGATCACCCCGCCGGCCTTGGAGACCGCGGTGGCCAGGTCGGCGGTGACCCGCGGCGTGGTCGGGGCCTGCACCCGGACCGTGATCGAGTAACCGGGACTGGGCGACGGCATCAGTACTCTCCTCGCGACGACGGCGCGGGGGCCGGGGGCGGAGGTCCGGCGTGGACGCCCGCGTCCTCTCCCGCGCAGCCTAGCTCTCGATCCACGGGCCCGCCCCGCCCGCCCCGCGGCCTCATCGGGTGACCTCGACGTCGTAGCGGGCGGCGAGCTCGTCGACGGACAGGGCCCGGCCGGTCAACGCGGCCGCCGCGGGATCGGCGGCGAGGGCCGCGACCACCCGGCCCACCCCCTCCGGCGACTGGGACGCCGACAGGTCCAGGTGCTCGGCGAACTGCAGCACCCCCTCGGTGCGCACCAGGCCGGGATGCAGCGCGACCGACGTCACGCCGTCCGGCGCCAGGGCGGTGGACACGGCCAGGGCCAGCCGGTCGTCGGCCGCCTTGGCCACGCTGTACGCCACCCCGTACTGCGCCTCGTGCCGCGCGCCGACGTGCATCGACACGGTGACGACGAGCGAGCCGCGACGGCGGCGCAGCAGGCCCGCGGCCAGCGCGGTGGTGACGTAGTGCGCCCGCACGCCGGAGGCGAACATGGCGTCCCACAACTCCAGCGGCTGGTCCCAGAAGGGCGCGTTCCACTCCTCCCAGGCCCCGGCGTTGAGCCGCTCGTACCCGGCCCAGACGGTGTTGACCAGCAGGTCGAGGCGGCCGTGCGCCGACTCCAGGCGGGCGACGACGGCCCGCACGGCGTCGTCGTCGCGGTGGTCGCACGGCGCGGCGACGCCGGTGCCGCCCGCCGCCGTCACCGCCTCGGCCGTCTCCTCGACGGTGCCGGGCAGGTGGGAGGTGCGCTCCGGCGCCGTCGACCGGCCGGTGACCCACACCGTCCAGCCGGCGGCGCCCAGCGCCACCGCGATCCCCCGGCCCACTCCCCTGCTGGCCCCCGTGACGAGGGCGACGCCCGATCCCATGCCGGTGACCGTACGGGCCACCACCGACAAAGGGTCAGGCCCGGCCGCGCAGCGCCCGGTAGCGGCGGATGAGCGCGTTCGTCGAGGAGTCGTGGGCCAGGTCCGGGGGCTGCTGCGCCGTCAGCTCGGGGGCGATCCGCCCGGCGAGCACCTTGCCGAGCTGCACGCCCCACTGGTCGAAGGAGTTGATCCCCCACACGATGCCCTGGGTGAACACCTTGTGCTCGTACAGCGCGATCAGGGCGCCGAGCGTGAACGGGGTGAGCCGGTCGGCGAGGATCGACGTCGTCGGGCGGTTGCCCTCGAACGTCTTGTGGGCGACGAGCGCCCCGGTCGCGCCCTCAGCGGCGACCTCCTGCGCCGTCCGGCCGAAGGCGAGCGCCTCGGTCTGGGCGAAGTAGTTGGCCATGAGCAGGTCGTGGTGCCCGCCGACCTCGTGGCCCGGGTGGGCGAAGCCGATGAAGTCGGCCGGCACGAGCCGGGTGCCCTGGTGCAGCAGCTGGTAGTAGGCGTGCTGCCCGTTGGTGCCGGGCGTGCCCCAGACGATCGGACCGGTCGCGTAGTCGACGCGCTGCCCGTCGAGGGTCACCGACTTGCCGTTGCTCTCCATGTCGAGCTGCTGCAGGTAGTCGGCGAACCGGTCGAGGTACTGGGCGTAGGGCAGGATCACGTGCGTCTGCGCGTCGAGGAAGTCCCCGTACCAGACGCCGAGCAGGCCCAGCAGCGCCGGCGCGTTCTCGCGCAGCGGCGCGGTGGCGAAGTGCTCGTCCACGGCCCGGAACCCGGCCAGCAGCTGGCGGAACCCGTCCGGCCCGATCGCCACCATCAGCGACAGGCCGACGGCGGAGTCCATCGAGTAGCGGCCGCCCACCCAGTCCCAGAACCCGAACATGTTCGCGGTGTCGATCCCGAACTCGCCGACCTGCTCGGCGGCCGTGGACACGGCGACGAAGTGGCGCGACACGGCCTTCTCGTCGCCGAGCCGCTCGACCAGCCACTCCCGCGCGGAGGTGGCGTTCGCCATCGTCTCCAGGGTGGTGAAGGTCTTGCTGGCGACGATGAACAGGGTGGTCTCGGGGTCCAGGTCGTGGGTCTTGGCCCACAGGTCGTCGCCGTCCACGTTGGACACGAACCGCACGTCCAGGCGCGGGTCGGCGTACGGCGCGAGCGCCAGCGTCGCCATGGCGGGGCCGAGGTCGGAGCCGCCGATGCCGATGTTCACGATGCTGGTGACCGGCCGGCCGGTCCAGCCGAGCCAGGCACCGGCCCGGACGTCGTCCGCGAACGCCGCCATCTGGTCGAGCACCTCGTGCACCCCGGGGACGACGTCGACGCCGTCGACCTCGACCCGCTCGCCCAGCGGCGCGCGCAGGGCCGTGTGCAGGACGGCGCGGCCCTCGGTCTCGTTGATCTTCGCGCCGGTGACCATGCGCCGGATCGCGCCCTGCAGGTCGACGGCCTCGGCCAGGGCGACGAGCAGGTCGAGGGTCTCGCCGGTGACCCGGTTCTTGGCGTAGTCGACGTGCAGCCCGGCCACGTCGACGGTCAGCCGCTCCCCGCGGTCGGGGTCGGCGGCGAACAGGTCGCGCAGGTGGGTCTCACGCAGGGTGTCGGCATGGGCCTGCAGCGCCGCCCACTGGGGCAGGCTGCTCACGAGAGGAGTCGTCACGGCCACCAGCCTGCCCCCACCCCGCGCGCGGGGCCAGGGCGGGGTACGCCGTGTCGCCGCGGGCCGGGCGGCCACCGGCATGGGCGGCGGCTCGGGTGAGCCCGTGCATGAGGCGGATCCACCGGGCCTGCCACCCGCGGCGTGCCGGGTCGCCGGACGCGCGACGGTGGCGGTCGGCCTCCTCGGACAGGACGCGGCGGCGGTCCGCCTCCAGCGCTCGCAGGATCTCGGGGTGCAGCAACATCGACGGGCTCCTCGCAGCGTGACCGGTGGGGCGGCCACCCCGTCCCCTCCGCGGGATGGCCTGCACCCACCGTCGCGTCCGGGCGGGGTCGCGGGCATCCGTGCCGGCCACGGACGGCCGAGGTTCCGTGGTCACCACGCAGCGGGCCCGTCGACCTGCCGAGCCGAACGCGATCCGCCGGTTTCGGGCGCGCGGCTCAGCGGACGGCGCCCGGCACGGTCGCGCCGAGGCGGGTCAGGGCGTCGGTCCCCTCCCGCCGGTCGGGGTCCGGCAGCAGGGACAGGGTGCGCGCCCACTGGTAGCGGCACCCGGCCGCGGCGAGGGCCCGCGCGGCGTCCCGCAGCCCGGCGTCGTCGCCCGCCAGGAGCGCCGCCGCCCGGCCGGTGAGCGCCCGCCCGACGGCGCTGCCCGACGTCGCCGCGGCGGCCTCGGCGACCAGGTCGGCGGCGTCCGCCGTCCCGGCCAGCACCGCGGACTCGGCCCACAGCGGCAGGTACCACATGCGCCACAGGCCCTCGTGCCAGTCGACCCGCCGCTCGCGCGCGGAGGCGAGCAGCTCCCGGGCCTGCCCGGGCAGGCCCCGGTGCAGCAGCAGCGTGCCGTCGAGCACCCGGGCGAAGGCGAGCTGGGAGGTCTCGCGGCCCCGGGTCGTGACGTCGGCGGCGACGTCCAGCCACCGGCGACGCTCCTCGGCGTCCCCGCGCAGGCCGTGCACGGTCGCCATCGCGTAGGCGCCGCGGGCGAGGCTGCTGGCCCGCGGGCGACCCGCGCGCTCCCAGCCCTCCAGGTAGCGCTCCCCCAGGTCGACGGCGTCGCCCAGGTCGCCGGCCAGCGCGGCGACCAGCAGCAGCCGCGCGGTGGTCAGGTGGGCCTCCTCGCGGTGGAACGGCAGGCGCTCGCTGCGCCGGGCCAGCTCGCGCGCGGCGTCCAGGTCGCCGGCGCCGATCGCGCAGTCCACGGCCATGCTGTAGGCGTCGCCCAGTTCCATGCCGCTGGCGGCCGTCATCCGCACCGGTCCGAGCAGTTCCAGCCGGCGCCGGGTGCTGGCGACCGCTGCGCCGACGTCCGCCTGGGTGAGCTGGACGAGCGTCAGGGCGTCGAGCGCCGCGCTCTCGGCCAGCGGGTCACCGGCCCGGCGCGCCAGCTCGTGCGCCTGCCGGGCGAGGGCGGCCGTGGCGGGGTCGGCGCCGCCGGCCCGGAACGCCTCGGCGACCAGCACCCGGGTGCGGGCGCCGTCGTCGTCGCCCGCCAGCGGGCGCGCGGCGTCGAGCAACTCGCCCGCGACGGCGTCGGTGGCCATCTCCTCCATCAGGCCGATGCCCCGGTTGACCAGCTCCGCCGCGCGGGCCAGCTCGGTCGCCGCGCCCGCCCGGTCACCGCCGCGCAGGGCCGCCCGCGCCGCGGCCCGGCGCAGGTGCAGCGCCTGCGTCCCCACGAAGCGGACCTCCGCCGCCCCCGCCGCACGGTGCAGGGCCGCCGCCTGCTCGGCAGGGTCGTCGCTGAGCCCGGCGGCCTGCTCGTAGCGGCGCTGGGACTCCCCGAGCAGGCCGCGGTCGAAGGCCAGGTCGGCGAGCAGCAGGGCCAGCCGGAAGGCGTCGCCGTGCGGCCTCGACGGCGGCCCCGGGACCGGCCCCGACGCCGCCTCCGACGCCCCTTCGGACGCCACCTCCGACGCGGCCGGGCGGCTCGTCGCGCGGCCGAGCGCGGCGCGCAGCTCGTCGGCGGTGTCGTCGAACGCGACCCGCCACGCGGCGCTGTCCGGCTCCGGGTGGGCCGCGAGGTCGGCGGCGATCCCCAGGCACCACGCCAGGTGCGCCTCGTGGGCCCGGGCCTGCTCCTCGGCGTCGGCGAGCCGGTCGGCGCCGTACTGCCGCACGCTCTCCAGCGCCACGAACGCGGTGCCCGCCGCGCCGCCGGTCGGCAGCAGCAGGCTGTGATCGGCCAGCTCCCCCAGCAGGACGGCGACGGCGCCCGCGGGCACCGGGGGCCAGCCGCCCGCCACCCGCTCGGCCGCCGCCGGCGCCACCGCCCCGGCGAAGACGCTGATCCGGCGCAGCACCGCCGCGGCGTCCGGGGCGAGCAGGTCGTGGCTCCAGTCCAGGGTGGAGCGCAGGGAGCGGTGGCGGTCGTCGAGGCGGCTGCCGCCGCGCAGCAGGTTCAGGCGGTCCGCCAGGCCCGCCTCGACGCCGTCCAGCCCCAGCGACGGCAGGCGGGCGGCGGCCAGCTCGACGGCCAGGGCGGTGCCGTCGAGCCGGCGGCAGATCTCCGCCACCCGCGCCAGCTCCCCCGGCGCGACGGGCACCCCGCCCGCGGCCGCCCGCTCCACGAAGAGCGCGACGGCGTCGCCCGGGTCACCGGGGCGGTCCGGGACGCCGTCCGCGGGGCCGAGCGACAGGCCCGGGACGGCGAAGACGCGCTCGTAGGGCAGCAGCAGCCGGGCCCGGCTGGTGACCAGCACGGTCACCCGCGGACAGGCGGTCAGCAGGCGCTCCAGCAGGACGGCCAGCCCGTCGAGCAGGTGCTCTCCGTTGTCCAGGACGAGCAGCGCCTCCCGCGGGGCGAGCCAGTCCAGCACGGTGTCGAGCGCCGTCCGGGCCTGGCTGTCACCGAGCCCGATCGCCGCGGCGACGGCGGCCGGCAGCATCGACGCGTCGGCCACGGGCACCAGGTCGACGAACCACGCGCCGTCGGCGAACCGCCCGGCGACGTCCTCCGCGGCCCGCACCGCGAGCCTGGTCTTGCCGACCCCGCCGGGACCGACCGCCGTCACGAGCCGGTGGACGGCGAGCAGTCCCGCCACGTCGGCCAGCTCGGCCCGGCGCCCGACGAACGAGGTGAGGGAGACCGGCAGCCGCAGCCGCGCCGCGGCGCCGCCCGGCGGCGGGGCCGCCCCGGGGCCGGGTGATGCCGCCGTCGTGGTGGCCGCCGCGGCGAGGGCGCGCCGGTCGGGCACGCCGAGCTTGCGCAGCAGCGACGAGACGTGGCTCTCCACGGTCCGCACCGAGATGACCAGGCGCGCGGCGATCTCCGCGTTGGTCAGGTGCTCGGCGAGGGCCGCGAGCACCTCCGCCTCCCGGGCCGAGATCGCGATCTCGGCCCCCGGCCGCACCAGCGTCACCCCGCCATTGTCGCCGACGGGCGCGGCCGGGCCGCCCCGGCACGGTCGCTCAGCCCGCGAGCAGGCGGGCGACGTCCCACAGCCGGATCGACCCGTCGGCGCACACCGTGCCCAGCGTGGCGCCGTCGGGGGTGAACGCGACGTCGTACAGCTCGGCGTCCTGGCGGACCGGCGCCCGCAGCGCCCGCCCGGTGGCCGGGTCCCACAGCCGCAGCGAGGCGTCCCAGCTCACGCTCGCCAGCACCCGGCCGTCCGGACGGAACGCGAGGGCGCTGATCGACGTCGTGTGCCCCAGCAGGGTGCACCGGGTCGCCCCGGTCGCCGGGTCCCAGACGCGGACCGTGCGGTCGTCGGAGGCGCTGGCGAGCGCGCGCCCGTCCGGCGCCCAGGCGAGCGCGTTGACCCCCGAGCCGTGCCCCAGCAGGACGCTCCCCGCGGTTCCGGTGGCGGGGTCCCACAGGCGCACCGACCGGTCCGACCCCGCGCTCGCCAGGGTGCGGCCGTCGGGGCTGAAGGCCACCGCCCCCACCCCGGCGGTGTGGCCCTGCAGCGTCCGCACCGCGGTGCCGGCGGCCGGGTCCCACAGGCGCACGGTCCGGTCGACCCCGGCGCTGGCGAGCAGGCGGCCGTCCGGCGCGAAGGCGACCCGGGCGGCCCACCCCTGGTGCCCGGTCAGGACGCGGCCCGTCCCGGCGGCGGCGTCCCACAGCCGGACCGTGCCGTCGAAGGACGACGTCGCCACCGTCCGGCCGTCCGGCGCCCACGCGGCCCCCGTGACCGGGCCCTTCGCGCCGGTGAGCGCGTGCTCCTCGCGGCCGGTGACGAGGTCCCAGGTCTTGGCGGTGTAGTCCCCGCCGCCGGTCACCGCCCGGCGTCCGTCGGGCGAGAAGGCGATCCCGTAGACCTGGTTCACGACCGCGGGCAGGGTGTGGCGGGTGGCGCCCGTGGCGACGTCCCAGATCCGCACGCTGCCGTCCGTCGCGGCGCCCGCGACGAGGCCCCCGGACGACGCGTAGGCCACGGAGAGCAGGGCGTCGGTGTGGCCGACGAGCGGGCGGACGGGCGTGCCGGTCGCCGTGTCCCACAGTCGGACCGTCTTGTCGAACGACGCGGTCGCCAGGGTGCGGCCGTCGGCGGAGAACGCCCCGGCCATGGTGGCCCCCTGGTGCCCGACGAGGGTGCGGCCGAGGGTGCCGGTGGCCGGGTCCCACAGGCTGACCTCGCCGCCCTTCTCCCCGGTCGCGAGCGTCCTGCCGTCGGGAGAGAACGCGGCCCAGAACCGGCCGGACCTCAGCCGGAGGCGGACCTCGCCCGTGGCGACGTCCCACAGCCGGACCGACTCCCCGTCCGCCACCGCCACCGACGCGCCGCCGGGGGCGAAGGCGACGCCCTGGAACACGCTCGCCGCGACGGACAGCCGGTGGACGGCCCGGCCGGTCGCCAGGTCCCAGAGCGTGGCCCCGGCGTCGCCGGTCGTCACGAGCTGCGTGCCGTCCGGGGACCAGGCGACGGCGGACCGGGGGGCGGTCCCGTCCGCGGGTAGCGTCCGCCGGGCGGTCGCGGAGGGCGCGTCCCAGAGGACGGTGGTCCCGTCGGCGCTCACCGAGGCCACCCGGCGCCCGTCCGGCGCGAACGCGACGCCGCGGACCCACTGCCGGTGCCCGCGCAGGGGGGTGCGGGCGGTGGCCGTGGCGGCGTCCCAGAGCTCCACCGTGTAGTTGCTGCAGGCCACTGCCAGGGTGCGACCGTCGGCGGAGAACGCCACCCCGAAGGCCTGACCCGGGTGGCCGGGCAGCACGCGGTAGGCGGGCGCGGGCGCGGCGGGCCGGGTGGCCGGGCCGCGCTCCCACGGCCGGGTCACCGCCGCCGCGCCGCCGGCCCCGGCCAGGACCGCCGCCCCGCCCGCCAGCAGCGCCCGCCGGCCCGGACGCCGTCCCCCGGCGCCCGCGACCGGCGGGCTCGCGGGCAGTGCCCCGCCGCCGGCGACGGCGAGCACCGCGTCGGGCGAGGGCCGCGCGGCGGGGTCCTTGGCCAGGCAGGCGAGCAGCAGCCCGCGCAGGTGCTCGTCCGTGACGCCGGACAGGTCCGGGTCGCCGCCCTGCACCCGCGCGACGACCGCCGCCGGGTGCCCGGAGCCGAACGGCGGTCGGCCGGTGGCGGCGTACGTCAGCAGGCCGCCGAGGCTGAAGACGTCGGACGCCGGCGTCGGCGCTCCCCCGAGCACCTGCTCGGGGGAGAGGTACTCGATCGTGCCCGGCAGCGACCCGGTGCCGGTGAGCGCCGACCCCTCCACCAGGCGGGCGATCCCGAAGTCGATCACCCGGGGTCCGGAGGCCGTCATGATGACGTTCGACGGCTTGAGGTCACGGTGCACCAGCCCGGCGCCGTGGATGGTCGCCAGCGCCTGCGCCACCCCCGCGGCGAGCGCGAGCACCTCGGGCACGGCCAGGGGGCCCGACGCGCCGACCCGGTCACGCAGGGTGGGGCCCTCGAGGTAGCGGGTCGCCAGCCACGGGACCGGCCCGGCGGCGTCGGCGTCCAGCACCTCGGCGGTGCACGGGCCGCTCACCCGGCGGGCGGCGGCCACCTCCCGGGCGAACCGCTCCCGGAACTGCGGGTCGCGGGCGAACGCCGGGTGGAGCGTCTTGACGGCGGCCACCACGCCCGCCGGGGTACGGCCCAGGTACACCGTGCCCATCCCGCCCGCACCCAGCCGCCCGAGCAGGGTGTACGGGCCCAGCGTGCGGGGATCGCGGTCACCGAGCGGTTCCATCGCCACCTCCTGTCGTCGGCAGGTCCCACAACCGGACCGCGCCGTCGGCGCTCGACACGGCGAGCAGCCCGCCCGTCCCGACGGCGACGCCCGTCACCGTGCCCCCGAAGCCGGTCAGCGTCCGGCGGGCCGCGCCCGTGGCGGAGTCCCAGAGGCGGACCGTCCGGTCGGCCGAGCCCGTCACCAGGGTGGTGCCGTCCGGGGTCCAGGCGATGGCGTTCACCGGCTGGGTGTGCCCGGTGATGATGCGCAGGCGCCGGCCCGACGCGACGTCCCACAGCTGGACGGTCTGGTCGACCCCGCCGCTGGCCAGGGTGCGCCCGTCCGGCGCGTACGCCAGGTACGCCACCCAGCCGGCGTGGCCGGTGAGGGTGTGCTGTGCGCGCCCGTCCGCCACGGTCCACAGCCGCACGGTCCCGGCCTGCCCGGACGCCGCGACCACCGAGCCGTCGGGGGAGAACGCGACCCCCTCCAGCGACCCGCGGTCGCCCTGCACGGCGCGCACCAGGGTGCCGGTGGCGACGTCCCACAGCCGCAGCACCGACCCCACCCCCACCGTCGCCACCAGGTTCCCCCGGGGCGCGAACGCGGCCCCGAACACGCCGTCCGGCGGCGTGCCCACGCGCAGCACGTGCAGCACACGGCCGGTCGCGGCGTCCCACAGGCGTGCCGTCCCGTCGTCGCTCGGGGTGAGGAGCATCGCCCCGTCCGGCGAGTACGCGACCCCGTTCAACGGCCCGTCGTGGCCGGTGAGGGTCCGGCGTGCCGCGCCGGTGGCGGCGTCCCAGATCCGCGCCGTCCGGTCGGCCCCGGCGGAGGCCACGGCGCGCCCGTCGGGCGAGATCGCGACGGCGACGGCCCCGCCCGGTGTCGGCGGCCGGGAGACGCGCACGGTCCCGGTGTCTGCCTCCCGCACCCGCACCCAGCCGTCGCCCCCGGCGGTGACCAGCAGGCCGCCCGGCACGAAGTAGGCCACGCAGCTCACCCGGCCCTGGTGCCCGCCGACCGTGCGCAGGGCGGCACCCGTGCGGGCGTCCCACAGCCGGGTGGTGCCGTCGGCCCCGCCGGTGGCCAGCACGGGGGTGCGGGGCGCGAAGGCGACCGCGGTCACCGGGCCCGCATGGCCGGTGAGGACGGCGCGGCGCGCCCCCGTCGCGGCGTCCCAGAGCCGGGCCGTGCCGTCCTGCCCGGCGGTGGCCACGCGCGCGCCGTCCGGCGCCCACGCCACGGCCGTGAGAGCGCCCGCGTGCCCGGGGAGGGAGCGCAGGACCGCGCCCGTGGCGGCGTCCCGGACCCGTGCGACGCCGTCGAGGTCGGCGCTGACCAGGGCGCCGCCGTCCGGCGCGAAGGCCACGCCGGCGCCGCCCACCTGGTCGCGCGCGATCGCGCGAAGCGCGCCGGTGGCGGCGTCCCACAGCGCGAACGTCGCGTCCTGGGAGGCGGTGGCCAAGGACCGGCCGTCCGGCGACCAGGCGACCGCCGCCAGCGGGTCGTCGTGCCCGGTCAGGACGCGTGTCTGGGTGCCGGACGCCGGGTCCCACAGGCGCGCCGTCGTGTCGTTCGACGCGGTGGCGACGGCGCGCCCGTCCGGTGACCAGGCGGCGGCGGTCACCCAGCTGGTGTGGCCCTGCAACTCCCGCACCGTCTGCCCGGTGCTCACCGTCCACAGCCGGGCCACCCTGTTGGTCTCCGCGCTGACGGCCGTCCAGGCGACCGGGGACAGCGCCACGGCCTGCACGCCGTCGGTGTGGGCGTCGATCGCCTGCCGCAGGCGCGGCGGGCGCGGCGGCGGCGGCGTGCGCGGTCCGGCGCTCCCGCCGTCCCCGCCGACCACCTGCCGGACAGCGGCGGCCGTCCCGCCGGCGGCGACGAGCGCGGCGGCGGCGAGGACCGCGCGGCGCGGCAGGTGGCCGGTACGGGACGGCGCCCGCCGTGCGGGGGCGGCGTCCCCGCCGTCCCCGACCTGCGCGCCGTCGACGACCTGCGCGCCGTCCGCGACCCGGGCGCCGTCCGCGACCTGCGCGGCCCGCGGATCGACCGCCCACGCCACCACCTGCCCGGTCGTGGGGCGGGCGGCGGGGTCCTTCGCCAGGCAGGCGGCCACGAGTGCCCGCACCCGCGCGTCGGTGAGCCGGCCGAGGTCCGGCTCGGTGTCGATCACCAGATGGACGAGCGCCGCGGGGTGCCCGGTGCCGAACGGCGGCCTGCCCGTCGCCGCGTAGTGCAGCAGCCCGCCGAGGCTGAAGACGTCGCTCGCCGGGGACACCTCGAACCCCTGCGCCTGCTCGGGCGAGATGAACTCGAAGGTGCCGAGCAGCACCCCGGTGCCGGTCAGCCGGTCGTCCTCGGGCCGGGCGATCCCGAAGTCGATCACCTTCGGTCCCTCCGGCGACAGGATGACGTTCGACGGCTTGACGTCGCGGTGCACCAGGCCCGCCGCGTGGATGGTCGTCAGCGCCTCGGCGACCCCCGCCGCCAGCGCGAGGACCTCGTCCGGCGGCAGCGGCCCGCCCGCCCGCACCCGCTCGACGAGCGAGGGGCCGGGCACGTAGCGGGTGGCCATCCACGGGACCGCGGCGGCCGGGTCGGCGTCCACGACCTGCGCGGTGCAGAGGCCGTTCACCCGCCGGGCCGCGGCCACCTCGCGGGCGAACCGGGCCCGGTACTCCGGGTCGTCGGCCAGATGCGGCAGGACCGTCTTCACCGCCACCAGCCGGCCCGACGGCGAGCGGCCCAGGTAGACGGTGCCCATCCCGCCGCTGCCCAGCCGCCCGGTCAGCCGGTACCGGCCGATGCGGCGGACGTCGCCGTCCTCCAGGGGGTCGACCCCGGGCGGATCGGCCTCCAGGCGCTCGACCGCCCCGGGGCGCGGGTCCGCCCGCGGGTCCGGCGCCGTCCCGCTCACCGGCAGGCCGGGACGGCGCGCAGGTCCCACAGCCGCACCCCGCCCTCGTCGCTCGCCGCGGCCAGCGTCGCCCCCGCGGCGTCGTACCCGAGGGTCCGCACCCGGCCCGGCATCCCGTCGAGGGTGTGCCGCGGCCCACCGGTCGCGACGTCCCAGAACCGGACCGTCCGGTCGTCGCCGCCGGTGGCCAGCACCCGCCCGCTCGGGGCCCACGCCAGGCAGAGCACCGGCCCGCGGTGACCGGTCAGGGTGTGCCGCAGCCCACCGGTCGCGACGTCCCACAGCCGGGCCGTCCCGTCCCTGCTCGCAGAGGCGAGCAGGGAGCCGTCCCGTGACCAGGCGACGGCGAACACGGCGTCGTCGTGGCCGGTGAAGTGGTAGCGGATGGTGCCGTCCGCCGCGACCCACACCCGGACGCTGCGGTCCAGGCCCGCCGTGGCGACGCTCGCGCCGTCCGGGGACCAGGCGATCGCCGCCACCCCGTCGGAATGGCCGATGAGCGGGCGGACGACGGTGCCCGCGGCGACGTCCCACAGCCGGCAGATCCGCTCCTCACCGCACGTCGCCAGGTGCTTCCCGTCGGGAGCGAAGCCGACGCCCCAGACCGTGGAGCCGCCGGCCGGTTTCAGGACGGCGCGGGAGGCGCCCGTGGCGGCGTCCCAGAGGCGGGTGGCGCCGTCGACGCCCCCCGAGGCGAGGGTCGCGCCGTCCGCGGCGAACGCCACCGCGACCACGCCGCCGGAGTGGCCCTCCAGGGTGCGGGCGGCGCCGGTGGCGCTGTTCCAGAGGCGGACGGTGCCGTCTGCACCGGCGGTCGCCAGGCGGCCCGAACCCGGACCGGAGGGCGAGCCGGTACCCGGGCCCGGCTGGGGCGCGGTGCCGGGACCCGGCTGGAAGGTCAGGGCCCGCACGCTGCCGGGAACCCGGGCGCGGGTGGCGCGCGCCGCGCCCGTCGCCGCGTCCCACACCCGCACGGTGCCGTCCTCGCTGCTCGTGGCCAGGACGTCCCCGGGACCGGACAGGGCGAGCCAGGTGACCGGACCGGTGTGGCCCTCCAGCAGGCGCCGGGCCAGGCGTGCCTCCACGGACCAGGACCGGACCGTGCGGTCCGATCCGGCGCTGTACAGGGTGGTGCCGTCCGACGACCAGGCCAGCGCCGACACCGGCCCGACGTGACCGGTGAGCGTGCCCTGCGCGGCGCCGGTGGCGACGTCCCAGAACCGGATCGAGCCGTCGCTGCCGCCGCTCGCCAGCTGCAGGCTGCCCGGGGCGTACGCGACGGCGGCGAGCGCGCCCTGCCCGGTGGCGATCGTCCGGACGGCGACCGAGCTGGTGGGCGACCAGATCCGCACGGTCCCGTCGCTGCCGCCCGTGGCGATCTCGTGCCCGCCCCCCGAGACGGCGACCGCCGTCACCTGGCCGGTGTGGCCCACGAAGGTCCGCGGGCTGGTGCCGGTGGAGACCTCCCAGGTGCGCGCGGTGCCGTCGGTGCTGCCGGTGACGACGAGGGCGCTGTCCGGGGTCACCGCGACGGCCCGCACCGGGCCCGTGTGCCCCACCAGGGTGCGCAGCAGCGTCCCGGCGGCGGGGTCCCACAGCCGGGCGTCCCGGTCGTCGGCGGTCGTGACGACGAAGCGGCCGTCGGGCGACCAGGCGACGGCCTGCACGGTCGCGCTGTGACCCACCAGCTCGCGGGGCGCGGCACCGCCGGTCCCGCCCTGGCCGCCCGGCCCGTCCGGCACCCAGAGGCGGACGGCGCCGTCGGACTCGCCGGACGCGATCGTGCGCCCGTCCGGCGCGATCGCCACCGACGTCACCGCGTCCCAGTGCCCGGACAGCTCGCGCAGCAGGGTGGGCGTGGGATCGGTGCCGCGGTGGCGGAACCGGTCGGTGACGGCGGCACCCGCCGCCGTCACGCCCACCGCCCCGAGACCGGCGGCCCCCAGGACGACCGCGCGCCGCGACGGGCGACGTCGGGCGCCGGCGCCGCTGCCGGTGGTCGTGCCGCCGCGGTCCGGGCGGTCCGGGCGGTCCGGG
>Ga0302323_100002582_pt1 | contig 14706 bp, 7 predicted proteins | sample Fen_T0_3_FD_201950 | JGI IMG/M metagenome (GOLD analysis project Ga0302323, IMG submission 201950) | Peat permafrost microbial communities from Stordalen Mire near Abisko, Sweden - Fen_T0_3 | ecosystem: Environmental > Terrestrial > Soil > Wetlands > Permafrost | place: Sweden: Abisko... | reverse complement strand
CCACGACCACCGTGCGCTCGGACTTGCCGAACGGGTAGCTGCGGGTCGCCGGTGCTACCGAGCTCACGACCTCGGGCGAAAACATCCGCGGATCCTCGACGAGCGCCTTGTCGCAATGCGCTCGCGCCGCCGCCGCCGCCGCGGTGGCAACCGGATCCGGGCGAACCGGGGCGGTCGCGCACGCCACCGCCCCGGCACCCACCACGACCACCCGGCAGATCGCCGCGACACCGCGGCTCGAAACCATGAACTGTTTGAACTTGAGCTGCACGCTGAATGCCTCCTTGAGGACACCCACGGAGAAAGCAATGCGAGCGCCAACAACGGCTCTCTGTCGTCTCCGCGACTTGCAGTCTCCGGCCTTGCAGTGTGCCGTGCGCCGCCCGGCGACCCGGGCGAACTGCAAGTCGCGCGCGGCGTCACGGCAGCGCGCGCGTCCCGACGCTCTGCCGGACCTGCTCGGCCGCCACCAGGTAGTCGGCGAGCGCCTGGCGGTAGCCGATCTGCGTGGTGCGGTACGCGCGCTCGGCATCGAGGAAGTCGAACAGGCTGGTCACGCCCCGGCGATACGCGTACTCGCTGATCTCCCGGCTCTTCTGCGACAGCTCGAGGTACCCGGCGCGATAGGCCTGCACGATGCGACCGCTGCGCTGCAGCGCTTCGTAGGCATCGTCGACGTCGGTCATGACCTGCCCGGTGAGCTCGGCGCGCTGCTGCTCGGCCTGGGTGACGGCGATGTGGGTGCGCCGGATCTCGCCCTGGTTGCGGTCGAAGATCGCCAGCGGGATGGCCAGGCCGAACGCCGCCGTGTTGAGGCCCGACGATCGCGTGTAGGTCCCCGAGAGCGTCACGTCCTGCGTGCCATGGGCGGTGGCGAGCGCATGCTGACTCTGGGCGACCGCCAGACCTTGCGTCGCCGCCCGCAGATCGGCGCGGTGCAGCGCGGCCAGCTGCTGAAGCTCCGCGAGCTTGACCTTCACCGGCTGGTAGTCGAACGGACCGGCCACGTCGAACTCGGCCGGCACCGCGTCGCGGCCGATCAGCTGCCGTAGATCCGACAGCGCCTGGATCCGCGCGAGCTGCGCCTGCTCGACGTCGGTCTGGAACTGCAGCACCTGGAGCTTGATCTTCAGATAGTCATTCTCGCTGATGCTGCCCGCGCGATGGCGATCCTCGGCGATCTCGACCGCGCGCTCGAAGCTCTTCAGGTTATCGGTGGCGAGCTCGAGCGTCGATCCGGCGAGCTGCGCGGCGATGAACTGCGACGCCACCTGAAACGCCAGGCCGCGCTCGGCGTCGGCGACCTGGGCGCGCGTGACCGCAGAGCTGTCCTTGGCGGCGCGCAGCCGCCGGGCGCGCTTGTCGCCGCGCTCGAACGTGTAGCTGACCCCGACGTCGAGTTGCGTGCCGTCGAAGTAGCCGCCGTCATGCGGCCGGTCCAGCGGCAGCGAGCCCCAATCGACCGACAGTCCGGGATTGGGCCGCAGGTTCGCCGTGACCTCGCCGGCCTCGCTCTGCTGGATCGTCGTGCGCGTGGCCAGCAGCGCGTGGTTGTGCTCCAGCGCCGCGGCGATCGCCTGATCGAGCGTGATCCGCGACGGCCCCTGGGCGCGCGCCAGCTGCGGCGCGATCGCGCAGCCGATCGCGAGGATGACTCGAGCGGAGATCACGAAACACCTTCCCTTCCGGCCGGGCCGGCGGCGGGCGCAGCGGGCAGCTTGTCCCCCTCGCGCGCGATCCAGACGTACAGCGTGGGCAGCAGGATGACGCTCATCACCAGCGCCGCGATCAGCCCGCCGACGATGACGATCGCGAACGGGCGCTGCGAGTCCGAGCCGATCGCATGGGACAGCGCGGCCGGCAGCAGGCCGAACGTCGCGACCAGCATCGTCATCATCACCGGCCGCAGCCGCAGCGCGGCGCCCTCGATCGCGGCCTCGACAATCGAGTGGCCGCGCGCGCGGAGCTGATTGATATATTCGAGCATGATCACGCCGGTCTGGACCGAGACGCCAAACAGCGCCAGGAACCCGACTCCCGAGGACACGCTGAAGTTCGTGCCGGTGAAGAACAGCGCGAGCAGGCCGCCGATCGGCGCCGTGCCGACCACGGCGAGGATCAGCACGGCCCACTTCACCGAGCGAAACATGCTGTACAGCAGGATGAAGATGACCAGCACGGTGAGCGGCAGCACGAACATGAGCCGCCGCGACGAGCGCTGCTGATTCTCGTATTCGCCGGCCCACTGCACGCGATAGCCGGCCGGCAGCTGGACCTGGCGCTCGACCCGCGCGATCGCCTGTTCGACCGTGGAGCCGAGGTCGCGCCCGCGCACGCTGAACGTCACCGCCAGATACCGCGTGTTGCCTTCCCGGTAGATGTCGTAGGCGCCGTCCTGGACCCGCGCCTGGGTCAGCTGGCCGAGCGAGACCCGCTGTCCGCTCGGCGACACCAGGAGGATATGCTCGATCGCTTCCTTGGTGTCGCGGTACCGCTCCTGATAGCGAACCACGAGATCGTAGCGCTGCTCGCCCTGCAGCACCTCGCTGACCGCCTTGCCACCCACGGCGGTCTCGATCGCGTCCTGGATATCGGCGACGTTGATGCCGAACCGGGCCGCCGCCTTGCGGTCGATCGTGAAGTTGAGGTTGGGCTGGCCGACGACGCGAAACAGCTTGAGATCCTGGATGCCGGCGATCCCGGTCATCGCCGCGACGATCTCCTCGCCCTTGCGATCGAGCGTCGCCAGATCGGCGCCGAACAGCTTGACCGCGAGCTGGCCCTTGGTGCCACTCACGGTCTCGCCGACGTTGTCTTCGATCGGCTGCGAGAAGTTCCACGACGCGCCGGGCAGCCGCGCGAGCTCGCGGTTCATCGCGGCGATCAGCGCCTCCTTGTCCTGGTGGAACACCGGGCGCCAGTCGTCCTTGGGCAATAGCTCGCAGAAGTACTCGGTGTTGCCGAACCCACCGGTGTCGGTCCCGTCATCGGGCCGCCCGACCTCGGAGACCACCTGGGTCACCTCCGGGAACGAGCTCAGGATCACGCGCGCGCGATCGGCAAACCGCGTGGCTTCGTCGAGGCTCGTGCTGGTCGCGAGCGTGCCGCGCGCCCAGATCGCGCCCTCGTCGAGGTGCGGCAGGAACTCCGAGCCGATCGCGCCGCCGAACACCAGCACGCCGGCGACCACCAGGCTCGCGCCCGCGGCGCCGACCGTGATCCAGCGGTGCTCGATCGCCCACCGGATGTGCGTGCGATACATCGCGATCAGGCGATCGACGAGCGGGTTGCGCCACTCGCGAACCCCGTTGCGAAACACGGCGCTCGCGACGACCGGGATGACGACGATCGAGAACGCCAGCGCGCCGAGCAGCGCGAACGCCACGGTCCACGCCATCGGCTTGAACAGCCGGCCCTCGATGTGCTCGAGCGTGAAGATCGGCAGGTACGCCGTGATGATGATGGCGATCGCGAAGAACACCGGGCGCTGGACCTCGTGCGCGGCGAGCCGGATGATCTGCGCCGGGGCCTCGCGGGTTCGGTGCCCCATGCGCCGGACGATATTCTCGACCATGACGACCGCGCCGTCGACCACCATGCCGAAGTCGAGCGCGCCGAGCGACAATAGGTTCGCCGGGATCTTGTCGAGATCGAGACAGATCGAGGCGAACAGCAGCGCGAACGGGATCGTGGCCGCGACGATCAGCGCGCCGCGCACGTTGCCGAGGAACACCAGCAGGATGACGACGACCAGGGCCATCCCCTCCCCCAGGTTGTGCAGCACCGTGCTCGTCGTGTGGTGGAGCAGATCGGCGCGATCGAGCATCGGCACGACCTGGACCCCGGGCGGCAGCACGTGGTCGTTGAGCTCCTTGACCTTGTCGTGGATCGCGTCGAGCGCCGGGCCCGCGTCGGCGCCCTTGCGCAGCAGCACGATCGCGTAGATCGCGTCATCGTTGTCGACGATCTTGCCGTCGGCGCGATGGATCGCCTTGCCGATGTGACCCAGCCGGATCTTCGATCCCTGGGTGACCTCGGCGATCTCCTGGACGCGGAGCGCGGTCCCGTTCTGGGTCTTGAGCATGGTCTGCGCGATGTCGGCCACGGTGCCGAACAGCCCGAGGGTGCGGACGTTCATCTGCTGCTGGCCGACCCGGACGAAGCTGCCGCCGGCGTTGACGTTGTTGCTCGCCAGCTGCTGCTCGACCTGGCCGATGGTCAGGCCATAGGACACCAGCTTGTCCGGATCGATCCGCACCTGGTACTCGCGCTGCATGCCGCCGAAGCTCGTCACGTCGACGACGTTGGGCACCGACTTGAATTCTTTGAGCAACGTAAAGTCCTGGATCGACTTGAGCTCCATGACGTCGACCTTGGGATTGGTGCTGCGCAGCGTGTACCAGTAGATCTGTCCGACCGTGCTCCAGTCGGTGCCCATCGACGGCGACAGGCCATCGGGCAAGCTGACCTGCGCGAGCCGCTCGAGCACCTTCTGGCGATTCCAGTCGTTGTCCGAGCTGTCGTCGAAGATCATCAGCACGAACGACAGCCCGAAGATCGACTCGGACCGCAGGTGCGTCATGTGGGGCAGCCCGTTCATCTGGATCTCGATCGGGATCGTGACCTGCTGCTCGACCTCCTCGGCGGCGCGGCCCGGCCACTGCGTGATGACCGTGACATAGTTATCGGCGATGTCGGGGTAGGCCTCGACGGGGAGCTTGTGAAATGCCAGCACGCCCCAGGCGAGCAAGAGCGTGGTGAGCGCGATCACCACGAAGCGATTGCCGAGCGCAAAGTCAACGATCTTGCGAATCATCGAACCACCTCGAGCGAGAACTACGGCTCGACCACGTGGTCGAGCACCAGCGCGTCCTTGATCACCTGCTGGCCCGGCGCGACCCCCGCTTCGATCTCCTGCAGGTCGTCGGGCAACGCGCGGCCCAGCCGGACCTCGACGCGGCGAACCTTGTGGCCGGGCGCCGGCACGTACGCCCAGGTGCGGTCGTGGAGATGCAGCACCGCGCTCGCCGGCACGACCGTGTGGGTCTCCTGCACCTGGCCGTGCAGGGTGGCCGTCGCGAACATGCCCAGCCGCAAGATCCCCGAGTTATGGACCTCGATCCGGACCTTGGCGGTTCGCAGGCTCGGGTCGAGGATCGCCCCGATATTGCCGATCGTCCCGCGCAGCGGCTGGTCGGGATACGCGTTGAGCCGGATCTCGGCCGTGTCCCCCAGCGCGACCTTGGCGAGATCGTTCTCGTACACGTCGCACATCACCCAGACCTCGGACAGATCCGAGATCGTGAACGCATTGGCCCCCAGCGCCTGCAGCCCCGACGCGTTGGTCACCTGCTGGTCGGTGATCACGCCCGCGACCGGCGCCACGATGTCGACCACGCCATCGCCGGCTTCGAGGTTCTTGCCGAGCAGCTTCAGGTGCTCGGCCTTGCTGTCGACGTCGAGCTTGGCCTTCGCCTCGACGTTCTCGGCGAGCTCGCGGTCGTTCATCGAGATCGCGCCGTGGTCATACAGATCGCGGGCGCGATCGAGCTGGGTGTGCGCCAGGGCCTCGTCGGCCATCGCCTTGCGGTACTCGGCGATCCCGCTGGCGACGTCGTCGCTGCGGACCGACAGCAAGATCTGCCCCTTCCTGACCGTGTCGCCCATCCGCGCATGGATCGCCACCACGCGGCCGGACGCCAGCGACGTGACCGGCACGTTGCGCGTCACGTCCGCCGCGACCACCCCGGTGACCACGAGCTCGGAGCGCGCCGCGCGCACGGTCGCCGTGGCGAGCGGAAACTGGTCCGGCGCGGCGACGGTGAACTCACCGGCGTTGACCTCGGGAATGACCTCGGCGGCGGGCGGCGCGCCGGTCGCGGCGGTCTGGGGAACCGCCTTGCTACAACCGCCGGCGACAAGCACGACGACACCGAGCACAAAGGCGCTGCGCTGCATGGCACTTCGCTTTCAGATCCGCGCCATCAGCGCGAACATCAATCGATCTTCGGTCTTCTGCAGATCTGGCTCCCAGCCGTCGACCGCGCTCCCCGGCAGCCCCTGATTTCCGCCCGGCGGCGTGATGCCACCCGGGCCCGCGAAGTACGGCACGCTGGCCGCGCGGTGCGTGTACTCGCTGCGGAACGTGATGAACTGGCTCGGCATGTAGTCGAACGTGAACGTGGCGTCCCACGCGTCATACTTGGTCCCCGGCGTCTGGGGAAACGCGGCGCTCTGGGCGAACGCGGTGGCGCCGTTGATCGGCGGCGTCAACACCAGGTAGCGGCCCGGATTGGCCATCGCCCCGCCGCCGAACGTGAGGCCGAACGTGTCGTGCAAGAACCAGAACCGGTTGTAGAGCATGAAGCCGGCGAAGTACTGCGACGGCGTGGTCGCGCCACCGTTGAAGCACGACACCCCGCCACCGGACTCGCAGCCGAGATCGACCGTCAACGAGAACGCACCCTGGCTGAGAAACCCCGTCTTATTCTGGTAGTACCTGGCCAGGATGCTGTTATCGCTGTGGTACCGCCTGCGGGCCGAGAGGCCCAGCGTGTCCTCCCCGAAGTAGCCGCTGGCCACCATCGCGAGCCACGCATACGGCCGGTAGGCGATCTGCAGTCCCAGCCCCGGCAGCTCGTTGAACTCGCCGTACGACTGCCAGCCATTGATGATCCACGGCTCGATCTTGAGGTGCTCGGTCGGGAAGTACTGGATGCGAACGCCGTTGAAGAACCACGGCGTATTCGACGACACGTACGACGCCTGATCGGTCCAGTTCTCGTAGTTGTAGTAGCTGCACAGCCCGACGTACGACAAGAAGATGCCGGCGTCGATGTTGAGCCCGTAGCCGATGTCCCAGTGATAGCCGCCGTAGCCCTCGGTGATGTAGCGGTACGCGTCGCCGACGTTCCACTGGCCGCGCGCGGGGCTCGCGTCGTTGCGCGGCGTCATCGTCGAGTACAGGCCGAGCTGGGTCATGATGCGCCCGCGCACGCCCTGCCAGTGGAAGTCGCCGCCGACCCCGAGGTGCACGATCTGGAGCTCGTTGGTCCGCCCGATCGCGGTCGATCCCACCACCGTGTGGTCGGCGGGCCTGCTGAACTCGTACGCGTACGCGCTCTCGATCGTGAAGCTGCCGGTCATCACCTTGCCATCGAGCGGAAACTCGGTCTGGCGGCTGTTGCCGTTCATCCAGCCCCAGTCCGCGAACCCGAACGGCACCCGCTCGGCGGGCGCGCTGGCCGGCTCGCTCGGCGCCGCGGCGGCCGGCTGCGGATCGGCGGGCGAGGTCGGCGCGCCGGCAGGGTCGGCAGGCGCTGCACCCGGCGCTGGCGTAGCTTCCGCAGCAGGGTCGGTCGGGGTCGGCGACGGCGATTGCGCGAGCGAGATCCGACAGAACGCGGTGAGCGTCACGACGAACAGAGGTTTCGACAACACGTCAGGCTCCTCGAGGAAGACAACGAGATGCGTTGTGCACCGCGAGTGCCAGCCGCCGCCGCGTGGTCGGCCGCGGAGTTACGTGGAGCGAACACCGCGGCGCCATGCACAATGCACGGTGACGTCCTGGACCGCCGGCGCCGGCCTACCGCGGGGCGCGCGTTGCACGGCTCCTGCACGGCTGCCGCGAAGCGAGCCGGCGAGAATCCGGCCGAGATGCCGTGCGCCACGGCCAGCGTGCAACTCGCCCGGCACGTTTCGGCGGTTGCAATGCGCACCGCCAACGACGCGAGCTGCGTGGACACCCGCTGGCGCTCGAGCTCGCCTCCGGGCCACTGCGACGCTGTCGAGGCCGCGCGCCCTTCGTGCCATGGTGAATGTGCTTCCGGCGGACCGCTGCGCGCGCAGCCACCGCCACGGGCCGCCGGGTGGAGCTTCAGCGCGCAGGGACCGGGGCTACCTGGGCTACGGCAGGCGCCATTGCTGGTTCGAAGCGCCGCTGCAGGCCCACAGCTGGAGCTGGATTCCATTGGTGGTAATGCTGGCGGGGTCGTCCAGGCATTTGCCGGTGGCCGGATTGACCAGCTGTCCGTTGACCGCCTGCCACTGCTGGTTCGCGCCGCCGTTGCAGGGCCACCATTCGACGAGGGTGCCGTTGGCGGAGTTGTTTCCGGTGATATCCAGGCAGCCGCCGTTGATCGTGATGGTTCCGTTGGTGTTGACGGTCCAGCTCTGTGCCGCGGCGAAGCCGTTGCAATCAAACAGCTGTACCTTGTTGCCGGGCGTCGCGGCGGCGTTGTTGTCGTCGACGCACTTGGCCGCGTTGACCCCGGAGATGATCGGGCCGGTCCGCGTGGCGACCGCCGACTGGCTGTAGCCGGCGGCCACGATGTTGGACTGCACCGCGTTGTCGGTGGCGTCCGACGGGAACCCGGAGGTCATCACGCCCTCGTAGAAGGTGCCGGCGGAGCCGTTGCTGTTGTCGCCGCCGATGCCCAGGATGATGGCGCTCTCCAGGTGCAGCGGCGTGTACCCGCTGGTGGTCGGCAGCGGACCGTTGTAGCTGGTCTTCAGGCCGCCTGAATTGGCATTGCCGTCCTTGAGCGCGTAGGTCGTCGAGTTCATCTTGAGCATCCCGGTGACGAACGTACTGTTGCGGCCCGTGTTGTTGGTGTTCGTGCCGTTCGCGCCGGCGAACAGTCCGTTCTCGAGGTCGGCCATCACCCACGGGCCCGACCCGACACATTGACCGGGCACGACGAACCCGAACCAGCACAGCGTGCCGAAGTAGACCGCCCCCATGTGCCCGTTGCCGGTGTCCCGCGAGCTGGTCTCTGCGTTGCCGTAGTCGAAACAGCAGCCGCTGTTCACGTGGCCCCCGGCGGCTACCATGTACACGCCCTGCGACGCGCCGCCGGTGGCGATGCCCGTGGTGGCGTTGTTCCGGTAGCCGGTGCCGGGCGCCACGAACACGCCGTAGGCCTTGTGGCCGCCGATCGTGATCGGGGCGGCGGTGGCGTTGGCCAGGTTGTCGAAGCCGCCCGGCGCCGGTCCGTTGAACCCGCCGGGAGGCGCCTGGGTGAGGTGGTTACGCCGGCCCGTCTGGTCATAAATGATCGAGATCACGCACGTGGTACCGGCGCAGAACGAGTCCTGCGTGGCGGCGTTAGCGGCGCCTCCCGCATTCAACAACCCGACGTCCCGGGTGGCGTTGTCCGAGGACCGCCGCACCTGATACAGCGGACCATTGTAAGCATCGAACAGCGCGCGCGTGGTGCTGTGCGCGGCCACGCACGGGGTCCCCCCCGACGCGTAGATGTCGCACGGCGCGGCCGACGCGGTGCCGGAAGTGCCGATCAGGATGGCCGCGGTGAACGCGACAGCCGTACCTGCCAGGAGTCGTGGTTTTGTCATTTGTCCAGGTCGAGCAGTCATGGGGTCTCCTCTCCAATCGATGTCAGGGGATGTGAGCGTTTACGATGACGCAGCGCGATGCTTCGGCCATCGATTGCTGAGCTCGGGGCCCGCCGCCGGGCCAACGTGCCCGGGGTTCGTCATTGCCATTGAGCGTCACAATCAGACCACCCGGAGTGCGCGCCGGCCGCGCGGACGCGCCGGGCGCGATTCCGGAGGGCGGTTCGCGAACCGCAACGGCCATCACCGTAGTAACGGCGAGACACGCCATGGCGCCGGTGCCTGGACGGAGCATCGCCACCTCGTTATCTGACGGCCCCGACATTGTCAATGTCAGTCGAAACCCACATCCTCCGGATGAGCAGATTTGATATCGATGAGACGCGTCCATGAGACGCGTCCATGAGACGCGTCCACGAACATCGGGGACGCTCTGTTCCGGCGTACTGACTCGATCATCGGCAGTGGATTTGTTCACCACGCGGCGCTCGCGTGCTCGGCCCGATGATGCGCCGCGGCGAGGCCTGGCAAGCCCGCGACTGGCAATCACCTGATCTACGACACAAACCTATCGTCGCCGCGCGACGCGACCACCGCGCGGCCGGCCCCACCTACCCGGGCAGGCGCGCTGCGGGCGCGACGTCCTGAGCGGCGGCGATGACCTGCATCACGCACGCGCGCAGCTCCTTCGCGGTGACCGGCTTCTCGAGCTGCCGCGCGCCCAGCTGATCGAGCCGCTCGCGCGTCTGTGCGGTGAACGCGCCGCCGGACAGGAAGATGAAGCGCTGGGCCTGATCGGGCGCGACGCGCTGGAGCTCCCCGATGAGCTCGATCCCGGTCATGTTGGGCATCATCACGTCGCTCACGATCGCGTCGAACCGCAGGTGGTTGGTGATGTGCTCCATCGCCTCCCGGCCACACAGCGCCACGGTGACGTCATAGTCGCGACGCAGCAGGCGCTCCATCGTGTGCGCGACCTGGGGTTCATCATCGACCAGCATCACGCGGTAGCGCCGGTGATCGGTGGTCACGGGGCTGGCGTCGCTGGCCGGCGGCGTTGCCGGTGCCTCGGTCGACGCCGGCAGGACGATGCGGACCACGGTGCCGCGCTCCGGGGCGCTCTCGAGCGAGATCTGGCCACCGAGCCCGATGACGATACCGTGGCAGATCGACAACCCGAGCCCGGTGCCCTCGCCGACGCCCTTGGTGGTGAAGAACGGATCGAACACCCGCGCCTGGACCTCGGGGGTCATGCCCTTGCCGGTATCCTCGATCTCGATCACCGCGCGGCCCTGGTCATCGCTGCGCGTCCGCACCGTGATGCAGTTCTCGTCCGAGCGGCCCGCGGGGATCGCGTGGGCTGCGTTGACCAGCAGGTTGATGAACACCTGCGTCAAGCGGCCGTCATCGGCCACCACCAGCGGGGTCGGCCGGAGCTCGCGCACGAGCTGGGCGCGGTGGCGAACCTCGTTGCCGGTCAGCCGGATCGCGGCCTCGAGCACGCCAGACAGCGCGATCGGAACCCGCTTCTCTGCTTCCGATCGGCTGAACGACCGGAGGCCGTGCACGATCTTGCGCACCCGCTCGGCGCCGTCGCGCGCGTCGCGGAGCGCGGCCCCCAGCGCTTCACAGTCGACCGCGGTCGATGCGCCCTGGGCGGTCTCGAGCGTCTCGGCCATCGCCTCGAGGTTCCCCGTGACGTAGGCGAGCGGATTGTTGATCTCGTGCGCGATGCCGGCGGCCAGCGTCCCCAGGCTGGCCATCCGGTCGGAGACCATGAGCCGCGCGCGCATCGTGATATCGGAGATCACGACGAGCATGCGCGTGAACACCGCAGGCGCGCTGCCCTGCTCGACGATCGCGCGATAGGAGATCTCGAACGTCCGGCCGGCCACGCCGAGACGGCTCGGCAGCTGATGCCGCAGGCGCTCGACGAGCGCGGGATCCTGGACACTCTCGATCAAGGCCTTCCAGGTCACCGCGAACGCGGCCGCCGCGGCCGGATCGATGGGGCGGAGATAGTCGGCGAACGTCGCGCCTTGCGCACAGGCACCGAACCACGTGTCGACGACGGCCGAGCGCTCGGCGGAGATCCTGCCCTCGCGATCGAGCGTCAGAAACCCCTGCTCGACGTTGTCGAGCAGGAGCCGCATCGCGTCACGCCCGTTCCGGAGCTGCGCGAACCCGATCGCGGAGCGCCAGTACTCGTCACTGAGCCGGTGGCCCAGGAACCCGACGTAGGCCAGGTCCGCGAACATCAGCAACGCCAGGCCGGGCTCGTGGTCGACCAGCGTCGTGCACAGCGTCGGACCGAGCAAGAGGACGAGGAACCACCGCATCAGCGTTTCCCGCGGCGCATAACCGTACGCGGCGCCGACGAGCACCGCGGACATCACGACGACCATGGACAGCGTCGTCATACAGAAGCCGAGGAGATGGACGCTGACAGCGACGTACATCGACCACAACACGATGCATATCGTGGCCGCCGCGTCGGCCATCCGGTGCCACATGACCCGGCGTTCCGGCGTGGTCCGCGCGTCGGGTCGCTTCACGAGCAAGCGCAGCCGCGTGGCCCCGGCCACGATGCTGGCCGCCGTCATCCAGAACGAGAATTGCGGAAGCCGCGAGCCGAGCTCGGTGGCCAACGAGAACCAGAGCGCGAACAGCGAGTACGCGATCGCCCCGGGCTGCGCGCGGCGGCTCGTCACGTGGTCCACGTCCATCGCGAGCTGCGCGAGGCAGGCCGGATCGAGCCCAGACGCTCGAACGAACGCCGGCAGCGCATCGAACCGCCTCGATATCAGGCGTTGCAAGCTCGGGTTGTCCCGCATCTTCACATCCCGGCGACGCGCACGTGCGTCTGCGCTGGCGCAACGGATCTCCCAGGCGAGCGCCGTGGACCGAGCCGTTGCCTGAGATCTCCTCCTTTCCGTATCGGCCGGGCGGCGACCTTGCCAAGGGCCCTGCGCGCCTCGTAGTCGAAGCAATCGCCACAGGCCCTCCCAAGATCGCGTAGACGGTGTGCTCCTCACGACGCGCCAGCCCCCGGAGCCTGGGGTAGCAGCGAGGTCCCCGCGAGCCCGGCGTTGAACTTCGTCGGCGGAGCACCCACACTCCGGCGTTGATGAACAAAGCGGTACGACTGTACCAAGCCATGGCCTGCGCGGCCTGCGCGGCGCGACTCATGGCGTGCAGCTTTCCTCGCCCTCCCGAGCTCGCGGGACCCACGGATGGCGCCGCGGCGGACGCCGCGGTCGATGTGCCGAGCGATCGCGCGGATAGCGGTCCACCGCCCGGCGTGGTCTCGCTCTCGGCAACTCCCTCGGTGTTCACCCTGCACCAGAACGACACCCGCGGGACGACGCTGACCTTGAGCAACCAGACCGGCGCCGCGATCGACGTCCCCGCAGCCTTCACCGTGTCAGGCCTGGTCGGCGCCACGATGACGTTCTCGGCGACCACCTGCGCACCGACGCTCGCGCCCGGCGCCAGCTGTCACGCGACCGGGAACCTGATCGCCACAGCGCCGGCACAGACCGACTTCGTGATCTCGCTGGGCGCGTCCACCGTCAGGTTGACCATGACGGCCCTGGCGGCGTGTCCGACGAACTGCGGACCGAGCGGCGCGACCAACTGTTGCGCCAGCACGGTGGTGCCCGGCAACGCCGCGGGCGCCACGCTCGCGGGGGAGCCCTATTATCGCAGCTACGACGTCGCGGCCGACCAGGCCTATCCGAACCAGAGCGCGCCCGCCGAGGTCAGCGACTTCCGGCTCGACACCTACGAGATCACCGTCGGGCGATTTCGCGCGTTCGTCAACGCGGGCATGGGCGTGGCCACGACGGCGCCGGCCGCAGGCGCAGGATCCCACGCGCGGATCGCAGGGAGCGGCTGGGACGCGGCGTGGAATGCCAATCTCGCGGCCACCACCGCCGCGCTGATCGCGGCGCTCCCCTGCGGCACCCCGCCGACCTGGACGAACGCCCCCGGCAACAGCGAGGCTCTGCCGATGAACTGCCTCACGTGGTACGACGCCATGGCGTTCTGCATCTGGGACGGCGGCTATCTACCCAGCGAGCTCGAATGGAACTACGCGGCGAGCGGAGGCAGCGACCAACGACCGTTCCCATGGTCGTCGGCCGGCTCGACCGCGCTCGACTGCAGCTACGCGAACTACGCCCCTGCCAACATCCAGTGTGTGAGCGACACCGCAGGCAATCGCGTCGGCGGCGAGTCACCCAAGGGCGACGGCCGCTGGGGCCAGGCGGACCTGGAGGGCAACATGTCGGAGTGGACCCTCGACTGGTTTGCCGATACCTATCTCAATCCGTGCAGCGATTGCGCCAACACGACCATGACGTCTCGCCGCGCGATCCGGGGCGGCGGCTATCTCTCCAGTGCAGAGCTCCAGCGCTCGGCCTACCGCCCGGTGACCGACGTCCACTTCGGCACGCCGACGACTCGCCTGATCAACACGGGCGCGCGTTGCGCTCGGACGCCGTGACCGGCGCCTCCCCCGGCGACGCCCCGACGGGCGACAGCTCGGATCTGCGCAGGGTCCTCCCGCAAACCTGTCTTGAGACTCCTTGGCGAATCCACCACAATCCGGCGCGATCAACGAAGCGGTACGAATCGGCCAGGTCGTGGCATGCGCGGTGGGGTGGATGGCCTGCAGCTTTGCCCGTCCTCCGGATCTCGCGGGCCCAGAGGACGCGCAGGTGGCAGACGCGCCCGATGCCGCAGGTAGCGATGGTGCCGCCGGCGACGCTGTACCGCCACCGCAGTTTTTGAGCTGTGCGCAGATACCGACGAACTGCAGCTCGAATGGAAGCGACAACTGCTGTAACAGCCCCGAGATTCCCGGCGGGACCTATGCCCGAGGCTACGACGTCGCGGGCGACAGCAACTCCAACGATGGGAGCTTCCCGGCGACGATCAGCAGCTTTCGACTCGATAAGTACCGCGTGACGGTTCCCGCGAGCTCGCTGAGCATCGACAGGTCACGCGCAAGCTACTACGATGACGCTCGATTGGTATGCGACGTCTTATGCCAATCCGTGTGAGGATTGCTCGAATCTCACGCCCGCTTCGTACCGTGTGCTCCGTGGCGTAAGCTTCGGTGGATCTGCCGTCCTCCTGCGGCCCAGCTGGCGCACCGCCGTGGATCCATCATACCGCGGTGGCGGCAACGGGTTTCGTTGTGCGCGAGCACCGTGACCCACCAGGCATGCGGGCTGGCTTCGAACAAGCTACGACCGAGTGAGCGACGGTCGACGACGGCGGCGTGGCTTTAGCCCCGTAAAGCTGCAGTAGCACCATCGAGGTCAAGGTGGCGGCGACCACGGCGGC
>Ga0302323_100002580_pt1 | contig 14712 bp, 13 predicted proteins | sample Fen_T0_3_FD_201950 | JGI IMG/M metagenome (GOLD analysis project Ga0302323, IMG submission 201950) | Peat permafrost microbial communities from Stordalen Mire near Abisko, Sweden - Fen_T0_3 | ecosystem: Environmental > Terrestrial > Soil > Wetlands > Permafrost | place: Sweden: Abisko... | reverse complement strand
GCGCTCCCAGAAGCTCGGTCCGACAGGTTGCTGGAAGTCGCTCTGCGCGACGAGGTAGCCGTCGGAGTCGACCGTGATCGGCAGCTGCGGCATCTCGCGCGCCGCGGGACCGAAGACGACCTTGCCCGAGTCGGACAGGTCGAACGTCGACTGGTGGCACGGGCACAGCAGCGCGTGCGTGCGCTGCTGGTACAGGGCGATCGGGCAGCCCACGTGGGTGCAGATCTTGGAGAACGCGAGGATGCCCTCGTAGTCCCAGTTCGCGCCCTGCTGGCTCTTGATCTCGTCGGGGCGCATGCGCACCAGGATGATCGAGGCCTTGGCACGTGCGTTCTGGTTGCCCTCGACCTCCTGCACCTTGTCGAGGTCCTCGGGGGAGGCCGAGACCAGGGTGCCGATGTTGAGGTCCTCGGGCTTGATCGGCTTGCCCGTCACGTCGACGACGATGCGCGAGCCCTTGTGCCAGATGGTGTGGTCGAGGGAGTCGCCGGGCATCGGGCCCATGTCCTTGAGCAGCACGACGAGCGGGATCGGGAACAGCGCGAGCGCCCCGATGAGCGTGCGGCGCACGATCTTGCGCTCCACGAAGCCCGACTCGTCGACGCCCTGCTGGAACAGCGCCGCGGCGGCGTCCTGGTCAGCCTGGGGGGAGCCGACCGGGTGGCGCTCGTCGATGATCTCCTCGTCGGCCATGAGCTTCTTGGCCCACTGGATCGCGCCGAGGCCGATGAGGAGCACGGCCAGGCCGAAGGTGATGCCGAGCAGGAAGTTCGAGGTCTGCACGACGCCGAAGGGGCCGAGGTCGAGGAAGTGGTTGGTCGGGAAGGCGAAGTAGACGACGACGAACGCGATCGTCAGCACCGCCGACAGGCCGAACATGATCGCGACCTGCATCTCGGCGGCCTTGGCCGCGCGAGGGTCGGTGTCGGACAGTCGGGCGTGGTGCGGCGGCAGCGGGAACTGCGGCTCGTCGCCGTGCTCCGTCGTGGCCAGGTCGGTTCCGTGGTCGCTCATCGCACCTTCGCCCCGATCCACACCGCAGCCAGGAGGAGGAGGCCCAGGCCCAGCGTCCAGGCCGCCACACCCTCGGTGACCGGGCCGTACGAGCCCAGGGCGAGACCGCCCGGGGCCGACGCGGTCTGCAGGTGCTCGATGTACTTGATGATGTCCTGCTTCTGCTGGATCCCCATTGTGGTGTTGGGGAAGTTCGGCATGTTCTGCGGGCCGGTGAGCATGGCCTCGAAGATCTCGCGCGGCGTGGCGTTCATGAGGCTCGGGGCGTAGCGGCCGTCGGACAGCGCCCCGCCGCGGCCCGCGAAGTTGTGGCACTGCGCGCAGTTGGTGCGGAACAAGGTGCCGCCGGTCGCGAGGTCGGCGTCGTTGGTGCTGAGCTCGGAGTCGGTCGGGATCGACGGGCCGGGGCCGAGCGTCGCGACGTAGGCGGCGAGCGCGGCGACCTCCTCGGCGTTGTAGACCGGGGCCTTGCGCGGCGCCTGCTGCGCCGGCGTCGACAGCGGCATGCGGCCGGTGGACACCTGGAAGTCGACGGCGGCGGCGCCGACGCCGATGAGGCCCGGCCCCTCCTGCGTGCCCTGGGCGCCCATCCCGTGACAGGTCGCGCAGCCCTCGAGGAAGAGCTGGCGGCCGTGGTCGACCTGGGTCTGGGTGGCGGCCGGTGCGGCCGCCTGCGCGGTGCCGGTGACGGCGGCGTACCCGACGCCGGTGGCCACCAGGGCCGCGAGGAGGACGACGAGGCCGGTGGCCCGGTGCCGTCGTACTGAGCTGCTGGTCACGAGTGCGCCTTCGTGGGGTGGGTGCGGGATCGGGCTGAGGGTGCGGGGGTCACCGGGGTCCGGTCACGTGATCAGGGGTCACGCGACGAGGTGGGTCACTTGATCAGGTAGATCATGGTGAACAGGCCGATCCAGACGACGTCGACGAAGTGCCAGTAGTACGAGACGACGATCGCGCTGGTGGCCTGGCGGTGGGTGAAGCGCTTCGAGACGTAGGTGCGGCCCAGGACGAACAGGAACGCCACGAGGCCGCCGCTGACGTGCAGGGCGTGGAAGCCGGTGGTGAGGTAGAACACCGAGCCGTAGGCCGAGGTGGTCCACGTGATGCCCTCGCGGATGAGCTGCGTGTACTCGGTCACCTGGCCGGCGACGAAGACCGAGCCCATGATGAACGTGATGATGAACCAGCGGCGCAGGCCGCGGACGTCACCGCGCTCGGCGGCGAAGACACCGAGCTGGCAGGTCACCGACGAGAGCACCAGGATCAGCGTGTTGACGGCCGCGAACGGCACGTTGAGCTTCTCGGTGTAGTCGGACCAGGTGTCGAGGTGCACCGCACGCATCGTGAAATACATCGCGAAGAGCCCGGCGAAGAACATCAGCTCGCTGGACAGCCACACGATGGTGCCTACGGACACCATGTTGGGCCGGTTCGCGGGTGCGTGCGCGGGAGCGTTCTCGATCACAGTTGCGGTCGCCACGCGAGGGATTGTGTCAGGTCTGGGGCCCATTCACCTCCCCACCCCCCGAACACGTCGTACGGCGTGGCGCGGACGGGGTTTCGCCGCTCGCGACACCGGATCCGGCGCTGCGGATCGCGTTGCGTCGTACGGCACCCGACGATCATCGGCGTGCGTCCGCGGAGGGTGTCCGCACATGAGGTGAGGCATACCTTCGCACGTCCCGACGGCGCCGCCCGACGACCGGTGAGCGGTCGGCGGCGCACCGGTTCCGCGACGCCCCGTCGCCTGGCCACGCGCCGCTCGTGCGACGGTGGATACGATGCCCGCATGACCTCCGGCGAGCGCTCTCTCACCGTCCTCGTCTACAGCGACGACCCCACCACGCGGGCCGCCCTCCTCGCCGCGCTGGGCCGACGTCCGGCCGCCGACCTCCCGCTGTGCTCCTACGAGGAGTTCGCGACCGAGGCGGCGCTCATCCGTCGGCTCGAGCAGGGCGGCGTCGACCTCGCCGTGCTCGACGGCGAGGCCGTGCCGGCCGGCGGGATGGGCATCGCCAAGCGGATGAAGAACGAGATCTTCGGTGCGCCGCCCGTGCTGCTCATCACCGGTCGCCCGCAGGACGCCTGGCTCGCGACCTGGTCGCAGGCCGAGGCCGTCGTGCCCCAGCCGATCGACCCCGTGGCGCTGGCCCGTGCCGCGGCCAGCCTGCTGCGCCCGCGTGCCGCGCTGACCAGCCGCTGAACCAGCCGCCGGGCCGGCACCGAACCCGGCACCGACCCCGGCACCGAACCCGGCACCGAACCCGGCACCGCCGGGCCGCCTCCGCTCGTTAGGGTGCGGCGTGTGAGCGCCACCCCTCCCGAGGCTCCCGCGCCCGACGCGCGCACCTGGCCCGACCTGCTGTCCCGGCTGCTGCGTCGGGAGGACCTCGACCGCGACGACACGTCCTGGGCGATGGACCGGGTCATGAGCGGCGACGCGACGCCGGTCGAGCTCGCGGGCTTCCTGGTCGCGCTGCGCGCCAAGGGAGAGACGCCGGGCGAGGTCGAGGGCCTCGTCTCGGCGATGCTCGACCACGCCGCGCCCGTGGAGATCGACGGGCTGCTCGGGCCGACGGTCGACACGTGCGGCACCGGTGGCGACCGGGCCAACACCGTCAACATCTCCACGATGTCGGCCGTCGTCGTCGCGGCCGCCGGGCCGCCGGTGGTCAAGCACGGCAACCGCGCCGCGAGCTCGGCCGCAGGGTCCGCCGACGTGCTGGAGGCGCTCGGCGTCGCCGTCGACCTGCCGCCGACCGCCGTCGGGGAGTGCCTGTCGGAGGCCGGCATCGTCTTCTGCTTCGCCCCGGTGTTCCACCCCGGGATGCGGCACGCCGCGGTCACCCGCCGCGAGCTCGGCGTCGGAACCGTGTTCAACGTGCTCGGCCCGCTGGCCAACCCGGCGCGTCCGGCGGCGCAGGTGGTGGGATGCGCCGACGCGCGGCTGGCGCCGGTGATGGCGCAGGCGCTGCTCGACCGCGGCACTCGCGCCCTGGTGGTGCGGGGCACCGACGGGCTCGACGAGCTCTCGACCCACGCGCCGACGCAGGTGTGGGACGCCACCGGCACTGCGGTGGTCGAGGAGATCGTCGACGCCCTCGACCTCGGCGTCGCCCGATCGGCGCCCGGAGCACTGCGCGGGCAGGACGCGGGCTACAACGCGGGGGTGGCGCGCCTCGTGCTGGCCGGGGAGCGCTCGCCTGCGCTCGACCCGGTGCGCGACGCCGTGCTGCTGGGCGCTGCCGCCGCCCTCGTGGCCCACGACGCGGCACGGGGCGTCGGCCTCGGCGGCACGGTGGCCGAGCGGCTGGCGGCGGCGCTGCCGCGCGCCGCGGCGGCGATCGACGGGGGCGGTGCCACGGCGACGCTCGACCGGTGGATCGCGGTGTCCTCGCGTCTCGCCGGGCGCTGATCCCTGCGCAGATCGGTCAGGTCAGACGGCCGGTCCGGACACCTCGAGGTCAGTCCAGGCCGATGGCGAACGCGCTCTCGAGGTCGTGCTTGCTGTAGGTGCGGAACGCGATGTGCGTCTCGGTGCCCGAGATCCCCTCGACCTTCGAGATGCCGTCGGTGACCACGGCGCTCACGTCGTCGAGCGAGCGCACGCGCACGAGAGCGACGAGGTCGAGGTCGCCCGTGACCGAGTAGACCTCGCTCACGCCGGCGATGCCCGCGACCGCCTCGGCGACGTCGTTGACGCTGGTGAGCCCGGTGCGGATGAACACGATCGCGGTGACCATGGCGTCAGCCTAGGGCGTGACGACGCGGTCGCGCCGGTGGTGCGCCGACGCGTCAGGGCTTGGTGAGGTCGAGCGAGCAGTTCGTCTTCACGTAGGCGGCGAAGTCGGCGCTGGCCTTCTTGTAGTCGGCCGAGGTGATCGCCTTGATGATCTGGGTCGACTTGACCTTGGAGATGTCGTAGTTCGCAGCCGACAGCACCTCGGTGAGCTTCACGTTCACCTGGCGCAGCTGGTCGACCGCGCTCTTGATCTCGTCGGGCGCGGCGGCGTAGAGGGAGTCGTTCATCGAGGCGGTGGCCTCGAGGTACTTCTTCCACGCGGCCGGCGTGCCCGACTGCAGGAGGGCCGGCATCTCGTTGGTGGTGAGCTGCTTCTTCTCGGCGACGATCTTCGCGCAGAAGTCGCCGCCGGTGACGGCCGGCGTGCTCGCCGCCGTGCTCGCCGCGGTGTCGGACGGCGTGGAGGCCGCCGACGAGCCGCCGCCCGCCGAGGTGGCGCCCGCGTTCGTGGTCGAGGACGAGGAGCCGCACCCGGCGAGGGCGAGGCCGGCGACGAGGACCGGCAGCAGCCGGACGACAGCGGTGCGGTGGATGCTCATGGCTTCCCTCCCCAGGGCGCGGCACGACGGCTGCGCGGCACGGCAACCCCCCGGAAGCCCGTCGACCCCCGGATGCTCGTCGCCATGGTGGCAGAGCGCGGCACCCGCGGGGGCGGACGACACCCGATCCGACCAGAAGTTCACCCGCACCGTGCCCTGCGGTCGCACGCTGCGCGCTGACGGTGCCGTCGGGTCAGCCCGCGGGCCGCAGCGAGCGCTCGCCGGCGGGCAGGGCGACCACCGGGGTGCGCGACGATCCGAGACGGGCGAGCAGCCCGCCCGCGCCGTAGGCCGGCAGCGCCCACGCGACCGGCACGGGGCCGGGCACGAGGCGGACGCCGTCGGACTCCAGCCAGCGCAGCACCCGCGTGGTCTCCTCCGGCAGCGCGGCCGGGAGCGGCGACGCCGGCGCCTCGACGGTCTCGCTCGACAGGAGGAGGGCGTCGACGGCGGGCCGGGGGTCGACGCCCGCCGCGACGGTGACGGCGCCGGCCAGGCGGCCGTGCCGCACCACGTGCACCTCCCAGCCGCGGTCGGGCGTGGGGCGCGCCGCCACCAGCTGGGGGAGCGCGGCGAGCGACGCGTGCTCCTGGGCCCGCGCGGCGCCCCGTGCGAAGGTCTCGAGCCGGTCGCGCCAGGTGGCGGCCTCCTCGTAGCGCAGGTCGGCGGCCAGCGAGCGCAGCCGTTCGATCAGCACGCCCTCGACCTCGCGCACGTCGTCGAGCAGCGCCCGGCGAGCGGCGTCGGCGACCGGCGCATAGCCCTCGACGTCGACGGCGCCGACGCACGGCGCCGAGCAGCGCCCCATCTCGGCGAGCACGCACGCCGACGACAGCGTCAACGGGCGGCGCGCGGCGATCCGCGCGGTGCAGGTGCGCAGCGGGATCGCCGCCTGCAGCGCCTCGACGGCCTCCAGCGCGGCCCGGCGTCCGCCGAACGGGCCGAGGTAGGCCGCCCCCTCGCCGACGTCGTCGCGCACCTGGCGCACGACCGAGAGCCGGGGGAACGCCTCGGCGGTGAGCTTGACCCACACGGCGCGCTCCGGATGGCGGCTGCGCCGGTTGTAGCGGGGCGCTAGCTCGGCGATGAGCCGCAGCTCGCGCACCTCGGCCTCGAGAGGTGTCGCGCAGGGCACGGCGTCGACGCGCTCGGCGAGGCCGACCATCTCGGCCATCCGGGTGCGGGTCTCGGACGCGGTGAAGTAGGTGCGCACGCGCGAGCGGATGCGCTGGGACTTGCCGACGTAGAGGGCTCGGCCCTGGGTGTCGCGGAAGACGTAGACGCCCGGCGAGTCGGGCAGCGGCTCGGCGAGGTGGCGCTTGCGGCGCTGGGCAGGGGAGACGCGCGAGGTGTAGGTGGCGAGCTCTTCGAGCGAGTGGACACCGAGGGTGCCGACGCGCTCGATGAGCCCGTGCAGGACGTCGACGGTGGCGCGGGCGTCGGACAGCGCCCGGTGGTTCGGCGTGGTGCCGGCACGGAAGTGCGCCGCGAGGGTGCCGAGCTTGCAGTTGCGCACCTCGTCGCGCAGCAGCACGGCGCGGGCGAGCCGCGCGGTGTCGACCACGGTGGGATCGGGCCAGTGGCGGCCGAGCTTGGCGCACGCGCCCTTGAGGAAGCCCACGTCGTAGGGCGCGTTGTGCGCGACGATCACGGCGCCCGACATGAACTCGAGGAACGCCGGCAGCGCCGCGGCCAGCGGGGGCGCGTCGACCAGCATGGAGTCGGTGATGCCGGTGAGCACGGCGATGAACGGTGGCACCGGTTCGCCCGGCTGCACGAGGGTCTGGAACTCGCCGAGGATCTCGCCGCCGCGCACCTTCACCGCGCCGATCTCGGTGATGCCGGCCGCGGACGGCGAGCCGCCGGTGGTCTCGAGGTCGACGACGACGAACGTGACCTCGGGCAGCGGCGTGCCGAGGTCGTCGAACGTCGGCTGCAGCGGACGCCGGCTCGCGAGGTGCGCAGGCTCGACGCGCACCGCCCCGAGGCGCGGCAGGCGCTGGCCGTGCCCTGGTGCGGGGACGGCGTTGTGGCTCACGGGCTCGACGCTAGGTGCGGGGTCCGACGATGGGCCGGTGCCGCGCCGCGACCCGGAGGACCTCCGCGAGGCGCGCGATCGTAGGCTCGCCGACGTGAGCGTCCTCCTGCCTGATGCCGAGTCCCGTTTCCGCTGCGGCCGCTGCGGCAACCTCACGCGTTTCGACGTGGTGCGCTCGAGCCGCGTCCGCGAGTACTGGCACCTCGCGCTCGCGGGCGACCCCGTCGTCGAGGACACCGAGGTCGTGAGCGAGACCGTCGAGTCGGTGAGCTGTCGGTGGTGCGGCGCTCAGGGCGACGAGATCGAGATCGTGCCGCGTCCGGAGGCCGGCGGACCCGACGTCGACCCCCACGAGTCCTGATGCCGGCGCGCGCCGACGCCCCGCTCGACGGCGTCCTCGTCGTCGATCTCACGCGGCTGCTGCCAGGGGCCTACGCAACATCGCTCCTGGTCGGGCTCGGCGCCGAGGTGGTCAAGGTCGAGGAGCCGCGCGGCGGCGACGGCCTGCGTGCGTTCGGCCCCTTCACGCCGACCGGCGAGTCCGGCGTGTTCGTCGCGCTGTGCCGCGGCAAGCGCTCGATCACCCTCGACCTCAAGAACGAGACGGGTCAGGCGGTCATGCGCGACCTGCTGCGTCAGGCGCACGTGCTCGTCGACTCGTTCCGCCCGCGCGTGCTCGACCGGCTCGGCATCGGGCCCGACGTGCTCGCCGAGGTGAACCCGTCGCTCGTCCACGTCTCGATGACCGCGTACGGCGACGGCGGACGCGCGACGCTGCCGGCGCACGACCTCAACTCCCAGAGCATGGCCGGGATCCTCGGTCTGGCCCGCGGTGCCGACGGCGCGCCGGGCATGCCCCCGCTGCCCGTGGTCGACATGGCGACCGGGCTTCAGGCGGCCCTCGCCGTCGTGAGCGGGCTGCGGGTGGCGGAGGCGACCGACGGCGGGTTCCGCACCGACGTGACGATGCTCGACTCGGCGCTCTCGCTCACGTCGGTCGGGCAGGGGCACGTGATCGCCGGCGCCGACGGCCCGCCCACCCCGGACATGCTCACCGGTGGTCTGGCCTGCTACGGCATCTACCGCTGCGCCGACGGCCTCGAGCTCGCCCTCGGGGCGCTCGAGCCGCAGTTCTTCGGGCGCGCGGCCGAGCTCGCCGGCGACCCGACCTTGGCCGCGGTGCAGTACGACGCCGCCCAGGACGCCCTGCGCGGACGGCTCACCGCCCTGTTCGCGGAGCGGCCCCGGCACGAGTGGCTCGAGCTGCTCGAGGACGACCAGACGTGCCTGACGCCGGTGCGCACCGCGGGCGAGGCGCTGGCCGACGCCGACCTGCGCGCACGCGGCGTCGTGGTCGAGGTCGCGCTGTCGGACGGGTCGACGGTGCACGCCGGGCGGCCCGCCGCGTGGGTGCCGGTGGCCGAGCCGCTGCGCGGCGCCCCCGGGCTCGGCGCCGACACCGACGCGGTGCTGCGCCGGCTCGGGCACGACCCCGACGCGGTGCGCGCGAGCGGCGCTGTCGGTGGTGCCTCCTAGCGTGCGTCGCAGGTGGTCCGGGAGCGTCCCGGACCCATGGCTTCCCCGCTGAGGTGCCCCGTGATCGTCGACTGCGACACGTGCCAGGTGCGCGGCCCGTCCTGCGCCGACTGCGTCGTCACCTTCCTGCTCGGTCCACCCGAGTGGCTCGCCGCCGACGGGCTGCCGGCCGCCGAGGCCACGGCGCTCGCCGTCCTGGCCGACTCCGGGCTCGTCCCCCCGCTCCGCCTGGTCCCGGGCGTCGGGCCGGCCCCCGCACCGAGGCCGGGTCGCGCCGTCGGCTGACGCCGCGCGCCGACCGCCCTCGGGCCGCAGGGGCCCTCCCTGCAGAGGCTGCTGCGAGGTGCACGTGAGGGACGTGTGTGACTCGTGTGACTCGTGTGACGCGTGGTGTCGAGGCAGACGATTTCCCTTGCGCGCCAACGTGATTCACATCACGGACCGGTCACGGCGAAGCGACCGGCGATCGTCGGGAGGCTGTCCGCACTGCGTCCGAACGGCTGATAGTGTCCCGGGCAGGTGGTCGCGAGGCGCCGTCATCCGACGGCAGCGATCACCCCGCAGAGTTCGGAGAGCCCTTCGGGGCCGACCGGAGCCGGGGACCCACTTCCCCTGGGGCGAATCGGCGGTGAGAGCGGGGCCTCCGGGCCACGACCGATCCGCGGTAGGGCGATCTTCCCGCCCGAGCCCGTCAGCTCACCCGGTATGCGGTACGGGAGAGGGAGGCCGCCTTCGTGGCGACCACAGCAGTCGCGCACGTGCGCGCTCGCCGAACCATCGCTCGTGCCGTGGCGTCCTGCGCCGTGGCCGTCATCGCCTTCGGCGGACTCGTCGGCGTGGGTGAGACCGCGCAGGCGCAGCCCAAGGACTCGATCTCGCAGGTCGAGGCCAAGGTCGAGGCGCTCCAGAACGACGCCGCCGACGCCGCCGAGAAGTGGGACGGCGCCGTCACCAAGCTGCACGACGTCCAGGCCAAGATCGCCTCGCTCAAGATCCGGATCAAGGCCGCCGAGGCGCAGTACAGCGCCGTTGCCGCCTCCGTGAACGCGATGGCTCGCGCGGCCTACGCCAGCGGCGGCATCGACCCCTCGCTCCAGGCCCTGCTCGCTGACGACCCGCAGCAGTTCCTCGACCAGACCGCCACGCTCGACCAGGTCGCCCGTGCCCAGGGCACGTCGATGCGCCGCACCGCCGCAGCGCGACTCGTCCTGGCCCAGCTGCAGGTGCAGCTCTCCCAGCAGCAGGCCGCCGCCTCCGCGGCGTCCGCCGACGCCAAGTCCGCCAAGCAGGAGGTCGACTCCAAGCTCGCGGCCGCCGAGGCTCTCCTGTCCTCCCTCAAGGCCGCCGAGCGCAAGAAGCTCGACGCCGCGCTGGCCGCCAAGCGCGCTGCCAGCGAGGCTGCGGCACGTCGCGCCCAGGCCGAGGCCTCGCGTGCCGCGGCGTCCAGCCACCGCAACTCCGGCTCGGGCGGCAACCGCTACTCCAACGGCGGCGGCTCCGCCGGCGGCGGGAGCCCGTCGTCGCGAGCGCGCATCGCCGTGGCCTACGCCCTGTCCAAGGTCGGCCACCCCTACGTCGCGGGTGCGGCCGGTCCTTACGCCTTCGACTGCTCCGGTCTCACGATGGCCGCCTACCGCGCCGCGGGCGTCTCGCTGCCGCACTACTCGTACTCGCAGTTCGACGTCACCCGTCGCGTCAGCCGCGGCGACCTGCGCCCCGGCGACCTGGTCTTCTACTTCGGCTACGGCGCGCACCACGTCTCGATGTACATCGGCGGCGGCATGATGGTGAGCGCGTCCAACCCGAGCGCGGGCGTCCAGATCATCGGCGTGTGGAGCTCCTGGTACGCCGAGCGCTACTCCGGTGGCGGCCGCGTCGCCTGACGCCTCCGACCGCGACGCGACCTCCGGGGGAGAGGGCTCGCGGAGCGGCATCCTGATCGCCCTCGCTGTCGGGACAGGTCTGCTCGGCCTCGCGGTGGTGGCGAGCCTGCTCGTCGCCCCCCGGGTGCTGCACGCGGTGCGCACGAGTGCGTGGGCCCCCACCGCCGGCTCCTCCTCGTCGGCGTCGGCCGGGTCCCCGGACCCCGAGCTGCAGGCCCTGCTCGACCGGCGCTCCGACGCGGTGCTGCACCACGACTCCGCCTCCTACCTCGCGACCCAGACCGGCGACGCCACGACCCCGGACTTCCCACGCATCGGTGCGCTGCCGTGGGCGCGCTACCGCTACACCGAGACCGGGTCGGTGCCCTCGAGCGACGGCGTCCTGCTCGTGACCGCCACCCTCGTCTCCGAGCTGGTCGACGACACCGCGCCGTCCACGCACACCGAGACGTTCACGATGCACCGCGTCGATGACGCGTGGCGGATCTCGTCGGAGGACGTCGTCGGCGGGGGAGTGCAGCTGTGGGACCTCGGCGCCCTCACCTCCTACACCGGAGCGCACGTGCTCGTGGTGGGCATCGACGTGCCCGTGTCGGCGCTGCGCCCCTACGCCGCGGCCGCCGACGCGGCCCTGCCCGGCGTCGATGCCGTGTGGGGCGAGGGCTGGGCGCGTCGCACCGTGATCGTCGTACCCAAGACCGACAGCCAGCTCGCCCGGGGGCTCGGCACGTCGATGGATGCGCTCACCGACGTCGCCGCCTTCGCCATCGGCGACCGTGCCGACGCGAAGGGGCCGATGCGCGTGTGGGTGAACTCCGACTCGCTGGGGTCGCTGTCCGACCTGGGCCGCGAGGTGATCCTGCGCCACGAGCTCGCGCACGTGGCGAGCGCCGCCCCGCAGAACACAGCGACTCCGACCTGGCTGGCCGAGGGCTTCGCCGAGTTCGTCGGCTATCGCGGATCGGGCATCTCGCTCGAGGTCGAGATCGGCGACCTCCTGCGCGCCGCCCGCAAGGGGCGCACGCTGCACTCCATGCCCAGCACGTCCGAGCTGCGCGACCCGAAGACGATCGACGTCGCCTACGAGTCGGCGTCGCTCACCTGCACGCTCGTCGCCGAGCGCGACGGCGTCGCCGGCCTCGTGAAGCTCTACCGGCTCACCGCGGCCGGGCACCGGTCGCCCGAGGAGAACGCCGCCGCGGCGCTCACCACGGTGACGGGCCTGAGCCCAGCGGCCTTCGACACGCTGTGGCGGTCGCGCGTGGCCGCCATGGCGGCGTGAGCCACCCGTGACCGGGGTCGTCGCCGCACTCCTCACCGTCGGCCTGCTCGTCGTGGGTGCGCTGACGCTGCGGCAGGTGCCCGCGCAGCCGGTGCCGGTCGTGTCCGACGACGATGTCGCGCGCGACTTCACCGCGGCAGAGCGGCGGCGCGAGACCGAGTTCCGGCGTCGGGTGCGGCCGTGGGGCATCGGGGGAGCCCTCCTCGACGTCGTCGTGCCGACGCTGCTCGTGCTGTCCGGAGCCCTCGTGCCGGTGTCGGGCGTCGGCGGGCCCTGGTGGGTCGGCGTCGTCGCCGTGACCACCGTCGTGCTCCTCGCCGGGCGAGCGGCCACCCTGCCCGGCGCCGTCGCCGTGCGCCGCTGCAGCCTCGACGTAGGTCTGGCGGCAGGCTCGTGGGGGCGCTGGGCGCGCGACGTGGTCGTGGCCTGGCTGCTCGGCTGGGCCATCGCCTGCCTCGCGCTGGTGGGATGGGTCGGTGCCGTCCGGCTGTGGCCGCAGGCCTGGTGGATCCCGGTCGCGGGCGTGGCGGCGGTCGCCGTGCTGGTGCTGTCGTTCGTGCTGCCGGTGCTGGTCGAGCCGCTGTTCGCGCGCTTCTCGCCGATGCCGGAGGGCGCCCTCCGCGACTCGTTGCTCGGTCTCGCCGACGACGCGGGCGTCGCCGTGCGCGAGGTGCTCGTGGCCGACGCGTCACGCCGCACGACGGCGCTCAACGCCTACGTGTCAGGGCTGGGGCGCACGCGCCGTGTCGTCGTCCACGACACCTTGCTCGACGCGGGGCACGACGACGAGGTGGTGGCCGTCGTGGCCCACGAGCTCGGGCACGTCGTGGCGCGCGACGTCACCGTCGGCACGGTTCTCGGTGCCGCGGGCGCCGCCCTCGGCGTCCTCGCGGCCTACCTCGCGCTCGCGTGGAGCCCCCTGCTCGACTCCGCCCACGTGCCGAGCCCGTCCGACCCCGCCGTGGTAGGCCTGCTGCTCGCGCTCGGTGCCTGGGCGGGCCTGCTCGGGGCCCCGCTGCAGACCGCCGCCTCACGTCGGATCGAGCGCCGCGCCGACACGTTCTCCCTCGACCTCGTGCGCAGCCCCGCGACGGTCGCGCGCATGCAGCGCTCGCTCGCCCTCACCAACATCGCGCCGCTGCGACCGCCGCGGCTGCTGCACCTGTGGTTCGGCACCCACCCGACCTGCCCCGAGCGCATCGCAGCAGCGCGCGCGTGGGGGCAGGCGCACGGCGTCGACGTCCCCACGTCGCTCCTCTCCGCAGAGGGCTGACGACGTCCCGAACGCGAGATGGCTCGCTTCACCGCCCCGGTCATCGGATTCCGGCCGTTGTCCGGTGATGCAGACGGTGCAGCGTGGTGGGCAGCCTCAGGCGTGCACGGATCAGCTGCTCCAGCCGGGGGCTCCGGGTGCGTGCAGGAGGACGTACTCGCCCTCGCGGGCGACGACGACCCAGCCCTTCTCGGCGACGAGCAGCTCGCTGAGGGCCTCGTCGTTCTGCAGCAGAGCTGAGGTCGGCTTGAGCTCGTCGACCAGGTTCTTCCACCCGCTCTGACCGGCGAGGGCGTTCATGTAGCGGTCGATGTACGCACCGCCGTTGCGGTCGGCGCGGCCGTCGATGCCGACCGTCACGTGGGGCGGCGGGCCACCGAACCACAGCACCGGGCCGGAGAGGTTGTACGTCGCGAGCACGCGCTGCGGAGCGCTTGCACGGTGGATGTCGTCGATGAGCGTCAGGGGGATGGCGGTGTCGACCACGGGCGTCTGCAGGATCGAGAAGGTCAGCGCGAGAGCGGCGCCGACGGCCGCGATGCCCATCGACAGCCTTGCGAAGGGCTGACGCTCGCCGCGCGGCAGCGGGTCGGGCAGGCCCATCGAGCGCGCGAGCAGGCCGGTGATGATCGGCGCGAGCATGAAGCAGGCCGGAGTCACGTTGCGCCAGTAGGAGAAGCCGAAGACCACGAGCGTGAGGACGAGCACGACCTCGCCGGCCGTCGGGCGCCGCTGGCCGCGCGCCCAGACGGCCACGACGATCAGGAGCAGGAGCGCGAGCGGAGCCGCCTCGCCGCTCCAGGGGTAGGCACGTCCCCACTCGCCGATCCGGTCGCCGGCTCCCGAGAAGCGCACGAACGCCAGCACGTTCCCGATGCCCGACGGCGAGATGCAGGCTGCGGCGACGGTTCCGGCGGCGAGGAGCCACGCCTGCCACCACACGTGGTCGCGCCGTCCGTGGTCGACCAGCCGGGCCAGGCCCGCGATGCCGAGCGCGACCGTGAGGATGATCCAGCCGCCGTGGAAGTTGCTCCACACCACGACGAGCGGGAGCACCACCCACCAGCGCGGCAGGCGGCCTTCGCGCCACAGCCGCTCGGCCCACCAGCCGACGAGCGGAGCGAGCACGAACGTGAGCTGCTGGCTGCGCTCCTGCGCGGTGAAGAACAGGGGCACGACGGCCAGGCAGAACGCCCAGGTGCCCGCACGGGCCGGGCGGCGGTAGAGCGTGACGAGCGCGAGCACAGCCATCGCGAGCAGCGTCGTGACCGTGCGGTAGACGGGGAAGGCGGCCAGCCCGGCCACGGCGTCGAGCTTGGCGAAGAGCACCTCGGCCAGCCACTGG
>Ga0302323_100002576_pt1 | contig 14727 bp, 9 predicted proteins | sample Fen_T0_3_FD_201950 | JGI IMG/M metagenome (GOLD analysis project Ga0302323, IMG submission 201950) | Peat permafrost microbial communities from Stordalen Mire near Abisko, Sweden - Fen_T0_3 | ecosystem: Environmental > Terrestrial > Soil > Wetlands > Permafrost | place: Sweden: Abisko... | reverse complement strand
GATGCGACTACAGTCTCGTGGCGCAGCACCTTAAGGCCTGCGTCGGTGAGCGCCTGCATGGAGCGAGCGACTACGGCATCGTCAATGAAAGGAACTCCCATCGGATCCTTCAAGCCATCTTTATGGACACCGTAGACAATGAAGCCAACTGTTGGTTCGATCACTGGTACCTCCTCAAGAAATCTTTGTAGCCTGCGGCTCTCGTACGCCGGCCAAACTCGAATAGACTTGCCGGTATTGTTGCATTTGGCGATGGTAGTCATCTGCCATTTTGCGATCTGGGTGAATTGTGGCGGTGACTTGCACCAATTGTGCTATCGCTTCAGGGAAGCCACTGTATTTCCCAGCACCCACGCCGGCAAGAATTGCCGTGCCGAGGCAGACCGCTTCAGGGCAGCGCGTTTGGTGTAGCCTGCAACCCGTAAGGGCCGCACGTAACTGAAGTCCGAGCTGGGAACGACATCCCCCGCCACTGACAAAAAGGTCCTGGAACGAGCCTGTCACTCGCTGCAGGAGTTCTGTCATGGCCGACAGTTCGCAAGCGACACCTTCAAGAATTCCCTTATAGATATGTGCGGCACGCATCTCAGGACGAAGGCCGACCATCACTCCGGTCGCTTGCGGGTTGAAGTCGGGGTTGCAGGTTCCCAAAAGATGGGGAACCACGAGCAGTCCTGTGGGACCGTCTGGCACGCGAGCTTCCAGGGCGGTGCAGACATCTCCAACCGAAGTCGTGTCTGCTCGACCCTCATGAAGCAACTGGAGGAACCACTCCAGCATGATGCCGGATGGAAAATATGCGATCGTTGCGTAACGGTTCGGGACGACGTGACACGAGATATTCAAGTTGGCGTGAAACGCTGTGTCGTTCAAGGGTGGAGTTTCTGCCGTCGATAGAAGGCATTCGTAGGTGCCAAGAGAAGCCGACACCCGTCCGGGATCGAGGACGCCCAGTCCGAGCGCGGAGCAAGGTTGATCGTGCCCGCCGACTACGACAGGAGTCCCCGGACGCAATCCCAGATCATTGGCAACCTGAGAAGTCAGACTTCCCGCCAGCGTTCCTGCCGGAACTGGAGTCGCAAACCGGTCAGCGGTCAATTCGCAAGCGTCGAGAATGTCAGCGGACCACCGCTTCTTCCGAATATCGAAGGCGAGGAACCGAGAGGCGTGGGAGAAGTCGATGCAGGGAGGTAGTCCCAGGTGGGTAAGAAGATAGTCCACCACGCTCAGAAATTTCGCAGCCGACTTGAAAATATCGGGCTGATTCTCACGCATCCAGAGAATTTTCGGTACAGGGTACATCGGGTGGGCAGTCAGGCCGGTGATTTCGAAGATGCGGTTGGGGCCGAGGGTTTCAGCGACCCAAGTTGCCTGTTCGACGGCGCGCTTGTCCGTGTTAAGAATGGCGGGGCCGACTGGTTGCAGACGGAAATCGACCGGAACGAATGTCTCCGCATGGGAACTGATGGCTAAAACCTCGACGGGGTCTTGCGATGCCAAATCGGAAAGCTTTCGAGTGACGCACGCCAGCGCCTTGCAGAACTCTCCTGCCGGCATTTGTGCCCATGATGGATGCGGGATTTCTGGCGAATAGGAATAGCTGTGTTCGGCGAGAATCCTCCCGTCGACTGCGATTGCCATCGCCTTGCAACTGCTCGAGCCCATGTCGATCGCCAACAGGCTCACTGCTCACCGCCCTCTTTTAGCTCGCTTGCCCCTGAGTGCGAGATGAATGCGCTCCATGAGCGCCTGAATATTTTTCGCCTGAAAGACGTTTCGACCAAAGAACACACCAGCAGCACCGGCTTGCACGATGTCACTGACAACGCTTAGCACATCCCCGTCGCTGCCTGAGCGGCTACCGCCGAGCACCAGGATCGGAATCGGACAACTGTCAACAACCCTCCTCATACTTTCGGGATCGCCGGTGTATTCGGTCTTGATTACATCTGCTCCGAGTTCGGCCGCGATTCGCGTATGTAGGAGGAGCCACTCGAGGTCCTGGGGGTCCGGAACGCTGGGACCTCGGGCGAGCGATTCGACGATCAAGGGAACGCCGAGTTGCTCACATTCCCGCGAAACCTGGGCCACACGCTGGATTTCGTCGCGGTCAAAATCGGCGTCACCGCTTCCCATAACCAGAAAAACGATCACCGCATCCGCTCCCAGACGAAGCGCCTCCTCGGGCCGCGCCACCAGGCAACTGCGAAAAGCGGTGCTGGGAATCTTGCAGTGAGTGCCAAGGGCTGTAGTCCAATCGAGGCGCGCGATCAGACCGGGCAAGTTGTTTTCAGGTGCAGCCTCGGCGACATACCGCATCAGGCCCAGGTTGAGAAGCACGGCGTCCGCCTTGCCCTCAATAAACCGTGCAATCTGTCGAGCGGGGTTGACGGTTCCGGGGATCGGCCCAAGAACGAGCGGGTGATCGAAGGCAACCACCAGACTGCCTCGGTCCGGCTTTAGAATACGGCGGAGGCGGTTCGATTTTCCAAACGTCATTACTTATCCTCTAGTGAAACGATACACTGAATGAAAATTTAGATGTCAGAATCGCCATTGTCAACTATACTTTTCGGCAAGTGGTGCAGACATCGCAAATACGAGCGAAGTTATGGTGACCATTCGCGACGTGGCGGGTGAAAGCGGATTCTCGGTAACCACCGTGTCCATGGTGTTGAACGAGGGGCCTGGTTCAGCCCGGATTTCGGCGCGCACTCGCGCACGCGTGTGGAGGGTGGCGCGGCGCCTGGGCTATCGTCCTAATCTCTACGCGCGCTCACTACGCAGCCGTCGCAGCCACACTCTAGGAGTGATCGTCTTTGATTTGACGGATCCGTACTGCACTCAAATTTTGCGTGGTATTCAGAACCACCTTCGTGCTTCCGGCCTGTTTCCCATCGTTACCGATCTGCAGGATGATGGCTCCCAATTTCAGCCCTGTCTGGACATGTTGCTCGGACGGAGGGTGGAAGGAATCATCGCCATTGCTAATCCTCTGTATCTGGATCGTAAGCTGCTCACGGAATTCTCACAACGAAGTATTCCCGCAGTTGTCATCGGAAGAAAGTTGGCGGACGTCCCCGTAAGCTCAGTTGTAGTAGATAACGCGGCCGGCACTCGACAAGCCATGCAACACCTGTACGGTCTGGGACACAGCCGGATCGCATTCATCAAGGGTCCCAAAATTCTTGTGGACAGCTTGCAGCGTTGGCAGGGATTGGAAAGCTTTGCCGAAGAAGTGGGGCTGGAACTCGATCCCAAACTCATTTTGGAGATTCATGGTCGCAATTCGACTTATGCCGAAGGCTACGAACTGACGGAAGAACTTATGCGACGGCGACCGGATTTCACTGCTCTGGTGGCGTTTGACGATCTGACGGCGTGCGCCGCGATTCGCGCGCTGACGAAAGCCGGGCGTCGAGTGCCGAAGGATTGTTCAGTGGTCGGCTTCGACGACGTGCCCAGTTCCGCTTTCTACAATCCTCCGTTGACGACGGTGCAGCAGCAACTCGAGATGCAGGGCTCACTGGGCGCGGAGATTATCGAGGATTTGATGAAAGCCGCTGCCGAGAAACGGATAGGGCAACCTAAGCATCGAACCGTTTCCCCCAAGCTCGTAGTGCGCGAGTCCACTTGCCCGGCTATGAGTTCGTAAGATTCACGTCCGGAAAGAACGGCTCGGGCGGAAGGAAGCAGGACAGAAGTGATGAAACGATACACTAAGTTACGGCAATATTTGCCGGTCGAACAGGACATCTCATGAGCCACATTCTGAAACAGAACCTTTATGAGTGGTGCAAAATTCCGGCAAAGGACTTGCCGAACCATCCCAAGCTTCGCGCGCGCTTCCGTGTCGTAAAAGACTCCGCCCAGATGGGCCAGTTGATGGCGCAGGAACTTGTGGAAGTTATTCAGGGCAACAACCGGCAGCACCTGTCGACGCGCGCTATCATCCCGTGCGGTCCCAAGTGCTGGTATGCACCATTTACAGAGATGGTGAACTCGGGCAACGTCTCTCTTCGAAACCTGCATGTGTTTCACATGGACGAGTGTCTCGACTGGCAGGGGCGTCCGTTGGCGACTAACCATCCGTACAACTTTCATACCTTTATGGAAAACTTTTTTTACGGTGGGATCAGGCCGGACTTAACCGTGCCGCAAGAACAACGTTACTGGTTGTTGCCCGCGACCGTCGAGCGAGTGCAATCCGCAATTGCCGCTGCACCCATTGACATCACGATAGGAGGGTGGGGCCAGGACGGCCATGTTGCGTACAACCAGGCGCGGCGCCATCCCTACAGCTCGATCACGATTGATGACGTGGCAAACTCGACTATTCGTGTCCAGGAAAACAATTACGATACGATTTTCGCCCTGGCCCAGCGCACTTTTGGTGGTGCCTATCAGTTTGTTCCGCCAATGTCGATTACGCTCGGAGTGAAGGAGTGCCTCTCGGCCCGGAAAGTGCGGGTATACAGTGACACCGGCTCGTGGAAGCAGACGGCGCTCCGGGTCGCGTTGTTTTCGGAGCCTACTCCCGAATATCCGATGACACTCTTGCAACGTCATCCCGATGCGATTATCACTGCGACCGAGGAGACTGCGAGCCACCCGGTAAGCGAAAACACTGACTGGGAACTTCTGTAGGAAAGCCTCCATGCGCGTTCTGCGGATTGATCAGAATTCGCCCTACCAACAACTCTTCGGAGTGGGCGGCCTGGGATCGGGCATTTTCTTTGCGCTGGAAGGAAACCATACGCTTGGACGCAATGAGAGCAGGCCCGGGGAACTTCTCGACGTTCGGGACTACTGCAAGCTTCATATCGTGATCCATTACGTTGCGAAACTGCTTGGGAATCAACATTTCCGCGTATTTCCAATTGGCAAAGTTGGGTCCGATGCTCCCGGGCAGTCGGTTCTGCAGGAAATGAGCAGGGTTGGCATCGACAACCGCTTCGTAAGAACGGTTTCGGACAAACCCACGATGTTCAGCGTTTGCTTCCAGTACCCCGACGGTACTGGAGGGAACATCACTACTAACAACTCGGCCGCCGCGAGTCTTCGCCCCGGAGACCTGGCTGATATTGCGAGCCCCATTTCGGGGGCTGGCCGGAGTTCCATTGCGCTCTTACTTCCGGAGGTATCCCTTGACGTGCGCGGCCGGTTTCTCTCGATGGCGACGCACGAAGGAGCATTTCGCGCTGCATCGTTCGTTGCGGCTGAGATTGCCGCTGCGAAGGAATCGGGAATGCTCGAGCAGTTGGACTTTGTTGCCCTCAACGAAGACGAAGCTAGTGAATTGATGGGAGACGATTTTTCTCCGGAGAATCCGGAGGCATGCATGGCGAAATGCGTGCGCTTCCTGGCTTTGAAATATCCACGTCTTCAAATGGTTATTACCCTAGGCAAGAAAGGGGCATACGGGCTGGACCGCAACGGCTGGAACTATTGCCCGGCGCCGGAGGTTAAAGTGGCGTCTACAGCCGGGGCAGGGGACTGTTTACTCGGAGGAATTCTCGCCGCCATGGCTGCTGGTCTTCCACTGTTGAATGCGCAGCCTCCGAGAGCAAGCTTCAGCGAGCGGCCCTTGGACACAGCTCTCGAATTCGGAGTTCTCCTGGCGAGCTACAAGGTAACGTCGCCTCATACGATTCATCCGGATGCCTCGTTGTCCACCGCGATCGGATTTGGGAAGCGGATCGGTGCTGAGTTCAGTCTGGAGATGCAGAAACTCTTCGGGGATACCCCCATCATAGAGCGCGCCACTTAACCAGTGCCAAAGGACCTCCGGATCCCGCATGCCCTTTATTCCACAATCCGACCGGCATGGTCGACGGCAGGGTATCCCCCGCGGAAAGTCCATGGGTTGCCAGAGCCTGAAGGAAACGGACGAACGGAAACGATGTCTTCTGATTTTTTTGCGTTGACGATTGGCGTTTAGGACTTGACAGGAGCGGCGTCTAGGTATATCAAGAACGCCTCAGGTGAAACGTTACACTAGGTGACTTCTGGAGGCGCTTTGTGAACACCGTTTCCGCGCCAGCATTTCCTCGACGGCGACTGTCTTCCCGCCCGCTTGCGCCTTTCTGCCTCCTGATCCTGATTTGCGTGGCGGCGAGTTGTAGCCACTCCGATGGCCGCCCCTCGACGAGTTCGGTCATACACGTCACGGCAAGCCCCGCCGGGCCTCTCATCATCGCGACTCCTCGCGCGGAATTCAGAGTTTTTGCGACAGGGTATGTTCAGGCGGGCCTTTTGCGAAATGGCCAGGCTCTGAGCCTTGACGACACGAATGTCCCCACGGGAAACGGCACCGACCGTCTCGTGAGCGCCGGCAAGGAAATTCATAACTTCGTTTTTGACCTGGGCAAGGCGCGTATCACGGAGGCTTCTGGACGACTGGGCGCACTCGGCAAGCGCATTGAGGTTCCGGGCCGCAGCGCCTCCTTGCAAACTCTGGAAAGCACCGTTTCAATCGAAGTCTACGACGATTTCCCGACCCTTGCCCTGATCAGCACTTCCTATAGGAACGGGGGGGCGATAGACATCCAGATCGACCAGATCACAACGCAACAGCACACCTTGAATGCGGCGTTGAACGACCACGTGCCGCCTTATTCCATGTGGTCCTTCCATGGATCGAGCGAAGCGTGGGGCAAGGATGACGTGATGTTGCTCAACGCCAAGTTCTCCCGCGCCAATCCCATGCAGACGATGATGCACAATGACGAGAATCAAACCGGGGGAGGGATTCCGGTTGTGGCCTTCTGGACTGGCTCCGTCGGCGAGGCGATTGGGCATGCTGAAACGGTGCCCTTGAAGATGGGTTTGCCGGTTAAGACCCTGGCTGATGGCAGGGTCAGTGCAGCGGTCGTGTTCGAGGGGGGCGGGCCGCTGCACCCGGGCGAGGTGCTTGCGACACCGCTCACTTTTCTGATGGTCTTCCATGGCGACTTCTTCGAGCCGCTCAGTCTGTACTCAAGAATGCTGCAAAAGCGCGGCGTGAGCCTGGCGCATCCGAACGCCTCCGATTACGAAGCGAACTGGTGTGGTTGGGGCTACGAAATGGATTTCACGCCCAAACAACTGCTGGGTACGATTCCAAAGCTCAAGGAGCTTGGGTTAAAGTGGGCTACTTTAGACGCCGGGTGGTTCAAGAACCGCGGTGATTGGGAGCCGCGCACGGAGACCTTCCCGGATGATTCCCTGCAAAAAGTTGTTAGGGCCTATCACGACGCCGGAATTCGTTTGACTCTGTGGTGGATTCCGCTGGTTGTGGAAGATGGGCATGGCAAGGATGTTCTCAATCACCGGCCTTATCAACTCTCTCGCGTCGCAAAAGAGCATCCAGATTGGTTAATTCTGGACAAGGAAGGTAAGCCAGCACGGGCCACTGCTGGTTTGGGTGCTCTGTGTCCTGCGGTTCCTGAAGTACAGCAATACTACAAACGTCTTACCGAACGTTTTATCCATGACTGGGACTTTGATGGTCACAAGCTGGATTTCTCTTACACCGTACCAGCTTGCTACAACCCGAAGCACCACCACAAATCGCCGAATGACTCCATCCAGGCAGTTGGCGATGTTTACAAAATCATTCTCGAAACTACACGTGCGCTCAAGCCTGACAGTGTGACGCAGGCGTGTCCATGTGGAACACCGCCGAGCCTGGCCTGGCTACCATTTATTGATCAGGCGGTGACGGCCGATCCAGTAGGTTCACAACAGGTTCGGCTTCGCACCAAGATGTATAAGGCTTTGCTCGGCCCGGACGCAGCCGTGTATGGCGACCACGTCGAACTTACGGAAGTGATTTTGAGAAATACCCTGAATGAAGTGGACAAGGGACGAGACTTCGCATCTGCAGTTGGGGTCGGGGCGGTGGTAGGTACCAAATTTACATGGCCGGACTACGGATCGAAATTCAAGATCGTGGAACTGACGCCCGAGAAGGAGGCCCATTGGAAGAAGTGGATCGACCTCTACAACTCCAAGATGCTCTCTCGCGGTAAGTTTCTCGATCTCTACACCTATGGTTACGACGTACCGGAGGCCTACGCCATCGAGAAAGATGACCGGATGTTCTACGCGTTTTATAGTCCGGAAAAAGGAAAGCCGTGGTCCGGTGAAATCGAACTCCGGGGTTTGCAAAAAGGTAGCTACACCGTGGTCGATTACGAGAACGGCGCCACGCTGGGCAAGTTAGATTCAGATCATCCCAGGCTCGCAGTTTCCTTTGTGGATCACTTATTGTTAGAGGCGAATCCGTAGAGACCTGGAACAAACGATATGCCGAGAAACGCACTTCACCGTCCTCAAAGAGACACCTTGCAGGCAGATCACCGGCTTGTTTTCCGCTTCGAGGGTTCGAAGCGATGTTTGGAGAGCTGTTGTCGTTTAGCTATCGATGGCAGGAGGGCGCCAATGTACAGATCACGTAGTTACACACGTTTTGTAGCCATGGTCCTGATGAGTGTTTCTAGCCTGTGCTGGGCACAGAAGGATACGGGGGCCATTGTCGGAACATTGAAGGATTCGACGGGTGCAGTTGTTGCTGCTGCCAAGGTCACGGTGACGGATGAAGACCGTGGTACGTCTTTCGAGACGATGACCAGTGCAAACGGCGATTACGTGGCCGCTCCCCTCAAGATTGGCAGGTATCGGATCACATTTGAGAAGACCGGTTTTAAGAGAGCGATTGCTGGTCCAATCACGCTGAACGTGCAAGATCGTCTCTCCCTCGATGCCGTTCTGCAACTTGGCATGTTCACGGAAACAATCACCGTGAACACGGTTGCGGCGCAACTGGAAACGGAAACATCGGATCTGGGCCAGGTCGTTGACAGCCGTCGTGCCACTGCGCTGCCGCTGAACGGCCGCAACTACGCACAGCTTGCGCTTCTCGGTGCCGGCGTGGCTCCGAGCGAACCAGGGTCCCGAACAGAAACCAGCTTTGGATTCAGTTCCAACGGCGCGCGCGCTTTGCAGAACAACTTCCTCCTCGACGGGGTGGACAACAATGCGAATCTCGGGGATGTGCTGAACGGCAGTGCCTATGTAATCCAACCATCGATTGATGCAATCGCCGAATTTAAGGTGCAGACGAATTCTTACAGTGCAGAATTCGGGCGTGGTAACGGCGCCGTCATGAACGCAGTCATCAAGTCAGGGACAAACCACGTCCACGGCAGCGTCTATGAATTCTTTCGGAATGACAAGTTGGATGCCCGAAATGCATTCGATTTTCTTGGCAAACAACCCCACAAACAGAACCAGTTCGGCGTAACCTTCGGAGGACCAATCGTTAAGGGTAAGACCTTCTTCTTTGCTGATTACGAGGGCTTACGAATCCGACGGGCGACTCCGCAATTGCTCTCGATCCCGACGCCGGAACAGATCGCAGGCGACTTTTCGAGCCAACTGGACTTGGGCTCCCCGGTCCTGGATGGGGAGGGCAACAACATCCTTGATTGCAGCGGAAACCCTACGTTTCAGGGCGAACTGTTCAATACGCGCCTGACGCAAAACACCGGAAATCCGGGGGGCACAGGCTATTGCGGGGTTCCGATCGCCACCGATGGCGCCGGCGTGCCGACCAACATCTTTCCCGTCAGCGGCCCTAATGCGATCGATCCGGTGGCTGCCGGTCTGGCCGGATTATTTCCCCAACCCAACATCGATCCGAACCTCTTCGGCGGCAACAATTACCTCGTTGATCCAAAGATTCGCACCTCTCAAAATAACTTCGATGTTCGTATCGATCACACAATCTCACAAAAGGATGTCATATTCGGGCGATTCAGTTTCGAAGACCAGCCGATTCAAACACCTGGCCCTTTCAACAACTTCCTGGACGGCGGAGGATTCACGTCGGGAGATCAGGACAACGCTTATCGCAGTCTGGCCATCAGCGAGACGCACTTGTTTACGCCGACACTCGCCAACGAAATCCGCTTCGGCTATAACCGCATCAATTCCCATCGCCTTGAAGCGAACGCTAACACCGATGTATCGGGCCAATTGGGCCTGCTGGGAGTACCGTTCAGCCCAGGAATTGGCGGGTTGCCTTCCATCTGTTTCGTGGACATCTCATGTATCGGCAGCTCCGGGTTCTTGCCGTCAGTTGAGAAACAGAACAGCTATGTCTTCAACGAGAATTTGTCCTGGAACCGTGGACGACACGCGATGAAGTTCGGAACGGAGATTCGCAAGGAGCAGTTCACCATCTTCCAGCCCTCCACTCCAAGAGGCTCGCTTCAATTTGGACCTGACTTCACAAATAATCCCGGGCTGCCTGCGAATCCTGATGGCTCACCTACCGGCGGTTCAGATCTGGCCTCGTTATTGTTGGGCGTTTCGGACGGAGCGCAGCTTGTGAGCTTGCACAATGTCGATTATCACCGGAACATATTTGCTTTTTACGTTCAGGATGACTTCAAGGTCAACGATCGGTTAACGCTGAATCTCGGTTTGCGCTATGAACTATTCAGCACTATTAAGGAAGCCCACGATCAGCAGGCCACGTTTGACTTTGCAACGCAGTCGTTGATCGTTCCCAAAGGCCAAAACGAAGAGCTCACTCCGTGTCTGGCGCAAGGGATCCCGCCCTGCCCCTTACTCCCCATTCTGCGCAATGGTTCGCGCGGCCTGATTAGTCCCGACCTCAACAACGTCGCCCCGCGCATCGGGGCGGCCTACCGCCTGACCGCCAAGCTGGTCCTACGCGGGGGCTATGGCATCTTCTACGGTGGTCAAGAAAACGGGCCGTATTCCAATCCCAGCCCAGGGTTCAATCCTCCGTTCTTCCGCACGCAATCGTTCAATGCGCAAGATAGTTGCGTTGCCCCACCGTTTCTTCCAAACGCAAATCTGGCTGATCCGACCAATTGCGCCATTGGTTTTAAGCCGCCCGGAAACACCGACCTCGCGATCAACGACTTTTGGACGCAAGGCTTCCCGGCTGCTTCGCTAGGCGATCCGAATACACCGGTGCTGTACTCGGTAGACCCGCGCCTGCGCACGCCCATGACGCACCAGTGGCATTTTGGCACTGAGTATCAGCTTCCAGGGGAGACGGTGCTCGAAGTTTCATATGCGGGATCTCACGGCCAAAACCTCTACGCTTTTTACAACGGGAACCAGATCATTCCGACTGGTCCAGACCAGGGCACACGGCCGGTTCCCGGCATCGGTACCCAGATCTCGACATTCCGCTCGAACACTTTTTCCAACTACCATTCGCTGCAAGCGCGCCTCGAGAAGCGTTTCTCCCACGGACTCCAGTTTGAGTTCTCCTACACCTATAGCCATGCTCTGGACGACGCGTCCAGTGCCAGCCTGGGCTCTCTGAACAACGGTGATTTCCGAGATCAACGTTCTCCGCAACTGGAGTATGGCAATGCTGACTTCGACGTTCGCCATCGGTTTGTTGGCAGTTACATCTATGACCTGCCTCTCGGAAAAGGAAGGATGATTGGTCGCAATGCATCTGGTTTTCTGAATCAGCTCATCGGGAACTGGCAGATTGCCGGAATAGTTTCGGGGTCAACCGGAAACTACTTTACTGTGACTGACCCGTTTAGCCCGACAGGCGTCGACTGCGGCGGCACGGTTTCGTTCAACTGTGCCCGCGCGGACATTATTGGCAACCCGAACGCGAGGCCCTGTGAAGCTGGCACTTTTTTCAACACCTGTGCCTTCGCCTCCAACTCTGATCCGACGAGATTAGGGAATGGCGGACGGAACGCTACACGTGGCCCGGGTTCGCAAAATTGGGACGTTTCGCTCCTGAAAACATTTCCTCTCCGTGAGGCTGTGCGCGTCGAATTTCGTGCCGACTTCTTCAATATCTGGAACCACGTGAACCCGCTGTGGGGTCCAATTGGCGCTGCGGGTCAGGTTGAACCAGTAGCCATCGAAATCGGTACTGATCAGTTTGGAAAGATCCAGGCGGCACGGGATCCTCGGCTCGTCCAGTTCGCGCTCAAGTTCAGCTTCTAAGAAGCGTGCGCTGCGCGCGATTTGTTGCGCGCAGACACGCATCTGCGGTTTCCGGAGATCATCGGGATGGCGGTCGAGGAGTCGGTGACAATTGATAAGGGTCCGAGCTTGCGCCGCACGCTCTCCCTATGGGATCTCATCCTGTACGGCATGATCGTCATCCAGCCTACGGCGCCGATGCCGGTTTATGGAGTAATGAGCCAGCGGGCACACGGCCACGCCGTTACTACGGTCCTCATCGCGATGGTGGCGATGCTGTTCACGGCAATTGGCTATGGGAAGATGGCTCGTGCTTATCCCAGCGCCGGATCGGCGTTCACTTATGTCGGGTCGGAGATCCATCCCGCGCTTGGTTATGTGACGGGCTGGAGCATGGCGATGGACTATATGTTGAATCCCATCGTTTGCACGATTCTGTGCAGCAAGTTCGCGCTCAATTTCTTTCCCGAGATTCCTTACGCCGCTCTCGTGATCATCTTTATTGTGCTCTTCACAGGGCTGAACTTATTCGGCATTCGCACCTCGGCTCGGATCAATGAGACTTTGGCGGCGGCCATGGGTGTGGTGATTCTGATCTTCCTGGCCGCGGCCGCGCGGTATGTTTTCAGAACGCCGCACGATGGCATGGCTTATTTCACTCGCCCGTTCTATGACCCACAGACTTTTGCTTTGCCCGCAGTGCTCGGTGGGACATCCTTGGCGGTTCTGACATATATCGGCTTTGACGGCATTTCCACGCTGTCTGAGGAAGCCGAGAATCCCCGACGTAATATTTTGCTGGCAACCGTTTTGGTCTGCCTTATTACGGGAGTGCTGGCTTCCGTCGAGGTATACGCGGCCCAATTGGTATGGCCCGGTTCACAGCCATTTCCGGACGTTGACACCGCCTTTGTTCATGTCGCCGGACGCGCCGCCGGTGCATGGCTGTTTACACTGATCAACATCACGCTTCTGGTCGCGACGGTCGGTTCGGGTATGGGGTCCCAACTGGGAGCTGCCCGGCTGCTTTTCGGAATGGGCCGGAGCAACGCTCTGCCGAAATCATTTTTCGGTGTCATCGAGCCCAAAAGACGAATTCCCAGGAACAATGTCGTATTTGTCGGAGCGCTAGCGCTAGCTGGAACTGCCTTGCTGACTTTCGAGCGCGCCGCTGAGTTGCTGAATTTCGGGGCACTGCTGGCCTTTATGGGCGTTAACGCAGCCTCCTTTGTGCGGTACTTCTGGCGCGAGCGCAAAAGAACTCTGACGAGTTTCCTGGTGCCGGTGCTGGGCTTCACCATCTGCTTGCTGCTCTGGTTGAACCTCAGCAGACCCGCAAAGTTAGCGGGAATTATCTGGATGTCGCTCGGTATCGCTTACGGAGCGATTCGAACGCGTGGTTTCCGTTCGGAACTGGTGTCTTTTGACGTTCCTGAAGAAAGGTCAGCGGCGGAAGGAATTACGAACTAACGAAAAGTATCCTGAGGAGGAGATTGTGGCCATCGTTCTGCGTTTGGTTCAGCAGTATCAACATTCGAAAAAACAGGAGTTCATCGCACTCGAGAAGCAGTTCGCTGAATTAGAGGAACGTGGAATCCTCCCCCGCGGCGAGAGACTGGCCCCGATTTCCAGCCGCGATCCCGGCAACAGCGTAATCTGGCAGGCTCGGTTCGAAAATCTCTCCGCCGTCGAAGCAGCTCTCAAGCTCTTTGAAACCAATCCAGAACACACCGAGCTAGCCAACAAACAAAAGCATTTTTTTGAGAGTTCCTGGGTTGAATTGTACGAAGTATTAGAGTACTAAGGTTTCGCCGAAAGCCAAAGCACCGTTGGTTGAAGTGTGCGTGTTCAGGTAAAGGCAATGTTGTTTGTGACCTTTGGTTTCTTTCAGTTTGAGGATAGCCGCAGATGCGAACACTTGCTGCACTTCTTCTGCTCGTGGTGGTTTGTACTGCCCTGCTGACCTGCGAAGCTGCCGCCGCCGTCGGCGAGGGGACGGCTTCGAAGCTACTGTTACAGGATAATTGGAGTATTCAGCCTTCAAGCGAGGTTCGGGAAGGGGGAGAGGCGATTTCCACGGTGAGTTTCAACGCCCGCGACTGGTATCGCGCGAAGGTGCCATCCACTGTCCTGGCCGCGCTTGTACAAGACGAAGTGTACCTGGATCCTTACTTCGGGATGAACCTTCGTTCCATTCCGGGGACAACCTATCCGGTCGGGACCGAAGCCTTCATGCTCACGCCCATGCCGCCGGAGAGTCCCTTCCGGGCCTCGTGGTGGTATCGCACGGAATTCAATCTTCCCTCTGAGTTTCAAGGGAAGACCATTTGGCTTCATTTTAGTGGAATTAACTATCGTGCTAACGTCTGGCTCAACGGACATCAGATTGAGAATTCGAAAACTGTGGTCGGAACTTGGCGGGTTTTCGAATTCGACGTAACGAAGCACTCGATCCCCGGGAAGGTCAACGCTCTTGCCGTGGAAGTATTTCCTCCACAAAGCACCGACCTCGCCATTACCTTCGTGGACTGGGCGCCCACGCCACCCGACAAGGACATGGGAATCTGGCGCGAGGTTTACATCGCCAAGAGCGGGCCGGTCGCAATGCGACATCCGCAGGTCATGAGCATGCTGGACCTGCCATCTGCCGACAAGGCCCAACTGACCGTTTCCACCGAGCTCAAGAATGCCACCGACAAAGTAGTCCGCGGAACACTGAAGGGGACGATCGAGAATATTAAGTTTTCG
>Ga0302323_100002574_pt1 | contig 14731 bp, 10 predicted proteins | sample Fen_T0_3_FD_201950 | JGI IMG/M metagenome (GOLD analysis project Ga0302323, IMG submission 201950) | Peat permafrost microbial communities from Stordalen Mire near Abisko, Sweden - Fen_T0_3 | ecosystem: Environmental > Terrestrial > Soil > Wetlands > Permafrost | place: Sweden: Abisko... | reverse complement strand
CCAGACGCGCCTCGAGCGCGCGCTGCGCGAGCTCCGTGAGCAGGCGCTGGCGCGCCAGCCAGGCGCGCATCTCGAGCGGGGAGGTCGGCTGGATCCCGGCCGCTCGCCAGGCATCGAACCAGGCAGCCTCGCCGCGCGCTGCCTGCTGTTCGAGGCTTCTTTGCTGCGCCGCCAGCGCCGCCAGGTCGGCATCGAGCTGCTCGTGCTCCGCGGCCAGAGCGGACAGAGTGGACACGCGCTCCGCTTCGCGACGCAGGCGATCAGCGTGTTCGTCGGCAGCCTTCACGGCTCGCGTGAGGCCGTCGGCCAACGGCAAATCCGGGCTATACTCGCGGTCGACCAGGCTCACCGCGTCGCCGCGGGCCCAGGCGCCGAGCACGCGCCGCAAACCGTCGTCCCGACGCACACGCGCGGCGTCGAGCGCAGCTTCACTCGGCACGCTGCCCGAGCCCTCGATGGCTTTGATCTTTTGCGCCGCGAGCGCCAACCTTTGTACGAGCAACGCGCGATCTCGCTGCAATTCGGCGGTGCGCGCGGCGCGTTCGGCGAACTCACGCTGAAAGCGCTCGATTGTCTCTTCCGAAGGCAGCTCCAGATCGGGCAGCTCTTCCAATGTGCCGCGCCAGTATCCGAGCGCCGAAAGCTTGGACTTGGCCGAAAGCTCCAGCTTTTCGCTCGAGGAAAGTGCCTCTCGCGCCCGACGCTCGACGTCACCGTTGGCGCGCGCCGAGGCCAGCGCGCGGCGCTGCAACCCGAGCTCACGAGGCGCGGGGAGCTCGGCCAATGCGGTGGCGGCTTGCGCCCGTTGCACGGCCAAACCGCGCAAAGCCTTGTCTGCATTGGCCACGCGCTCGAGCAGCGCCGCGTGCCGTTGCGGCAGCTTCCGCACTCGCGAGAGCTCGGTTTGACTCGGGCGCAGAGCGTCCAAGCCATCGAGCGGCTGGCCCGGATAGAGCATGTTCACGAGTCGCTCGAGCTCGGCCTCGTGGCGCCGCGCATCTTCATGGCGGCGCGGCAAGTCTTCTTCCGCCGCTCGGAACTTGCCGACGCGGTCGCGTAGCTTTTCGATTGCCTCGGCGCTCACGCCGAGCAGATTCTCCGGCACGACCAGCTCGGCCAAACGCTCTCGCTTCTTTTCGACCTCGCGCTGGAGCCGCGCGCGTTCGTGCTGCGCCTCGTCGAGCGTCCGTTGCGCGCGCACCCGGCGCTCGCCGGCGTCTTCGGCCAGGATCGGGACGACACCCAGGGCGTCCAATTTCTCACGCAAAGCGTTGCGCTGGGCAATCGGGCCGAGCACAGCGTCCAACCGGCTCTGGGCGTTCGACTCTTCCCGCGCCTTCTTGCGCCGTTCCCCGAGCTCTTCCAGACGAGCGCGCGCCGCCTCCAGCTGATCTTTTTGGGCCAGCCACTTCTCCGGCGAAACCAACGCATCGCGCGTCGCGGCCCTAGCCTCTTTGTAGGCCTCGATGAGCACGTTCAGGCTGGCCTTACTGGAGCGCGGTTTGAAAATCTCGTCCGCACCTTGCTCCAGCGACGAGAGCACGCTGCGAATGCCGCGCCCGCCCGAACCGGCATCGAACAAGCTCTCGCCGACGTCCCCTCGATCCTCCAGCAACGCGTCCCCGGCGCGGCGCAGTCTTTCGTGGTCGAGACCGAACAAGCGCTCGAACAGTTGCGGATCCACTCCGCCCAGGAGCGAGCTCACTACGGCCTCCTCGATTGGCGAATCCGCCGCGTCGCGCAGCGCATCTTTGCGGCGCTTGAGCCGTTGCAGCTCGACCAGTTTACCGGTTTCGGAAGTCAGGGTAGCGGCGATGCGCAACTCTGAGTTCGGATGTACGTGCGCGTCCGGCGTGCGTTCCGGAAAACCGAAGAGCAGATGGTGGACCCCGCGCAGCGCGCTGCTCTTGCCCGCCTCATTGGGGCCGAACACGAGGTGAAAGCCGCCCGGCGCGCCGCCGGAGAGGTCGAGTTCCAGCCCAGTAAACGGCCCAAAAGCACGGAAGGCGAGACGCTCGAACCTCAAGGCGCCGCGTCCTCTGAGCCGCGCACCGCGGGCACGAGGGTCTGTTCGACTTCCGCCAACAAGCGGCGGAGCGCCTCCGGGCTTTCCAGGTCGATCGCATCCGGCCCCTCTCGCAGCTCGGGGGGAAGCTTACGTTTCAGCTCGACCAGTTCCGCCGCGAGTTCCGCAAGCGCAGCGTCGTCGTGGGCGATGCTGCCGAGGCCGCGCAGGAGCTCGCCGATCGCGTCTTCGCGCTCACGCAGATCGACGCGCTCGGCGAGCGGACGCGTGGCGATCTCGACCTTCTCCAGCCATGCTTCTGTCGCCAAGTCCAAGCTCAAGGCTCGCACTTCCTCGGTGACGCGCTCGACGCGCGCGGCGAGCTGTTCGTGTGCTGCGCTTGCGCCCTGAATGCGCACCCGCACCGCGGATAGGCGGCCATCACTGGCCGAAGCGGCTGCGATCAGCGATTCCCTCACGCGCTCGAGTACGCCGTCGAGGGAGCGTTCACCGCTGACATCCGCCTCGGCCACATGCCAACGCACGGCGTCCAGCGCGCGATGCTCGACGGAACGCACTTGCTCGCCCTCCACGGTCACCAAATTGGCGCCCTTGGCTCCGGTCTCGCGCGCGTGCCGGCCCTGTAAATTCCCTGGAAACACGATCCACGGCCGCTCACTCAGCACTTCACGCGTGTGGACATGGCCGAGCGCGAAGTAGTCGTAGCCGCGATCGACGAGGGCGCTCAGCCGGCACGGCGCGTACGGGGCGTGCCCGGCCCTGCCCTCCAGCGCCGTATGCAACAGACCGATGTTGAATAGCCCGCGTTTCGGCTCCGGATAGCGCAAGCTGAGATCGGTCGTTACATCCCGAGTATCGAAACCTTGCCCGTGAACGGCCACGCCCAAGGGCTCGAGCGCGAACGATTCCGGTTTCTTGTGCGAGAGCTCACGCACGTTGTCGGGCAAATTCAAGTGTGCGGTCAGCTTGCTGGCCGCATCGTGGTTACCGCGGATCCAAACCACCCGGACGTTGCCCGCGCGCAGGGCGGCCATCTGTTTGGCGAAGAACAAGCCGGTGGAGTAGTCGCGCCAATCCCCATCATAGAGGTCGCCTGCGATCAGTAGCAGCTGAACTTGCTCGCTCAGGCACAGCTTGACCAGGTTCTCGAGCGCGCGGCGGGTGGCCCCGCGGATCTGCTCGACTGGCGCGCCCTCGTACTTGGCGAGCCCGGCGAGCGGGCTGTCCAAATGCAAATCGGCAGCGTGCACGAACTTCATGGCCGGGGCCTCTTTAGCACGCGGCGGCTTCTGCACTCACGATTTGGCGTGCTTCCCCGAGCCCGTCGATCCCGAACTCCACGATGTCCCCCGCCTTCAGGAAGCGGGGCGGCTTGCGGCCGGCTCCCACGCCGGCCGGCGTGCCCGTGCTCAGCAGATCCCCGGGCAGGAGCGTCATGAACGAGCTGATGTAAGCGATCAGCTCGGGCACGGGGAAAATCAACGCGCTGCTGCGGCTGTCTTGGCAGACCTCGCCGTTCACGTTCAGCCACAGCCGCAGATCCGAGGCGTCCAGCGCGTCCGCCGTGACGACGAACGGGCCGATCGGTGCAAAGGTGTCGGCGCTTTTCCCCTTGGTGAATTGCCCGCCGCGCTCCTTCTGGAAGGCGCGCTCGGAATAATCGTTCAAGAGCACGTAGCCCGCCACATGCTGGAGCGCGGCCGACTTTTCGACGTAGCGCGCGGTCTTGCCGATCACGACTCCGAGTTCGACCTCCCAATCGGTCTTCTGCGAACCGCGCGGTAAGCGCAGGTCGTCATACGGCCCGCAGATCGCCGAGCTGGCTTTCATGAACAGCACGGGCTCGGTTGGGACCTGCGCGCCCGTCTCGAGCGCGTGGTCCCGGTAGTTCAGGCCCACGCACACGATCTTGCTCGGCCGTGCGATGGCGGGGCCGATTCTGGCATCGGCGGGAACGTGCGGACATCGGTCGGCATGCTCCGCGTAGAACCTCGCCAGCCGGGCCGGACCGTCCGAGCCGAAGAAAGACTCCCCGTAATCCTCGCCGAAGGCCGAAACATCCACGCGGCCGGCGCCACCGACGATCAACCCGGGTTTCTCAGCACCTTCTGGGCCAAACCGAAACAGCTTCATGGCCATCGCGCTAGCACCCAACATCGGCGCAGCCAAGTCGTGAGTTGCGGGGTGCGTGCCGTCAATCGACGGCTACCTCGGAGTTCGCATCCGACGCCACCGCGGCCGGTGAGATCGACGCCGACGCGGGCGCCGGTCCCAGATCATGCAAGCGCGCATGATCGATGCTCACCACCCCGGGCACGGACTTGGCGTCGATCATGTCCACGAAGCGCGAGTTGTGGCGGAGATCGTCTCGGGTCCAAAATTGCCGGGCGTACACCGTATCTCCCATCGTGTCGTCGTGGGCGGTCAAGATGGCGATGAAGCCCATCACCCCCTCCATGGGATCGCCCGGGCAGAGTCCGCGCAGCGGGCTTCGCTCGTCGAGCACGTGAATGCAGTTCCAAGCCAAGCTGAGCACGGGCATTTGTGAACGCTCGAGCTCGAGCGTGTACCCGCGGCGCATGGGCTGTCCTTCGGCGGTCATCTCGTCCCGCAACACGGTGAACTTCATGGTCGCGTCGCTGAGCGAGCCCCGGCGCTGGTTGGCCAAGCGAAATTCCAAAACCGGTCGACCATTGCGCACGTGAGCGACGATGTTGTTGCTGAACGCGATGCGCGCGGTCGGCCGCGAGAACTTCGCGAACACGATGCCCGTGCCGAGCGCGAGCGCCATCATGCCGGCGAATGCCTCGAACGTGACCAACACGTGAGCGTAAGTGGTGATCGGCGCCATCGCGCCGTAGCCGATCGTGGCGTAGGTCTGCACGCTGAACCAGAAGGCGTCGGCGTATGACCCGGGGCGGGCATTGGATATATCGTTTCCACCCAACCAAAACAGAAAGCCAAAGAAGGCGTTGGTGCCGACGTAAACGAGGAAGAACACGCCCAACAGGCGTCGCCAGGTGATGGCGAGCATGTAGTGGTAGATGTCCGTGTACCAACGCTGGTCGAGGTTCTTGATCTCGAAGCGACTCGGCCCGACCCCGAACGGACTCGGACTGCGCAAGATCGCGGGCGGCTTGCTGGGGTGTGAGGTCACTTCGGAGGCGACAGCTTAGCCCGGGGAAGCACCGGGCAGAAACGCGAAGTACACTGCCGCCAGAATCAAGGCCATCGCCACCCCGTAGTTCCAGCGCAGGCGTTCGCCCAACCAGAACGTGGCAAACCCCAAAAACACCACCAGGGTGATGACTTCTTGGATGATTTTCAGCTGAAACGCGCTGAACTCCCCATAACCCAGGCGATTGGCGGGAACCTGCAAGCAATACTCGAAGAAGGCGATCCCCCAGCTGACCAAGATCACCTTCCACAACGGGACGTTTCGATACTTGAGATGGCCGTACCAAGCGGCCGTCATGAACAGGTTACTGCCGATCAACAGAAGAATGGTTCGCACGCTTAAGAGCTAGCGCGGCGCGCGCAGAGCGACAATCCTGTGTTCGGCCCATGACCGAGCGCGAGACACTAGATTGCCCGCACGGAAGCCGCTGTGGCGGTTGTGCATACCTGGGGATGCCGTATGCCGAACAGTTGGCGCGCAAGCATTCGGCCGTCGAACGCGGCACGGCGCGCTACTCGCAGCTCGAGAAGTTGAAGATCGCGCCTGTCGCAGCAGCCCTTCCCACGCAGGCCTACCGCGCACGCGCCAAGCTAGTATTTGCCAAAGACGGCGCGCTGGGCTTGTTCGAGCGGAATTCACACACCGTGGTCGACATCCCCGAGTGTCGCGTGCTTTCGCCGGTCCTCTCGCGCGTGGTCGCGGCGGCTCGGCGCATTTTGACCCATGCCGCGCTGGACGGACTCGACGTGCGCCTCGTGGATGACGGCGCGCAGGTGACCCTGATCGCTCCGAGAGGCACGGACATTGCGGATCTACAGCGATGGGCGCGCGCGCTGCGTATCGAGTCGACCGAGGTGCGCTCCGTCGCTGCCAGCTTCCGAGAAGTGGGCGCCGCCACGGTGCTCGGCACCGGTCATGTGCTGCTCAGCGGCGACGAAGTTTCGCCGCACCGCCTAGTCGAAAACGGTCCCTACCACTTGGCCGCCCACGGGGCGTTCACGCAAGCACACCTCGGCCAAGCCAACGCCGCGCACGACCGCATCGAGCGCACTCTGAAAGAGCTCGGAGCCACGAGGATACTCGAGTTGTACGCGGGCTCGGGCGCGCTCGCCTTGCGACTTTCGGCGGCCGGCCTCGAGGTGACCGCCGTCGAAGCGTTCGGTCCAGCTCTGGCGCACGTCGAGCGGGCGGCGCGCGCGCAAGAGCTCGCGCTTCGGACGCTGAATGGTCAGGCGGAGCGAGCGCTGCGGGAATTGAGCGCGACGAGCGAGCCGTTTCAGGCGTTGCTCGTCAATCCGCCGCGACGCGGACTGTCGACCGAGGTGCGGCGACGCGCGGCCGCGCTCAACCCCGATTCCATTTTGTACATGTCCTGCGATCCGGCCACGCTGGCCCGCGATCTCGCGCACTTGTACGAGCTCGGTTACTCCGCAACCGAAGTCTGGCCGTTCGACATGATCCCGCACAGCACCGCCGTGGAAAGCCTGGTCGTCTTGCGTCGTACGGGGATCCCGACGCCGCACGTGCTGTACGAAGACGAGCAGTGGCTCGCCGTGCTCAAATCCGGCTACGAGCCGGTGACCCCGGAGGCAGGCCTTGAACACGACCTGCTCGATCGCGTCCGGAGGATACCCGGCGCCAGTCAGGCCGTGGCGCTGCTACCACCACGACTCGATCGAGACAGCAGCGGCGTGTGCCTGTTCGCCCGCACGCCGGAGGCCCTGCCGGGGCTCGAGCAAGCGTTTCGCGCCGGGAAGCAGAGCTACGTCGCTCTGTGTCGCGGAGTCACTCACAAACGCGGTCGTATTCGTCGCCCGCTTCGTGACGAAGGGCGAGTGGCGGCGGCGAGCGCGCGCTATCTGCGCGAAAGCGTGCGTGGCGGGCACAGTCTGCTCACGATTTGGCCCGAGCAGGCCAGCGCGGCGCAGCTTCGTCAGCTGCTCCTCGGCGTTGGCCACGCCGTCTTGGGCGATACGCGCTTCGGCGATCCCGGCTCCAATACGTACTTCGAGCACCGACATGGGCTGGACCGCAGCTTCTTGCATTGCTCGTCCGTCACGCTGGTCGGCCCATCCACTCACATCACCTGCGAAGCGCCCTTGCCTGGCGAGCTGAAAGCAGTCCTCGAAAGCCTAAGCGAGCAGCCCGCGACGCCAAGCTGACAAGATCGCGGCGATGTGCGCGGCATGCACGATTTGCCCGTGATCGATCAGCTCCAACAGCTCACTCACGGGCACCAGCAGCACTTCCAGCTCTTCACTGTTGTCCAGCGCAAGCTCGGAAACGCGCGCGCCACCGCGGGCGAAAAAGAAGTGGGCGCGCGTCGAATTGCGCGCAGGCTCCGGCGCAACCGTCATCAGGTGCTCGAGGCTCTCGGCCTCGAAGCCCGATTCTTCGCGCAGTTCACGGCGGGCGCCCTCGATCGGTGCCTCGTCGGCGTCCAATACGCCTGCGGGCAGCTCGAGGCTCGGCCCTCCGAAGCCGTGCCGATATTGCCGCACCAGCACGACCGCACGATCCTTGGTCAAGCACAGCACGGCTGCCCAATGAGGGCCGTGGATCAGGTGAAAGCGGTGGATCTCGTGGCCGTTGGCCAGGCGCACGTGCTGCTCACGCACCTCCAGCCAGCGTTGCGAGATGAGCGACGTGTCGCTGAGCACGTGCCAAGGTGGAAGGGGCGCGAAATCTCTCATGGGCGGTGGCACGGAGTGCTAAGTCACCTGCCGTGCCGACCGCAAGCGATCTTCCTGCCGAAATCAGCGCCTGGCTCGCAGATCCCGGCTTTACCCCCGGCGCCAAGCACTTTGCCAAGCTGTTCGCGGCGTTGGCCAGCGCCGAGCGCGAAGACGCGCGCAAGTTGGAACGCGTGCTCGGCCGTGCCGGCGAACCTGCCGCTCGGGTCGTGCTCGGCCGTCTGGCGGCGGCGGACGAACGCGAGCGAGCGCGGCTGCTATCGGTACTCGGCAGAGTGGCCAGCGGCTCTTCTGTCCCGGAGTTTCACAGTGCGTTGCTGGCGGGGCTCGAAGATCCGGACGAGCGCGTCCGGCGTGTGGCGAGCGCCGCGCTCGGCAAGCTCGCGCTGCCCGAGACGGCCGAACGCCTGCTAGAGCGTTGGCCCGAAGCCAGCATCTTGGAGCGGCGCAGTTTGGCCGAAGCCCTGGGCAAGAGCGGCCGCCAGCCGGCGCTGGACCTGCTGCGTGGTGAGCAAGCGACCGACCCGGAGCTCGCGCGGATCATCCTGCGCGCGCGCTTGATGCTCGAACGCGACCTCGGTCGCAGCGCTCCGTCGGCAATTGCAATGGACCAAGCGCTGGGCGCTCCGCAATCGGTGCTAGCGCATTGTCGCTCGGGGCTGTCCTGGGTGCTGGCAGAGGAAGCGCGGACCCTGGGGCTGGCCACCGTGGTCGGCCCGGACCGCATCCGGCTCAGCCATCGCGGCGCGTTCGCGGAGCTCCTGCGCCTGCGCACCGCGCTCGGGTTCGGCGTAGAAATCCCGCTCCCAGGTTCGAACCAAGACGGGCTAGCGGGCCGCGTGGTGAGGGCGCTCGAGCACCCCGACGCCGAACGCGCGGTACGCACTTGGACCCACGGGCGCGCCCGCTTTCGCTTGGCATTCGCCGAAGGTGGGCACCAGAGGGACAAGGTCTGGCGGCTCGCCGCAGCGATCAGTGAGCGCATCTCCTGGTTCCACAACGACACCCAAGAATCTCTATGGGAGGTCGTGATCGACACCCGCCGCGGCACGCTCGAGCTGTGTCCGCGGCGCTTCGAAGATCCACGCTTCGCCTACCGCACGGAAGACGTTCGTGCGGCGTCACACCCGACTCTAGCGGCGGCCCTGGCCCGAGTCGCTGGCGCGCGCGCCGAAGACATCGTGTGGGACCCCTTCGTGGGCAGCGGTCTCGAGCTGATCGAACGCGGCTTGCTCGGTCCGTTTCGTGAGCTCCACGGCAGTGACCTGGAAAGCGACGCGCTCACGGCAGCACGCAGCAACGCCGAACGCGCCAAACTCAGCCTGAAGCTCGCACAAGGCGATGCGCGGAGCTACCGCGTGAAGCACGTATCGCTGATCATCAGCAACCCGCCGATGGGCCGCCGAGTGACTCGGGATGGCAATCTAGGTCCTCTGCTCGACGCCTTTCTGGCTAACGCCGCCTCCTCTCTCGTGCCGGGGGGCCGTCTCGTCTGGCTGTCTCCATTTGCTGACCGGACCGCAGCCACTGCCCAGCGCCTGGGGCTCAAGGTGACTCGCCATGACCCGGTCGATCTGGGCGGGTTTCCAGCAGAGCTACAGCGCTTCGACCGCTGATCTCATAATTTCCAACACTTAGCGAGCAAGTAAGTGTGTCAGATTTGCGCTTGACGATCGGGTCTATCGCGCAATATTGACCCAGCGGTCAGTGACTCACAGGTCACTTACCTGGAATTCCAATGGCCAGACCCAGCGATCCTCACGCCAAAAGCCGTCTGCTCGAGGCAGCCGAGCGCGTCTTTTCCGAGAAGGGCTTGGACCGCGCCAAAGTCGAGGACATCACCACACAGGCTGGCCTCTCCAAAGGTGCTTTTTATCTGCACTTCGACAGCAAGGGGGACGCTTTCAAGGAGCTTTTGTCTGAGGTCTTGGCCCACCTGCAAACGCGCATGGAGGCGGCGAAGGCCGTGTGCCTGCCCGCCCTCGACGAGGGCCTCGAGCAATCGCTCGAGCTGTGGTTGGCCCGCGATCTCGAGATGTTCGAGTTCATCTGGAAAAATCGTGCCCTGATGCGCATCACGCTGGAAGGTGGGCGTTCGGCGGACTACCAGCATCTGATCGAGCACTTTGCATCGCACGCGCAGCGCGAGACCGAAGTGCTGCTGCGCCAAGGCATTGCGTCCGGCGTGTACCGGAAGGATCTCGATGTCGAAGTCGCGGCCGCCTTCATCGCCGGTGGCTACGATCGCTTCGCACGTCAACTCGTGCGTGAAACCAAGAAGCCCGATCTGCAAAAGCGTTTGCGTGAACTGCGCTGGATGGTGCTCACGGGCGCGGGCACGCCTTCGCTCGTCGCCGGTCTCCAGCAGCTGCACGCTCGAGAGGGCGAGACCGAAGCACCACCCATCAGCTCTGTCGTGCCCTAGGGGACCGCAAGCCATGCCGCAACTTCCTCAAGAATCGGGGTTTCCTTCCATGTCCAATGCTAAATCGGGTTCGAGCGCGCCGGTCTCGGCAGGAGCGCCGCCACGCGCGCCGTTGGCGGGCGTCGTGGTCTTGGGTGTCCTCGTAATGGGTTTCGTGGGCTGGACGGGCGTGCGCATTCGCGCCGCCCAACAGACGCAAGCGGCCGTCAGCAGCAAGCGCACCGTCGATGCACAAAAAGCCGTCCAAGAAGCAGCCGCGCCGCAACGCGTGCGCACGGTGCGCGCGGAGAGTCAGACTTGGCAACCCTTGGTCGAATTCGAGGGCTCGCTGCAAGCCGCGCAAAGCGCCGCGCTCGGCTTCAAGGTGAATGGCCGGATCAGTGCGGTGCGGGTCAAGCTCGGGCAAATCGTCAAAGCCGGTACGTTGCTCGGCACGCTGGACAGCAGCGAGGCCGCAGCGCAAGTCCGCTCGGCCGATGCTCAGCTCCGTGCCGCGCAAGCGCAACTCGCGCTGGCCGAGGACAACGCTCGTCGTACGACCTCCATGGTCAGCACCGGCGCTCTCGCCGAGACCATGGGTGTACAAAGCGCCTCGCAGAAAGCGCTGGCCAGCGCGCAACTCGATGCGGCCAAGGCCGGACTCGCGTTGAGCCAAGTGACCTTGCAAAATCAGAGTTTGGTTGCGCCTTTTTCCGGCACCGTGACGCGCGTTCCGGACGGTGTAGGCGCCGTCGTCAGCCCCAGTATGGTGCTGTTCGAGCTGATGGATCTGAGCGCGCTGAAACTCAAGGGCTCGGTCGGAGAGAACGATGCCAACTTGATCGGCCCCGGTGCCACGGTCGAGATCAGCACCGAGCGCGGCAGCGCAACCGGAGTCGTCTCGACCGTACTCGGTGCAGTCGACCCGAATACGCGTCGCGTCCCGCTCGAGGCGTTGTTCGACAACCGCAAAGAAGGCACGGCGCTGCGTGCCGGCGCCTTCGTGCGCGCGCGCATCCAAGGGGGCACACCGCTGCCCGTGCTGCGCTTGCCGCACGAGGCGCTGCGCCCAGGCAGCCAAGACGAAGTGCTGGTGGTGCAGGGTGAAACGCTGGTCGTCAAACGCGTCGCCTTCGCGCTCGGCAAAGACGGCTCACTCTTGGTGCGTCAGGGGCTCGAAGCCACGGACGACGTCGTGCTCTCGCCGAAACCGGAAGCAAAGAGCGGAGATCGCGTGGTGGTCGAGGGAGCAGCCAAGTGAACATCTCCGCGATCGCCATTCGTCGCCCCGTATTCACGGTCATGGTCACCGTGGCCATGCTCGTGCTGGGCGCGGTCGGCTTTGCTCGCTTGGGCACGGACTTGTTCCCCGACGTGAGCTTTCCCGCCGTCGCCGTTACCGTACCCTACCCCGGCGCGAGCCCCTCGGAGGTGGAAAACCTGGTCACGAAGCCCCTGGAAGACGCCGTAGTGAGTCTGAACGGCATCGACCGCGTGCGCACCTTCTCCCGTGAGGGCAACGCGACCATGATCGTGATGTTCAACCTGGGCGTGGACATCAACGAAGCGGCGACCGAAGTGCGCGAACGTATTTCGCAAGCGCGCTACAAATTTCCGACCGACACCAAGGAGCCAATCGTCAACCGTTTCGACGTCACGGCGTCGCCGATCTTGACCTATACCCTACGCGGTACGAGCTCACTTTCGGCGACGCGAAAATATGCCGACGACGTACTCCGTCCCGCGCTCGAGCAGGTCGAGGGCGTGGCCCAGGTGAGCGTCAATGGCGGCGCCACCCGCGAAATCAAGGTCGATCTCGATCGCGCGCGCCTGGACGCCCTGGGCCAGAGCCCAGCCAGCATCGTCGAGCGGCTGCGGGCCGAGAACATGAACGTCCCGGCCGGCCACTTCGACGAAGGCAAGCGCGAAGTCAGCGTGCGCACCGTGGGTGAGTTCAAAGACGCCGAGCAAGTGCGCGACACGATCGTGGCCACGGCCAAGGACGGCTCGGCGGTGAAGCTGCGCGACGTGGCGAAGGTGGATGACGGGTTCGCCGAAGCGCGAACGCGCGTGGTGGTCAACGGCCAAGAAGGCGTGACGCTCGAGCTCCGCAAGCAGTCAGGCAGCAACACCGTCGAGGTCTCCCAGGCCGTCAAGCAGAAGATGGCCGGCCTTCTGAAGGCCTTTCCTCCCGGGCTGCACTCCGAGTTGATCATCGACCAAGCGGCCATCATCGAACCGCAGGTGCACCAAGTCGAGCACGACATCGTGTTCGGCGGCGGCATGGCGGTGCTCGTGATCCTGATTTTCATGCTCGATCTGCGCTCCACGCTGATCAGCGCCATCGCCCTGCCGACGAGCGTCGTGGGCACGTTCTTCGCCATGTATTGGCTCGGCTACACGCTGAACATGATGACCTTGCTCGGGCTTTCCTTGGCCATCGGGCTCCTGATCGACGACGCGGTGGTCGTGCGCGAAAATATCTTCAAGCACCTGGAGCGGGGCAAGTCCCCGCGTGAAGCCGCGCTCGACGGGACGAAAGAAGTGGCGCTGAGCGTGCTCGCCACCACCTTGACGATCGTCGCGGTGTTCTTGCCGATCGCCTTCGTCAAGGGCATCGTCGGCCAATTTTTTCGCCAGTTCGGCATTACCATCTCGGTCGCGGTAGTGATCTCGCTGTTCGTCGCGTTCACGCTCGATCCGATGCTTTCGTCGCGCTTCTCCAAGTCGCTGGATGCTCGTGGGGATCGCTTTGCCTGGCTGAAGCGCCCGTTCGAGTGGGCATTCTCGGTGATGGAGCAAACGTATGCCGCGATGCTCTCTTGGTCCTTGCGGCACAAGCTGATCGTGGGCTTGGCGGCGGTGGGCAGCCTATTTTTCATGGGCTACATCAGTAAGCTGTTGGGCTCGGAGTTCGTGAACGCAGAAGACCGCGGTCAATTCATCGTCGAGGCCGAGTTTCCTGCCGGTACCTCTCTCGAGCAAACCGCGCGCTACGCGGCGATCGCCGAGCAAAAGATGCTCGCCAATCCGGAGTTCAAGACCGTATTTGCCACGCTCGGCCCGGACCAAGAGGTGAACAAGGTGAAGTGGCGCCTGGTCACCACCTCCAAGCGCGACCGCACGGCGACACTCGAAGATTTGAAGAACGTGGCGCGCGGTGCCGCGCTCGGCCTACCCGACGTCAAAGTCGCGGTCACCGATCCGCCGTTCGTGGAAGGCGCAGCCACCGAGGCGCCGATCATGATCAACGTGCGTGGCTCGGACTTCAAAGAAATCGAAACCACCGCGCACCAAATCGAAAAGATCCTGAAAGATACGCCCGGCGTAGGCGACATTCAGGTGCGTTTCTCGCCCGGGCGCCCCGAGCTGGTCGTGGCCATCGACCGTCAACGCGCGGCGGATCATGGCCTATCTCTTGCGGAAGTCGCGCTCGCGGTGCGCACCGCGTTCGCTGGCGAAGAGAGTGGCAATCTGCGTCAAGGCAAGGACGAAGTGCCGATCCGCGTGCGCTTGGATCACGATTATCGCAGTGATCCGGCGGCGCTCGCCAACCTGACCCTCCCGACCCGCCGCGGGCTCGTCAAGCTTTCCGACGTCGCCAGTTTCGAGCGCACCGCTGGGCCGCAAGTGATCGAGCGTGAGAACCGCAATCGTCAGATCACGATCTGGGCCGCACCCATCGGCCGCGCGCTGGGTGACGTGGCCAAGGAATTCCAGCCGCAGATTGCGGCACTCAAGCTCGCTCCCGAAATGTCGATCTTGTACGACGGGCAGATCAAGATGATGAACGAGAACAACCAGAACATGGGCGTCGCCATGTTGCTGGGTGTGGTCTTCATATACATCGTGCTCGCCTCGCAATTCGAGAGCTTCATTCATCCACTCACGATCATGGTGACCTTGCCGCTGGCACTCGTGGGCGGCGTGCTGGGGTTGTTCTTGACCAACAACACGATGGCCATGGGCGCCTTGATTGGCATGGTGCTGCTCATGGGCCTCGTCACCAAGAACGCCATTTTGCTGGTCGATCGCGCGATCGTGCGGGTGCGGGAGCACGGCGAGCCCCCGCTGCAAGCCATCCTGGAAGCCGGCCCCGAACGCTTGCGGCCGATCTTGATGACCAGCGCGGCCATGATCTTGGGCATGCTGCCTACGGCCATCAGCAACGCCGATGGCAGTGAGTTCCGCGCGCCCATGGCGATCGCAGTGATCGGCGGGGTGATCAGCTCGACCTTGCTGTCCCTGATCGTGGTCCCGGTGTTTTACCTGACGATCGAGAACATCAAGGGCTGGCTCGGCCGTCGGGGCAGGGCGCCACAGGTCGTGCGGCCCTCCCCCACGGTCGAACCCGAGGCCGGGCTGGCGTCTGCGGGTTTGTCAAAAACCGTGTAGAAGTCTGGCGCCGAGCTAGACACGGGCCCGAGCGG
>Ga0302323_100002573_pt1 | contig 14733 bp, 11 predicted proteins | sample Fen_T0_3_FD_201950 | JGI IMG/M metagenome (GOLD analysis project Ga0302323, IMG submission 201950) | Peat permafrost microbial communities from Stordalen Mire near Abisko, Sweden - Fen_T0_3 | ecosystem: Environmental > Terrestrial > Soil > Wetlands > Permafrost | place: Sweden: Abisko... | reverse complement strand
TCGCCACCTTGGCGTTGGCGGCGTCGAACGTGTAGGCGAAGCTCGTGCCCTCGATCGGGGCCTGCTTGATGCCGTCGACGACCAGCGGCGCCTTGAGCCCGGCCGCCTCGAGGATCGTCGGCACCACGTCGATCACGTGCACGAACTGGTCGCGCCAGCCGCCCTTGTCCTTGATTCGCGCCGGCCACGAGACAACCATGTTCTGATTGATGCCGCCCAGCCGCGACGCGTTCTGCTTGAACCAGTCGAACGGCGTGTCGAAGGCCCACGACCAGCCGGCCGACATGTGGTTGTACGTCGCCTCGGTGCCCCAGACGTCGTAGAACTTGAGCTGCACTTCGGCGGGCAGCATGTTGAGGCCGTTGAAGAACGCGACCTCGTTGGGCGTGCCGAGCGGGCCGCCCTCGGCGCTGGTGCCGTTGTCGCCGTTGATGTAGATGACCAGCGTGTTGTCGAGCTTGCCCAGGTCCTGGAAGTGCTGGATCACGCGGCCGATCTCGTAGTCACTGTACGTCGCATACGCGGCGAACACCTCGACCTGCCGGATGAACAGCTTCTTCTCGTCGGCGGTCAGCGTGTCCCAGGGCTTCAGCACGTCCTTCGGCCAAGGCGTGAGCGTCGCGTCCCTGGGCACGATGCCCAGTTTCTTCTGGTTCTCGAAGATCCGCTCGCGCAGCTTCTCGTAGCCGTCGTCGAACATGTGCATCGCGTGGATCTTGTCCACCCACTCCTTGGTCGGGTGATGCGGCGCGTGCGTGGCGCCCGGCGCGTATTTGATGAAGATCGGCTTTGACGGGTCGATCTGGTGGATGCGCGTCATGTAGTCGATGGCATCGTCGGCCATCGCAGTGACCAGGTTCCACTGGCCCTCCTGCCCCTTGAACGGATAGATCTGCGTCGTGTTGCGAAATAGGTTGGGCTCCCACTGGTTGGCGTCGCCTCCGACGAAGCCGTAGAAGTACTCGAAGCCCATGCCGGTCGGCCACTGGTCGAACGGACCGACCTGACTCGCCTGGAACGCCGGCACGTTGTGGTCCTTGCCGAACCACGCGGTGGCGTAGCCGTTATCGACCAGCATTCGGCCGATCGTCGCCTTGTCGCGGCCGATGATGCTGTTGTAGCCGGGGAAGCCGGTGGACTGCTCGGAAATCACGCCAAAGCCTGCCGAATGGTGGTTGCGCCCGGTGATGAGCGCGGCGCGCGTCGGCGAACACAGCGCGGTCGAGAACATCCGCGTGTAGCGCAGGCCTTCATTCGCGATGCGGTCCATGGTCGGCGTCGGGATCACGCCGCCGAATGTGCTAGGCACGCCGAAACCCGCGTCGTCGGTGATGACCAGCAGCACATTGGGCGCGCCCTTGGGCGGCACCACGCGAGGCGCCCACCAGGGCTTGGATTGCAGCGCGCCGTCCTTGATCACGCCACCGAACGTCGGATCGGGAGGCGGTAGCTGGGCGTTGGGGACCGTCGTCGTGGCGCCAGGCGAACCCAGGACTCCCGTGACCTGCTGCGCCATCGCGGCCAAGGGAAGAAAAGTCGCGCCGAGCGCCGTGCCCACGGCCGCGGCCAGCGCCGCAAGTCCGAAGGCAGCATTTTCGCGTTTCATCCAATACTCCTTTGGTGTGAATGTCGTCCCAATACGGCGCTCTCCGCCCCGCAACCTTCTATATTACCTGCTTAACCCTGCTGACCGCATGGCGGGCGCGTTGGACGGAATTGCGCTCGGTCAACGAAGGGGGACGCCGACCGTCGGGCGCGCCATTCGCAGCGAGAACCGGTTCTTGACAGCCGAAACAGTATTTCTATATTATTTGAACCATGGAAACGAATGGTGTATTGAAAGCCCTGGGCGCGCTGTCCCAGGAACACCGGCTGGCGATCTTCCGGCTGCTGGTCGAACACGCGCCGGAGGGTCTTTGCGCCGGGGAGATCGCCGAGCGGCTGTCGCTTGCGGCGCCCACGCTGTCGTTCCATCTGAAGGAACTCTCGCAGGCGGGCCTCATCGCGTCACGCCAGGATGGTCGCTTCATCTGGTACCGCGCCGACCTCTCCGCGATGAACGGGCTGGTGGGCTATCTCACCGAAAACTGCTGCCGCGCCAGTTCCGTCTGCGATGACGCGTGCGTGCCCACCGGCGCACTGCTGGCCGTCGCAGCCCCGTTGCCCACCCGACGCAAAAGGAAAACCGCATGAAGCGCTTCCATGTTCACTTAGGCGTTGCCGACCTCGAGCAAAGCATCCGCTTCTATTCCGGCCTGTTCGGTGCGCCGCCCACGGTGCGCAAGGACGATTACGCCAAGTGGATGATCGACGATCCGCGCGTCAATTTCGCGATCTCGGCACGCGGCGGCAACGTCGGCGTCAACCATCTCGGATTGCAGGCAGATTCGGCCGCCGAACTGGCCGGTATCCGCGAGCAGTTTTCTGCCGCGGACCGGACATCGCTGCAGGACGAGCCGGGTGCCAACTGCTGCTACGCCAAGTCCGACAAGCACTGGGTGACCGATCCACAGGGAATCGCGTGGGAGGGATACCACACGCTGGGCGAAGTGCGCTATTTCGATGGCGACCACGCCGACCGAGGCGCCGAGTCGGCGTGCTGCGCGCCGGACAAGGTGACGACGGCGCCGCTGAAAGCATCCTGCTGCGCGCCCGCAGCCGACAAGCCGGCAGCGCGCTGCTGCGGCTGACAATCGCACGCGACGGTTCCCCATCATGTCCGATACCCGCGACCGCACGCGCACCTTCAATGTCCTGTTCCTGTGCACGGGCAATTCCGCGCGCAGCATCATCGCGGAATCAATCCTGCGGCAGGTCGGCGCCGGCCGCTTCCGTGCCTTCAGCGCGGGTTCCCGCCCCGCGGGCCGCGTGAATCCGTTGGCGCTCGAGATGCTGCAGCACAACCGCATGCCGATCGACGGCCTCCGCAGCAAGAATTGGGATGAGTTCGCCAAGCCCGTTGCGCCGCGGCTCGACTTCGTGTTTACGGTTTGTGACAACGCGGCCGGCGAAGTTTGTCCAGTGTGGCCCGGCCAGCCGATGACCGCGCACTGGGGCATCCCCGATCCCGCAGCGGTCGAAGGCAGCGACGACGACAAGCGCAAGGCGTTCGCCGAGGCGAGCCGGACCTTGTTGAGCCGCATCCGAATCTTTACGAGCCTGTCGTTGGACAAGCTCGATCGGCTGAGCCTGCAACGCAAGCTGGACGAAATGGGTAAACTGCCGGCCAGCGCCGAATTGCCGTAATGTCCGTCACCCGCCGCCTTGGCTTTCTCGATCGCTACCTGACGCTGTGGATCTTCTTCGGCATGTTTGCTGGCGTCTTGGTCGGATACGTCTACCCCGGTGTGGGTGGATTCTGGAGCCAGTTTCAGAGCGGGACCACCAACATCCCGATTGCGGTCGGGCTGATCCTGATGATGTATCCGCCGCTGGCCAAGGTCCGCTACGAGGACCTGGGCGACGTTTTCCGCAACCGCCGCATGCTGGTGCTGTCGCTAGTGCAGAACTGGGTGATAGGACCGGTGCTGATGTTCGCGCTGGCGGTCACCTTGCTGCACGACCAGCCGCACTACATGGCCGGCCTGATACTGATCGGGTTGGCGCGTTGCATCGCGATGGTCATCGTGTGGAACGAGCTAGCCCGGGGGGATACCGAATACGCGGCAGGGCTGGTGGCCCTGAACTCGATCTTTCAGGTGCTGTTCTTTTCCCTCTATGCCTATGTGTTTCTCACGATCCTCCCGGGTTGGCTGGGCCTGCGGTCGTTAAAGGTCGACATCGGAATCGCCGACATTGCGCGCAGCGTGTTCATCTACCTCGGCATCCCCTTCCTTGCAGGCGCGATTACGCGCTACGTGCTGGTGCGCGCCAAGGGCAAGGCGTGGTACCACGAGCGCTTCGTGCCGAAGATCAGCCCGATCACGCTGATCGCGCTGCTCTTCACGATATTCATCATGTTCTCGCTGAAGGGCGACACCATCGTGCGGATTCCGTTCGACGTGGCGCGCATCGCCATTCCGCTGGTCATCTATTTCGTCGTCATGTTCCTGGTTTCCTTCTGGCTCGGGCACAGGATCGGCGCGGACTACTCCAAGACAACGACACTTGCCTTTACCGCCGCGAGCAACAACTTCGAGCTGGCCATCGCGGTTGCCATCGCCGTGTTTGGTATCAATTCCGGAGAAGCATTTGCCGCGGTCATCGGCCCCTTGGTCGAAGTGCCTGTCCTGATTCTCCTGGTGAACGTCGCGCTCCGATTCCAGCGCAAGTATTTTGTTGCGCCCCAGACCGCGGTTTTCGTTGCACCTGCCGTGTTTCCATGATCCTTCGGTGCAGGATCCTGCCTGTTTCCTTTTTAATGCAGGAGTGACGACGTCCCCCATATGGATGCAGCTCGGCGCGCTGGCCTGGAAGTGTCGTATGCGCTAGGGTCGCTTGCCCTGCCCCCCCAGCGGGGCATGTGCTATGCCAGCCAATCGCCCCGACGGGAAGCAGGTACGGCTCTTGCTCGGATAAACAGCGGCGCGCCGTGCGCATCACGGCCAGCACGAGGAAAGAATGCTCTACCGCGTTGTATTGCAGGGTCATGCCGCGCAAGGCGCGGACGTGACCGAGGTTAAACGCGAGTTCATGCGTATCACCGCACTGCCGTCGAGCGTCACCGAGCGGCTGTTTGGCGGCACACGCAAAGTTATCAAACGGCAGATGCCCGAGGCCGACGCCGAGCGCATCGCGCTGACGCTTCGCGCCATCGGAGCTGCGGCTACAATCGAGCGCGAGTTGGACGCTGGCCCCGACTTCGGTCCCGAAGGTCCGGCTACTCTTGCTCCGCTGGGCGGTTCCGACTCGGGACCGATCCTCCCTGATTCCCCGGTGGACGATGCGCCCGTCACCACCAAGCCGAGCCGCTACAGTACGCTCGCGCGGCGTTCCTTACCATGGCTCGCCGCGGGTGGAGTTTGCATGGCGCTGGCGCCGCACGCCGCGCAGGTCGCGGACGAGTGGGTATTGCGGGCGCCCGTGGCACCCCCGGCAAGTCTTAAGTCGGTCCCGAAAGCAACGGCCGCCGAGGAGAAGCCAGAGATCGTCCCGCCGAAGCCCGAAAACCTGCACGGGCCATGGCGGTGCACCAATCAGACGACGGGCCGTTCGCAATACTTGATCTACAACTCCGATGGAACGCTCGGCTTCTTTGGCGAGTCCGACTTCGCCTCAGGCAAACCGCTCGCAGCCAGTGCTGACGTGCCTACAGACTGGACGCTGGATGGGAACCAACTAGCGTGGAGCTACGCTAGTCAGGGACCGCATGCGAAGGTGGTAAACACGGTCCTGGACCTCTCCTTGACCAAATTCAGCTATGTCGACGTGTCGCGCGTTCCAATCACTTGCCGGCGCCCGTAGCGTAGTCGGCGATGCGCTGCACGAAGTGCTGATGGGGCGGGGGCGGCGACAATCCGCTCCGCCAACATGTCGAGGCTGTCGACGCGTGGCGTGTTGAGCCCTGAATCGATTCGGATTGCCAACGCGCATCGGTTCTCGCCTCCTTTCGGCCTTGGGTATTACGGCTGCTGTGCTGTCAGCAAAGTGCATCCGGACGAAGGCATTCCTTACATTGGAGCTTATCTCGGCGCGCTCATAGTCGGACTCGTCGCTGTCGCTGCGATACCGTGGATTTCGATTGGGTTTCTCTAACGGCACGGTTCCCATTGGGTTGTTTTCCATGCGAGGCAATGCCCCGAAAAATGCCCACATAAAGACTGTTGAAGCGAAAAGCGCCTACCGCGCTTAGCCGCCGGAATCACTTGGTGCTGAAGCCGAACACGCCGTCCCAGTCAGCACGAGGCGGGTTCGCCCGGAAGTCGGCGATGCGCTCGCGGTAGAGCCGGTACAGCTTCACTGCCGGCGCGACGGACGCGAGCTCCTGCAGCAGCGCTTCGGCCTCATCCCAGCGTTGTGCGCGGAAGTGCGCCAGGGCCTGATGGAAGCGGGCTATCTCCGCGAGCATGTCGCCGTCGACCTCACCTTGCGCGCCGATCGGCTCGAAAATCGCGATGCCCTCCTGCTTGCCTTTCACGCGCACCTTGTCCACTTCTCGGTAGACAAAGCCCTGGACAGCTCGCACGACGTTCTCGGAGACGAGGATGCCTACCCCGTATTCCTTGGTGAGACCCTCGAGGCGCGAGGCGAGGTTCACCGCGTCGCCCATTACCGTGTACGCGCGGCGGAACTCGGAGCCCATGTCGCCAACGCTCATCGTGCCGCAATTGATGCCCACGCCAATGCGCAGCGCGGGCCAGCGCTTCTTCGCAAACACCGGGTCCAGCTCACGCAGCGCCTTCTGCATGGCGAGGCCGCATTCAAGCGCACGTCGTGCGTGACTTGTATCGCGCACGGGCGCTCCCCAGAACGCCATGATCGCGTCGCCGATGTACTTGTCGACGGTGCCGCGCTTGTCCTGGATGCAGGCTGTCATCTTCGTGAAGTAGGTATTGATCAGGTCCTTCAGGTCTCGTGGTTTGCGGTTCTCCGAGATCGACGTGAAGTCGCGGATGTCGGCGAAGAGCACGGTCATATCGAGACTCTGACCGTGCATTGAATAGTTCTCGGGTTGCTTCGCCATTTCGGCGACGATCTCCTTTGGGACGTAGGTACCGAACAGGCTCGTCATCAGCTTCCGGTGGCGGGTTTCGGCGAAGAAGCCCCATGCCACATCGAGGAAGTAGAGCCCGGCCAGCATGGCCAACGGGCCGGCCAGCGGGAGCACCAGGTTGCTCGCCTGCCACGCCCACACGTTTACGCCGATTACGACAACGGAAACCACGGCTACAACGAGCGTTGCCGCGAGAGCGGACAGGCGTGGCAGGAGCACCGCGAGCGGAATGCCAACGAGCAGGATCGTGAGCGCCGCGATGGCGACCACCTCCGCCGGCCGCGACTTCATGGCGTTGTCCAACGCGCCGGAGATGAGGCTGGCATGGATCTCCACACCCGGGAGGTCCTCGCGCGTGGGCGTGGCGCGGACGTCGACGAGTCCCCGGGCCGAGGTGCCGACGATGACTATCCGGTCATTCAGCTCGTCGGCGCCGAGCGTGCCCCGCATCACGTCGGTGGCGGAGACGTAGCGAAAGCCTCCCTGGTTGCGGTAGGGAACGAGCGCCGCCATCTTCTCGTCGAGCGGAATGCGCACCGCGTCGCCGACGCGCACGAAGCGGATCCATCCCTGCGGTCGCCCGCCCGAGTCGATGACGGTTGTCTCGAGGTTGATCGGCGCGTTGCCGAGGTAGATGCGAAGGACGGCCAGCGACATCGCCTCGAAGAAGCCGTCCCCAACCTGTATGAACATCGGCACACTGCGCGTCACGCCGTCCGAGTCGAGCACCTGCTGCAGATGTCCCGCGGCGATCGCGGCCGCCTGCAGCGGCGCAATGTTGCCGCTGTAGCCCGAGGCGCTGAAATGGCGGTACTCCGCGTTCGCGAGAGCGCTCGCCGCGAACACTGGGCGCGGCAAGACACCCGATCGATCCCCCTGAGGGCTTACCAGGAACCCGAGGACGACCGTGCCCTTGCCGATCTCTTCGGCGAAGCGGCGGTCGTAATCGAGCGAGGCGCGCGCCCGCTGAAAGAAGGCCTGGAACGGCGCGTCGTCGCGCAATTCGCTCCCGGCGATCGCTTCGAGAACCGAAATGCCGGAACTCGGGTCCGCCTCGGGAAAGGCTACGTCGAAGCCGACCACGCGGACCTGGTAGCGAGCGAAGAGCTGATGCAGCATCAGCGCCAGCTTGTCGCGACCCCAGGGCCAGTGCCCCTCCGCGTTGAGACTTCGCTCGTCGATGTCGACAATCACGACGCGCGGGTCGCGCGTTCCGGGCAGGAACAGGCGCACTCTCTGGTCGTAGGCCCAACGTTCGAGTTGCGTCAGCGCACGGAGTTCGTTCCAGCCCGCGGCGTCGGCGAGCAGGCAGGCAACCAGCGCCAGTCCGATTCCGACGCGAACGAAGGTACTTAGCGAGAACTTCGGGAACCAGCGGGCGGTCTTTACCACGGTGGGCGCGCAATGCTGCCGGAGGGCGAAGCATAGGGCATGCTGCGCTGCTTGGGGAGTGGCCAGGATACTTGGGCGCCAGCGGGCACGCATGGTGACCGTGCTGGAGGGTACCGCCGGTCAGCTCCCGGCCCGATGTCTGCGCATTGGCCAGGCAACGGCACGGTACTTTGACCAGCCCGCGCCAAACGGCCAGAATTCCACGTAACCCTCACCGGAGTGCACCGATGCCTAGGAACGAAAATCAAGACGATCTGCGGCGCCGCCTTCTGATCAAGGCGCTCGCCGCTGGGTTATTCTCGAGCGCGGTCTTCAATGGCGAGGCAAGCGCGCAGGTGCTGGGCGCCCGGCCGGCGCGGATGCCGCCGGGAAAGTCGATCTACCGGATTGAAGGTCTGGTGCGGGTCGACGGCCAGCCGGCCACGCTCGACACGCAGATCGCTGCCAGCGCGACCATCGAGACTGGGAAGAACAGCGAGGTCGTCTACGTCGTGGGCGAGAGTGCCTTCCTCCAACGCAGCGAGAGCCATGTGACGCTGGAGACAAGGGAAGCCGATTCGATGATCGTGTCGGGCACCCAGCTGCTGACGGGGAAGATCCTCTCGGTGTTCCCGAGTGGCAGGCCGGTACGGATGACGACGAAGAACGCGTCCATCGGCATTCGCGGAACGGGTGTCTACATGGAGTCGGATCCGCAGCAGACTTACTTCTGCACCTGTTACGGGACCGCCGACCTAGTCGCAGCGAGCGATCCGACGAGCCGCGAGACCGTAGTGTCGCGCCAACACGACCGGCCGCTCTACATCCTGGCCGGGGAGCAGCCCGGGCAGAACATCCGCGCCGCGCCGTTCATCAATCACACCGACCAGGAGCTGATGCTGATCGAGGCGCTGGTGGGCCGCTCGCCGCCGTTCGTGTTCCCGAGGAACGACTACGTAGGACCGCGGCGACCGTATTGATCCCGCCGGCAGGCGCTACTGCGGCGCGCCGTTGAGCACCCAGTTGAGGAAGAGATCGTATTTCGCGCGCCCCGGTTGCCCCGGCGCCATGCTCGTGTCGAAGCCTTCGCCGCGGAAGCCGCGGTGATGGAAGCCTGCGGGCTTGCGCAGGAGCGGGCTGGCGGCGATCTCCGCAAAATTGATGCGACTCCTTACCTCCGCGTAGTACCAGGCGTCGTCCGTCGCACTGCCGGCGGCGCCATCGCCATCGCGGTCCTCGTTGGTGAAATAGATCGGCGCGGGCAGCGGGCTGGCGGGACTGTGGCAGCCCTGGCATTTGTTCCCGTCCTGCAGGATCGCCTTGATGTCGGAGAAACGGATGGCGTTCGGCGCCGGGGTCAACGCGTTATTCACCACCAGCGTCAGCAATTTCGGTGCGCTCGGGCCCAAGTCGTTGCCGGCAACGAGACTGAGCAAGTACGTCCCGTCACTCGCGGCATTGAACGTAGGTTGCGCAGTGTTGGCGTCCGTCAGCGTGGCGGGGAGCGCCCCGTTCGGGGCCGACACGATCGACCAGGCATAGGTGTTCGCGAACAGGCTGCCGGTGCCGGACAGGCGGGTGACGCCCTGCCGAAGCACGCGATCCGGCCCAGGATCGGCGATCGGGCGACCAGGCCGCAGCGGTTTTCCGCCTGCGTCGCGTGCCGCAAAGCCCTGACTGCCGAGAAAATTCGCGAGCGTCTCTTCGCCCGATGAAGCGTGGAACAGGTCGTACACAAGCTTTGCCAACGGCATGTTGCCCCGATTGACGACGGTTGCATAAGTTCGATCCGCATACGACTGGAATTTCTCGTACGTCGCGAGGTCGATGTCCGACTGCATCCCCGTCCCGCGCATTATGTGACACATGCGGCACGCGGGCGCAATCACCGTCGTGTAAAGCGGGGTCTGTCCAGCCGCCCTCCACGAAGCCGGCACGTCGACGTCCGCGTAAGCCGGGTTGGGCAGGCCGTCGCCTCCGTAGGACGCCTTGACAAGCGCGGCGGCGGTGCCTTGCCACTCACCTGCCCCGGCCGGGCGCCGGCAGGCGTCTTCCGGAAACGTCGACGGCGCGGGCAGCGGGTACGAGCACAGGATCATCCTGTTCATCGTCTTGAGCGAGGCCTCCTGCTCCGCCCGCGTGTAACCAGGCGTCGTGGAGAACTGGAAGCCGTCGACCTCGAACGGCGGTAGCTGCCCCTGCGTGTCGCCGCGGGCGCGCGACACCGCGTTATGCAGCAGGTTGAACCGCGGCTTGCCCGACGCGTCGGGTGGCGTCAGTGCATCGGCCCTACCGCCGTGGCAAGTGAGGCAGGGTCCGGGCATCGCCTTGTCGCCGCGGCCATCGACGTCCACCATGATTTCTCGCGCGCCGGTCACCACGTTGAAGTTGAAGAATTTCGCGAAACTGCTCCCGCCGGCCGGACCGGGGCTGAACTCGATGCCGGCGAGGTACACCAGCGACTTCGGGTCGCGCACGATCGCAGCCTCGAGGTTGATCGGGGAAAAGCCGTAGGCCGCGCCCGTTTTTACCAAGTAGTTCTCGACGAAAAAGGCAAGCGTGCCGTCGGGGTTCTGCCGCGCTGTAATTCGCCGCCCGAAGCCCAGGTCGCGCGAATCGCCGAAGACGGCGGTGACTTGGGTGCCAGTGCCCGTGTCGAAGCCGTTGGCCGCCTTCCACTTGGCAAGCGTGTCCTTCGTATTGTTTGGATCGATGGCGGCGAAGTACGCCTGCGCGTAGGCCAGCGAGTCGGTTTGCAGGGAGCCGTCCGGCTGCACCTGCGGGTTGGGAAAAAGCAGGAACGCATTCGGCTCGCCCGCCACCAAGGCGGTGTCGGTTCCGGGGTGAATGTCGCCCGAACTCCCACCGCCGCCGCACGAGGCCAGCAACAGCGCCGCGGCGGCCGCAGCGAGTGAGGCAAAAAGGCGGGTGAATGTCATCGTTTGAACCGTCTAGAAGGCCTTGAGCAAGTACACAGAGTACTGATTGTCGACGTAGCGCAGCGAACCCTGCACGTCGAAATCCGGCCGGTCGATCGGCGTCCCCTGCGCGCGTCGCCACGAGATGTCGATCGATGCTCGCTGGCCAAGCGGCAGGTTGTAGCCGACGGTGCCGACCCATGTACGGGCATCGTAGCGGTACGCATAGAGTTGTTTGCCGGGAAACGCATCGTCCAGCACGAACACCTGCGCCAGACTCACGTTCACGAGAGTGGGGCGGCCGTCGGACACTGCATTGCCGCGCCGGTATTCGCCGCTGAGATACACCGTGCCGGTGTGGCCCAGCGAATAGTCGAGGTTCAGGCGCGCGGAATAGTAGTTCAGGTCCCACACGTCGCTCTGGGCGTAGCGCCGGTTCCACGCAAGTTCTCCGTAGACGCCAATGCGATCGGTCAAAGCACCCTGCGCGTTGACCCCAAGAGCAATATGGCCGCCGTCGCGCAGCTGGGACACGTAGTTGTCCAGCCAGCCACGTGCGAAGACCCCGAACGTAACCGCGTCGAAAGCCGCGGATTGGCGGTACTGGAGTTCGGCCTGCAGACCGCCAGACAGGTTTGACAGACCGTTGTAGGACTTGAACTTCTCGCCGTTGAGCATGCCGGTCACGACTACCTGGGTGTTATCGTTGATGCGCAGGGTTCCGCCCACGCTTACGTTGAGCCCGAGCAACTGGTCCGCCAGGATCTCATCTGCGGCGCGGCCCCGGGTGACGTTATCGTCGTACGTGTAGCCGAGGTCGACCTGCACGCGATCCGCGATCGACCACGGGGAGCCGCGCAGGGTGGCCGGGCCCATGCCAGTCGGGTCGGGTCCCGGTACGACGACGGTTCCGGTCGCGGTGTCTTGTGCCGTCGATGCCGTTGGTGTCGCCAGGTTGAGCAGCGCGGCCACGATGAATCCAACGAGGCGCCAGCGGGCTTGCAGCCGTTGGTGCATTAGAGGGCACGGCCGGTCGCTCGGATAACGCCGAAAGGCTCCAAGCGCGAGCGCTGCCGAGCATGCGGTAGGGCCATTCGAGGAATGTTCGACGTTCATGTCCCGCATCCTCAGGTTCTGCCCCGATTCCGGATGATTGGGAATGGCCACCACTCCATCGCGCAACGCTGGAAGGCAGGAGACTACGCTTTTACATCAATCGCGAGCGGCCAACAAGGGCCTTGGGCGCGGGCACGCGACCTCACCTCAATTTCGCTCACCTCGTTCGCGTGCGGCAGCAGCTTCCCGCGCTGACTGTGGTCGTGGTGAAGCCGCTCAAAGCCGGTGCACTGACCGTCGCAGGGTGACTTCATGCGACTACGCGAGCCCTATAGTCGCGTCGTCACGTTTCGATCAACGCGCGGGCGTGGGTCATGCTGGTGAACCAGTGCGCGTTCAGGCATTCGTCGCGCAGGCTCCCGTTGAACGATTCCACACAGTCGTTTTCGTTTGGCTTGCCGCAGAACTCGCTCACCTTGTCCGACCGAATCACCTTCGGCAATCCGCGCTCATGTTTCAATCGATCCGGAATGCGCGCGGCATAAGCACCCAACATCGCCCGATCCCGATTCACCGCCACCGCTTCGTGCGTGCAATCATCGACCACGGCGAAGCATTTCAGACTGCGGCTCTCGGCCAGGCGTTCTCGGTCTCCAGCTCACGCAGCCGATTGGCGTCCGACACCGACATCCCGCCAAACCGGGACTTCCACAGGTCGCAACTCGTCTCGAAAAACCCGTACTTCCTTCACAGGTCCTTCACCCCAATCCCCGCCTCCCCGACCCGCAGAAAGGAATTGGTTTGCTCTTCCGTATAGCGCTTCTCCGTCATGAATCCGATCCCTTCCTGGCAAAATCGGAATCCAAATCATAACGCTATCAATTCTGGGGATCACGTCGCCGCTAGGCACCGGGGAGATCCCAGTTCGGCACGGAGTTTTGGTGCTACCACGGCGCCACCCCAAAAGAAAATGGGCTAGGTCGTTCGACCTAACCCATTGATTTACTGGCGCGCCCGGCAGGATTCGAACCCACGACCCCCTGGTTCGTAGCCAGTTCAGAACGGCCAAATTCCCCTCTTGCATTCGCCGATACATGATACTATGTCATTGATTCAATGTAACTCTATGTCACTGTCCGTAACCCGACGTAACCCCGCAACACCAGCAAAGCTGTACCCAAAACTGTGCCCAAAGTCTGCCCATGGCGCGCCTCCATCTCCTCCGCGACGTTCAGATACTCAACGCGGCGCGGCGCCCTTCACATTACATGATGGGCGACGGCGGCAACCTGTATTTGCGAGTCCTGCCTGGCCAATTCGTCGACAAGCGCGACGGCAAGGATTGGTGGTTCCGGTACCAGATCAACGGGGCCACATCCAAGGTCGCCCTTGGCAGTTGTACCGATGTGGGCACCAAGGCGGCGCGGGACAAAGCCGCGATACTCCGCAAGCAGCTGGACGCGGGGATCAACCCAAAGCTCAAGCGAGTTGAGGACGAGGCCGAACGGCTGGCGGCAGCCCGGGACCCACAGAGCGTTGCCGAAGCATTTGCCGACTGGACGACCAAACGACTTTCCGCGCGCAAAGACGGCGGAAAGGAAGCCGTGCGGATGTTCAAGAAGGACGTGATCCCTGCAATTGGCGCGTTTCCGATCAAGTCGGTTCGTCGCCGCGACATTGTGTCCATCCTCGACACCGTACACGGGCGCGGTTCCAAGCGCATGACCGGCCAGCTTCTGAATGAACTGCGCCTCTTCGTGAACCATGCGGTCGGCAGAGAATGGATCGAGGGCGACATCACGGCCGGGCTCAAAGCGTCAACGTGGGATGGACAGACGAAGGCGCGAACTCGCGTCCTTGCTGACAAAGAGATTTCCGAACTGACAAAGAAGCTCGCCAATTCCCGTGTCAAGAAGTCAACTGCTTCCGCCATATGGATCATGCTCAGCACTATGTGCCGCGTGGGTGCGTTGGAATCCGCGCGGTGGGATGACATCGACTTCGAAAAACGGACGTGGGACGCCGCCAGGAAATCGCAGGAGGAGGAGGAATACACGATCTTCCTCTCCCCGTTCGCTCTTGGTTACTTCCAGCTCATCAAAGCTGAGCAGGAAGATCTGATCCGGCGCAAACGCGAGCGTGGCGACGCCGTAGATATGGAACGGTATGAGTGGGTCTTCCCAGCGAAGAATCCGCGGCCCTCAGGCACTCCGAAGCATGTAACGAAGAAAACGCTGTCGAAGCAACTCTATAGCTACCAAGTCGAGAAGCAGCACAAGAATCGCCCACCCGCTCTCGGCGAATTGAAGCTCAGTGGCGGGAACTGGTCGGCACATGACCTACGGCGTACCGGATCGACGATCATGGCTCGCAAGCCACTCGGCGTCGATGACAACATACGCGAACTCTGCCTAAATCACGGACCAAAGAATGCGTTGGATCGCATTTACAATCAGAACAAGTACGAGGCAGAAATGAGGTTGGCGTGGGAGCGGCTAGGTGAGGTCTTGGCCGCTCTCCAAGCTGAGGTCGGCAGCTAAGTCCGTTCTCGCCCGGGCAGAGACTTTCGCCTTTCGATTTTCGCGACTCTAAGCCCGCCGTTCGCCAAGTACCGGACTCGACCGAGGCCGTGTGGAAACGTACATTTTGCGTGGTCACGTCCTGGCAGCACGCTCAAAAGTGTTTGTGGTGGCCGCAGCGACGCGCTGCGCCGCTACGGATGCTCAATGAATTTTA
>Ga0302323_100002571_pt1 | contig 14738 bp, 12 predicted proteins | sample Fen_T0_3_FD_201950 | JGI IMG/M metagenome (GOLD analysis project Ga0302323, IMG submission 201950) | Peat permafrost microbial communities from Stordalen Mire near Abisko, Sweden - Fen_T0_3 | ecosystem: Environmental > Terrestrial > Soil > Wetlands > Permafrost | place: Sweden: Abisko... | reverse complement strand
AGGAAGGCGCGAAGTGCCTGATCGGCGGCGAGCGCAGCCGGCTGTCGGGCGAGCTCGAAGGCGGCTACTACGTCCAGCCCACGGTGTTCGCGGGCCACAACAAGATGCGCATCTTCCAGGAGGAGATCTTCGGGCCGGTGGTCTCGGTGACCACCTTCAAGGACGAGGAAGACGCGCTGGCGATCGCCAACGACACCTTGTACGGGCTGGGCGCGGGCGTGTGGTCGCGCGACATGAACACCGCCTTCCGCATGGGGCGCGGCATCCAGGCCGGGCGCGTGTGGACCAACTGCTACCACGCCTACCCGGCGCACGCCGCCTTCGGCGGCTACAAGCAGTCGGGCATAGGCCGCGAGAACCACAAGATGATGCTGGACCACTACCAGCAGACCAAGAACCTGCTGGTGAGCTACAGCGACCAGGCGCTGGGCTTCTTCTGAAGCGTCGCTGACGCCGGGCCGGGGCCGCGGCGCTGCCGCGCGCCCCGGCGCGCACGCTGGAGGAAATCGCCGATGAACGCAACGCTTGCCCCCGTCCCGGCCCAGGTCGTCGCCACCGATGCCGCGCTGGCGCTGATCGCCCGCCTGCAGGGCCAGCACGGCGCGCTGATGTTCCACCAGTCCGGCGGCTGCTGCGACGGCAGCGCGCCGATGTGCTTCGCGCGCGGCGAATTCCTGCTCGGCGACAACGACCTGCACCTGGGCGACATCGGCGGCGCGCCGTTCTACATCAACGAGGACCAGTACGCGTACTGGTGCCACACTCAGCTGATCGTCGACGTCGTACCCGGGCGCGGCGGCATGTTCTCGCTCGAAGGCCCGACCGGGCTGCGCTTCCTGGCCCGCTCGCGCCTCTACGACGACGCCGAGTGGGCCGCGCTGCGGGCCAGCGGGCGGGTGAAGGACTGACGGCGACCGCCGGCCGCGAGCTGCGCCGCAACGCCCGGTTCGCGGCAGAACGAACGCGCAGCATCGCGGGCATTCGTGACAGGCGCCACGCGCGCAGGCTCGCCGCCGCGCGCCGCAGCCAGCGGCGCCGCAGAGGTGGGCGCATACTCAGCCTTTCCCCCAATCTTCTCCGAAGCGCTGTGCGCGGGCTTCGCGCCCCACGGCCATGCCCGGTTACCAGATCAAGCAGGAACGCATCGCGATCGCGGGCGTGGCGGACCTCCTCATCCGCTCGCTGCTCGACAAGCAGCAGTTCTCCGACCCGCAGGGCGACGCCGAGCGCCTGGGCATCTCGTCCTCGCTGTGGCCGCTGTTCGGCCTGCCCTGGCCCTCGGGCGCCTACCTGGCGGCGCGCCTGGGCACGCGGCGCGTGGTCGCCGGCGACCGCATCCTCGAGATCGGCTGCGGGCTGGGGCTGGCCAGCCTGGTCGGCCACCGCGCCGGCGCCGACGTGACGGCCAGCGACTGCCATCCGCTGGCCGGCCGCTTCCTGGCTGCCAACCTCGTCCTGAACGAGCTCGGTCCGATGAAGTACCGCCACGGCCAGTGGCCCGGCCTGCTGGCGCCGCGCGACGCGATCGACGAGCGCGCGCCGCTGGTCGTCGGCGGCGCGTTCGAGCTGATCATGGGCAGCGACGTGCTCTACGAACGCGACGAGCGCGGCGACCTGGCCGACTTCATCGCCCGCCTGGCCGCGCCGGCGGCGGAGGTCTGGATCGTCGACCCCAACCGCGGCAACCGCGCCGCCTTCCACAAGAACATGGCGCGCCACGGCTTCGCGATGGAGGAGTCGGTGCTGGAGCAGGCGCCGGGCGCGGGCCTGGCGGCGTACCGCGGGCGCATGCTGACCTACCGGCGCGCGGGCTGAACCGCCGCGCGGCGCGGCGCCACGGGTGGGCGCGCGCGCCGTGCCGTGAGCGGCCTTGAGCCGGCTCAATCCGCGGGCCGGCGCAGGACCGCGGGCATCGCCGCGCGGCTCGACATCGACGCCGAATCGCTCTAGGCTTTGGCCAGCACGGGCGCGCCGGCGGGTCTGCCGATTGCCGCCTTGCGCGAGCGGCCGCCCCGCGGCCAAGGAGTCCGCCATGAACCCCCTCGTCAATCGCAACAACCCCGCCGTCGACAGCGGCGGCGCGCCGCCGGCCGACGCGCCGATGCAGGTCGTGCCCTGGGCCGAGGAGTCGGGCCGCACGCTGGGTGCCGACGACGCCAACACGCGCTACCAGGGCGACCTGTTCCTGCCCGGCTGGCTGCCGATCGAAGTCCAGCCGACCGCGGACCAGGGCCCGGGGGCCTGAGCCAACCCGAACGAGTGCGACCGGCCCGCGCGCGCCGCCGGGCGCGCGCACGCAAAAACGCCGACCAGTCCTGCGACCGGCCGGCGTTCATCGAACCAGGCGGGCCGCGTCGCCGCTGCCCGCGCGCGGCTTGGTCAGGCCAGCGCCGGCTTCAACGGCGCATCGGCCGGTTCGACCGCGTCGCGCGACTGCAGCATGCGATTGAGCAGCGGCGTCAGGATCAGCAGCAGCACGCCCATGCCGATCGACGAGCCGAGCAGGAACAGGTAGGGCGGGATGCCGCTGCCCGCGAGCAGGCCCTCGAGCGCGCCGGCGCAGTAGTTGGCCACGCCGTTGGCGATGAACCACACGCCCATCAGCAGCGCCGCGATGCGGTGCGGCGCGGCGCGCGAGACCATGGACAGGCCCACCGGCGACAGCATCAGCTCGCCCACGGTGTGCAGCGCGTAGACCGCCGTCAGCCACAGCGGGCCGACCGCGCCCAGCACGTCGGCGCGGGTCTGCGCGATGTACATCACGATGAAGCCCAGGCCCAGCACGATCATGCCCAGGGCCTGCTTGGCGACGTCGGGCAGCTGGAAGCGCGAGCGGTTGTTCAGCGTCCAGATCATCGAGAAGAACGGCGCCAGCAAGACGATCAGGATCGGGTTGATGCTCTGGAACCAGGTCGCCGGGATCTCGAAGCCGGCCAGGTGGCGGTCGGTCTGCTTGTCCGCGAACAGCGACATCGAGCCGCCGGCCTGCTCGAAACCCATCCAGAAGAAGATGACGAAGATCACCATCACGCACACCGCGATCACGCGGCGGCGCTCGGCGCGCGTCAGCGGCGCGGGGCGCTCGCCCTGGCTGGTGGCGCGCGACCACAGCGCGATCGCGCCCCACAGGATGGCCACGCCGCCGACGATGGACAGCCACGCCGGCACGCCCGCCAGGGCGGCCTTGAGCAGCGGCCACACCGCCAGCACAGCGTAGACCAGCGCCACGCTGGCCACGGTGAAGGCGGCGACCACCGGCAGGTTGTGCAGGCCGATCGGGCGCTGGCCCTTCTTCAGGCCCGACTCGCCGAGGATGCGCTGGAAGCCGATCAGGGTGCACAAGCCGATGAACATGCCCACGCCGGCGCTGGCGAAGCCCCAGTGCCAGCCGATCACCTCGCCCAGCGTGCCGCACACCAGCGGCGCGAAGAACGAGCCGAGGTTGATGCCCATGTAGAAGATGGTGTAGCCGCCGTCGCGGCGCGGATCGGCCGTGCCGTCGTACAGCTCGCCGACCATGGAGGTGGTGTTGGGCTTGAAGAAGCCGTTGCCGACGATCAGCAGGCCCAGCGCCACGTGCAGCAGCGCCGGCACCGCCATCGCGAAGTGGCCCAGCATCATCACCGTGCCGCCGATCACGGCCGTCAGCCGCAGGCCGAGGTACTTGTCGGCGATCCAGCCGCCGAAGATGGGCGTGAGGTAGACCAGGCCGGTGTAGATGCCGTACATCTCCAGCGCGTCGACGCGCTTGTAGCCGAGCGCGTTGACCAGGTAGAGCACCAGCAAGGCGCGCATGCCGTAGTAGCTGAAGCGCTCCCACATCTCGGTCAGGAACAGGATCTTCAGGCCGCGCGGGTGCCGGGTCGTCGGCGCCACGGGCGGGGAGTTTGCGGAAAGTGTGGACAAGAGGACCTCTGGAGTCGCGGACGAAGGGAGCCGGTCAGACCTCGTGAGCAGGGCCGGCCAAACCGCGGATTGTGACAAATCCGCGCGAACGCCCCTTTGCCCGTACGCGCACGGCCGCTCCAGACTACGCGACGGAAATCACGGACGCGACCCGCGCTGACATACTGGTCGCATGCGCAGACGAACCCTCTTGCGACAGCTTGCCGAAGGCCTGGCACTGCTCGCCGGGCACCAGGCTTGCCGGGCCGCGGGCCTGCCCGCCGCCGCGCCGACAACCATGCCGCAACCCCTGCCCAAGCCGCTCGCACCCGCATCCGAACTGCTCGCGCAAGCCGGGCCACCCGCAACGAACGACGCCGGCGCGCTCGCCCTGGACTGCGACCTGGCGGCCCCGCCGCTGCCGCTGCGCCACCCGTGGCGCCACTGCGTGGGCAGCTGCCACGCGCCGCTGGCGCTGCGCGCCGACTGGCAGCAGCAGCTCGCCCGCGCGCGGCGCGAGCTGGGCTTTCGCCATGTGCGCTTCCACGGCCTGCTCAGCGACGACATGGGCACGCTGATCACGCAAGACGACCGCTTCCTGTTCTCGTTCTTCAACATCGACCGCGTGTTCGACTTCCTGCTGTCCATCGGCATGCGGCCGGTGGTCGAACTGTCCTTCATGCCCTGGAACCTGGCCTCGGGCAACGAGACGGTGTTCCGCTACCGCGGCAACGTGACCCCGCCGCGCCGCATGGCCGACTGGACCCTGCTCGTCACCACGCTGGTGGGCCACTGGGTGGAGCGCTACGGGGTCGACGAGGTGGCGCAGTGGCCGCTGGAGGTCTGGAACGAGCCCAACCTCGTGTTCTTCTGGACCGGCAGCCAGCAGCAGTATTTCGAGCTCTACGAGGCCACCTGGCGCGCAGTCAAGTCGGTGTCGCCGCGGCTGCAGGTGGGCGGGCCGGCCACCGCGGCCAACGGCTGGCTGCCCGAGTTCATGGCCTGGACCGCGGCGCACGCCTGCGCGCCGGACTTCGTCAGCACGCACTACTACCCGACCGACGCCTTCGGCGCCGTCGACACCGACACCGTGGCGCAGCTGGCCCACGCGCCCCTGGGCGTGATGCGCGAGCGCGCGCTCGAGGCGCGCGCGGCGGCGGGCGCCAAGCCGCTGTACTACACCGAGTGGAACATCACCTCCAACCCGCGCGACCCGCTGCACGACGGCCCGTTCTGCGCCGCGCTGGCGGCGCGCTACCTGCTGGACGTCGACGCCACGGTGGACGGCTACAGCTGGTGGACCTTCAGCGACATCTTCGAGGAGAACTACTTCCCCAGCACGCCCTACCACGGCGGCTTCGGCCTGCTGAACCTGTACGGCGTGCCCAAGCCGGTCTATCGCGGCTTCGAGCTGGTGGCCCGGCTCGGCACGCGCCACTGGCCGGTGGCCACCTCGCATCCGACGGTCGCCGCCTGGGTCGGCAGCGCGGACGCCGGCGGCGACGGCAGCGCCGCGGGCGTGGACCTGCGCGGCGACATGAGCGCCGACAAGGGCGTGGGCAAGAGCGAGGACGGCAGCGTGGACGGCGCCGCCACCGCGGTGCTGCTGGTCAACGTGGCGCCGCCGCGCCACCCGATCGCCACCGAGCTGGTGACGCTGCGCCTGGCCGGCACGCGCGGGCGGCGGCCGCGTGCCGCTCAGGTCTGGCGCGTCGACGACGCGCACGCCAACCCGCGCGCCGCCTGGGAGCGCATGGGCCGGCCCGAATACCCCCACCCGCACCAGGTCGCGGCGCTGGAAGCCGCCTCCGCGCCGCTGCCCGAGCCGCTGGCGGTGACCGGCGACGCCACCCACGCCCGCTTCACGCTGGCACTGCCGGCCAACGCCATGGCGCTGGTGCGCATCGAATGGGAGCGCCCGGCATGAAGCGCCACGGCGCCGACGACGCGGCCGACGAGGGCTATGCGGGCCGCTCGCGCGCCCCGGCGCCGACGGCGCACGCGGCGCCGCCGCGCAGCGCGCTGCGGCGCGAATCGCTGGCGCGCGAGGCCATGCTGACCGACCTGCAGCGCGAGTCCTTCGGCTACTTCGTGCACGAGTTCAACGCCGCCAACGGGCTGGTGCTGGACAAGACCGCGCCCGGCTGGCCGGCCAGCATCGCCGCCGTCGGCATGGCGCTCACGGCCTACCCGGTGGGCGTGCAGCGCGGGCTGATGACGCATGCGCAGGCGCTGCAGCGCACGCTGCAGGTGCTGCGCACGCTGGCCGCGGGCGAGCAGAGCGAAGCGCCCACGGCCGCCGGCTACCGCGGATTCTTCTACCACTTCCTCGACATGCAGACCGGCCGTCGCGCCTGGGACTGCGAGCTGTCGACGATAGACACCGCGCTGCTGATGGCCGGCGTGCTGGCGTCAGTAGCCTACTTCCACGCCGACACGCCGCAGGAGAGCGAGCTGCGCGCGCTCGGCAACGGGCTGTACGAACGCGTCGAGTGGGACTGGATGGTGGGCGAGCAGGGCACGCTGTGCCACGGCTGGAAGCCCGAGAGCGGGCGCCTGCCCTGGCACTGGGAGGGCTACGACGAGGCGCTGGTGCTGTACCTGCTGGCGCTCGGCTCGCCCACGCACCCGATCGCGCCGTCCTCCTACGACGCGTGGTGCGCCACCTACCAGTGGAAGACGGTCGAAGGGCTGGACTACCTGCACGCCGGCCCGCTGTTCATCCACCAGATGTCGCACCTGTGGGTGGATTTCCGCGACCTGCGCGACGCCTTCATGCGCGCCCGCGGCAGCGACTACTTCGCCAACAGCCGCGTCGCCGTGCAGGTGCAGCAACGCTACGCGATGCGCAATCCGCGCCGCCACACGCTGTACGGCGAGTTCTGCTGGGGCATCACCGCCAGCGACGGCCCCGGCGGCGCGCGCTGGCGTCAGGGCGTGGAGTCGCCGTTCTACGACTACGTGGCGCGCGGCGTGCCCGACGGCCCGGACGACGGCACGCTGGCGCCCTGGGCCGTCGTCGCCGCGCTGCCGTTCGCGCCCGGGATCGTGCTGCCCACCATCGAGAACTACCGCCGCATCCAGCTGCACGTGGCCAACCCCTACGGCTTCAAGGCCTCGTTCAACCCGAGCTTCCCGGCCGACCGCAAGCACGCCTTCGGCTGGGTCTCGCGCTACCACTTCGGCATCAACGAAGGGCCGACGGTGATCATGATCGAGAACCACCGCAGCGGCCTGGTCTGGACCCTGATGCGCGCCAGCCCGCCGCTGGTGCGCGGCCTGCGCCGCGCCGGCTTCAGCGGCGGCTGGCTGGACGACATCGCGGCCGACCAGCCGTGCGCGGTGCTGGCGGACTTGCCGGTGGCCGGGCACGGGCCAGCCGGTGACGGCGCCTGAGCGGCGCCGCTGCGCGGACCTTGGCGGTGTAGCTTCGCAAGCAACCCGCGCGTCACCCAGGCTCGCCCACGCTGCCCACCCGCCACCACGCCGGCAGCAGCCGGCGCACCTGCGGCCGGCCGAAGCGGTCGTCGATCAGGAACACCACGCCCTGGTCGCTGGTGGTGCGGATCACGCGGCCGGCCGCCTGCACCACCTTCTGCAGGCCCGGATACAGGTAGGCGTAGTCGTGTCCGGCGCCGAACAGCGTCTCCAGCCGCGCCTTCATCTGCTCGTTGACCGGGTTGACCTGCGGCAGTCCGAGCGTGGCGACGAAGGCGCCGATCAGGCGCCGGCCGGGCAGGTCCACCGCCTCGGCGAAGGCGCCGCCCAGCACCGCGAAGCCGATGCCGCTGCCGTCGGCGCGGAAGCGCTCGAGGAAGGCGGCGCGCTCGGCCTCCGTCATCTGGCGCGCCTGCTCCCACACCGGCAGCTGCGGGTGCAGCGCGCGCAGCAGCGTGGCGACCTGCTGCAGGTAGTCGAAGCTGCTGAAGAAGGCCAGGTAGTTGCCCGGGCTGCGCGCGAACTGGCGCGCCATCAGCGCCACGATGGGCGCGACGGACGCCGGCCGCTGCGCGTAGCGCGTCGACAGCGGCACCACCTGCACCTGCAGCTGCGCGGCGTCGAACGGCGACTCGACGTCGACCCAGGCGACGTCCGCCGGCAGCCCCAGCAGGTCCGCGTGGTAATGCATGGGCGTGAGCGTGGCGGAGAACAGCGTGCTGGTGCGCGCGGCCAGGAAGCGCGGCTTGAGGAAAGGCGCGGGCACCAGGTTGCGCAGGCACAGCGTGATCTCGCGCTGCGCGTCGTCGGCGAAGGTGACGTCGAACAGCGAGTGCGTGCCGAAGGACTCGGCCAGGCGGGCGAAGTGCAGCGTGTCGAAATAGAACGCCAGCAGCTCGGGCGCGATGGCGCCGGCGGACTGGAGCTCGGCGACGGCGATGTGGTCGCCGATGGCCGAGTTGAGCTTCTGCAGCGCGGTGGCCAGGCCGGACGGGATGTCGTCGTAGGCGGCGTAGGGCTCGAGCTGGCGCCCGGCGATGGCGTTCCACACCCGCGCGAGACGCCCGAGCGCGGGCGCGAGCGCCTTGGGCGCGCGCTTGCGCACGGCGTCGAAGGCGGCGCGCGACAGCGTGGCCGAATACATCTCGCGCGCCCGGGCGACCAGGTTGTGCGCCTCGTCGACCAGCACGCCCACGCGCCAGTCCTCGGCCTGGGTCAGGAAGTGCAGCGTGCCGCCGCTGTCGAAGTAGTAGTTGTAGTCGCCCACCACCACGTCGACCCAGCGCACCAACTCCTGCGTCAGGTAGTAGGGGCAGACGGCGTGCGCCAGCGCCACGCGGCGCACGGCCGCGGCGTCGAGCGCCGCGCCGGGCGTGGCCAGCGCCGCCTGGCGGGCGTCATGCAAACGGTCGTAGAAGCCGCGCGCGAGCGGACACGACTCGCCGTGGCAGGCCTTGTCCGGATGCTCGCAGGCCTTGTCGCGGGCGACGAGCTCGATGAAGCGCAGCGGCGTGCCGCGTGCCGCGTCGGCCGGCGCGGCCTCGATCGCGGCGCCGGCCGCCGGCGCGTCGTCGGCCGCGAGCGCGTCGTCGACGCCGCGCCGGCGCGGTGCGACGATCGTGCGCAAGGCATCGAGCGCCAGCGCGCGGCCGGGTGTCTTGGCGGCCAGGAAGAACAGCTTGTCGAGCTTTTGGCCCGGCATCGCCTTGAGCTGCGGATAGAGCGTGCCCACCGTCTTGCCGATGCCCGTGGGCGCCTGGGCCAGCAGCGTGCGCCCGGCGACCGCGGCGCGGTAGACGCTCTCGGCCAGCTGGCGCTGCCCGGCGCGAAAGCCGGCGTGCGGAAACGGCAGCACGGCGAGCGCGGCGTCGCGCGCGGCGCGGTGCGCGCTCTCCTGCGCGGCCCAGGCCAGGAAGCGTTCGCACTGCATCTCATAGAACGCCTGCAGCTCGGCGGCGCCGAAGGACTCGACCAGCGTCACCTCGTCCTGCGAGCCGACGTCGAAGTACACCAGCGCCAGCTTGAGTTCGTCGAAGCCGCGCTCGGCGCACAAGAGCGCGCCGTAGACCTTGGCCTGGGCCCAGTGCAGTGCGCGCCGGTTCCTGGGCATCGCGGCCAGCTCGCCGCGGAAGGTCTTGACCTCGTCGAGCCGGCGCGCCTCGGGGTCGAAGCCGTCGGCGCGGCCGCGCACGACCAGCTCGCGGTACTCGCCGCGCAGCCTCAGCTCGGATTCGTAGGACGGACCGCGCCGCGCCGCGACCACGGCGTGGCCGGCCATGCCTTCGAGCGCCGTCACGAACGGCGTGAAACGCAGATCGAGGTCGCCCTGCTTGGCCGTGAACTCGCAGAGGGTGCGCACGGCTACCGTATACGTCATCGGGTCGTCATCATGGCATGCGGGCGGCGCGGCGCGCGGCCGCGCGGGTCGTTGCGGGCCGCGGAGCGGACGCGCGAGGGCAGCGATTCTTGCGCGACGCTGACGCGCCCGCCCGCGGCCAGGGCCATCCTGTTCGGGTTGACCCGGACGTACTTTTGCCAACTGTCACTCGCGCGGCGCCGTCCCTACACTTGGCCGCATGAGCAGCAGCCACATCCTTGAAACCGTCGATCTGACCAAGGAATTCAAGGGCTTCGTCGCCGTCAGCCGGGTCAACCTGCGGGTGCGGCGCGGCAGCATCCACGCGCTGATCGGCCCCAACGGCGCGGGCAAGACCACCTGCTTCAACCTGCTGACCAAGTTCATCCAGCCGACCGCGGGCAAGATCGCGTTCGACGGGCGCGACATCACGCACGCGGCGCCGGCGGCCATCGCACGCATGGGCATGGTGCGCTCGTTCCAGATCTCGGCCGTGTTCCCGCACCTGAGCGTGCTCGAGAACGTGCGCGTGGCGCTGCAGCGCACGCTGGGCACCTCGTTCCACTTCTGGAAGCCGGAGCGCTCGCTGGCGCCGCTGGACGCGCGCGCGCTCGAGCTGCTGGCCGAGGTCGACCTCGCCGACTACGCCGCGCTGCCGGCGGTCGAACTCAGCTACGGCCGCAAGCGCGCGCTCGAGATCGCCACCACGCTGGCAATGGACCCGCAACTGATGCTGCTCGACGAGCCGACGCAAGGCATGGGCAGCGAGGACGTCGACCGCATCCGCCGGCTGATCCAGAAGGTCGCCGCCCGGCGCACCGTGCTGATGGTGGAACACAACATGAGCGTGGTCTCCCGCATCGCCGACACCATCACCGTGCTGCAGCGCGGCGCGCTGCTGGCCGAGGGCCCCTACGCCGAGGTCTCGCGCAACCCCGCCGTGATCGAGGCCTACATGGGCAGCGCGCAGACCGAGCTGGCGGGGGCGCATGGATGAGCGCTGCAGTCCGCGGTTCGGAGGCCGATCAATGAGCTCGCCCTTCCTCGAGATCTCCGGCCTGCACGCCTGGTACGGCGAATCGCACGTGCTGCACGGCGTCGACTTCCGCGTCGACGAAGGCGAGGTGGTGACGCTGCTGGGGCGCAACGGCGCCGGCCGGACGACGACGATGCGCGCCATCATGGGCCTGACCGGCGCGCGCCGCGGCTCGATCAAGGTGCGCGGACGCGAGACCATAGGCCTGGCCACGCACCAGGTGGCGCGCCTGGGGCTGGGCTACTGCCCCGAGGAGCGCGGCATCTTCTCCAGCCTGACGACGGCCGAGAACCTCATGCTGCCGCCGACGCTGGCCAAGGGCGGCATGCCGGTGGAGCAGATCCACGCGATGTTTCCCAACCTGCGCGAACGCGCGCACAGCCAGGGCACGCGGCTGTCGGGCGGCGAGCAGCAGATGCTGGCGGTGGCGCGCATCCTGCGCAGCGGCGCGCGCCTGCTGCTGCTCGACGAGATCTCCGAGGGCCTGGCGCCGGTGATCGTGCAAAAGCTCGCCGAGATGGTGCTCGCGCTGCGCGGCCAGGGCTACACCATCGTCATGGTCGAACAGAACTTCCGCTTCGCCGCGCCGCTGGCCGATCGCTTCCTGGTGATGGAGCACGGCCAGGTGACGCAGCAGTTCACGCAGGCCGAACTGCCCGCGCGCATGGACACGCTGCACGAGACCCTGGGCGTCTGAGCAACCCGCCGCCGCCCGACTTCCGCACGGACAAGACAAGCAACGACTGGAGACCGACATGAAAATCCGACCCGTTTCGACCACCCTCGCCTCCTTCGCCCTCGCGGGCGCCGCCGCGCTCGGCCTGGCCGCGCCGGCGCAGGCGCAGATCTCGGGCGACGTGGTGCGCGTGGGCATCATCACCGACATGTCGGGCGTGTACGCCGACATCGACGGCCAGGGCGGGGTCGAGGCGATCAAGATGGCCATCGCCGACGCCGGCGGGTCGGTCGCCGGCAAGAAGATCGAGCTGCTCTACGCCGACCACCAGAACAAGGCCGACGTCGCCGCCGCCAAGGCGCGCGAATGGTTCGACACCAACGGGCTGGACCTGCTCGTGGCCGGCACCAACTCCGGCGCCACGCTGGCCATGGCCAAGGTGGCGGCCGAGAAGCACAAGCTGTTCATCTCGGTGGGCGGCGGCACCTCGGCGCTGACCAACGAGCAGTGCCAACCCACCACCATCCACTGGGCCTACGACACCACCGCGCTGGCCAAGGGCACCGGCAGCGCGGTGACCGCCGCCGGCGGCAAGACCTGGTACTTCCTGCAGGCCGACTACGCCTTCGGCGCGGCGCTCGAGGGCGACACCGCGCGCGTGGTCGAGGCCAGCGGCGGCAAGGTGCTGGGCGTGGTCAAGCATCCGCTGTCGGCGAGCGACTTCTCCTCCTTCCTGCTGCAGGCTCAGGCCAGCAAGGCGCAGATCCTCGGGCTGGCCAACGCCGGCGGCGACACCATCAACGCGATCAAGGCGGCCAACGAGTTCGGCATCACCAAGAGCATGAAGCTGGCCGGTCTGCTGATGTTCATCAACGACGTGCACTCGCTGGGGCTCAAGGCCACCCAGGGCATGTACCTGACCGACAGCTGGTACTGGAACAAGACGCCCGAGACGCGCGCCAGGGGCCGGCGCTACTTCGACGTGATGAAGAAGATGCCGTCCTCGCTGCAGGCCGCCGACTATTCCGCCGTTGCCAACTACCTGGCCGCCGTCAAGGCCGCCGGCTCGGACGACACCGACAAGGTGCTGGCCAAGCTCAAGGCCGGCAAGGTCAACGACATGTTCATGAAGGACGGCTGGCTGCGCGCCGACGGCAGCATGATCCACGACATGTACCTGATGCAGGTGAAGACCCCCGAGACGTCCAAGGAGCCCTGGGACTACTACAACGTGGTCCAGGTGATCAAGGGCGAGGCGGCGTGGACGACCAAGGCCGAGAGCAAATGCGCGGCCTGGAAGTGACGGCGCGGCCCCGATGACCGAGATCTTCGGCGTCCCGCTGCAGGCCTTGCTGGGCCAACTGCTGCTGGGCCTGGTCAACGGCTCGTTCTACGCGATGCTGAGCCTGGGCCTGGCCGTGATCTTCGGCCTGCTGGGGGTGGTCAACTTCGCCCACGGCGCGCTCTACATGCTGGGCGCCTACGCGGCCTGGTTCAGCATGGACCGCTGGGGCCTGAGCTACTGGTGGGCGCTGCTGCTCGGGCCGCTGGCGCTCGGCGTGCTGGGCGCGCTGGTCGAACGCACGCTGCTCAAGCGGCTGTACGGGCTGGACCCGCTGTACGGCCTGCTGCTGACCTTCGGCCTGGCGCTGATCGTGCAGGGGGTGTTCCAGCAGTTCTACGGCTCCTCGGGCCAGTCGTACTCGGCGCCCGAGGCGCTGTCCGGGGCCACCGACCTCGGCTTCATGATGCTGCCCAACTACCGCGGCTGGGTGGTGGCGGTGTCGCTGACGGTGTGCGTGGGCACCTGGTTCCTGATCGAGCGCACGCGGCTGGGCGCGCTGCTGCGCGCCGGCACCGAGAACCCGACGCTGGTGCAGGCCTTCGGCGTCAACGTACCGCTGATGGTGACCCTGACCTACGCCGCCGGCGCCGCGCTGGCCGGCCTGGCCGGCGTGCTCGCCGCGCCGGTCACGCAGGTCACGCCGCTGATGGGCAGCAACCTGATCATCATCGTCTTCGCCGTCGTCGTCATCGGTGGCATGGGCTCCATAGTCGGCTCCATCGTCACCGGCCTCGCGCTGGGGCTGGTCGAAGGCCTGACGCGGGTGTTCTATCCCGAGGCCTCGAGCATCGTCGTCTTCGTGATCATGGCGCTGGTGCTGATGGTGCGGCCGGCCGGCCTGTTCGGGAAAGAGAAATGACGCAGCCGCTCGTGAATCCGAACGCCGCCGGCGCGGCGCGCGACGCCCGCCTGGCCTGGCTCGCCGGGCTGGTGCTGCTGGTCGCGGCGCCCTTCATCGGCATCTATCCGATCTTCGTAATGTCGGCGCTGTGCTTCGCGATCTACGCGATGGCCTTCAACCTGCTGCTCGGCTACACCGGCCTGCTGTCGTTCGGCCACGCCGCCTTCTTCGGCGGCGCGGCCTACGTCACCGGCTGGCTGGTGCACCAGCGCGGCTGGTCGCCGGAACTGGGCCTGGCGGCGGGCACGCTGGCCGCCGCCGCGACCGGGCTGGTGGTGGGCCTGATCGCCATCCGCCGCCAGGGCATCTACTTCGCCATGGTCACGCTGGCGCTGGCCCAGATGCTCTATTTCTTCTTCCTGCAGGCGCCGTTCACCGGCGGCGAGGACGGCATCCAGGGCATAGAACGCGGCCGCCTGTTCGGGCTGCTGCCGCTGGACGACGACCGCGCGCTGTACTTCTTCGTGCTAGCGATCTTCGTCGCGGTGTTCCTGGGCGTGCTGCGCATCGTGCACTCGCCGTTCGGCCAGGTGCTCAAGGCGATCCGCGAGAACGAGCCGCGCGCGATCTCGCTCGGCTACGACGTCGACCGCTACAAGCTGCTCGCCTTCGTGCTGTCGGCGGCCATCGCCGGCCTAGGCGGCGCGCTCAAGACGCTGGTGCTGCACCTGGCGACCCTGCAGGACGTGCGCTGGGAGCAGTCCGGCGAGGTGATCCTGATGACGCTGCTGGGCGGACTGGGCACCTTCGCCGGCCCGGTGCTGGGCGCGTTCACCGTCATCGGCCTGCAGAACTTCCTGTCCGACCGCGCCGGCTCGTGGACCGGGGTCATCATCGGCTGCATCTTCGTGCTGTGCGTGGTCGCCTTCCGCAAGGGCTTCGTCGGCGAGCTGCTGGCGTGGCGCCAGCGGCGGCGCGGCGGGCGAACCGGATAGCGCCGCAGGCCACCCGTGTCTAATACGGGCATGACCTTCCAATCTCTCGGCCTCAGTGCGTCGTTCCAGCGCGCCGCCCAACAACGCGGCTACCTCGGACCGACCCCGATCCAGGCCGCGGCCATTCCAGCGGCGCTCGCCGGGCGCGACGTGCAGGGCACGGCGC
>Ga0302323_100002570_pt1 | contig 14741 bp, 18 predicted proteins | sample Fen_T0_3_FD_201950 | JGI IMG/M metagenome (GOLD analysis project Ga0302323, IMG submission 201950) | Peat permafrost microbial communities from Stordalen Mire near Abisko, Sweden - Fen_T0_3 | ecosystem: Environmental > Terrestrial > Soil > Wetlands > Permafrost | place: Sweden: Abisko... | reverse complement strand
CAGGCCTATCGCAACGTGCTCGTGGCGGCAGGGGAGCCTTATGCCAGTGCACCCATCGGCAGCGATCACTACCAGGGCTACAACGCCACCAACCAGCTCAGCGTCGCATCGGCCATCGCGCTGGCCAACATCTTGAAACCCATCTCGATGGGCGGAACGGTGGAAGACATCATCGACTGGTGGATCAATGGTTGCAGCGGCGCCCCCAGCAAGGCCGTTGCGGATGGTACCACCATGGATGTCCAGACCGGCGAAGACATGTTCGGTTTTGATCAGTTCAAATCATTCATCGATATCGGGGCCTGCGACATCATCCACCCCGAGCCGAACACGGCTGGCGGTCTCAGCCAGACCCTGGCTGCCGCCAAGTACGCGTATTCCAAGGGGCTCAGGACCTCGCTCCACAACTCGTCGGGTCCGGTCGCGATGACGGCCTACGCTCACCTGGCCTCGGTGATCCCGGGCTTTGTTGCGATGGAGTTCCACCACATGGATGTCGCTTGGCACGATGACCTGGTCGACGGTATCGATAAGCCGATGATCACAGGCGGCCAGATGAACGTCCCCGACGGGCCGGGATTCGGCATCACGCTGAACGCAGCCGCATTGAGCGCGCACGGCGCCACATCGTGGACAAAGGTGGCCTAGCGTAGAGGCTGCCCCCGCTGGCCACAGCCCCGTCGTGTGCCGCAACTCCATCGCGCCTCTTGCTGTCCGAAAATCCATCACCAAGGCTCATGCGGCCTCCCGATGGTGATAGTTCAGCAGTCCGCTGAGGCGCGAACGACATACGACCCTGCCACCCCTTGCTGTCCCGAAGTCCATCGCCCAGCTGTGTGCGCAGACCTTTCGCACAAACGTGTATGCAACTTCGACGGCCTGCAACCAAGCGTGATGTCGGCGCGATTGCGATGGCGGCGCCCTGTCGATCACCCCAGCACCAGGTCCTCGACGCGAGGGCGAAGCGAATGGGGCCAATTTGCATCCTCGCGGTTGCGTGAAACGCCAACCCGAATCACGACCGTTGGACGCCAGGTAGTGCGAAGACGACCTCGACTTCAGCGAGCTACTTTGAGTAGCCCACCGCCTTGATGTTCTTCATGATAGCGAGCTCAACATCGTTGGTCGGGTAGCCTGCGACCATGACGCCTTCTAGGAAGGTGCCAGACGAGGTGTTGCTGTTGTCGCCGCCGACACCGAGGACGATCCCTCCCCGATGATCCACCGTGGCGGGCGGGGCACCAAGATAGGCAGTGGTAAGGTCGCTGGCCGTCGACAAATCAGCGACCCTGATGGCGTACTCGCTCGATTTGACCCTGAGGAAGCCCATGGCGAACGGTACTTTGAGCGACGGGTTGTTCGTGTTCGCGGGGTGGGCATCATTCAACCCGCCCCATCCCGGGTCGCCGACCTTCGAGCCGCCAGCCCAAACGCCGTTCTCGAAGTCGGCCCCGAACCACGGGCCCGAGCCGCTGCCTTTGCCCCAGTAGCTGGTCTCGAAGCACAAGCAGTCCATGAAGTGCCATTCCGTGGCTGGGTTGGACGTGGCGTTGCCGAAGTCGAAACAGCACGCGCCTCCGCCGCGCGTGCCATCCGCGAGCATGTAGGTGCCTTGAGGCTGGGATCCGGTTGGCACGTTCTTGCCTTTGACGCCGGTCTGCACCCGATACCCCTCATGCTTGTTCATGTAGAGCGAGTAGACCTTGTGCCCGCCGGCCGTCACCTGGCCCTTGGTCGCGATCGATTCGTAGTCATCCTCGGCGCCCGAGGCTCCGCCCGCGGTGCTGCCTTTGGGTGCCCGCATGATGTCGTTGCCATTTCCCGAGTGGTCATAGAGGACCGACACCGTGCAATAGCCGGTGCCGCATGCGGCGTCCACGGTGGCGGAGTCCACAAAACCATCCGAGCCCGGCGTGATGTCTTTGGTAGTTCCGCCCGACATCGTGTTGTTGGTGCTCGAGCTGCCTGCCCTGACCTGGAACAACGGGCCCTTGTAGGACTTCGAGAGAGTCCGAACCATGCTGTACGCTGCTACGCATGGCATGTTGGCATCCGCGTAGATGTCGCATGGCCGGGTGGCGAAGTCAGAGCTAGATGTTGTACCGCCGGTGCCCCCGCTCGTACCCGAGACGCCACCCGTCGAGGTCCCCGTCGCCCCACCCTTGGCGCCGCCCGTCGAGCCACCCGTGGTGCCACCTGTCGAGAGGCCCGTGGTGCCGCCGTTGCCCGTGGTGCCACCCGAGCTTCCGCCCGTCGAGCCACCCGAACCGGTCCTACCGCCAGAGCCAGTAGGCGCGCTGGCGCCACCACCACCGGCTTCTGGTCCTCCCCCGCTGCCCGACGGAGCTCCGGCGCCACCGCCGCCACTCGAAGAAGGTGTACTTGAACCCGCGCCACCGCCGGAGCCGGGGGTGCCGGAACCGCCAGAGGAGCATGCCATCGACAGGATTCCCAATAGGGTCATCATGGCAGCAACGGAGTGAAGCTTCATGGGACGTCTCCTTCGGTCTGGGGGCTCGTGTACAGTTGGGGACTTGCTCTCATGCAGCTCTCGCTGCACAAGATTATTGTCTGCAACGTCGTCCATTTGTTAAAGACGTTGCAGACCGGTGAAAATGAGGCGACCGGTCGCAGAAGATGTGACGCGTTGGCTGGCAATCTCCCTTGGTTTGATCCCAGTCGTATGTGTTGGTTCGGGCGCTCGTGCGCCGGTGACTGCTACTCGATCCGGCAATAGAAGCCGTTGGTGGTCAACGTGCCGCTGGTGTTCACCTTGCGGACCTCGATGCCGGCTTCCACGCTGGATAGGTATTGCTCGCTCCGGACGTAGTTTCGGGCCACCAAGTCGTTGAGGAAGGCCATGACGTCGAAGACGGCGGCCGTCGTGTTGCTGGTGCGCACGTACGAATAGACGGGCCATCCCACGTCGCCCACCCAGAGGTTCCATTTCGAGCCGGCCACCCATACCCCCGACGCCGCCACCGTCCCCGCGGGCCCGGCGCCGTTTTGCGTGTTCAACCAGATCATGATTTCGCCGGTCTGGCCACCGCTCGAAGGAGGCGTGGCCGTATCGTGCAACCAGAGGTCGTAGGCCACGTTGAAGGAGCCCGAGATCCCGGTCAGCGCGAAGGTCCACCCGCAGTTGACCGCCTTGCCCGACGAGATCTGGATCGGCAAACCGGTGTTGGCTACCGGAAAGCCCCAGTGCCAGCCGAAGACCACGCTCGCGTAGGACAAGACCCAGTTGGTCCCGCCCTTCCAGTCCCAGCTCGTGACCCACCCGATGGTGTCGCCGTCCTGACACGTGCCCCACACGCACTGCTGTCCGGTCGCGCCGGCCACTCCCCACTGGTTGTCATTGAGGATATAGGGACTCATGGTGGCGCTCCAACCTTGCGTGCAGGTGTAGCCGAGTTGCGTCCCATCGGACGCGCAAGTCGGGATGCCGCTGGTATCAGGGCCCGCTGTCTGGTCATCCGACGAGGAGGTGCACCCACCGCCGAGCACCAAGGCGCCAACGCACGCAAAGCCGAGCAAGAACGTCTTCACAGTGTTCACCGGCCCGCAGAATCTTCGATAACGAATTGCACGTCAATGTTCGGCCGAGTCCCACGCCGGACGCAAGTGTCGATGCGTAACCTGATCAATGAATTCGTCGCGCACTGTCTGACCGAGCGGTTCCACCAGGACATCGGTGGCCAATTGACCAATGGCGAGGCTAGCTCCGCGAACGACAACGGAGCAATCAGGCGTCGCTCAAGGCTCGGGAGTTTCTTGAACTACTACCATCGGGAAGCCGCATGAGCCGCGGCGATGGGTTTTCGGACAGCACGTCGCAGGACGTAGGCACATGGAGCGCGTTTGGCGCGTCTCGCGCCGGACCGTGCGTCAGCACACGTCTGCCGGGCGATCTTGGATCGTTCTCGTTGTTCGGGCGGCGTATTCGATGGAGACTAGGTGCTGATGTTCCGTGGTGCTTCCTGGTTGTTGATGATTGTTGGCTGTACTTTGGTCGTTGCCGGCCACGGCTGTGGCGGCAGTACCAACGCGTCTTCCCCCGATGCCGCGGTGGATGCGTCGCTAGCGACCGGCGGAGCCGCGAGTGGCGGGGTCTCGGGCATGGGCGGAGGTTCCGCGGGTAACTCGGCAAGGGACAGTGGCGGGGCAGTGGGGGGCGGCGCTGGCGGCAGCGGTGGCACTGCGCCGGCCGGTGGCGGCGCGGGCTCCGGCGGAGCAGCGGGGTACGGCGGGATTGCGACAACCGGGGGCGCAACCGGTTCCGGAGGAGTACGGGACGGCGGCGATGCAGATGCTCCGGGTACCATCGGCCCCGACGGAAAGGGCAGCCTCGACGGGGACTCGGACGGCGGTCCAGAGCTGCGTTGCTTGGGAACTCCAAGCTCGAGCGTTTGCCCCAATAGCTCCATGAGCTGCTCTACGGTGCCCGGCTGCAAGCTGGTGACGCCAACGGATGGCCGTTGCCTGGGAAGCCCAGCATCCTGCAGCATCAACCCCACATCCGCGACCTGTTTGGCTGAACCGGGTTGCGTTTGGCAACCTCCCGGGTCCTGCTCTGGTGCGCCTTCACGCTGCGATACGCGTTCGATGGCCGCAGCTTGCGGAGTGCAATCCGGTTGTACCTGGACACCTCCACCCGATGGCGGCACTTGCTTCGCCACGCCCGATCCATGCAACGTGAATCACAGCCAGTCGGCCTGTGCGGCGCAGACGGAGTGCGAGTGGAGCAACGCCCTCTGCATCACCGCAGGCAATGCTTGCTCAGGCAAAGTGACCCTTGGCACCTGCCTCGCCCTGCAGGAATGCGGCTGGGGAAGCGACAGCGGATCCTGTTCGGGCATCCCCGGCGCTTGCTCGGTCAACAGCACCAGCACCACTTGCTTGGCGGCAGGCTGTTCGTGGTACGACACTGCCGTGTGCACGGGAACAGGTCGTTCGTGCTCGGAGTACGTGGCCACCAAAGCATGCGAGGCGATGAGCGGGTGCTTCTGGAGGCAGCTCATGGAGTACTGCGCTGGCGCGCCGACTCCCTGCAGTCAGCTCTCCGTCGCCGACTGTGCCAACCAAGCCGGGTGTACCCTCAGCACGCCGTAGCCGAAGGACCAACCGCGTCCTCCGGCACCCATCGAGCAACTGTTGCGACGTCGGGCCAAGCTACGGGGGCAGCGGCGTGCTGCGGGCGTCGTGTGCCGAAACTCGATCGCGTCGTGTCCGAAAGTCTGTCGCCATGCCTCAAGCTGCCTCACGGTAGTAGAAGTTGAGGAGCCCGCCGAGGCGCGAGCGATAGGCGACCTTGCCGTCTGCCCCGTTGTCATTCGTAGGACCGACGTTCCTGATGAGTTGGCCACCGATGCCTTGGCGAAACCGCTCGGTCATGTAGTGTTCGACGAATTCCTTGATCAGGTGGCGCAGATGTCGCTCGCCGAAGATGACGAAGTGATTCAAGCACTCGTCACGGACGGTTTTGACAAACAGCTCTGCATGCGGGTTGCAGTTTGGGCTTCGCGCCGGAATCCTCACGCACTTCACCCCTCGCTCGCCCAGGATTGCTTCGAATGCTTCGGTGAACAGCGGATCCCGGTCGTGGACCAGGTAGCTCGCATCTCGAAGAAAGCCGTCCACCGGGTCGGTCAGGTTGCGCGCCATCTGCTGCATCCATTTCCCATCTGGGTTGGTGGCGATGCCAGCGATTTCCACGGCGCGGGTCTTGACCGCAATGGAGAAGAAGACCATGTGGCGGACCGTTCCGGTGATGCCGAGCACCTCGACGGTGAGGAAGTCGCAGCCGCAAAGCGAATCCCAATGCGCCTTCATGAGGTGCTTCCAGGTGCGGGACTTCTCCCGCTCCGGGGCCGGATCGACGCCGGCCTCGGCCACGATGTTCGCGACCGTGGTCCGCCCGATCTCGATGCCGAGTCCGGTGCGTAAGGCGTCCCGAATCTTCGTGTAGCCCCAGCGAAGGCTTTCCGTGGCGAGCTTGATGACCGGCTTGCGAACCTCCTTGGGCTTGGGCGGACGGCCTCGCCAGCCGCAGACGCTGGTCATTGGTGAACGACAACTTCTTGCCGCCCGTGGCCGCATCGAGTTGCTCTCGAAGGATGCGCCTCTCTTCCACGACATAGTCGAGCTTGCGTTGCAGCCGATCGTTGATCGCGGACGCGATCATCACGATCATGAACGGCAACGTCATGGGCAGCATTGTTGGCCAGGTTGTTCGCACGCGACCCCGTTTCCAAGCTCCATATCTGCTCGAATTCGTGCGAGAATTTCGGCGATGGCTTTCTGGACATCACGGCTTCTGATCGGCATCTTGCGGGTGCGATTCGGCGAGAAAAGATGGCGCTTGCAACAGCTTTGCTCCCTACAATCGGCCGGTGAGGGTTTCAGGACTTTTCCTCGCTGTCGCATTGTCCACGTCGTCAGCCGCAGCCGCGCCACTATCGGCGGAGATTTCGGTCCTCGACGGAGCGGCGGGCTGTCCCGAGTCGCGCGAACTACACGCCACGGTGGAGCACATCGTGCAGCGACCTCTCCTGCCCTCATCCCCCTCGGACACCGTGTTCGCAACGGTGAGTTTCCGGCGCGTCGGCACCGGATTCGAAGCGCAGGTCCATCTGATGGGTGCCAAGCAGGGCGAACGCTGGCTGACCGACACCGGCGAGGATTGCGCGCCGCTGGCCCAAGCGGTGGCCGTGACCTTGGCCCTACTCGTCGACAGCCGCCCGGCCCCAGACAGCACTGCGGCGGATCTGCGCACGCTTCGATCGCGAGGCGCGCTGTCGATTGGCTTGGGCCCGACGCTGGGGCTGCAGCCGTCTGCCGGGCTGGCGTTCGACGCCGCGCTGGAGGTGAGGTGGCCGCGCTGGTCAGTTCATGCCGGTGGTGTCTACCTGCAAACACGCGATGCGGAGCTTGGACCTGGCCTCGTGAGCGTGCGTCTGACCTGGGCCGACGTGCTGCTGTGTCGATTGCTTTCGGGCGGACCGTCCCTGCAACTGGATGCGTGCGCGGCGGGCGCCGCGGGCTGGCTGTCCGGGCAGGGCGAGGGCTACCCTGATTCGTCGAAGGCCGGCTTCTTCTGGTCGTCGCTTGGCGCGGCCATGCGACTGGGTGGCCCACTCGGTGAGCGCTGGGTGTGGGCCATCACGACCGAAGGAGTCGTCCCGATGAGACAGCATAGTTTCTCGGTCGGTAACCTGGGCGTGGCGTACCGGTCGGACCGGGTGGGTGGTCTTGCGCGATTGCACCTGGGCGCTCGTTTATGGTGAACGCAGTGGCAAGGCAATGGTTCCCCCTCTAATCAGATGACCACGACCGGCGCCCCCAGCATGAACGTCGAGGAGATCTATGGCCAGTACGCTGACTTTGCCTGGCGTTGTCTGCGCCGAATGGGAGTGCCGCACGAAGATTTGGCGGATGCGATGCAGGACGTGTTTCTAACCGTGCACCGGACCTTGTCCGGGTTCCAAGAACGCTCGTCGGCGTCCACTTGGGTGTTCACCATCTGCCGCAGTGTGGCCCGAGATCGCCGCATGCGTGCCTTCCGCCGCTACGAGGTAGTGGCCGGCGACGACTTGCCCGACCAAGTCGATCTGCGCGCCGACCCTGAGACGCACGCCGAGCACAACCAGCGCCTGCGCACGCTTGAGACCATCTTGGCTGGCCTGGACGCGGATCTGCGCAATGTGTTCGTGCTATTCGAAATCGAGGCGATGACGGGTGACGAGATCGGTAAGGCGCTGGGAATTCCGTCGGGCACCGCCTATTCACGCCTGGCCCTGGCCCGAGCCGCATTCCGGCGCGGGCTAGCGCGCGTGCAGGCGGGTGAGTTGGCGGGCCAACTCGGCGCGGGAGGCAAGACATGAGTGATCAACTGAGGCTAGTTGACGAGGGCAGCACAACCGAGCGCGAGTTGATCCTCGCCGCCCGCGCGGCCGTGATGCCACCCGAAGAGCGGGCGCGCGTGTGGACTGCCGTAGCGGCGGGTTGCGCAGCAAGTGGCGCAGCCGCGGCCGGCACAGCGTTGGGAGCCAAGGCCGGCATGGTGGCAACACTTACCTCTTGGAAGGCTGTGGCCGTGCTGGTGCTAGTGAGCGGCGGCAGCCTGGCTACCTATGTGCTGACCCGATCCGCAACACCGCCGACCAGGCCGTCCGTGGCCCCTGTACTCCGTCCCGCCAGCGAGGCCCCGCCAGCTGCGCCTCGCGCGCCCGTGCCGGGCGCCGAGCCTGGGACGACGGTACCAGCGCCACCAGCGCCCAGATGGCAACGCCCTGCGGGGACAATCCGCCCAAGCAAGCCGCCTCCGGCTGGAACGCTCGAAAACCCAGCCCGGCCAGCCGAGGGGCCACCAGTAACCGACTTGAGCCGTTTGGCCGAGGAGAGCCGAATGGTCATCGAAGCGCGACGTGCGTTGCACGCGGGTGACCTTGCAACCACGCTGCGCCTGCTGGACGCGGCCGCCGCAGCCTTCCCGAGCGGTACTTTGGCGCAAGAGCGGGAGGCGCTATCCATCCAGGCCCTCGCACAATCCGGCCAGCACGAGGCCGCTGCCAAGCGCGCCTCGGCCTTCCTGGCCAGGCACCCCGAAAGCCCCCATGCCGCTGATCTCAAGGCTTTCACTCGCTAGCTTGCTCGCCTGCGCATGCGGCGCCCGCGATGCGCAGGTAGGATCCATGCCCTCTCCCGACGGCAGCGACGGTGGGTTGCCCGCGCCCACGCTGAGCTCGGATTTCGCAAGCGACGACGGTCTGTGGGAATCCCAGATCATGATCGACGGTGCCAGCATCACCTTCGGCAGTGCGAGCGGTGGCGCCGAGGACGGCCGCGTGGCGCTCTTGCGTCTGCCAGGCCAGCGCGTGAGCGCTGCGAGCGAGAATGCTGGCCCCAACTTGGCCACCGAGATCGCCAGCCGACAGTTCTTGCGATTCGGCACCTTGCGCGCTCGCATGCAATTCCCAACGTGCGCCGCTGGCGACGAAGTGGCGGCCGCCATGTTCTGGTACTGGAGCGACGGCCAGGATCGGAATGGCAATGGCCTGGCCGACAACCCCGAGTTGGATTTCCACGTGCTATGCGGAACGCCCAGTTTCGTCGTGCTGACCGCGTGGGCCGACTACCAAGTAGCGAGCGACGGCAGCGAGACTTTTCTGCGCACCAGCCGAGCCGTGGACCTAGGCTCGGGAGAGGTGTATGACGCCATCTCGGATCACGAGCGCGCCTACGTAAAGATCGGCCAAGAGCCCGCCCTGGTGCATCCCAGCTTTTCCTCTGGTGCCGGCTTCTACGAGGCCGGGATCGAATGGCATGCCGACCGAGTCCGATTCTTTGTCGTGCTTGATGGCGCCGAGATCACGCTTTGGACCATGAGCGAGACGCGCTTCGTGCCGCAGGTCCCGTTGCAGTTCCGCTTCAACCTGTGGCACCCGGCCACGCACTGGCCACCGCCGGCCGCACCCGCTCTGTATCCTGCCGCTGATGCCATCCTGCGGGTGGATTGGTTCCGCTACTGGGCGCAGTAGTCTTGCGGAGTGAATTGGACGGCTGCACTAGTTCTGGCCATCTCGATGCCGCGTTCTGCGGCGCCGAACGGCGAAGAGAACGCCTGCCACGACGATCAATGTCTGCCCGTTGAGCGCGCCGCGTGGCGCCACCGCGGAGCAACTGCACCCGCCGGAGGCTTTCGCGACGGGCTCTGCTGCCGACGCGCCGGCCGTACCGCCGTTGCCCGGGGTGCCGCCGGTGACCGCGGATCCACCGAGCCCCACCGCGCCGCCGGTACCCACCGCGCCGCCACTGCCCGAGGTTCCACCGGTTCCGCGCGAGCCACCGGATCCCGACGCCCCCGCACTTCCTCCCGATCCAGCGTTCCCAGTCGCACCGCCCATCGGATTGCCAGCGGTCCCCCCTGCCCCTCCGGTCATTCCTGACCCGGCGGCTCCACCGTTGAGCGCCAATCCGCCGACGCCAACCACGCCGCCGGTACCCACCCCACCCCCCGCCCCCAACCTCCCACCATTCCCGCTTGCTCCGCCGGATTTCGGCACGCCCGAGATCCCGCCGCTACCCGCCGCCGCGTCGCTGCCCCCTGCACCGCCCTTGCCTCCCGATCCTCCCGCGCCGCCTGTACCAACCGTTCCGCCGGCCCCGCCCGCAGCTGCGCTGTCGCCCCCGCCTGCATCGATCACCGATCCCAGCGGCACGAAGGTGAAGTCTCGGACAATGATCTCGACGTTCTGCCCGTTTGAGGGTGGGCCCTGGAAGCACCATAGGTTCATGCCGAGCGGCAGCGCTTGCTGCGGGACCTTGGTCGTCGGGGTCGCTGGCGCAAATGTCCACGCCTTGATCAACCCCGCCGTGCCGTCGAGAGGCTCGAATCCACTCAGCGCGACGAAGTCGATCTTGGTGCTGCTCCAGACAAACCGCGACGTGGTGTACGTTCCCGTCAGCGTGAAGTCGAACGTGATCTCGCTGCTGCCCGTCCCAGTTGGCGGATACACGGTGTAGTTGCCGTTCGGGTAGCTCGCGTTGCCCCAGCGTGCGTACTCGATATCGATCTCGTTCTGGCCGTCGCTCCCGATGCCCGCCTCGGGCCCGTATGGGTACAGCCCAACGACGACGTTCTTGTCGAGCTTGTCGACCGGCCCGTCGATCTGCCACTGGTAGGTGCCGAACCCGATCTTGTCGGTGGTGAAGATCTCCGCCCCCGTCCACGTGCCACCGTTGTTGGTGATCTTCATGTGCAGATACCCGTCCGCGTCTATCGAGATATTGGCCGCGTTGCCCTGGCAGACGCCAGCCATGCCGCCCGCGGTCACATTCCACGTGTGGCCCTTCCAGTTGATGGTCGCCGCGTGGCCAACCTCGCCGACGGCAAGGGTCGCGGTGAGGCCCGCCAACGTGGACAGTAGAACAGTGGACCTGATTCGCATGCAAACTCCTCCCAGGGCACGAGACCGTACAGCCGGTCTCTTCTGGTTAGAGGGAGTAGGGTTTCACAATTCCCGGAATTCGTGCGAAGTGTTCGACTGCTCGTCTCCCAGTTGCGAACCAGAACTCTCGCGTGGACGTGCAACAGCGGCAAAATGGCAAAGGATTCGGCGTCAGCTTCGTTGGCGTGAGACCTCGCCGAAGGCGACTATGCACCATGCTCGCCAGCATGACTTGCCGCCATGCCTATGACTGGAAACAACCCAGCTGCGTGCGCGGACATTCCCGAGTTTTGTGTGCGCAACATCGGCATCCTCAAGATCATTGAGGCTTCCTGCCCGCGGGCCGAGGGCCGGAGGATTCTCCGTTGATGATGTCCATCACTTCGCCAGGACCACGCACACGCCCCACCTGCGACTATCGCCTGCGCGAGCACGCGGTGCGCGCGGGTGCCAGGTCTGTAGGCCACGGCCTCGCCATCCCCCGTTCCACGGTTTCGACCTGGCAGCGGCGCGGCCTCCGCCCAGTCGTCACCGTCGAGATCATCGAGCAGGACCGACAACAACTTCTCGAGTCCATCGCCAGGCTCGACCGCCGAGCCCGAACTCTCGCCGCCGTCGTTCGCCTCCTACTGGCTTTGTTTCGAGTGTCCGAGTTTGACCTCGGCGGCCGACGATTGCCTGAGAGCGCTGCCAAGGCGGACCGCGATCTACACGCAGCGGTCAGAGCACTAGTACAGGATTAGCTTGCAGTTTGGATCGCAAGGGGTTGACCAGTCGCCGTTGAGAGGGCCTACGTCGCATTCCTCGCCCGCCTGAATGATGTCGTCGCCACAGTATCCCGCCCTCGTGCAGAGGAAGCTGCAACCGGGATCCCCGTAGAGATCAAGGTTGGCGCTGCCCTCGTCGCAGAGTTCAGGGCCGTTGACAATACCGTCGCCGCAATACCCACCATAGGTGCAGCGGGTGGTGCAGCCACCGTACGTGTTGTCGTCGTTGTGTGGCGTCCTCGTTGTGTCACTACCCTCGTCGCACTCCTCGCCTGGCTCGACGATGCCGTTACCGCAGGTCGCGGTAGGTCCGACCTCGGCGCAGAGCCCGCCGTCGGACTCGCACAGTCTAACGCAAGGTCTTCCGTTGGCCACACAACGCCAGCCCGGCTCGACCGAGTGACAGTCGCTCGAGCACCCGTCCCCGCCCACGGTGTTGCCGTCATCGCAAGCTTCGTCGGGCGATAAGAGGGCGTTCCCGCAAGCGTAGGCCGTTACACACGGCTTCCCGGGGATAGGACAGAGCCAACCGAATTCGACCCAACAATACTGGCCGCAACCATCGCCGCCGACGAAGTTGCCGTCATCGCAGTCCTCGCCGGCCTCGAGAATCCCGTCGCCGCAACCGGCCCGAGGTGCGTCCAGCCGGGCTGCAGGCCCGTCCGGCTGGACGATGCGAACGACAAGAGTGTCCGGGGCCTGGTACGCCGAGGCGTCTGTTCTGCTTGCTTGGGGCGCCGCCCCCGAGCAAGCAGCCGCAATGATCGTGGTCATGATCGCGACCGTCCAGCGTGCGCGATGATCTGGCGATGCCACGACTCGATTGTATCACTCGGGTGGGGATTCTATACTTCGAATAGGTTGCGCCGGCCGTGCTGAGGAGAAGGGCATCGTCGATGCGGTGCCTCCCGACCCGATGGGAGTGTCAAGGAATCAACACCCCGACCTGGGACAACTGCGATGGGGCTGACAATCCTTTCCACGCCCCAGGGAGACCGACCGACAATTTCATGCCGGTCAGAGCTCAGCTAGCCAGCCGCGGCTCGGACCGCTTCCCGATTTGTTCGCCCCAGGTCTTGCGTCGCACTGTCGGTGCATAGGAAGTTTGAGCACCATGTTCGAATCCGTCTACCACGGCGCCGAAACGCCCGACGACAACAGAGATTCTGTCGCCTTCGGACCGTTCGCCCCCATGCCCCGAAGTTGTTATCATGATTCCCATGCGTATCAGCATCGGCGACCGTAAATGCCAAAAGCAGACGAGCATCACAGTGGGCGGTGTGCTTTGCCTCACAACGCCTTGGCTGACCGTGGTGACGTCGTGCGGTGGCCACTCGTCCTCGGTGCGCGACGCCGGTGTCACTGCCGGCGCCAGTGGTGCCAGCGGAAACGGCTCGTCCGGCGCTGGCGCTTCGCCGACCAATGGCGCAGGCGGGACGGGCAACGACACCGCGGGAGATGCTGCCGCGGTTGATTGTTCGTATTTGCCCTGCCTCTCCCCAGAACGGCCACCAGAGAGCACTTTGGCCAGCGAGAATCTAGTCTCTCGCGCCGACGAGTGATCTCTGCGAAAGGGCCCAAGGTCTTCACGCCGGGCCCGACACGCGCAAGACCCTGCAGAAACAGGCCCATCAGCTCACTGCCGGAATCGCCGTTCCGCCGCCCCTGTTAAGCCATCTACCCCACCCAAGTTGGTGGGGGACGAGGGGTGGCTCCCCATTCTCCCCAATACACGAACATTCCCAAACGCCTGCTTCAATTGATCTCTGGCGTTCAAGTGGCTGGAATGGCTCATGTTCTCGACGGAGATCACGGCCCCCTTGGAAGACGCTGGCCCATTCTACCCCTTCCACATTCGTCTGGTTAACAGCGCTGAGATCCTCAGCGTGATCCCAACCCCTTTCTGCCCAACACCTTTCCCAGCGTGGCCAGCCGCCTTCGCTCCGGGTCGGTCAACATGACTCTTTGGGGCCCTAGCTTCTCTCGGAGAAGATGGTTCGCCTTGGAGAACCCGGCCGAGCCACACCGCGACCCACGCTGCCAGCAATTGGAGCGGCAACGGCAAGCTTAGGTCCTTCTTTCTCGTGGCCATCGGAGTGCCCAAACCCCTAGTCCTAACCAAGCTTGCGCATAGTAAACCTCGTGGATGCGGGTCGCAGTCTTCGGCCTGAGTTTTGTGACAGGACGGGATGTCGATGACCAACTCCTCGCGCGCGATCGCCCCCCGCGTGCTGGTGGTCGGCCTGGGGTTCGTCCCAGCCGTCATCGGTTCCGGATCGGCCAGCGCCACCCGAAGGCCAGTCAACAGGCCGAGTAGGAAGAATCCGCCCGAAAGCCCAGTTGCGCGCAAGCGCGCCATTGGCCAGTCCATACTAGCGAAGGTACCCGATCCCGAAGAGCAGGAAGATCACCTGGTGCCGCTCCATCGACCACAGACTTCGGCTATTCTCGTCGTGTGGCTCGCGTCGTCTACTCGGCTCAGAACATCGCTGAGGCGCAACTGGTCCGGGATCGGCTGGAGCAAGGTGGCGTTCCCATCAACGTCTCGGGCGAGTCCTTGGTCGCCATCAGCGGCGGGCTCCCGGTTCCCGAGGCGACCATCACCATCTCGGTGGAACGCGACGAGGACTTCGCCGCCGCGTGCGTATTGATCGCGGAAGTGGATGCGCCGGACGCCGCGACCGGCACGTGGCCTTGTCCCTGCGGCGAGACGAATCCCGCGAGCTTCGAGTCCTGCTGGCAGTGCGGGCAACAGCGGAGCGCGGACGCCTCCGTCAGCCCAGCCGGCTCCGACAACGCGGCCGCGGCGCCCAGCACGTCCCCAGCGGCAGGCCTTCCTTCGGCAACGTCACTCCACTTCCTGGTCGCGATCGTGCTTGGCTACGCGCCTTTGTGCCTGTTCGTCCCGTGGCTCGAGCACCATGCCGGGTTGGCCAAGCTCCCATTCTTTCGGCCGGACATTGCGCTCAACCTCGTCTACGCAGGCGTCCTGCTCGTCTGCCTGGTCGTCTTCCGCGCAATGGGG
>Ga0302323_100002569_pt1 | contig 14742 bp, 13 predicted proteins | sample Fen_T0_3_FD_201950 | JGI IMG/M metagenome (GOLD analysis project Ga0302323, IMG submission 201950) | Peat permafrost microbial communities from Stordalen Mire near Abisko, Sweden - Fen_T0_3 | ecosystem: Environmental > Terrestrial > Soil > Wetlands > Permafrost | place: Sweden: Abisko... | reverse complement strand
GCCATCTGAATCGCCCGACGCAACGCGATTTTTTCCCGCGAATTGCCTCCGAGAACCGGATCGCGCATGCTGAAGAATGACAGCAGCGCGGTGGGTTGTTCCTGCCGCACGAGGCGCACGCCATCGCGCGCCAGCTCGGGCAGGAGCCTGCCATCGCGGGTGGCCAATTCCGGCGCACCGAGGTAGATGAGGTCGAGCTGGTCCCTCCGCAGGGCCAGCAGTTCCGCGGACGACTCCGGTGTGTTGGAGAATTCAACGCGATCCAGTCCGGGCAGTGACTTTCCGCGCATCGGCGGTGTGCCCTGCGCCCGGCGCGACTCCGGTGCCAGCAGGTCTTCCCAATGCAGCGTGCGATAAGACGGGTTGCGCAGGAACGTGGCGCGTTGACCTGGCGTGAACGCGGCGACGACGAACGCGCCGGTTCCGATGGGCCTTTGACCGTAGGCGTCGCCTTCCGCCTCCACGACCTCGCGCGCAACGCCCGCAGCCAGTGTCGACGTCAGAAGGAAGGGGAAGATCGGGTCGGGCTTGTTGAGCCGGATCCGCAGGGTTTGTCGGTCGACAACAACGAGGCCGGACACCGGTGCGTCGTAGTCGATTGCCGCGCCCATGTCCGCCGCGCGCTTGGCGAGCGCGTCGAGTCCCTCGATCTTGCCTTCGAGCAGAAACAGTCCGGGCGAGCGAATCTTCGGATCGAGGACGCGCCGAAGGGCGTACGCAAAGTCCGCTGCCGCAAGCTCCCGTGTCTTGCCGCCGAAGGCTGCGTGCGGCGTGAAGCGAATTCCTGTCCGGACGTGGATCGTGAATTCGCGAAAATCTGATGAAACCTCGGGCAGCGCTGTCGCCGCGACGGGAACGATGACAGCCGGTCGCGCGAGTGGATCCAGCACATACAGGGTGTCATAGATGCCGGCCATAAGCATGTTGGCCTGCATGTTGTCGGAACGAGCCGGATCAAACGTTTCCGCGATGATCGGCATTCCGATTCGGAGCATGCGTTCCGCAGGCTCTGTACCGAAGGCGCTGCCGACCGCAAACCAGGTCGCGGCCCCGATTTCGCATATATGCCGGAAACGAATTGCCATTGGGCAGCGTACCAACATGGCGAGGCAATTTCAATTGCCGATCGAGCAGTGCGTGGTGGAGAGACCTGAGGGACTGTTAAGCTTGGCCCCGTCCGGCCCTGCTGCCGTCAACGAAGATCGACCATGCCGAACGCCACCACCGCCGATAGCCGATCGCACGGGGCCTTGCTGACCGCGCTGGTCATCGTCCTGCTGCTGGGCCTGCCGATCGCGGTCTGGCTCGACATTCGGCACCTGACCGAAGCCGCGCTGCGTCGCCAGGCCACCGACCTCAATTCCGTGATCACGAGCGTGCGCACGTTCTACGCCACCAACGTGGTCGGCCGTGTCCTGGCCAATCCCGGGTCGACGCAGGTGACGCACAACTACGAGTCGATCCCCGGCGCCATTCCCATCCCGGCGACGCTGTCGCTGGAGCTGGGGCGCGTCATCGGCGAACAGCAGGCGAACATCACCTATCGGTTCGTGTCGGACTATCCGTTCCTGAACCGCACGCCACACGTGCTCGATGCGTTCGAGACCCATGCGCTCGCTGCGTTGCGCGCCGATCCGCGCCAGCTCGTCAGCGAAGTGACGGATTCCCTCTTCAGCGACCGGATCCGCCTGATGGCACCTGTGACGATGGGCGCGGCATGCGTCAACTGCCACAACTCGCATCCGGAAAGTCCGAAGCGCGACTGGAAGGTCGGCGACGTACGCGGCATGCAGGAGGTCAGCATCACGCAGCCCTTCGCTGCCAACCTGTTCTCGTTCAAGTATCTTCTGATATATTTTGTCCTCGTCGCCGCGACGGGGCTCACGTTCATCGTGCTGCAGCGGCGCCAGGCGCGGGTCATCAGCGGCATGAACCGGGAGCTCGGCACGGCCAATGAGTTTCTTGCATCGCTGTCGATGAAGATCTCGCGCTATCTTTCCCCGCAGATCTACAAGAGCATCTTCAGCGGGCAGACGGACGTCACCATCCACACCGAGCGCAAGAAGCTCACGATCTTCTTTTCGGACATCAAGGACTTCACCGCCACCACCGAGCGGCTCCAGCCCGAGCAGATCACGCGGCTGCTCAACGAATACTTCACCGAGATGTCGCTGATCGCGTTCAAGCACGGCGGCACCGTGGACAAGTTCGTCGGCGACGCCATGCTGATCTTCTTCGGCGATCCAGAGAGCAGCGGCGAAGCCGAGGACGCAAAGGCCTGCCTGCGCATGGCGGTCGACATGCAGCGGAGGATCGCCGGACTCAACGTGAAGTGGCGCAACGAGGGCGTGGAACACCCGTTCCGCGTGCGCATGGGCGTGAACACCGGCTTCTGCAACGTCGGCAACTTCGGCAGTGCTGATCGGATGGACTACACAATCATTGGCGCAGAGGCCAACCTGGCCGCGCGGCTGCAGGAGATCGCCGAGGCAGGGCATGTCGTGATGAGCTACGAGACGTATGCGCTGGTCCGCGGCATCCTGGTCGCGCATCCGCTGCCGCCGATCACGATGAAGGGCATCAGCCGTGAGGTCGTTCCCTACGTGGTCGAAGGAATGCTCAACGACGCGGGCGCCCGTGTCGAGGTGTTCAGCGAGCACCGCTCCGGCCTCGATTTCTACATGGATCCGACGCTGCTGGATGCGCCGACGGCCGAGCATGTGCGCAGTGTGCTGCGCGATGCTCTCGACGCGCTGGAGCGCCTCAAGCCCGGCATTGCGTCGACGCGAACCTGAACGATGCAATCTGTGGAGGCGCCATGAAGGAACAGACGGGATTCGCCGACGTCGACGGCAGCGGACGGTCCGGCGAACTGGTCGATTACCTGGCGCTGGTCGCGCAGCACGTGGGCGGGTTCCGGCGCCAGGGCTATGATCTCATGCGGCTTGCGCCCGGCGATGCCGTGCTCGACGTCGGCTGCGGCGTGGGTGAAGTCTGCGTGGAGCTGGCGGCGATCGTCGGCCCGGAGGGCAGAGTCGTGGGTGTGGATCGCTCCGACGCGATGGTCGAGGCGGCACGGCGTACCGTGGCCGCGTCAGGCAAGTCCGTCGACCTTGGAACGGCGAGCGTCTATGAACTGCCGTTTGCCGACGGCGCGTACGACGCGGTTCGCGCGGAACGCGTGTTCCAGCATCTGGACGACCCCGAGGCCGCACTGCGCGAGATGCTGCGCGTCACGAAGCCCGGCGGGCGCGTCCTGCTGAGCGACCCTGACCATGGCCAGGCCGGTCTGGCGCTCGACGACCCGGCGTATCGCCGCGTCTACGAGGCGCTGCAGCGCGCGATGACGAAGATGATCGTGAACCCGCACAGCGGCACGCGGCTGCGCGGCATGTTGGTGCGCGCAGGATTGGGCGACGTCGCGCAGCTGGTCAATTCCTTCGCCTTCGATCATCCCCAGTTCATGCAGATGTTCTTCGTCAACGAGCGGCTCGCGGCGGCGACGGCGGCGGGCGAGATCACGGAAGGCGAGGGCGCACAATTCATCGCCGCGCTCGCGGAGCGGCATCGCGCGGGCACTTTTTTCGGCAGCGCGATCGGCTACACGGTCGCCGGCACGAAGCGCTGAACCGTTGCCGCGGCCCATCGAACCGGGCATGATTTGCGCAACACCACGTGTCGATGGATCTTAACCTGCATGGGCATTGAGCAATTCATGCGCGGCTACAAGGCCGCGTGGGAACAGCGCGACGAGAAGCTGCTGTGCACTCTCTTCGCACCGGACGGCACCTATCACAACACGCCCTTCGCAGTGCAGCGTGGCCATGCCGAGATCGCGCAGTACTGGCAGCGGGTCAAGCTGCAGGAGGACATCAAGCTCTCGTACGAGGTCGTTGCGCGATGGCCCCGGGGCGGTGCCGCGCACTGGCATGTTACGTACCAGGTCGCGTCGGAGGAGCTGTTCGCAATCTGGGCCAGGTCCACCGGAACGGGCGTGCCCGCGCGGAATCGCGGCGACCCATTGCCGCGACTGGCGCTCGATGGAATGCTGGTGGCCGAATTCAACGCCGACGGGCTGTGCCAGTCATGCAGACTCTGGTGGCACAGCGTCGTGCAGGACAGCCCCACCTGACGCGCGCTCAGGACTGCGCGCGCATCCGGTCGTCGGCGGCAAAATGCCGGCGCGCGAATTTGAGCAGCTCGCCGTCGGTCGGATGGTCGACCGTTTCGACGCTTACGACCCGTGCGGCCGTGGACGGCGCATGGGCGCCCAGATGCTTGAACAGTTCGAGCTTGGCGGTCGAAGGACCCACGATCAGGATTTCGCCGGCATCCTTGATGGCGTCGGCGACGGCCTGGTAGTAAGCGTGGTCTTCCGGCGTCCGGCCCGAACCCACGGCGCTGCGCTTGTAGTGCAGGTGCTCGTGCTTCGATTTCGGATGCACGATGCTCGCTTCGGCGTCATCGGGATTGAACTGAATGACGTGCGCTTCGCGGTGGTCGATCCAGACGATGCAATGGAAGTGGCTCATGGCGTTGCCTTTCGCGTAGAGTTTCCATTGTACTGCCGCGCGCCGCGCGCCGCTCCGCGCTGGCGCAGCGGCAGCGTCGTCATTGCGTTGGATCAATGGACGGCGGCGTCGGGGGCGGTGCGCCCGCGGCCGGGCGGGCTACTTCGTCGTTGCCGGAATCGTCGACATCGTGCGGAACCAGTCCAGCGCGTCGCGCAGCGGCCCCGGGTCGACCTCGTGTGTGCCCGGAAAATAGGCGATCTGGACGCGCCTGAAACCCGCACGCTTCAGGTCGGCGAAGATGGCGCGGTGTTGGTCCTGCGTCGCGATCTCATCCTGGCGTCCCGCCTGAAGGAATACCGGAACGTTCTTGAACTTCGCATCGAGAACGTTGAATGTTTGGGCGGCCGCAACCAGCGTTTCCTGGTTGATGCCGGCCAAGTAGATGCCGATGATCGTCCTGCCCTCGCTCGCAAATGCCGCGGCGAGCCAGGCGGAATACTTGGCGCCACCGGAAAACCCGCCGAAGGCCAGGGGCATCTTCGCGGCCCCCGGCCATTGCGATGCGAGCGTGGCCAGCGCCGCCTTGGCCAGCGCCAATCGAAGCGGGACATCGTCTTGTTCCAGGGTGACGTCCTCGCCGGGGTCGGCGGCGACAATGATCCAGCCGGCGGCCAGCGCGGTCGGGGCATAGTCGCCCAGCAACCTGCGGCTGGATCGAAACTGCGGATCGGACGTCGCGTTGATGACCAGCACGGGCCACTCGTGCGCCATGTCGATGTTCGCGGGAATGGCGATGGAGACCACTGCGTGCATGACCGGCGAGAGCTGGCCGCGGCCCGCCATCTTGCGCAACTCCGTCGGCAATTCGACCGTGAATTCGTTCAATGCTGCGGGCGTGAGACCCGGTGCGGCGAAGGCGGCCGACGCGGCGAGCACCACGGCCAGCATGATGCAGAATCGCGGCATGGATTGCCTCACAGTGCGGCCAGCGCGGTTCGGAAGACGGCAGGCCCCTCCGCCGCGTTGGCGACGGTCGTGCGCAGGTCGCGCACGAGTCCGTCGTGCAAGCCGTAGACCCAGCCGTGGACGGCAAGTTCCTGACCGCGCTCCCAGGCGTCCTGCACAACCGTCGTCTGGCAGACGTTGGCCACCTGCTCGATCACGTTGAGCTCGCACATCCGGTCGATGCGCTGCGGCATGTCGGCGATCGTGGCCACGAGGGCGTCGTGTTTCGAGTGCACATCCTGGACATGGCGCAGCCAGTTGTCGGCCAGCCCGACGCGCCGGTTCTGCAGCGCGGCCGCGACCCCACTGCAGCCATAGTGCCCGCAGACGATGATGTGCTCGATCTGCAGCACGTCGACCGCAAACTGCATCACCGAGAGGCAGTTCAGGTCGGTGTGGACGACGACATTGGCGATATTGCGATGAACGAAGAGCTCGCCCGGACGCAAGCCGACGATCTCGTTGGCTGGCACGCGGCTGTCCGCGCATCCGATCCAGAGATAGCGGGGCCGTTGCTGCCGCGAGAGATCGGGAAAGAAATCCGGACTGGCGCGCCGGATGCGCTCGGACCAGGCGCGGTTGTTGTCGAAGAGGTGAGAGAGCGAGCGCATGGGCGGGCATTCTACATGGCCACCACCTGCCGCAACTTGCCGCCGCGATGTTCGGGGCGGGGCTCGCCGGCTTCCAGGACGATCGCGACACCGGTCAATGCGTGGCGGTCGAGGTAGGCGCGCAATGCCGCCACGGCTGTCGCGCCGGCACGGGCGCGATCGGCGTCGGTGAGGCGCAGCGCGAGACAGTCCGGCGCCGTCTGTACGATCTGGAAGCGGTGCACCCTCGCCGCGTCCTCGACGACGGTAGTCAATGCAAGCGGCACCAGATGCGCGCGGGTGCCGTCGACCGCGCGTAGGGCTACGACGTCGTCGCTGCGTCCCTCGACCTGGATGGCCGGCAGCGGGCTGCCGCAGGCGCAGGGTCCGGCCTTTGCGCGAACGCTGTCGCCGAGATCGTACCGGATGATCGGCTGCACGGCGTTGGCCAGATTGGTCAGCAGAACGGTGTGCGACAGCGTTCCTGGAGGGGTGGGCCGATGGTGGCTGTCGACGGGCTCCAGGATCACCCAGTCGGCATCAACGTGCAGCCAGCCTTCACGGCAACCATGCGCGATGGCCAGGCACTCCGACGCGCCGTACTCGTTCTGCAGCGGACAGCCGAACACGCGCTCGATTTCGCGCCGCGCGGAACTCGAAAGTCCCTCGCCGCCGGACCACAACGCCGCCGGACGAATCGCCAGGCGCCCTGTCTCCTGTTCCTCGGCGAGCAGCGAAAGCACGGTTGGATAGCTCGACACGAACGCGGGCTGGTACGCATTGAGAGCGCGCACGATGTCGGGCACGGGTTGCGTGACCGCGAAGCTCTTCATGTCGAGCCAGGGCTTGCCGCTGGCCAGTCGCCGCCAGGACGCGATGCTGGCAAAATGATCGGTGTCTGCGGCAATCAGCGCAGCCCGGCCGTTTTGCGCCACGACGTCCTGCCAGTTGCACCCCGCAAATCCCGGGCCTGCGAGCTGGGCCGAGACCAGCGCGTCGTAGGCGGCCAACGCGGCATCGTCCTGCACATAGATTCCTGGCTCACCGGTACTGCCGGAACTCGTCCACACGACATGGCGGCCGAGGAAGCGTTCACCGATGTGGGCGCGTTGCCCGAGAAACCCGAGGACAGCCGAGCGCGTCACCGCGCGGTCGGTGCACCAGTCGTCGAACGCCTCCATCAGCGTGCGCTTGCTGACGACCGGCAATTCGGCGAGGCCGAGCGAACCTTCGCGCAGGTGCGACCAGGCGTCGCGGTAAAAGGGCGAACGTACGCGCGCGAAGCGGATCAGCGCGTCGCATCGGGCGTGCGCTGCCGCGGCGATCGCCGTCCCGCCGAGCGATCGCACCCACAGCGTTTGCGCGGCCAGCGCCGCGGCACGCCATTGATCGACGGCGGAGCGCAACGGATCCGGCGGCGCCGGGTCGAGACCTGCAGCCATGACGCAGTCTAATGCTTCCCGTTCGCGACGGGAGTCGCCGCGCAGGTTTCCATCGGTGAAATTGTGCGGCGCGCCGCGCCTTTGACGGCGCTGTTTGATGCCCGTCAACACGCGTGCTTTCCGTGGGATTAAGCTAAGGGTGCGCCCCGGCATGCGGTCGCGAAACAGAGCGGAAGCCGCGGCGCAACGCCAGGATCGGCGTTCCCCTACCGCATCGCCGAACGCCGATTCCCTGGCACCCAATAGGAGCAGGGATCATGGCAGTCACCAACAATCTCAAGACCTACGAACCGTTCGCGGACATGGTACGTGCCACGCCGATGTTCGACTTCGCCAATCTGTTCGATTTCCCGCGCACGCGGTATGGCTATCCAACGCTGCGCAGCGAACCGGAAATCAAGATGGACGTCACGGAAGACGGCAAGGCCTATTACGTCAAGGCCGAAATCCCGGGTGTGAAGAAGGAAGACATCCACGTGGCCGTCGAGGGCAACACGGTGTCGATCAGCGCCGAGTGCGAGCGGAGGGAAGAAACCCGCAAGGACGAGACGCTGCTTTGCAGCGAGTTGTACCGAGGCAAGGCCGCGCGCAGCTTCACGGTGATGACCGACGTTGACGATACCAAGGCCGAGGCCAAGTACGAGAACGGCATCCTCGAGTTGACGCTGCCCAAGAAACTGGGCGCGGGAACGAAGGCGCTGGAAATCAAGTAGCAACGGGTGTCGACAGCATGCGCCCAGGGTCGCCGTCGCCAGCAGTCGGCGGCGGCGACGTCCGGGCCCCGAGGGCTATGGGCGGCGACGGACCCGCGTCGCGATTCGCGGGTCCGTTGTCTGCTTCGAGGAGGGTATATGAAACACAATGCGCATGCACAGGCTGAAAGGCCGGTGGACTTCTACACGATGGTGGGCATGCAGGCTCCACCTCTCGATCTTGCTGAAAGGGCCTGCCGTGCCTGGCTCGAAGGTGCGCAGGTCATGCAGGCCGAGGCGGCCGAATTCGTCAATGCCCGGGCGGGCAAGGATATGGCGGCGCTCACCGAATGGACGCGCTGCAAGACTCCCACCGATGCGCTCGAGATGCAGACGCGCTATGCGAGCGAGGCGCTGGCCGACTACGTGGCCGGCAGCCAACGGATGTGGCAGCTGATGGCTGCATCCGCACAACCAGTCACAGGCGCAGGGAAATAGAGCGACGCCGCGGTGGCGCGGCTAAGCGAAAGGGAATTGACAATGGACATGCGCGCCAAGGCAGGCGTGAAGGCGGGCCGGATGGTGACATTGCCGCCGCGCGCAGGGAAGCGGATTCGGAAGTCGGTTCGTGGCACCAAACGCGGGGCAAAGGACACACCGCGCGCGATGCCGCCGCCTGCACCGGATCCGTCGTTCCTGCGTGATTCGTATGCGTCGACCGCATTCGCGGAAACGATCGACCGATCGCTCAATGCCGCAGTGGCGCGTTACAGCACGGGATTGTCGCCGATGGCACTGGTCTCGGCCTACTGGGACTGGGCTTCGCACCTGGCGTTCGCGCCCGGCAAACGGCTGCAGCTATCGGAAAAGGCGGCCAAGAAGTCGCTGCGCCTCGCCAACTACGCGATGCGTCGCGCGATGCACCTCGACGGCATGGAGCCGTGCATCGAACCGCTGCCGCAGGATCGCCGGTTCATCACCGACGCATGGCGCAAACCGCCCTACGACATGATCTACCAGGCGTTCCTGCTGACGCAGCAGTGGTGGCACAACGCGACGACCGGGGTTCGCGGCGTCACCCGCAAGCACGAGAAGATGGTCGCGTTCGGCGCACGCCAGTTCCTCGACATGGTGTCGCCGGCGAACTTCATCCCCACCAATCCCGAAGTGCTCGACCGGACACTGCGCGAAGGCGGCCGCAACCTGCTGCGCGGGGCCTTCAACTATGTCGAGGACTGGGATCGCGCGATCGGTGGCAAACGCCCGGCCGGGGTGGAGAAGTTCGAGGTCGGCCGCAGCGTGGCGATCACCCCGGGTAGCGTCGTCTTTCGCAATCGACTGATCGAGCTGATCCAGTACGCGCCGGCGACCGCATTGGTGCGGCCGGAGCCGGTCCTGATCGTTCCGGCATGGATCGAGAAGTACTACATCCTTGACCTGAGTCCAGCGAATTCGCTGGTGAAATACCTCACGGAACAGGGTCACACGGTGTTCATGATCTCGTGGCGCAACCCCGGTCCCGACGATCGCGGCCTGACGATGGAGGACTACCGGCAGCTGGGCGTAATGGCGGCGATCGATGCAGTGGCGGCCATCGTTCCCGGGCGCGGCATTCACGCGGCAGGCTACTGCATCGGCGGCACGATGTTGGCCATTGCCGCCGCGGCGATGGCGCGCGACGGCGACCGTCGCCTGGCTTCCACGTCGTTCTTCGCCGCGCAGACCGACTTCACCGAGGCCGGAGAACTGATGCTCTTCATCGACGAGAGCCAGCTCGCGTTCCTCGAGGACGTGATGTGGGAACAGGGCTTCCTCGACAGTCGGCAGATGGCCGGCGCATTCCAGTTGATGCGGTCGAACGACTTGGTGTGGTCGCGCGGGATGCGCACGTACCTGCTGGGTGAACGCGAGCCGATGACCGACCTGATGGCGTGGAACGTCGACGCCACGCGGATGCCGTTCCGGATGCACGCGGAGTACTTGCGCAGCATGTTCCTCGACAACGATCTCGCCGAGGGGCGGTTCAAGGCCGGAGGGCGTCCGATCGCGCTGAAGGACCTCGAGACGCCACTCTTCGCCGTGGGCACCGAACGCGATCACGTGGCGCCGTGGCAATCCGTCTACAAGTTTCACTTGCTCACCGATACGGAAGTTACGTTCCTGCTGACGAGCGGCGGGCACAATGCCGGCATCGTCTCCGAGCCGGGGCATCCCGGGCGCCACTATCGCGTCTCGATGCGGAAATCCGAACACGCCTACGTCGATCCGGCGGTATGGCTGGCAGATACCCCGCCGCACGAGGGGTCATGGTGGCCGGTATGGACGGCATGGCTCGCGCAGCGCTCGGGTGCACCGGTGCCGCCGCCGCCGATGGGGAACGCGGGCGGGGGCTATCCGCCTGTCGCCGCTGCGCCGGGAACCTACGTCCTCCAGCCTTGAGCCCGGTGCCGGGCGAGATACAACGGCGTTCTCGACCTCGGCACCTTGCGCACGAAATGATTGCGGGCGACGTGATAGCTGGTATCGAATCCGAAGAAGTTGAGCTTCATGCGGTCGAGTTCTTCGGCGCGATACGCTTCGAGCGGCTTCTGCTGCTCGTCCGCCCAGCGCAGCGCCCGTTTCTCGTCCAGCAGGCGTGAAAAGCCGGGATCCGCAGCGAGTGCGTTCCCCCGGGCGACGACTTCTATGCGAAACAAGGCCGGTGTCGCGCCGAAGTGGTCGTCGATGAGTCCTATCGCAGCGGCTTCGCGCATGCCGACCGGCAGCCTCCGCTGGGTGATCGCGTGCGCCGCCGCGGCACCCACACGTCGCGGCAGCAGGTAGGTCCAGTATTCGGACCCGTACAGGTTGCCCATGCCCTTGTAGTGCGGATTGAGGACGACGCCGTCGCGTGCGTAGACGTGGTCCGCGGCGAGCGCGAGGAAGGCGCCGCCGGCGCCGGCATTGCCCTGCATGGCGGCGACGGTGATTTGCGCGTCGGCATTGATGATCTCGCGCACGAGGTCGTTCATGGCATTGATGTTGCGCCACGACTCCTCGGCCGGATGTTCCGCGGCCTCGATCAGGTTCAAGTGGATGCCGTTCGACCAGAAGTCCGGCCCGCCCATCAGAACGAGCACCCGGGTCGGACGCGCACGCGCGCTGCGTACGGCGTCGCGCAATGCGAGGCATTGCGCCGTGCCCATGGCGCCATTGCAAAAGGGAAAGTGCAGAAAGCCGACCGCGCCGTCCTCCTCGTAGCGAATGGGCCGCCATGTCGGGTAGTCGACCTCGGCATCTGCGGACAACGGCACCTCGGGCACGTCCGCTATATCGTCGCCCAGGACCATCGCCGCGGGAAGCTTGAAGTGATCGGGGGCGTCTGCGCCACGCAAATGCGTGATCCAGACGGCGCCATCGATCGTCGCACGCAACAGCGCACTGTCGCGCTGCGCGATCACGGCGCCCGGCCTGGCCTGCGCAAAATGGGTGCGCAGCCGTCCTTCCGGGTGCGCGTCGAACAGATGCACGCGGGTTCCGCGGACTTCGTCCAGTACGCCCGGAGAACCGTCGGCCGCGCGGATCTTCCGCAGCACGGCGGCCGTATCGTCGGCGCACCAATCGATGGCGCGGTCCGTCTGGCGCATCATCGGACGCAAACGGCCGCGCACCACATCACGCGCAGCGGCGAGTGGCTGCGGCGCTTCGCCTCGCGCCATGCGCTCGAGCGTTGTGCGCGTTGCGACGACTGCGGCCTCCGTGACCTCGTTCCGGTAGAGGCTGCTCTTGCTCGCCTCGCGCATCGGGAATTCGACGCTCGCCCAGATGTCGCCGGCGTCCATCTCGGCGTTCGCCTGCAGTGCGGTGACGCCCCATGTGGACTCGCCATCGGCGATCGCCCAGTCCAGCGCCGACGGTCCGCGGTCGCCCACGATCCCGGGATGGATGATGATGCAGCGTCGGTTGCGCCAGACGGACTCCGGTATGCGGCGCTTCAGGAAAGGTGCGACGATCAGGTCGGGGCAGGCGAGGGCGACGGCTTCTTCCGTCACCGCATCGTTGATGTCGAACTCGATGGTGACGTCGTGGCCGTCCTCCGTCAGCTCCACGTAAAGACGCTGCGCCAGGCTGTTGAACGCATGCGTGAGAAACAGGATGCGCATTTCAGCAGATTCGGGGAAGCTGCTCGCCGGTCAGCCAGTCGACGACGCGGCGGCCGCCAAAGCTCGTGTCCATCTGCACGAAGTGATGGGGGTCCGCGATGACCTCGCCGATGATCGCGGCGTCCTTGCCCTGTGGATGCGCGCGCATCGCCGCCAGCAGCGCGTCGGCGTCGTCTGCAGCGCAGATGGCGACCAGCTTGCCTTCATTGGCGACGTACAGCGGATCGAGCCCGAGGAACTCGCAAGCTGCGTTCACCTGGCCGTTCACGGGGATGCGCCTTTCGGCGATCACCATTCCGCAGCCGGACTGGCTGGCCAGCTCGTTCAGCGTCGTCGCGAGGCCGCCGCGGGTCGGGTCGCGCAGGCAATGGATGCGCGGCACTGCCTCAACCATTGCGGCGACCAGGCCATGAAGCGCCGCCGTATCCGAGCGGATGGTCGTCTCGAAGGTGAGGTTCTCGCGCAGCGACATGATCGCAACGCCATGGTCGCCCATCGTTCCGCTGACGAGGATGCGGTCGCCCGGTTTCGCGGCATTGCCCGAAATGGCGACGCCCTCCGGCACCATGCCGATGCCGGTCGTCGTGATGAATACGCCGTCGCCCTTGCCCTTTTCGACGACTTTCGTGTCGCCGGTGACCACAGGCACGCCGGCCTCGCGCGCAGCGGCCGCCATCGATTCGACGACGCGCTTCAAATCGATCAGCGGGAAGCCTTCCTCGAGGATAAAGCCGGCGGACAGGTACAGCGGAACGGCCCCGGACATCGCGACGTCGTTGATCGTGCCGTGCACGGAAAGGCAGCCGATGTCTCCGCCGGGAAAGAACAGCGGCGACACGACGTGGCTGTCGGTGGCCATCACCATGCGACCCGCACAGACCGCGAACGCGGCCTGGTCGTTGGCCTGGCGCAGCCATTCGTTGTCGAATGCGCGCAGGAACAGCTCGTCGATCAGTTGCGCCATCGCACGGCCACCGCCGCCATGCGTCATGTCGACGCGCCCGTGCCTGAAATCCACGGGACGGATGTAGTCGTTGCGCACTTCGCTCACGCGGCCACCGTCGCGGGTGGGGCGGCGACGACCTGCACGTCCTTGAATCGTCCGTACGTGTAGTGGGCCGCGCACGCGCCTTCCGAGGACACCATGCAGGAGCCGATCGGATTTTCGGGCGTGCAGACGGTGCCGAAGACCTTGCAGTCAGCCGGTTTCTTCACGCCGCGCAGGATCGCTCCGCACTCGCATGCCTTGTTGTCCGGCACTGAAATGTAGGTGATCCCGTACCGCGCCTCGGCGTCGAACGCGGCATATTTCGCCTTGATCCGCAACGCGCTGTATGGCACTTCGCCCAAGCCCCGCCACTCGAACGAGCGGCGCAGCTCGAACACTTCGGCGACCAGTGCCTTGGCCTTGGTGTTCCCTTCGCGCGTGACCGCGCGGGTGAACTCGTTCTCCACCACCGCGCGGCCCTCGTTCAGCTGGCGCACCAGCATCAGAATCGCCTGCATGACGTCGAGCGGCTCGAAGCCCGCGATGACGACCGGACGCCCATATTCCTCGGCAAAGTATTCATACGGCTGGCTGCCGATGATGGTGGACACGTGTGCCGGACCGATGAAACCGTCGAGCGGCACCGTGCCCAGTTCCCGCACTTCCTTCGATTCGAGGATGTTGCTGATCGCTGCGGGGGTCAGCACGTGGTTGCAGAACACGCTGAAGTTGGTGAGTTCCTGCGCCATTGCCCGGGTGATCGCCACCGCGGTAGGTGGCGTCGTCGTCTCGAAGCCGATGGCGAAGAACACGACGTCGCGGCCGGGATTCTCCTGCGCGATGCGGACGGCGTCCGCGCTCGAGTAGATCATCCGGATGTCTGCACCTCGAGCTTTCGCCTTGAGCAGCGACGTGCCCTTGGACGCGGGGACGCGCATCGTGTCGGCATAGGTGCACAGGATGAGGTCGGGCCGCGCGGCCAGCGCGATGGCGTTGTCGATGCGCCCGATGGGCAGCACGCACACGGGGCATCCCGGGCCGTGGATCATGTTCACGTTGGGCGGGAGCAGGTCGGACAAGCCATAGCGCGAGATGGCATGCGTATGGCCGCCGCAAAATTCCATCAGGTTGTAGCTGCGCCCGGACCTGGCCTCCCGCGCGATCGCGGACGCCAGCGTGCGAGCGAGCTCGCCGTCGCGGAATTCGTCGATGTATTTCACGCAACCTCCGGACGGGATAGGTACGCGGCAGCGAAGGTCAGGAGCGTGCGCTGCGCCTCTTCGGGATCGAGGCGGGCCAGCGCATAGCCGACGTGGACGATTACGTAGTCGCCGCACGCGACGCCGTCGACAAGCGCCAGCGAAATGCG
>Ga0302323_100002568_pt1 | contig 14743 bp, 11 predicted proteins | sample Fen_T0_3_FD_201950 | JGI IMG/M metagenome (GOLD analysis project Ga0302323, IMG submission 201950) | Peat permafrost microbial communities from Stordalen Mire near Abisko, Sweden - Fen_T0_3 | ecosystem: Environmental > Terrestrial > Soil > Wetlands > Permafrost | place: Sweden: Abisko... | reverse complement strand
GCCCGCGGACACCTTCGTCCAGATCCTGGTCGTCGATCCCGGTTCGCTCGATCTCGAGGTCAAGCCCGGCCTGAACCGTGCCGCCTACCGGCGCATGGTCGTGCAGAACTGCATGCCGGCCTTCAAACAGGACTTGCCGGCGCAGCTCGAGCAGCTGCTGCCCGACGACCCGCTGCTGGCAGAAGACCTGCTCTACCAGCTCTGCATCGAAGTCAACCCGAGCCTCGACATCCACACCGTGCGCATCGGCAGCGAGCCGCGCCGCGAGGGCCAGGCCGGCGCGCGCGGCGCGACCGAGGTGCTGCGGCAGGTACGCGACCCCGAGGAGTTTCTCGGCCGGCTGCGAACGCGCGCGCGCAGCCTCGAGCGCCGTCTGCAGAAGAAGATCATCGGACAGGACGAGGCCATCTCCTCGGTCGTGCGCGCGGTCGAGAAGTCGGCCGCGGGTCTCGGCAGCGAGGGCCGGCCGCTCTCGGCCTTCCTGCTGCTCGGCCGCACCGGCACGGGCAAGACCGAGCTCGCGAAGACGCTCGCGCATGAGCTCTTCGGCGGCGAGGGCAGCAAGGGCCTCGTGCGCATCGACTGCGCGGAGTATGCGCTCGCGCACGAGTATTCGAAGTTGATCGGCGCGCCGCCGGGCTACGTCGGCCACGAGGACGGCGGCCAGCTGACCGAGCTCGTCTTGAAGAACCCCGAGAGCGTCGTGCTCTTCGACGAGATCGAGAAGGCGCACCCGCGCATGCACAACCTGCTGCTCTCGATCCTCGAGGACGGCGTGCTGACGGACAGCAAGGGCCGGCGCGTGAGCTTCGAACACTGCATGGTGATCCTGACCAGCAACGCCGGTGCGGGCGAGATGTCGCAGGCGCGCAAGCAGGTCGGTTTCGGCCGCCAGGCGAGCATCGGCAAGGCGCACATGCGCGAGATCGCGACCGATGCGCTCGAGCGCCAGTTCAGCCCGGAATTCATCGGCCGTTTGGACGAGACGATCGTGTTCAACGAGCTCGACTTGAAGGCGGCGCAGGTCATCGCCCAGCGCCAGCTGACCGAGCTCGCCGCGCGCGCGCGCCGGCGCGGGATGAAGGTCGCGTTCTCGAACGCGGTGGCGAAGTGGGTCGCGTCGAAGGGATTTTCGCCGGACTACGGCGCGCGCGAACTGCGCCGCGTCATCCAGCGCGAGATCGAGACACCGCTCTCGCGCCAGATGATCGACGGGACGAAGGACGCAAGCGGGATCTTGCGCGTGCGCATCGAGGGCGAAACGCTCGCGGTCGAGCGCGAGGGCTGACCGCGAGCTCGCGTTTCAGCAGCTCACAACCGGCCCGACCGCGAACAGCTCCTCGATGGCCGTGCCGACCCGCTGCTGCTGCAGCGGCGTGGCCAGGCTGCGAAACAGCTCGTCGAAGCGCGGGTGCATCACCCCGCTCAGCACGAACGTCCAGCGCTTGGCGCGCAGGATCTCGCGCTCGAGCTCGGCCGTCTCGCGCGCGTTGAACGTGCGGCGCAAGAGCCGCGCGAGGTTCGCGAGGTCGTGGCCGGTCTGCTGCCGCAGCAGGCCGTCGACGGCCCTCAGGATCTCGATCACCTCGTCGAAGGCCCGCTCGCGCTCCGCGGGCGAGAGCCCCTCGAAGGCGCGCACGGTCTCGAGGTGGTCGAGCTGCGCGTGCTGCGATTCCTCGACCCAATGCGCCTTGAAGATCACCTTCGTGAACGGATCGAGGCCGGAATCGTCCTTGATCGCGTCGAGGTAGTGGCCCTGCGTCATCCACTCGAGCGCGGAGATGAAGAGCAGCGCGGCCGCGTTGCTCTTGCCGAGCACGAAGCGCGCCGTGCTGGTCTCGCCCGCGAGCAGCTCGAGCTCGAAGCCGAGCTGCGCGTTCGTGCGGCCGCGCAGGGCGCGGAAGAGGTTCATGTGCTTGACCTCCTCGGCCGCGAAGTTGGTCAGCGCGTCGAAAGCGGAGCGGTTCTCGAGCTCGAAGTCGTGCGCCAGCGTGCTGACCTTGGGCGCGATGAACTCCTCGACGTAACCGAAGAGATGCGCGTAGGCCGCCAGCTCGATCTGCGTCAGCGCGCGCTTCCCGGCCTCGTCGAGGCAGGTCACGGCGCCGGCGGCGGAGAGCGAGGGTGGCATCCAGCGCTTCGAGGGGTCGAAGCGACGATCCGCGAGGACGTCCTCGATCCTCCAGTTGACTTTGTAGGCGTTTTCGAGGCAGGCGGCGTACGAGTAGGCGTGCATGAGCGGGCTCCTTGGTTGGCTGTGGCCGCGGGTTGCGCGGCTTGGTTTCAGAACGATCAGTGCGAAACACCATAGCCACCCGGGACGCCCGGGCAACAACTTTTCAGAACGAAAGGTGACAAACACCTAGGCTCTGGCATAAGCTCTTTGCCAACAGAAGGATAGCGGACCATGGCACGACCCAGGACCTATGAGCGCGGCGAGGTGCTGCGCAAGGCGACCGAGCTCTTCGCGCGCAAGGGCTACGAAGGCGCGCACTTGCAGGAGTTGGTCGAGGTCACCGGCCTCAATCGCTTCAGCCTCTACAAGGAGTTCGGCGGCAAGGAGGGCCTCTTCCAGGCGGCGCTCGACGGCTATCTGGAGCGGCTCGGAGGGCTCAACGCGCACCTGCAGCGCGAGCCTGCGGGCCTCGCCAACGTGCGCTCGTTCTACGCGGCGCTGCTGCAGCAGGACTTCCCCCACGGCTGCCTGGCGGTCAACACGATCCGCGAGAAGCACGTCATTCCGCGCCGCGTCTACGCCACCATCGAACGCTTCGCGGCCTCCTCCGAGGCGAGTTTTCGGCGCAACCTCGCGGCCGCGCGCTCGCACGGGGAACTCGCGGCGGACACCGACGTGGACGCGCTCTCCAAGTTCCTCACTGCGCTGGACATGGGCCTGATGAGCTACGCAATCGTGGCCCCGGACGCCAAGAACCGCGCCAGCATCGTGGCCATGGTCGAGCGCGTATTGCGCTAGGCGCGGGTGGGCAGGAACGGGCCGCGTTTGCCCCGCCGGCCACGGTGCCGATATCCTCCCCCGCTCGATGCTTGCGCCGACGCTCCTCTTTCTCGTCCTCATGCAGGGCCCGCCGCCCGTCGCGGAAGCCGCCGACGAATTCGTGGTTGCACGCACGGCGGACACGGAGCTGCACTGGTCGGATCTCGACGAGCTGCTGCTCCTGCGCCACGGCATGACGCAGGAAGGCCGCGATGCGCTGCGGCACCTGTCCGAGACGCGCCTCGTCGCGGCCGCCGCCAAGGAAGCCGGCGTCACGATCCCCGCCGCCGCGGTCGATGCGCGCGTGCACGAGATCGAGCAGCAAGTGAAGGCCAGCGGCGGCCAGACACTCGAGCAGCACCTCGCCGGCGCGCGGCTCACAGGACCCGAGTTCCGCTACTTCCTCGAGGTCGGCATGCAGCAGGAGGAGCTCACGCGCCGCGCGCTCAACCTCAAGGCCGGCGAGCCGGTCAGCCCCGACCAGACGCGCTTGTGGCTGCAGGAGGCCTTCATCGATCGCGAGTACGTCCCGCCGCCGGCGCCCTGGACCGACGGCGTCGTCGCGCGCGCGACGGGCTTCACGATCACGCTGCAGGAGTTCGTGCACTACCTGCGCCGGCGCCTGCCGCCCGACGAGCTGCGCAAGGACGCCTACCAGCTGCTGCTCTACCGCCGCGTGCGCGCGCGCATGCCCGACGCCGCGCCGGCGAAGATCGACGAGTACGTCAAGAAGGAGATCGAGCGCCGCCGGCGCGACTCCGCGCTCGACCCGAGCAACAAGGGGCTCTCGTACGAGAAACTGCTCGCGGCGCGCGGGCTGACGATCGACAGCCTCGCGCGCGATCCGGCCGTGATGGCCTCGGCGCTCTCGAAGCTCTGGGTCGATCGCGCCTACGACCCGGAGACGATGAAGCGCAGCTACCAGAACGAGCGCTCGTTCTACGACGATCGCTACGGCGAGGCGATCGACGTCTCGCTGCTCTTCCTGCGCGCCTCGCAGTTCAAGAGCGACCTCAACCCGCGCAGCTTCGCCGACGCCGAGGCCGAGCTGAAGAAGCTCGGCAGCACGCTCAAGAAGCTCGATGATTTCCAGAAGGCGGCCAAGCAGTCCTCCGAGGACGCGACCACGCGCGAACTCGGCGGCGCGCTGGGCTGGGTCTCGAACGGCATGCCCGCCGTGCCGCCCGAAGTGCGCGCGGAGATCCAGAAGCGCCTCGCCCAGGTGCCCACGCCCGCGCAGCTTTCCGGCGAGGGCCTCGTCGGCCCGCTGCGGACCAGCACGGGTTGCGTGCTACTCTGGCTCGGCCCGCGGCGCGCGGCCCCGACCTGGGAGGTCATGGCGGGCTACGTGCAGCGCGAGCTGCGCCAGCGCTTCCTCGACGAGGCGCTCCCGGCGGAGAGCGTGACCTACAACCTCGAGAAATAGGACGAGTACGGAGCGACGATGCTGATCGGCAAGGTGGTGGGCAGCGTGGTGGCCACGCGCAAGGACGAGAAGATGCAGAACCAGAAGCTGCTGCTCGTGCAGGTGCACGACCACCAGAACAAGGCCAAGGAGCAGTACGTCGTGGCCGTCGACGCGGTCGGCGCGGGTGCGGGCGAGATGGTGCTCTACGCGACCGGTTCCTCCGCGCGCCAGACGACGCTGACCGAGAACAAGCCCTGCGACGCGGTGATCATGGCCGTCGTCGACTCCTGGGACCTCGGCGGCGCCAACGTCTACGAGAAGTGGGAGAGCTGAGATGTACCTCGCGCGCGTGATCGGCCGGCTCGTCGCGACGCGCCGCTACGCGGGCCTCGAGGGCGTGCCGCTGCAGATCCTCCAGCCGCTCGACGAGTACGGCGCCGACATGGGCGACACGCTCGTCGCGACCGCGGTCGTCTCGACGGGACCGGGCGACCTCGTGCACTTCGTCGACGGCCGCGAGGGCGCGCTCGCCTGCCCCGTGACTTTCGTGCCGGTGGACGCCGCGATCATCGGCTACGTCGAGCAGTGCTACGCCAACGGCAAGTTCATCGGCCGCGAGCTGGAGGCGAAGCGCTGATGTTCCTCGCGCAAGTCGTCGGCACCGTGGTCTCGCCGGTGCAGATCCCGATCCTCGAGCGCCAGACGCTGCTGCTCCTGCGCCCCGTCGGACCCGACGGGAAAGCGAGCGGCAAGACGCGCATCGGCATCGACCGCGCGCAGGCCGGCGTGGGCGATCGCGTGCTCGTGATCGACGAGGGCAATTCCGGCCGGCAGATCCTGGGCGACCCCAAGGGTGCCGTGAAGACGATCGTCGTCGGCATCGTGGACTACGTCGAGGCGCACGGCAAGCTCGCCTACGACGCGCAACGGAGGGAATGAGATGTCCCTCGATCAACTCGCCCAATCCCGCGGCTGGTCCGACGAGGAAGCGCGCCTGCGCTCCGCGATCTGCGAGATCGGCAAGCTGTGCTACGCCAAGGGCTTCATCGTCGGCGCCGACGGCAACCTCTCCGCGCGCATGAACGACGGCACGGTGCTGATCACGCCCGCCGGCGCGATGAAGGGCTTCCTGCAGCCCGAGAACCTCGCGCACGTCGACATGCAGGGCCGCGTGATCGACAACGGCCCAAAGTGCTCGACCGAGACCGGCATCCACCTCGTGAGCTACCGCGAGCGGCCGGACGTGCGCGCCGTGCTGCACTGCCACCCGCCGCACGCGGTCGCACTGACCTTGGCGGGAATCGACATGCAGATCCCGGTCATCCCCGAGATCATCGTCACGATCGGCGGCATCCCGACGGCGCCCTTCGCGACGCCGGGCACCGACGAACTGCCGAACTCGATCCAGGCGATCGTCAGGTGCTCCGACACGGTCGTGATGCAGAACCACGGCTCCGTGACGCTCGGCGCGAACCTGCTGGATGCCTTCAAGAAGCTCGACATGCTCGAGCACACGGCCAAGATCCTCTGGCTCGCGAACTGCGTCGGCACCGTCAAGCCGCTCGAGCCCGAGGCCGTCGCCAAGCTGCTCGACACGCGCAGGAAGCTCGGGATCAGAAGCGTCAACACGCTCGAGAACCAGTGCGGCGTGAAGAAGCCGGGCTGAGCGGAGGGTTTTTCGCGATTCTGCCTGCGCTCCCGCAGACGCCCGCGCTGATAGGAACAGGAGCCTGCATGCGGACACTCTCGGGAGCACTCGCACTCGCGTGCCTTGCCTGCGCCGCCGGCGCGCCCGTGCAGGAGTCGCAGTCGAGCGCGCCGTCGATTCGCGGCGTCGTTCTCGGCCCCGAAGGCCACGCCGTCCCGGGCGTGCTCGTCGCCACGACGCACCCGGAGTCGGGGCTCTGGCGCGACCTGCTGGATGCCGACTCGATCTCTGCGGAGACCGGCCTCGACGGACGCTTCGAACTGCGCGGCTTGGCGGCCGGGAAGTGGCGCGTCGCGGCCTACGCGCGAGAGTGCCCGCAGGGTGAGGGAACCTCCGTCGAGTTGCATGCTGGCGAGCGGCTCGAGGAGCTCGTGGTCCCGCTCTTGCGGCCAGCTTCTGCCGCGAAGCCGCTACGCGTGCACGTGCTCGATCCCCAGGGCCAACCCGTCCGATTCGCGAGTGTCGTCTGCACTCCGCGCCCGGGCTGCGAGTACGGGAACTTCGCGCGCCCCGACGCGGAGCATGCGATCTTCGAGATACCGCGCATGCCGGGCGAGCGCATCTCGCTGCGGGCCGCCCAGGAACAGCTTCCTCGTGCCCGGGCCACGGGGCTGCTCGCACCTGCATACGCATTCGACGTCCCGGCCGAGAAGGATGAACTCGAGTTGCGGCTCACGGCCCTCCCTGCGCACACGCTGCTCGTCGTGGACGAGAACGAGCAGCCCGTGCGGAGCTTCTCCTGGCAGGCACTCGACGAGCACCAGTTCCGGCGGCGCGAGACTGGCGGGATCCAGCGCAACGCGTTCGGGCTCGCGATCGACAGCTTCCGTGCAGGCCCGACGCCCGCTGAACACTGGCAGCGCTGGGCGCTGGTCGACGCGCAGCATTCGGGAAACCGCGACCTCGAGCAGATCCCGCAGCCTGTGGGTCCATTCCTCGTGCAGGTGTTCGCCATCGGCTTCGAGCCGGCAGAGTGCGGGCCATTCGAGGGCGCTAACTCGCCTGCAGAGATCCGTGTCGTGCTGCGCAGGGCGCCGGAGGTCCGCGGCGTGGTCGTGGCGACTGGAGAGCCGGTCGCGGGTGCGGTCGTGCGCCTGCTCTACCCGCACGCACCCGTTGATGATTCCCGCTATGCAAACTGGCCCGAAAACGTCCTGCCGGGCTTCGAGGAGCTCTACGACGAACGAGCGCGGGCGACGACCTCCCCGGACGGGAGCTTCACCTTGGTCCGCAGCGAGGCGGGCCGCTGCCTCCTGCGGGCCGGGATCGACTCCGCTGCGGAGGTAGAGGCTGGTCCCTTCGATTTCGGGTTGCATGATTCGCTCACCGGCTTGCGCATCGAGCTCCCGCACCGCGGTTCGATCGAGGGAAGGATCAAGACTCGTCCGGGGCGCGAGATCGTCGGCAAGTTCGTCCTCGCAACGCGCAACCTCGGGCGCGATCCGCTCGTCGCAAAGATCGAGGCCGACGGGGCGTTTCGCTTCGCACAGCTCGCGCCGGGGCGCTGGACGCTGCGCGAAAGCAGCTACGATCCCTCGAAGTCCGACGGCTGCAGAATTCAGGAGCCGGACCGAAGGCCGGCTGAAACCGATCCGCTCACATGCGAGGTTCGCGCAGACGAGACCGCACACGTCGAAATCGATCTCACGCGACCCGTGCGCTTCACCGCCCGCGTCGAACTGCCGGGCTACGAGAGGTCCGAACTGACCCTGCAGATGTGGGGCAGCGGTTCGACGTTCGGCGAGGGCAGGCATGGAATGACGCGAGAGCCTGGCAACGAGGTCACGGTCGAGCTCGACCAGCCGGGCGAGTACCAGCTCACGCTCGAACTGCATCGTTTCCCATTCTTCGAGCACCTCGAAGTGCAGGAGAAAGTGGTCCTCCACGAGGGCGAGAACACCTGGTACCTGCGCGGCACGACGAGCAACCTGCGCGTGCAGGACACACGATCATTGGTCAACCGGTGCATCACGCTCCGCGACGGCCCTGCGAGGCTGCTCAGGCTAGCCCTGCACTTCGGCCAGTCCGGGGAATGTCTGGTCGAGAACGTTCCGTTAGGATTCTGGAGCAGCGAGCGACGAGAGTGGAACGACCCGATCATCCCGGACGTAGTCACGGTTGAGCCAGGCAAGACAGCCGAGCTCGTGCTTCACTGACGGGCTCGGGATCCGCCATTCCGCAACCGCAGGCGCGGGCCGCTCACCGCGGGAGTTGGGTGATGACGACGAAGGACGATAAGACGCCGGAGACGGGGTTCGACTGCATCGCGTTCAAGGAACGCGTCCAGGCTGAGATCTACGAGGAGATCAAGGACCTCACCCCTTCGCAGCAGATCGAGTACTTCCGCAAGGCTGCCGAGACAGGACCGTTCGCCGACTGGTGGAAGAAGGTCCGCGAAGAGGGCGCCCGGCGGCGCGGCGCGAAAGATCCCGCGGCGTGAAGAAGCCGGGCTGAGCGGAGGAGCCTCGCGGTAGGATCGCGGGCCCATCGGAGGTAGGTCTCGCATGCAATTCCGCCGGCTCGCGTTCGCACTCGCGCTCCTCGCTGCGCTCGGCGCGCTCGTGTGGTTCGCCTTTCGCGGCGACGGCGCATCCGGCGCAGGTCTAGCCGCGCCGGCGCCTCGATCCGGGGAAGCGACCGAGAACGCGCCGGCCACCGAGCTCGAGCGTGCCGCCGTGGATTCCACGCGCGTCGCGGAGAAGCCGCATGCGCAGGGTGTAGATCCGCAGAGTTCGACCCGCCCCGCAATCTCCGCCGAATCAACCGAGAGCGCGGACGGCTCGGGCCTGCTGGTGCGAGTGCTCGATGCCGACGCGAAGCCCCTCTCGGGCGCGACGCTCTACTACGTGATTCGCGGCACGGGTCCTTTCTCCGTCTACATGCCGCATCCTACCGACGAGTCGGGCAGCGAACGCCTCCACGCAGCACCGGGTCGGACCTTCGACATCCGCGCTTCCGATCCGCAGGGCCGCTACGGACCCGCCTACGCGTTCGTCGTCCCGAGCGAACAGCGCACGCTGGATCTCGTGCTCGAACGCACGACGCCGCACACGCTGCTCGTCGTGGACGAGCAGGGCAATCCCGTCGAGGAGTTTGCCTGGCGCATGCTCGACGAGCGCCAATATCGCTCGCCTCGCACGGGTCTCCTGCCGCACGACGAATTCGGCCACGCTTGCGATTCGATGCTCGGTGACGGGACGGAAGGCGCGTACCTCCCTCAACCCGATCAGCACGCGGCGCACCCCGAGGGTCGAGTTGCGCTGCGCTGCGGGAGTCTCAGGTTCGTCCTGCAGGTCGATGCCGAGGACTTCGCTCCCGCTCAAGCAGGTCCGTTTGCGCCCGAGGGCGCGCCGAGCGAGATCCGCTTGGAGCTCGAACGCCTTCCGGGGATTCACGGTCGCGTCGTCCACGCGGGTGCTGGCGTCGCGGGAGCATGGGTCCGGCTGCTCGCACCCGAGACCTCGAGCGAGCGCACGCTGCTCGATGGATTCCCGACCCGCTTCCGCTATCCGGCGGAAGCCGCCGCCGAATGCTCCGCCGACGGGAGCTTCGTGTTGCCGCTGCGCAGCTCGGGCATATTCGTGGTGCAGGCCGGTGCAGCCGGCCTGTGCGCGATCGAATCGGATCCGCGGCACTACTCGGAGCACCAGGGAGCCTCGGACATCGAGCTCACACTCCCGGAGCCCGGCTCGATCGAGGGACGGATTCTCCTGCCCTCGGATTCCGCGCCGCGCGAGTGGATCATCGGAGCCGCCCAGTGCAACGGGTTGCTGCAATCGGTGCACGCGCGCGCGGATGGCCGCTTCCAGCTCGAGGGCCTGAGCCCCGGCGGCTGGCTCCTGCACGCCCGTGTGCAGGACGTCGCGTCTTGCGGTGTCAGCTCGATCAGTAGTGCGCAGGCCGAGGAGCTCGGGCCATTGAGCTACACCTGCAGCGTCGAATCGGGGCGCAAGACGCAGGTCGAGATCGACTTGCGTCAGAAGGCGACACTCGCCGGCGAGCTCCGTCTCCCCGGTTGGGAGCACGCGACCGGCCAGGCATGGCTCTCCCCTCTGGGTTCGACGTTCAGCCGTGCCGCATCCTGCAAGGTAACGGGCCCCACGCTCTTCCAACTCGAGGCGGATCAGCCCGGCGAGTACAAGTTCGCCGTGGGGCTCGAGGATTCGCAGACTCACGCATCGCTCTGGTTCAGCGAGAAGCTCCAGCTCGCGGCCGGAGAGACCCGCTGGAAGGCGGAGTACCCGGTCGGCGAGCTCATTGTGGTCAACATGCTCGACGCGCCGACCAGCGCGTACCTGACCTGCGAGTTCGCGAACTCGCGCCGCGCGGATTTCTCGGTTGCTCTCGGTCCACACGAGGAGCGCAAGCTCTCCGGATTGCCGCTCGGGACCTGGAAGCGCATGCGCCACACGGATGCGGGGACGATCGAGGACGCGCGCGTCGAGATCGGCAGTGCTGCGCCCGCGCGCCTCGAGTGGAACTAGGACCCGCGCGCATGTCCAGCGATCTGCGGTAGGATCCCGGGCCCTCGCTGGAGGGATATGCATGCAGCCCCGCCGGTTCGTGCTCGCCGCTCTGGTCCTCGCCGCGCTCGCGGCGCTCGGGTGGTTCGCATCGCGCGGTACCGCGCCGGCTCCGGCCGCGGTCGAGGCTCGCGTTCAGACGGAAGCGCGCGGCTCTGCTCCCGCCGCGGCCGAACTCGAGCGAGTGAACGAGGACCCCGCGCGCACTACGGTGATCGCGCCGGAACCTGCGAGCGAGGCGTACGGGCCCGTGGCTCAGACGCGGCCGGTCGCTCGCGCACTGCACGGACAGGCGCCGCAAGGCGGCTTGCTCGTCCGCGTGCTCGACCCCTCCTCACAGCCGCGGATCGGCGCGGAGGTCACCTTCATGGCCATCGGACCGGACGTCCGCACCATCGGCGGTCCGCTGTTGACCGATTCCGGCGGTTGCGTGCGGATCGGTGGCAAGCCCGACACGTCCTTCGACATCCGCGCGAGCGATTCGTTGGGCCTCTACGCTCCTGCGTACGCCTTCGACAAGCATCTCGCCGATCGCACGGTCGAGTTGCGACTCGAAGCGACCTCGCTGCACACGCTGCTCGTCACGGACGAGCAAGGTGCTCCAGTCGAGCGCTTCGCCTGGCGCCTGCTCGACGAGCGCCAGTATCGTTCGCACGACACGGGACGGATGCCGCTCGACGACAACGGCCTGCTGCATGACACGATCATCCCCGGCCCGAAGTCGTGGTTCGCAGCGACGGATGCCGAGCGCGAGCAGCACCCTGCGGGCCGCGTCGAGTTGCGCACGGGCAGCCTGGCCTTCGTCGTGCAGGTCGAGGCCGAGGACTTCGTGCCCGCGCAAGCCGGGCCGTTCGTCGCGGAGGGCGCGCCCGCCGAGCTCCACGTCGTGCTGCAGCGCGCGCCGGGCCTGCGCGGACGCGTGTTGCGCGACGGCCAGGGAGTCGCGGGGGCGTCGGTCAAGCTCTTCCGCACGCCGAAGGACGAGAGAGCGCCGCTGCTCAACGGCTTCCCGAGCCGCATCCAGGCCTGGGGGGTCTCGGAGACGACGAGCGAGTCGGACGGGGGCTTCCTCCTGCCGCTGCGCACGTCGGGCGAGTTCGTGATCCAGGCCGTGGCGGCGCAGAAGGGCTCGGCCGAGTTCGGGCCGCGGCGCTTCTCCGCGATCACAGGTGCTGACGGAATCGAGCTCGTGCTCTCTGCGCCCGGAGCGATCGAGGGACGGCTGCTGATCGCGGCCGAGGACCTGAAGCGCTACCGCATCATCGGCGGATCCTGCGGCGACGGGCAGGCCTGCTCGGTGCACACGGACGAGGAAGGCCGCTTCCGCTTCGAGAATCTGCGGCCCGGGAGCTGGGTGCTGATGCCCACCGACGAGGATCTCGTCCCGGGTCGGATCCGCTCGATGACCATCCGCACGTCGGCCTTGCAGATCGGACCGCGGGCCATCTGCGCGGTCTACCCTGGGCAGACCGCGCACCTCGACATCGACCTGCGCACGAAGGCCGTGCTCGTCGGCGAGCTGCAACTGGCGGGTTGGGAGGGCGCCTCACGCAGGGTGACTCTCAACACGCTCGGCACGACGTTCAGCCGCGGCGCGACCAACGAAGATGACCCGCCAGCTCTGCTGCGCCTCACCGTCGACCAACCGGGCGACTATCTGCTCAGCCTCGAACTCGAGGCACGCGATCCCGAGCACTCGCTGACGCTCGAGGAACAGTTGCACCTCGAGGCCGGCGAGAACGCCTGGAAGTTCGAGAGGGCAGTCGGCGAACTCGTGCTCTCCAACCCGCTCGACACGGAAGTGCGCGCGTGGCTCGGCTGCGAGCTCGGCGGCACGCGCAGGCTGCAAGCGGGGATAAAGCTCGGCGCGCACGAAGAGCGGCCGCTGCACGGAATGCCGGTGGGGACGTGGAAGATGCTGCGTTGGGAAGACGGGAAACAGGTCGAGCAGGGCAGCGTGTTGGTCACGGCCGGAGCCAGCGCGCGGTTGGAGTGGAAGTGATGCGCCGCTACGTGCTTCCGCTCGTGTTGATCGTGCTCGTGGCGCTCGGGGCCTGGTGGTTCTCACGGCCCGAACAGCCCGCATCTCCTGTCTCGCCCGCGATCGAGCACGAGACGAGCCAGGGCGAGACTCCCGTGAGCGCGCTCGAAGCCGATGCGACTGCGACGCGCAAGCGCGACGAGTCGGCGGCCACTCCGAACGCGATGACCGCGACGGACGAAGTGCCGGCCCAGGCGACCGTGCGCGCGCGCTGCGTCGACGAGAACGGCCGGGCGATCGCCGGGGTGCGGCTGCTGCGCTCGGGCAACGGCCAGCCGCTCGCGCAGAGCGGCGCCGACGGGCGCATCGACGTGACATTCGAGCTCGGGGACCCGCAACAAGGAACCGTGAGTCTCGACTTCGTCGCGGACTTCCACGTGCACTATGCACTGGTCCGCGGCATGCGTCGCGGCGAGACCTGCGAGCTCGGCGACGTCCTGATGCCCTTCGGCGGGCGGATCCGCGGCCGCGTGGTCGACGAGGAGGGCAAGCCGCACTCGATGGTGCACCTCGAGAGCCTTCGCACCCACACCGAGGGCCCCGAGGCCGGGCGCGGAACCGAGTCGAGCAAGGCGCGCGCGGCCGCGGATGGCAGCTTCGTGCTCGACGGCGTGCCCCCCGGGCCGACGCTCGTGAGCGCGCGTGCCCCCGGGTACGCCAGCGTGATGAGCGAGCGGCTCGAGGTCATCGCGGGGCAGGAGCTCACGGGTGTCGTGATCCGCCTCACGAAGCGAACGCAGGAACTCAAGGCGGGCGTGCTCGTGCGCGTCCTCACGCCGACGGGCGAACCCGTGCCGGAGGCGCAGTTGTTCACGCAGGTGTCCCACGGATTCGGCGGGGGCCAAGTGACCACGAGCACCGACGCCAAGGGCGAGGACTTCGTGAGGTGCGGCCCCGACGCGACGCTGGTGCTGCGCGCCTTCGATTCCGATGGCCGCTACGGTGCAGCCTATGCCTTCGATGTGCCGGGAAACGCCGGGACGGTCGAGTTGCGCCTCGAGGAGGCGGCTCCCTGCACGCTGCTCGTAGTCGACGAGTCGGGCGCGCCGGTCGAGAACTTCGCTTGGCAGCTCCTCGACCAGCTGCAGTACTGCTCGCACAAGACCGGGCTCATCAGCAAGGACGCGAACGGTCTGATGCGCGACTCACTCGGGTTCGCGACGCGACGCAACAGGCCTTCGGCGTTGAGCAAGAACCGCGGCGCGCACGCTGGCGGCCGCGTGGAGTTGCACGCCCCGAAGCTCCCGTTCGTCGTGCAGGTGGACGCGGAGAGCTGCGCCCTCGCGCAAGCGGGTCCCTTCGGTGCGGGCACCAAACCGAACGAGATCCGCGTCGCCCTCAAGCGCCTGCCCGGGATCCGTGGCCGCGTGCTCGCCGGCGACTCGCCGCTCGCGGGCGCATGGGTGCGGCTCTATCGCGCGGCCGGCGGCGAAGAGGTGCTGCTCGTCTCCGAATTCCCGAGCCGCGTCGAAGCCGGCACGCTGGCCGAGACGACGAGCGCGGACGACGGCAGCTTCACGCTCCCCCTCCGGGAGGCGGGCGAGTTCTTCGTTCTCGCAGGCCGCGACGGGCTCGGCGAGGCCGAGAGTGCGCGACTGCAGCTCGCGCCGCAGTCCGGCGCGAATGGAATCGACCTCGTGCTCCTGCCGACCGGCACGATCGAGGGGCGCTTCGTCGGCGGCCAGGGCGACGAGCTCGCCGACCGCATCGTCGGCGCTTCGCGCGGCATCGGCGCCCCGCTCTCGGCGCGATCCGACGCGCAGGGTCGGTTCCGCTTGGAAGGATTGACGCCCGGGAAATGGCTGCTGCGACCGTTCGACCACGAAGTCGATACGCGCGGCTCGAGCTCCGGCGCCGGCATCGGAGCGCCGGACCCCGAGCAGCCGTGCAACTGCATCGTGAATCCCGGTCAGAGCACGCACTTCGAGATCGACCTCACGCGGCACGCCTCGCTGGGTCTGCGCGTGCAGCTCGCCGGGTGGGATTCGGCGACCTGGAGCGGATACCTCGAGCCGGCGGGCGGAACGTTCGGCCGCGCGAGGGAGTGTTTCGACAAGCCCGCCTCGGA
>Ga0302323_100002567_pt1 | contig 14747 bp, 10 predicted proteins | sample Fen_T0_3_FD_201950 | JGI IMG/M metagenome (GOLD analysis project Ga0302323, IMG submission 201950) | Peat permafrost microbial communities from Stordalen Mire near Abisko, Sweden - Fen_T0_3 | ecosystem: Environmental > Terrestrial > Soil > Wetlands > Permafrost | place: Sweden: Abisko... | reverse complement strand
CTGGGTAGCCACGTCTATGCCAAGGCCTTCCGCAAGGGCTGAGGGGAGGTGTTCGTCGTGAGCCCAGCGTGTTGTCTGCTCCTGCTCGTCGGGCTTGGCCCCGATGCGGGAGCGAATCTACCGCCGCCCTGGCTGCCCAAGGCGAAGCGCATGGATATTTCTGACCATGCCGACTATGGGCTCACGCGCTCGGGCGAAAGCTACACCTACGAGACGCCGCACTTTCAGGCCCGGGTCGCCCGCGATGGGGTGGTCTCGTTCAAGGACAAGCATGGTTCGGCGTCCGTCGCTTTTCCCTTCTTTCCGTTTATCTCCAACGCCCCACGCCCGCGCGGTCCGACGCTGGAAAGCACGTTGCGGGGCTACTTCGACAAGCACCGGCGTCCTGAGCCTGAGCCGCCCTACCAGCCTGAACCGCTGTCTCGCCATCTCGAACAGGAAGAGGTTTGTCCACGAAGCTCCCCGTGCCACTGGGAATCCCTCCCGGTCGCGATCGTCGTGCAAGGTACTTTCGACTTGACGGACGAGATTATGCGCAAGCTCGGGGAGGATCCCTACGGCCTAGAGAAGGCGCATTTTCTGTCGGCGACCTTCGATTTCAGAATCAAGCTGGCCCTCGAGGCGCGCAAGGCGGATCTGAAACTAGCGTTCGAGGATCTTCCCGCCCGGCTCGACGACCTGTGGGGCGACGAACGCTACAGCCCGCGCGAACGGCGCCGTATTCTCTACGAGCTATGGTACGAGACCGACAATACGCCCGACGGTGAGCGCGCGGCGAGTATCATCCGCGGGTTTGTCCGGCGCCGGCTGCCCTGCGGATCTCCCGACAGCTTCACCCGCGCCGAGCTGGAAGCCTTCGCCAAGGCGCACCCCGGCCGCCTGCTCGTCGCGCCTGACGACTGCCGGTGATGGTCCTAGGCATCCGCCCCTGCATCTTGGCGGTCGACGAGGACCGACCACACCACACCCGCGATGGTGATGATGCTACCGACCGCTGCGCGAGGGGCAATGGGCTCGCCGAAGAAGAGCAGGCCGCCCACCATGGTGAGTACGACCGTCGACTGCTGAACGATGCCCATGCCGACAGCGGTCAGCATGCCGAAGGCCAAGGTCATGAGAAGTTGGGCCGTGACGCCGAGACAACCGCAGACCACAAGCAGCAGCCATTCGCGTGGGGTAGGGGCCACCCACGCGCCCAGGGGTGGAAGAGCCGTGGGCAGCGTGGTCAGCAATCCGAGCACCGTGAACGAGGCAAAGACGGTCCAGCTGCTTTCGCTCGGGGCGCCGTCCACGGTCTGCCTACGCGTAGCCCGGATCGCGGTGATGGCCATGCCGGACACCACGGCTGAACACGCCCCCACGAGCTCCCATTTGCCGAGGTGCCACTCGCCTGCCCGGCCGCTGGTGACCAGGGCAACCCCCACGAGGGTGAGTCCAAGCGCCACAAAGGCATGGCGGCGCGGGCGTTCGCGAAGCAACAGCCAGGCGAACGTCATGGACCACACCGGCGCGGTGTAGTTGAGTAGGGTGGCGATACCGACGCCGATTTTCTCGATGCAAGTGAAGTAGAGCAGCACGGCGATCCCGCCGAACACGCCCCGGGAAATCACCCACCCCCAACGTCGCGGTCGGAGATTCGCACGAAAGATGGCAAGAAAACCGAGGACGACGACGCCGCCAATCGCGAAGCGCACCAGCGCGACTTGCGACCCCGGGATGGTGTGCGAGAGCCGACGGGCCACCATGGCCATGGCGGCGAACAAGCCCGACGAGGCCAGCGCGGTGAGAACCGCCTTGCGCGTGGATCCTGCCTGGTTGCCGTCGGGCTCGCTCATGGCGTCGGGTGGGCTCCCGACTCTGCCATACCCGAGCGCTGCCGACTACAGCGGCCAAAACCAGGAGTAAAACAGTCCGATTTTGGTCTGGCCGGCGGGCCAGCGGCCATGGCAGAGTTCGCCCGTCAACCCGGTGTCTGAAAGGAGACCCATGCGCCGAAATCCATCGATCCTAATCGTGTCTTGCTTGTTGCTGATCCACGCTGCTTGTGGCTCCGGTTCAGGAGGCGGTGCGGGCGGCTCCGTGACGACGGGTGGGGCCGGCGGGCATAGCGCGGGAACGGGTGGTGTCGGGACGGGCGGTATGGGGACGGGCGGGCAGGGGGGCGGCCTGGCGGACGCGGCTGGAACCGGAGGTGCCGGAGCGCCGGATGGCGGCAGGGATGCGAGCATCTCCGATGGCCCGGTGGACGCCGCAGGCGGAAGCGCCAGCGATACTTCCATCGACGGCGGAACTCTCACAGTCGAGCAGACGCGTGGCCAGTACTTGGTCAAGAATGTTCTGAACTGTTCGGGCTGTCACACGCCCACCCTGTCGACCGGCGGCCCCGACAACAGCAAATTCCTCGCTGGCAATGATTGCTTCACGAAAGACACGGCCACGGGCGGGTGCTTGGCCAGCGCCAACCTGACCAACGACGACACTGGTCTCAAGAATCTTTCCGACCAGCAAATCAAGAATGCCTTCACCAAGGGCATCGATCCCGAGCAGCCTGACGGCAGTGTTCAGTACCTTTTCGCGCAAATGCCCTACTACCAGTTCGCCAATCTGACCGACAGTGATGCGCAGGCCATTGTGGCCTACCTTCGCACGGTTCCCGGCGTGTCTCACAAACCGGCCGACAATGGCGGGCCCTTCGTGACCCAGCCGACTTCGCCTCAGTGGCTTCCGGTGGCATTGGCGGACCTGCCGTCCGCCGTACACGACGCAGGGACCGGCGTCGCCAACGGTAAGTATCTCTCGGCGCTGATGTGCGCCACCTGTCACACCGTCAACACATCCTCTACGTCGCCTTTGCAGCTAAACGCCGCCATGGCTTTCCTGGGTGGCAAGGAGTACACCACGACCCTGACGGTAGCTATCGACGGCGGTGTGAGTGGGGTGGATGGTGGCGCAAGCGGCCTGGACAGTGGGTCGGGCACGACGACCATTTCCAAGAAGATCCAAAGCTCGAACCTGACGTCAGACCCGACGGGGTTGCACAACTGGACCGTCGAGCAGATTGTGACAGCCATCAAGACCGGCAAGGACGACAGCGGTCGCAGTATCTGTTCTCCCATGCGGCCCTTCCCCGGCTTGACCGACCAGGATGCCACGGACATCGCTAACTACCTGCAGGCGATCCCGCCAGTGGCCAACGCCTTGACGGAGACCTGCGAGTAGAAAGCCGCAGGCTGGACCCCCAAGGCGCGCTCAGTAGAGCTCGCCTTGGCTGTTGATGATCCGCGCACCGAAGGTCCGCAAATCGGCTAGCTCCTCGTCGGCAGGATAGCCGATGATGTCGCGGTAGGTTTCTAGCGCGCGTTCGAGGCGGCGCCCCACATCCGGATTGAGTGGCCACAGATCGGTATTCTCCATCGGATCTGCCAGCACATCGTAGAGCTCGGTCAGGCCATCTTCGATGGTCTTGATGAGTTTGAAGCGGTCATCGACGATGGCCAGCAAAGGCGACATCACGTCGCCGCCGCTGGCAGCGTGCGCGGAACGAACCACCACGAAGCGATGCAGGGGTGCGCCCGGTGCGGCTCGTAGTCGCAGCCACGATCGGCCAAGGGTTTCGTCGTCGGGCTTGGCCAAGCCGAAGGCACCCAGGATGGTCGGAAAAATATCGGCGTGACAGACCAGGTGTGGGTGCCGCTGCGGCGCGAGCCCGGGCGCGAGCAAGATCCCCGGCACGCGCACCAGCGGCTCGAAAGCAGAGGCAGCGTGGAACAGCATGCCGTGCTCGCCAAAGGCCTCGCCGTGATCGCCGGTCAGCACGATCACCGTCCGCGCGAGGCGCCCGCGCTCGGCCAGGCCAGCCACCAGTTGGCCAAATCCCGCGTCCGCGGCCACAACGCCGGTGGCGTAGCGAGCAAACGACGGATCGAGGCCAGGAGGCGTCGCAACCGGCGAAGCGGCCACGTCCGGGTAAGGCGTGTGCGCATCGTAGAAATGCAGCCACACATAGTGACGTTGCGTGCCGGCATCGTCGATGGCTTTGAGCGCGTGCTCCGTTGCTTGGCTGGCCGACCAGCGTCCGCGTGCGGGCGTGTCGATGCGCGCAAGGGTCTTGGCGATGGCCTCGGTGCCTTCGAGACCATGATCGGCCACCACCGCCGTGGTGGTGATGCCCTGGGCGGCAAGGCGCAACCCAAGCGGCTGCCCTCCGCGATGGCTCTGTTGCAAGAGTGGTAGCGATTGCGAGGTGCGGGTGCTGCTGGCGTAGGTCTGGGTGAAGAAAAAACCGCGCTCGGCAGCGGCCAGCACCTGCGGCATCAGACGGGGAACCAGCACATCGGCCCGCCACGCATCGACGGTGACAAGAACGACAAGGTCGATGGCGTCGGGCGCGAGATTGGGATCGCCTGCGGCGGGTGCAAGTCCGCGCTCGGCCTCGCTGGGTGCAAGTGGCGGGTCGATGCCGTTGCAGTTGAGGTCGCCCTGGCCGTGTGAATCCAAGGCCAGGGGATGACGCTTGGCCGAGAAATCATTGCAGTCCCCGCCCCACGCCACGGGCGAAAAGCCGTCGTGGTCGAAATCGACCAAGCCACGCGCCGCTCGCGCCAGAGCGTCACCATAAAGCCCATACGCGTGGGCGCGAGAGCGCCAGCCCGGCGCCGTCCGATCGACCAGCAGCAAGACCAGCATGGCAAGCCCAACGGTCGCCGCCAGCGGCCACGCGCGCACGCCGCGCCTGCGCGCCCATGGCAGCGCCACAGCCCAAAGGCCAGCCACCGTGATGACCGCCAGAAGATCGTGCAGCTCGCGGTAGTACCAACGGGGCAGCATGGCGTCGATGGCGAACGTCGCCAGGGCCACGCCCAGGGCCACCACGCGCAAAAGCCGATGCGCCGACGATCGTCCGGCCGCGAAGCACACGGCCATGAGCACGGCTGCCGCGCCGATGAGGGCCTGGCGCATAACGGGATCCTGACGGTGCCGGACGTTGGTGATGGTGAAGGCAATCCAGCCCGCCACGGCAAGGCCGAGCAGAGGCGACATCAGCTTGCCCCAAAGTCCGAATTTGCCCAGGCGGTCGGTCAACGCAGCCAGCGCGGCCAGCGCAGGCCCCACGGCCAACGAAATCAGGACCGCCAGAGCGGCCGCGCTGGTCCCGCCCGCAATCACCGTGCGCAAAGGCATCTTGGCCAGGGCCAAGCGCGCACCGTCGGTCAGCAAGCCGAGCAGACCCGACAGAAGCGCAAGCGTCCCGGTCGACACCAGTACCCAAGACCAGATTCGTTTCGCCAAGACCTTCACGTTACCAGAGGATGGTACCCCGGAAGGTGCCCAAACCCGTCCCCAAGCTTGCCTGGTTGCTTTGAAAGACTAGCTATCCGAACCGGCCGGCGTTGCAGCTGTCGTTTCCCTGGGCACGGCAGCTGAAGGCGTCGTGTACCCCAGCGTGATGCCCAAGATATGGACCCATCCCCCGTAGTCGCCGGGAAGCTGTGGCGCAGTACTCGGTTTCTTGAACAGTAGGATCAACTGGTAGCCCAGATCGGCGTGGAAGCCGCTCCTCTGCCAATAGCCAACGCCTAGCGCGAGGTTCAAGCGATCCGCGTCGGGCGTTTCCGGCGTCAGCGTATCGGCAGGAGACGGGCTTGGATCGTACATCACGCCCGCCCGCACACGCCACGACGCTGCGACCTTGGCTTCCCCGCCCACGCTGAGACTGACGGTGTTCTTCCAGTCCTTTCGCATCGAGCTGGATAGGGTGCCAGACTGGTCGTCTGGGAAGTTGATGGCGACCGCGTGGGTCTTCTTCCAGCCGTACCACACGACATCGACGTCGATGACCAGTGCTGGGATCGGGTGCGATGCGACCCCGAAAGCGAGCGAATCGGGCTGAGTGAGCGAGCTCGACGCGCGTTGGTCGTGGACGGTACCCGCGAGAGGCGGCGGAACATTGTCGAAATGCGCGCTGCCATCGAAGTCGAGCCTCACCGCGCTCCGATAGTGAACGCCGAACGACAGGTACTGTGGAACCGCTTCGAGCTGAGCCCCGACGTTGGCGCCGACCCCCCAACCGTCCCCACCCAGCTCCGAGCTCCCTTCCTGATCGCCAAATCGAATCTTCCGCTGCAGGTCCAGGGTCGCCCGCACGAGCTGGAGCCCGGCGCCCAAGCGCACGCGACCGCGGCGGTAGGCAACGGTTGGATTGATGTAGTAGGTTGCCAGGGTCGAGTTGGTGACCAGCGAGCGCCCTTCCCAATCGGAGGGCCACTTGACGGCCAGGCCAAAGGGCGAGAACACGCCCACGCCAACGGAAAGAGCCTCGGTCAGCCCCACCGTCGCATAGAGGTGGAATGGCGGAACCACGCCGCTGGTGGATGCCGTGTTGCCCGTCGCCTGGCTGGTGAACTTGAGTTTGGGAATGATCAGGGTGTCACCGAACAACACCTCGACGCGCTTGCCCTGGGCGATTCCTGCCGGGTTCGAGTAGATGGCTGATGCGTCGTCGATCATCCCAGTGACCGATGAGGCCATTCCGGTTGTACGAGCGGATTGAACGCCGACCGCAGTGCCCGCAGCCCAGGTGTTGTGGGCGAAGCAGAGGCTGACCGCCGCGATTGACAGGGCTGTCCAGGTACCTTGCTTCCGTGAACGCACCCTTGTTGATGATTGGGTCATGGGAGGGCTCCGGTTGCGATGAACGCCGCGGCTTGCATCTGCGCCTTCATGGTGAGCGCTGGGCCCATGGTGCCGCCCGGAGGTTGAAGCAGGAACCCGTGCCGGCTTACAGCGGGTGCGGTCGCCTCATCGAATCCGTCGCCTGCCTGGGTGAACTCGTAACAGAAAAGGGGCGCCATGCAGCCAAAGCTCGGGGTCATGGGAACGAAGGCGCGGTTCGCGCCCGTGACAAGGGCGAAGCTTGCCAGGTTGGGCACGGTCTGGTCGCCTTCGATGAACTGGAGGAAGGTCCGGCGATTCACGCTGGGAGCGTTCACCCCCGGGGCGATTGCGATGGGGTGGGTCAGCCGCTGGCCCAGGTTGTCCGGGTCAGCCGGATCGAGGATCCATTGGGCCACGGCGATGAATTGATCGAAGGCCGGCGTTCCCGGCTGGATGCCCTGCGCTGCGAGGGTATCGAGCAGAACCTGCTTCTGCGCGGCGAAGGACGGTGCGAGCAAGAAGAGCTGCGACAAGGCCCCGCCGGGGACGTTGAGCACCACGTTGGTCGTGTCTGGGGAAACGGCATTGAAAAGTGTCCCTTCGATCCCACCCAGGCTCTGCCCCACGTAGCCGAGCTTGGTTGTGTCGAGGGTTGGGCCCACGCCGCCGAAAGCACCAAGTTGGCCTTTGAGGACACGCACGAGCTGGGCCAGATCGATGACCTGCTGGCGCAGATTGTCTCGCGTGGCGAAGAAGTTGGTGAGGCTGAAGATGTTCCAACCGCTGATCACGGGTGGCGCTCCCGGGGCGGCGCGCTTGAAATCCGCGTTCTGGCACTTGCCACTCGAGGGGGCGGTTGCGTCGGGCACGCAGCGTCCTTGTCCGGCCGACGTGCATGCAGCGTCTCCCGTCGGTCCAGGCGTGCACGCATTGCGGGTGGCGGCGTTCCTGGCCACGCACACGCCCACGAGTGCATCTTCGTTGCACTGTTGGGCCACTGGATCGGCGCAAGCAGCATCGTCGGTGATCTGTCCGGTGACTGCCTTCGAGCCGGTGCAGGAGGTCCGCTCGCCGTGGAAGAGCACGTCACTTGCGATGGTTGCCTGTCCAGCCTTGGCCAGGCTGTTGGCGATGGCCAGGCCATCCTCGCGGGAGCGGGTGAAGCCGTGGCTGAAGATCGTGACCGGATAGCCCGTCGCGGGAGCTATGCCTTTGGGAATTGCCAGCGTGAAATCCACACGCTGGGGCTTGGGTTGCGTCGGATCGAGTGTCCCGCCCGGACCTGTGACAGCCACAGGTGTGAGGAACGCGCCGACGTAGAACTTGTCGATCCCATCGATAGGGATGCCGCTGGCCGCAGCCGCCGCTACGTACACATCGGTTACGTCCATGACAAAACTAGGCTGGTCTGAAATCCCCGACAGCGCTGGGAAGGCGTGCAGCTGGTCCAGCACCGAGGCTTCGGACTGGGTCGTGAACGCAAACGCGAGGGCCAGGCTGGTGCGCGGAATTCCTGCCGAGGCCAGTGCATCGAACATCGGCTTCATCCCAAGTCGGATGGGTTCAAGCTGGGCTGCCTCGGCGTCCGCAAGGATGTTGACCGCCGACTTGCCGTTTTCGATCAGCGGGGCCGCCGAACGCAGGAGCGCGAAGACCGGGTTCGGGATGACCGAAACCCCTTGGTCGTCTTTGGCACCGGTGGTTACGTAGGCCACGTAGGTCGTCCTCTCGTCGAGCGGAACATCGAGCTTCCACTGTAGCTGCTGCGGTAATACTTGCGCCGCTCCGCTGGCATTCGCGCTCGACAGGCAGTTGAGGCAAGGCGTGTACTTGGGCATGGACTGCTCCGCCAGAGGCGCGTCCGACTTGAGTGCCAGCAGCCCGACCACGGCCGTCGATAGCGATGCTGGGTCGAGGTTGGCTTGCATGACCGCGCCCAGTGCATTCGAGTTCTCGCTGACCAGAGGCGCCAGGGTGGAGAAGCCGTCGAGCGTGTTCAATCCGCACGTCAATTGGAGCTGGGGATCGGCAGGTGCTTTACACTCCTCGGCCGAGAGGGGCTGGCCGGTCAGCGGGTTTGGCAGGTTCACCCGGCCATTGGCGCGGACCATGTCGTTAGGAAACGGAATGACCTGATTCGCGGGGTCGAACGTGACTTCGCCGGCGTTGACGATGCTGAAGGTCCATGCGATGGCGATGTCTGCCCGCTGGACCCCGAAAGCGGTCAAGGCATCGAGCAGGGGCGAGAGGCCAGCACGGAGTTGTTCGAGCTGTTTGGCCTTGGCGAGCTGATCCTTCAGCTTGTCGCCTGGATCGGTTTGGCTGGAAGGGATGATGTCGACAAGCAGCGCACAGGTATCGGGATCGTCGCAGCGTACGAGCGGCGTCTTGTTCGACACCAGCGACCAGGTCTCCGAACCGATGACGTCTTCGTTCTTGGCACCGCGAAGACCGCTCTTGCCGCCGACAAGCGCGATGGCGTACACATGACCACGGCTCCAACCACCCGTCGGAGGAGCAATGGCGATGGCTTTCTTGGCTGCATCGTAGGTCGCGGTGATGGGCACCGGCGCGCCACCCGTCGCGAGATCGAGTGCCAGCACCGTCTTGCTCGTCACGCTGGCGGGGTTCAAATCCCCGCTCAGAAGAACTTCCGCGATGCTCTCGTGAGGAAATCCGTTGAGCCCTCCCAAGTAGTCGCGGTTGAATTCAACCTGAGCGGCGGAGTCTGTGGGCAGGGTCGGGATCACGAGCTTGCCACTCGTGGGATCCTTCACGAGGTCGGTCGGCGTCGGTACGATTGGGACGACGGCGCCTGGATCGTACTTGACGACCACGGCGTCCGCTGGTCGAGGGCCTTGGGGGATATCAGGCGCACAGGCCGTCAGGGGCACCAGCAGGAGGAGCGTGCGGGATTTCATCAAGACCTTTCCTATCGGTGCTCAGCACCGAGATTGCGACCTTCATGTCAGACACGTTCAGGTACGACTCGCAGCAGATCCACACGGGTCCGTCCGAGCACCGTGGACTTCATCGACTCCTCAGGGCTGTAGCTTGAGCGCATCGTTCGATGAAGACGAACCTCCTGTGCGCATTGATGGCAAAGGTGTAGGATCTTGCCTTCACGCGGCGGTGCTGCAGACAGGAACGCCACGAGCGAGGAAATGGCCAACATGCTGAATCTTCAACGGAGCACCCGTTTCGTACTTGGCTCTCTTGCCTTCGTTGCCTGTCAAGGCACCCCTCTCGACCATGGCGACAACGTCGGCGCGGGAGACCCAACCAGCACGCTCGCGAGTGTTGGTGCTGGTGGTGCGAGCTCGGTGTCAGCTCCGAAAGACGTCGTTCTGTTCGCGTCGTGGCAAGAGACCATGTCAGGCACCGGCCTCAGGATGTTCGTCGCGAGCATCCACAATGGAACGGACAGCAGCATCTTCGTGGATTCGACCTGCACGGCGGATTGGTGGCGACTCGACGGAGGCACCTGGGTGCTTGGGGCAAGCACGGCCAATGTTTGTCCCGCAGCCGTCGTCCACCCTGTCGAGTTGCCGGCAGGCAAGACTTTCTACGCAGACAACGCCTTCAGCCTACCGGCCTTCGGGGCTGGAACCTACCGTCTGCGTGGCAAGTACTGGGTGAACTGCGTAGCGGGGCAAGACTGCGGGGCGTCCGTTGATCTCGCTAGCCAGACCGTCTGGGTGGCATCGAACGCCAGTCAGATCGGTGCCACGCCCGTGGGTCCAGGTGGACTGCATGCAACTTGTACCAAGGACGGGCCTTGCCCCGCAGGCCAGACCGCGCTTGCGTACACCGGCACGGGTGATACGTGCACCTGCGAGATCCCTTGCGGAGCTTCCTCCACGGATTGCCCATCGGGCACGGCATGCGCGTTCGTCAGCGCAACGCTGGGCTCCATGTGCCACTAGCGCTGGTTGGCCGAGATGCGGCCGACTTGGCGTACCATGACGGGCCTTTGCAGATGGACTACCGTCTGTCATTTTCCACGGAGTACCCATGACCTTGGTCCGCAAGTTCGCAGCTCTAGCCGGCGCATGCGCGTCGCTGCTATCCGCCTGTGCATCCTCGCCAGGTGGCGCCTCGCCGGACGTCGGTGGCACAACCGACAGCCTGTCTGGCTTCTACGTTTCAGGCAGCTCTCTTTACGACAAGTGCGGCAACAAGGTTGTCCTGCGCGGTGTGAACGAAATGGTCATCTGGAGCAGCGGCGCAGATGGCATCCCGGCGTTTTCGGAGATCGCGAAGACCGGGGCCAACGTCGTCCGCATCGTGTGGAACAAGACCGGCAGCGCTGCCATGCTCGACACGGTCATTGCGAATGCGCTGGCGGAGAAGCTCATCCCCTTGGTCGAGAACCACGATGCCACGGGCGACATCACCAAGGTGCCAGCGGCGGTGGATTACTGGATCCAGTCGGATGTGGCCGCGGTGCTGGCGAAGTACGCCGACACGGTGCTGCTCAACATCGCCAACGAAGCGGGCGATGGCAATGTCACCAAGGAAACCTTCGAGAGCACGTACGCCACGGCCATCACGCGACTGCGTGGCGCTGGTTTCAAGTTTCCACTCATTGTCGACTCGACGGGGTGGGGGGCGAACATCGCGCGCCTTTTCGAATCTGGCCCTGCGGTCGTGCAGGCGGATCCGCTGCACAACATTCTGCTCAGCGTTCACACCTACTGGGATGATGCCAGCGGCAATAACACCCGCAGCAACTTAAAGAACGCGGCCGATCAAGGATTGCCGCTCATGGTTGGTGAATTCGCCGATACCAAGGTCGGGGTCTGCACCGCGGGTTCGTACAATGTCCAGGCTCTGATGGAGACTGCTCAGCAAAACGAAATTGGTTGGCTGGCCTGGTCGTGGGGTGCGGTCAAGAACAACGACTGCCCTGGCATGCTGGACATGACTTCCGACGGCACCTTTGCCGGCCTGCAGAACTGGGGCCTGGCCGTTGCCACGACAGACACCAACAGCATCAAGAACACCTCGATCCGTCCGCCCTATATCCTAAACGGAACGTGCAACTAGGGGCGTCCCAGGCCAGGTTACGGGCTACCGCGTCCTGCGACTTGCGCCTTCCCACCGCAGCAATCGCACCGACCGAGCTACAGGAATGGCGAACTTTCACCGATGGGAAGGTCGGGAAAATGTCGTCGAGACCTGCAGAATGATTGAAGTTCGAAGGAACCAATAGGGCGGTGACGAATGCGCTGCAAACAGTGCGAGAAAGAGATCCTGGGGATTGGAAAGCCAGTCTTAGCGCCAGTGCTCCTTGCCTTCCTGGTGCTTGGTGGGGGCGTCTACGCGCAGACGCTAGGTCGGCTGACCCTGGGTTACAAATACGTGGATGGCTGGGTCGTGGCCGCCCTGTCCCTGGGGGTGGCGGCGCTGCTGGTTCGACTGGGGCTGGTTCGACGGAAGTGCCCTCGGTGTAGCTCCACGAAGATGTTCGATGCGGAGGCCGAAGAGGCGGTCCTGACCTATGAGCGCTTGTCTTCGCGCAAGACGGAATCGGTAGAGCAACCGGCCAAGCCAGAAAGCGAGCTGCGCGCTGAGATCGCGCAGAGGCTGAGGCCGGATATCGAGGCCGAGCTGCGTGTTGAGATCGCGCAGAGGCTGAGGCCGGACATTGAGGCCGAGCTGCGCATTGAGATCGCGCAGAGGGTGATGTCGGATATAGAGGCGGAGGTGCGTTCGGAGATCGCCGCGGAGGCGAAAGAAGCGCGCGCGGAGCTAGAGAAGGAATTGCGGTCCGAGATCGAGAAGCAGTTGCGCGCAAACATGGAGAAGCAGCTGCGTTCGGAGCTCGAAAGACAGCGTGGAACGCACGATCAGGAGTTGCGCAAGAAGATCGAGGCGGAGCTTCGTCCCGAGATAGAGCGGAAATTGCGCTCGACGGTGGAAGCAGAGCTGCTGCCCTCGCTCGAACGAGCGCTGCGCCTCGAATACCAGCACGAAGCGCGGCCCGAGATGGAAAGGGCGTTTGGCAAGCTCGCCATCGCTGCCCCACTGGCGGCGCCGAAAGGAGCCGAGTCTTCCCCCATCGGGGCTCCGCCATCGACGGTGGACACCAAACTCCTCTGGCGTTCGCCGTCCCCGCAGGTTTCTGCGGGGCGTCCGCTTGCGCGACCAGGAGCGAAAGCTCCGCTAGCGACCCCAGCGCAAGCAGGGACGAAAGCGTCCATACCACCGATAGTGGCGCCAGCAGTGGCAACTGAAGCCGGAGCGCCGGCCACGCAACCGGCGGTGGCAAAGGCAGAGGCGGGGGCGCCTGGGGCCGGACCAGCGGAGGCTGGGCTCGGCGTCCACGAGCGTGCGCAGCGTCGCGCGAGGGTCATTGTGTCGGATCTCGCTTTGTACGACAAGGCGACCCTGATCAAAGCCGCGCATGCAGCCGATTCCAGGCTGGAGCTTGGCAGTCTGTGGAAAGAGGCGGTTCGCTCGTACAATCAGGCGGTGCCGTCCGCCATTTGCAGTACCACCAACTATCTGGGGGAAGAGCTGGACAGGTGCCTCGCGAAGCTGCGCTAGGCCGTCAAACTGCGGGCGGCCGTCCGCGGCCGACCTTTCATCAACGGCATGCTAGCCGGAGCGGCGCCAGGAGTCAGCCGTGAGTTTGTCGAGGGCAACCAGATAGGGCGCGTTCGGATCACCAGGACCCTGGGGCTTGTTGGCGAGGTTCCAGATGTGTTCCATCAGCACCGATGCTATGGCGTGAATGGCGTCGTGGCGGCCGAGCCCGTCGCCGAGCAGCCGCTCAAGCGCCCGCTTTGCTTCTGGAAGGCCCTCCGCCAGCTGGTTTTCCACGATCGCATGAGCCGCTGCGTGGGCACGAATGTTCGGGAGATCCGCGCGTATCTTTCGATGATACCGGCGCGCGAATTCTATCCGTATGGTTTCGTCGAGCGCCAGCCACTTCGCAGGGTCGGGATCGTGTTTAGGATCGTACTTGAACATGGGGCATGAGTTTCCGGATTCAACGACTTGCCGCTCGGCAGCATGGGCGCGGCCGAGCCAGCAACTCTATTCTACAGATATTCATGAGGCGAGCACATCCGCTGCAACGGGTTCGGCGGCATCAAGGCGCGAGAACGCTTACGGTCATTGCGGTGATCGGCCCACCGTGGAAGACGGACTTGTTCGCTACGACAAAACTCTGCCCGCCCAGCTCGGCCGCAAGCTGTGAAAGTTCGGGATAGAACTCAGACTCAGTGGCCCGAGAGCCACAGATCAAGCCCGCGGATTTGTACCCCAGCCTTTCGCCTCGATGAAGTTCAGCGACGACCGCTCACTCATTGCTAAGGGCCACCCGTCGGTGTCGTGCCTGCCTCGGTTTCGTGGATGGATGCGAAGGATGTTGGATCATGGTTGTGCAATGGGGGCCTGTCCCCCCAGGGTCATCGCATCATCCCACATTGGGGTAAGCGGTCAGTGCTCGTATGAGGAATTCCTGATCCCAAGCCGCGCTCATTCGACGCAGTTTGATGCTGAGCTTGGTGTTCTTCACCGATTTGAGGAGGTTCAGTGACAGGTGGCGCATGACCGCGAAGTTCTCCGCGGCGTTGCCAGCGCGAACCCGGCAGTCGTCCTCACGGAACACGACATCGAGCACCCAGTGCAACTCATTCTCAATTTCCCAGTGCTTGCGGGCCGCATGCAACGCCAATTGGGCGGAGATGCTCTTGCACGAACTGATGTAGTAGCGATACTCGGTGGACGTTTTGCCCTCGACGGTGCGCTCAGCCTCGATCATCGCCAGGCTCTGCAAGCCTTTCCACTCCCCGTGCTGGCTGAGGCTTTCGACCATGTCCGTGGTCCAGCAACGACGGATCTCCGTGCGCCCATGCCCGGTGTTGCGAGTTTCATGAAAGTCCACGCCGAACGCTGTCGGCTCGCGCCGACAGTGCTCGAAGATTGCCGTCACTTCCGCGTTCAGCGTAGGTTGGTTGTCCTTGACGGCGAGCAGGTAGTCCGCGCCGGCCTCTTGGATGTCGGCGCCGATTTGCTTCTGGCAGCCCATGGCGTCGATGGTGACCAGACAGCCCTTGATGTTCAGGAGCTTCAGCAACCGA
>Ga0302323_100002565_pt1 | contig 14747 bp, 12 predicted proteins | sample Fen_T0_3_FD_201950 | JGI IMG/M metagenome (GOLD analysis project Ga0302323, IMG submission 201950) | Peat permafrost microbial communities from Stordalen Mire near Abisko, Sweden - Fen_T0_3 | ecosystem: Environmental > Terrestrial > Soil > Wetlands > Permafrost | place: Sweden: Abisko... | reverse complement strand
TGGTGGTCATCACGCTGTACTGGGCAAACTCTGGATCGTAGCCGGAGTAGTACAAGTACAGGGTGTCGCCCGCGATGAAACCAATGCGCACCGCGACTACCCTTTCGCCGATTAGCAATTGGAAGATACGCAGTGCCCCGCGTGCCGCGAAGCGCTTGCAGACGTCGGTGAGGAACGATTGAGCTTCAGCGGTAGAGAAAATGTTGTAGTGATGCACCGTATCGCCGAGTCGTGCTCGCGCATCGTGCAGCGAAAAAAAATGCGCCAGAGCCGGCTCCACTGAGTCCACGGTTTCCGCCACCTGCAGACGAAACTCCAGGCCGTCCCGCTTCAGTGAGTTGTAACACTTGCGCAGTGACTCTTTGATGTTGCGCGGCAAAGCCGCGCGGAACGCGGACCAAGAGTCCGGCAAAGCGAGCACGTAGTCCGCTATCTGTCCCACCCACTCGAAATCGGGCGAACTGGCCAGCGCGCCCAAATCCAGATCCTCGGGAATTCCGCTCAGCAGCATGGTGTCCCAGCCCTCAGAGTCGTGCAACGCATGATTGACCAGCGCGCGGTACGCCTGTGCACGCCACTCCGGCAGCGCAATCAAGCCACGCTGCTCGGTGATATTCGGGTCCGCGCCAAAGAATTGCAGTTGGCGCACGCAGATTGGACCGACCGAAGGCCGCCGGCTGATGAGCATCGGCGCAACCGCGACCAAGCGACCTTCGCGCGTGCGCACCGTTCGGATGCTCAGGGAGTCGGTCACGCCGAGTTTTTCTTCGCGCAACTGGGCCCACCACGCGACCGCCCAGTCCCACGTCGTGAACGGGGTCTCGGCGTGCGATTCGATGGTTCGCCATTCGCTCTCCAGCTGCCTGAACGATCCAGTCGTGCTGTGCACTTCCACCACCAGTTTCCCCGAATCAAGGGCGCAATCACGAGCGTTCGTCATTGCTGACCTGAGAATGCACAGGCTGTGCCCTCAGGAAAGGAGGCTTCTTTGCCGAGTTGTAGCCACGATTGCAGCGAGGCAAGATGGCACGCCGAGCAGCCCCGCCCCAGATCTAGGGCGACAGAGTTGATGCGCACCGATTGCCGCTGCGGCCGCGCTCATGAGAGGCTTCGCTGGATGCCGACCACGCTCGAGAGCGCGGCGGCAGGCGCACTCGAGTGAACGGCGCCCTGCGCAGGCTGGGGCTGATTGGCGACATCCAAGGCGAAGACGTGCTGCTCGAAAGCGCGTTGGAAGTCCTCAGTGGGGCGCGGCCTGGGCCTGATCGTGGCCACCGGTGAATGTCCGGGACGGTGCGGGTTCGGTCACTCGCTGCCGAAAGCTTGGCGTTGCAGACTATTGACAATTGATTCGGCTCGGCGCGAGCACCAAGTCGTCGATCCAGATCTCGTTGCTTGCGTTGCTGAAGCTCTGCCAACCGATCATGAATTCGTTCCAATAACCGTCCAGCCAATTCGCCGGCTCCGTGCCGTTTTGCCATTGGCTGCCCGAGGTCGCCGCAATCACCTCGGTGCCATCGGCCCAACCGTGAACCTCGTTTTGCGCCTGGTCGCCGATGAACGCACCCTCGATGCACACCCACTTGCTCGCAGAGATCAGCGGTCCTTTGCCCCAAAGATCCATCTTGGGGGTGATGTTATCGCTCGGCACTTCGTTCACGCCGAGCACACCTTTGATCTCACCGAAGCGGATCTCGTGGTCCTTGTCCTTGCGGATACCGAACAAAGTTTCGTGGTTTGCGGGCGGCTGCGGGTTTTGCCCGAGCTGGCGTGTCATGTAAAAGTAACCGCGCACGTACAGTTTTTTCGTGCCGCTGGGCAGCGGGAACGTCAAGAACGCGGGGCTCTGTCCGCCTTTGACGTGCAGTGAGTTCTTGCCGCCGTGCGGGCGCGTGGCATCGACGATGGCTTGGATGTCGCCCTGCGGGTTGGTCGTGTCGATGTTGTAAGCCAGGAAGTTGTGCCAGCCTGCGGGCTGTTTGCCGACCATATCGGACTCGAAATCAGCGCTCAGAATTGCATTCGCCGGGGCTCCGCCGCTGGCCGAGCCGCCCGCCGTACCCGCGCCGCCGCTGGCCGAGCCGGCCGTGCCCGCGCCGGCCGTGCCCGCGCCGGCCGTGCCCGCGCCGCCGCTGGCCGAACCCGCTGCGCCCGCACCCGCGCTTGGGCTGCCGGCGCTTGGGCTGCCGGCGCTTGGGCTGCCGGCGCTTGGGCCGCTGCCGCCGCTGGGCCCGCTGCCGCCATTGCCCGAATGAGCGCCGCCCACACCCGGGGTGCCGGCAGAACTCGCGCCTGCGCCGCTCGATGGTGACGGAGCATCCGAACTACATGCGGAGAGGCAGTGGGCAAGGAAGGAGAGCAGCGCGAACGACCCAGAAAAGGAACGGCAAAGACACGTCATGAAGGACCCCACCGTGACACGTCAAAAGGTCCGTTGCCAGGGGCGATGATCGGGCCCCGGCCCGGAAGAAATTGACGACGAGCTCAAACTCCGCCGGTATTGGTAAAGCGTCTTCATCCGCGTGGTACGGATTGCCGCTACTACTTGGTTTCGATTCAATGCCCAGGGCGTCGCAATCGGGGTGCTCCGCGTCATGGTTGTGAGCGGGGACGTCACAGCGACGTCAGCACGGCTGTCGTGTTTCAGGTGAAAGGCCCTGTGGTCGCGCTAGGCTCCGTGCATGTCCTACGTGAAGGGAAGCTGCCTCTGTGGAGGCATCCAGTTCGAAATGACCGAGACGCCGCGCGGCGTCACTCACTGCCATTGTTCGCGTTGTCGTAAGGTGCGGGGCACCGCCAACGCCACCAATCTCTTCTTACCGCTTACTGGCCTACGCTTTCTGTGCGGCGAAGAGCTGCTGGCCAAGTACCGCTTGCCCGAGGCCAAGCGTTTCGCGCATTGGTTTTGCAAAGTTTGCGGTTCCAGCATGCCGCGTTTCGACGAAGTGCTTGGCATGGCCATCATCCCCATGGGCGCATTCGACGACGACCCGATTGCCCGACCCAACCGCCACATCCACGTCGGCTCCAAAGCCCCGTGGGACACGATCACAGACGACCTGCCCCAGTTCGAGGCCGGGCCTCCCGCGCTCTAGCGACCGGGCATCCGGCACAAACTCGGAACATCGAGTTCGTCCGTCGATACTGCGCGGCGCGCCTAGTGCCATTCGTCGGCGCCGCGCGGACCTCGGTTTTCGGCAGGTCGCTCCCGCATACGAACTCGAACCGGTTCTGCGCGCGCCGCGGCGCACCCCATGCGGCTGATGCTGCCGATGATCGCGTCTTGTCAACCTACTAACCTTGTAGTAGTTAAGGGCCATGACGTCGGCGCACGAGCTCGGACCACTCGAAATGGAGGTGCTGGGTATCGTCGAGAAGTGCGGGCCAGAGGGCGTGACTCTGATCCAAGCGGAATTGAAGCGTCGGGGCAGTGAGCTCGCCTACACGACCGTGATGACTGTCCTTTCTCGCCTATACGAGAAAGGCGCCCTGAGTCGTGTCAAAGAGGGGAAACGCTTCGTCTATTCATCCGCGAAAGGCTCGGGGGCGATCAAGGCCGGTATGTTGAAACGAATCAAAGCGGCCCTCTTCCAGGGCCGAGGAGTCTCTCCGGTGACGGCGCTCTTGGATGCGGAGAACCTGTCCAAGGACGACTTGCACGAGCTGAAGCGTTGGGTGAACGCGCGACTTCGGGAGCGTGCCGAATGACGCTGGTTGGAGACGTGCTGTTCAACTTGATGCTGAACGCGATCGCTTCCTTTTGGCTTGGGTTAGTGGTGGCCATGCTCGTTTGGAGCATCGCGCGGCCGTCCCGCGTGGGGGCGGGACTCGTCGTGCTGTTGTTGCCGATCGCAAAGCTGCTCTGGGACATGCGTGGCGGCATTCCCGCGAGCTCGTTCTTTTGGGCATCCGAGCACGGAGTCAGGCAGCGTTTGGGTTCCTTTCAGATTGGCCTCGGCGTCCATCCCTGGGGCCCGGCCATCGAAGGCCACCTCTGGGCTCTTCACGCCGCAGGTCGCTCACCACAAAGTGTCGCGGATTTACTTTCGCGTGCGTTGCGCTTTCGGGTGAGCGCCTATGCGGCCTCGGCAGTCAGCTTCGCGGTGCTTTCTCTTTCGCTCGTCAAGTGCGGCGCGCGCGTTCTGGGTCTCGCGGCCTTTGGCAAGAGGCTCCAAGCGCAACTGGCCAGCGCGGCTAGCACCGAGTGGCGTGCAGCCGGGCGGCGCACAGTCCGCGTGTACACGACCAGTGCATATGACGGAGTGCCCTTCGCTGGGGGACTTTTCCGTCCCTATGTCGTGTTGCCCGCTTGCCTCGTCGAGCGCCTCAGCCGCGAGCAGCGCGAGGCGGTGATCGAGCACGAGCTGGGCCATGTTCGATATTTCGATCTCGCGCTGCTTCTGCCACTCGGGTTCCTGTGCGACCTGTTTTGGTTCGTGCCGGGAGTGAACTGGTTGCTCCGGAGGCAGCGCGCTTTGCTCGAACAGCGAGCGGACGATTGCGCCGTCGCGGCAGGAATCGCGCGTGAATCCGTAGCCACCGCACTCTTGGTCGCCGCTGAGCTGGTCACCGCTGGCGGCGCTGCTCCGGTGCTCGCGATGTCCAGCGGACCATCGACGCTGCAGGATCGCGTGCGGCGCTTGCTCGCTCCTGAGCCGGCACGAGTGGCTAAGCCGTGGCTCACGCTCGTGCGCGGGCTGCTGCTGATTTGGCTCGTACTCGGTACTCTGCAGGCAAGCGCTTGCGGCAATCATCCCTAGCTCGGTGAGCGTCCGCACCAGCAAGTTGCACCGACGGCTTTTCTCGTTCGTAAATACTACACAGATAGTAATAGGAGCCACGTATGACCATTCCCCATCAGTTCCGGATCCTCTCGCTCGTGGCCTTGGTTGGCAGCCTGGCGAGTTGCGCGCACACCCCGCTGAGTCCCGTTCGCGTGCGCGCCAGCGAGTCGACTCCCTGGCCGCCGCTGCGCGAGGGGCAGCCGCTGATCATCGACTACAAAGCGGGCGAGCGAATTCCGGTCTCGATTCAGGTGGACGGTGAAGTCGTCCAGACTACGCCCAATCCAAGTACTGTCTGGTTGATTGCCAAGCGTGACTTCTCGGTCCGCATCCAAGGGGCCGAAATCAAGACCAGCCTCGATGGCCTGCATTTCGACGAGAAGCCGTCAGTTCCAGGGCACTTCCAATTCGGTCTAAAAGCGACGCGCGAAGGGGGCGCTCAGGTCGTGGTTCAAATTACGACGCCCGTTCACGCCAAGCCCTGACTCACCTCGGTGGCGCATTGGTCGAGCTTGTCTTGGGCGACCGCGCAGTCCGTGCGATCCCCGTCACCGCACGCTTCAGCCAGCAGCAACAAAAAGAGGGCAATTGCCGGTACCGTTTATCCGCCAAGCTCGGGATGCGCGCGCCAGTGGTCGCTGCCCGGCAGGAACAGGCGTAGCTCGGCGCTCATCGGAGCGACACCGCGGAAGCCGGCGTCGCTCTCCAGTTCGTATTCGCGAACTTTGTTCCAAGAGCATGCCGCGTTCAATAGCAGCTCGGCTAGCCGCACGGTGCCGGCGGTGCTCGATTCCACGAACACGGTGTCGCGCTGACGCCATTCGTCATCGTTCAGGATGCACTCGGTTTCGTTGGACAGCGCAAGCAGCGGCAAACTCGAAATGTCCTTCTCCTGCAACCAGGGATGCTTCTTCGTCACGCTGGGGAAGTAGCGGAACGTCGTGGGTCGCAGAACGAGCCCGATTGGCGGGTCGTCATCGGGCCAACGAGCCCGGTACACGACCCTGCGCACCTCACTCCAGGTGTTGCCGAGCTCGAGCACGCTGTGCTCCGGATCGTGGAAGGCGCAAGCCAGCAGGAACAGCCCGAGATCGCGGCATGCCGGCTCATCCACGTAGAGGGCGAGGCTGTCGACTCGATGCCAGCCGTTGTAGCCGCGAGCGATCTTGCGAAAGCGAACGTGATCGCTCGTCACCCGTGCGGGCGGCACGGGCAAATTGTCGTGCTTGAATAGGAACTCGACCTCATCCGGGGGCCCATCGGGAACGCTTTGCCGAAGCTCGGCGAACACTTGGTGCAAGTCGACCATCTCAGAAACTCTAGCAACGAGCGCGGCGAAGCGTTACTCCGAAACGCCTGGCAGAACCCGCCACTGCACGCGCCAGTTGGCTCGGAGGAGCAAGGCGCTCGTTGTCAATGGAGGTGGGGGCTTTTCAGGGGCTTGGTCAGGAACGGTGCCAAGACCCAGACGCGCACGCCGACCGCGCGCCCTTCGTTCCGTCAGGCTGGTCGACGGCGTTGGCGTCGCGAGTCGAAGGGCGCCGAGAAGCTGGTTGGCAGAGACCGAGGGCCCAGCGCTTGCAGCGCGGCGCTGATCAACGGGTCGGGCTCGGCGCGTTTGCGCCAGGCAGCCAAAATAGGAAATTCCGTGCCTCGCCCCTGTTGCCGGATCGCGGTCACCCCTCGGAACTGTGGGCCTCGCGCTTCTGGCCAGGGCACGAGCGAGTAGCCAAGGCCTGCCGCAACGAAGCCCAAGATGGCCTCGGTCGAGGAGGCGCTCAGCAGCTTTCGTCGTTCGGCACCGGAGGCACCGAGGGCATTTAGTTGCAGCTGGCAGTGCGGCAAGCTCGGGTGGAAGCTCACGAATGGCTTGTCACGCAATGACCGCAAACTGGGCGTGCGGCTGCCCAGGCCAAAGCCTTGCTTTGGAACCACGATGAATATGTAGTGAGTGCCGACGCGTTGCGCCTCGATTCCGGCAGGCAGCTGCGGCAAGTAGTCCACCACCAGATCGGTCTTTCCGTGGGCGAGGCGGGAAAAATCCGGGACTTGCACTTCTTCCAGATCAACGTCGATGTCCGGCCGCTGCCGGCGGAGCTGTTGGAGCCAAGGCGGCATCAGATAGCGGATCTCGAGTGCCGCGGCGTCGATGCGCAGCAATCCGCCGAAGCTGCCCGCGCCGATCTCTCGCTCCACGAGCGGCAGGCCTTCGAAAAAAGGTTTGACGAAGTCGAACAAGCGACGCCCGGCCGCGGTGAGCTCGACGCGGTCGCGCCCCTGACGATCGAAGAGCTTCTTGCCCAGCTCGGCCTCGAGCTTGCTCACCTGCTGATGCACACCGGGCTGGCTGATTGGATAGGGAAAAGCCTGGGCGGCGCGCGTGTAGCCGCCCGCGACAGCTACGCGGTAGAAGCCCTCGAGGCGATGCAACTGGATCACGCCGCTGATGATCCTCGGCAGTCTAGGACTTGGCAATACGCTGAGCAGTCAGGGTCCGTCCCTGAATTCATATGCTCCCGTAAGCGTGCCCGTGCCCGTGCCCGTACCCGTACCCGTACCGTGCCCGTGCCCGATCTCCCTCTCCGGTCGTCCTTCGGGATCACGGCTTTTGGCTGTTCAAAGAGGCCGGCGGTACCCAGCCTCCGGGGCGCTCCTGAGCCGCCGCAAGGTACTTCGTGCACGAAGCATGAGTTCGGTCGCACGGGACCACGAGCGTCGCTCGACCGTCGTCACGCGGGTAGCCGCGCGAAAGCATGCGAGCAATCGTGAGACGGGCACGGGGACGGGTGCCGGACAGACCTAGCAAAAGCAGCCGCTTGGGTCGCTGGACAGGTTGAATTTCATGTTCTGTAGGGCCACGGCAGTGACGACAACGATCGCGCTGTCGGCTGCCAAGCCAATCAGCCCCCCGTACAGCCAACCCTTGCCCGTGACCTCGACCGCGATCGAGGAGACGTTGGAAACCTTCACGCCGACTAGGCTCTCTTCCGAGCTCACGACCAAGTAGCGATCGAGGTCGGCGGCGGTAGGGCCGTGCGTGCCGCGGTATCGACCGACCACGCGAGTTCCGTTTCGGAGCACGACGAGCACACGCTGATCGCGTTCCAGTTGCACGAGCCCCGCGGCTGGACGCTCCTCATAGGGCCCGGGTATCATCGAATCGATTCCGGCCCCAATGCCCGCCCCGGCCAGCGTACAGCCGGGAAGTGAGATGCTCAACGCAATGAGCACACTAAGCAACGAGCCCATCCTCCTGAGGCGCTTCCAGTTCGGCATCGGAACAGCCTGCAGCAGGTCGCCTCGACAGCCCAGTAACTAATTGATGGCCAAATTATAACTGATAATTATGATTGATTCGCGCTGCCTCGATCGCTCCCGTGGCAGATTTCTTGTTGATGGTCACGCGCTACGTTGCAGCGCGTCTCAGCCTTCGGCGTCGCGGACGCCCCACTCGGGCTCGCAAAGGGTGGATTTCTCCCTGAGACGCGCTGGGCGGAGCGCGTGCCCCAATTTCTCGATCGCGGCTCGCCGCGTGTTGGCCCCGACGTGCGCGTCGCTTGAAGCGTGCATCGGTTTACGTGTGCGGAAGCATTTTCGATCAGCTCGGCGCTCCTATCCATGGCTGGGGATGGGGCCGGTGCGAGCGATTTTTGCCAGTCTGGCTTCAGCGTTGCGGTCAATGCCTGGGGCGGTCTGGTTTGCGGTTCGGAAACAGAATGGAATTCGGTGGTCTCCCGGCTGGCAGCTGGCGTTTTCCGCCGCCGAATTGCCTCGGGCGGCCGCAAGATTGCAGGCCGTCGCGATAGGTCGGCGAAAAAGCTTACGTTGCGGTAAGCTGGGCGCCCGAGGACCACGGAGGGCAGCCCGAGTTCGAGCTTTCTTTCGCGCCTCTCGTCCCGTCCATGGCTGGTCAGTTCGGTCAGTACCGCGTTTTCTCGAAGTACCGCCTGATTGCTCGGCTGGGCAGCGGCGGAATGGCTGAGGTTTTCCTCGCGGTAACGGGCCGTTCGCGCGGCTTCAACAAGCTTCAGGTGTTGAAGGTCTTGCGACCTGATCTGCCAGAAAACGAGCGCGCTGACTTCGTGCGCATGTTCCAAGACGAAGGCCGGCTTGCCGCCCGACTCAGCCATCCGAACATCGTTCAGTCGTATGAAGTCGGCTCGGAGGAGGGCCACGAGTTCATCGCGATGGAGTACTTGGAAGGCCAGCCGCTCAGCAACGTGCAGGAGCGCGCCTGGCGCCAAGAGCAGCAAGGCCAAGAACCGCCTGGCCAAGAACCGCCCGGCTTTCCGCTGGAGATGCAGCTACATGTCCTGTGTCTGGTCCTGGAAGGCCTGGATTACGCGCATAATTTGACCGACTACGGGGATCGCAAACTGAACATCGTGCACCGCGATGTCTCGCCCCAAAACGTGTTCATCACCTACAGCGGGCACGTCAAGCTGGTCGATTTCGGCATCGCCAAGACGTTGGAATCGAGCAAGACACGTGCCGGAGTGGTCAAGGGCAAGGTGCCCTATATGTCGCCTGAGCAGGTACTCGGCGGGGCCATCGATCGGCGGGCCGATCTATTCAGCGTGGGGGTGATGCTGTGGGAAGCGATTGCCTGCCAGCCGATGCACGGTACGGCTTCCGTGTATGAAATCTTGCGACGGCTAGTGCAGGGGGAGCTGCCGCAAATCCGCTTGGCCGCTCCGGGTGTTCCGGAATCGCTGGCCAAGATCCTGGATCGCGCGCTCTCGCCCAAGCCGGAGCAGCGCTACCCAGATGCTGCCACGTTTCGCGACGAGCTCGCGGGCTACCTCGAGGGGCGAAACCTGAGCACGCGCTTGGTCGGAGAGCGCGTATCACAGCTGTTTCCTGACGAGCGGCGCCAGATCAACGAGGTGATCCGCAGCGCCTTGACCGAGGCGACCGATGAACAGGGTTCGAGTTCGGTCGATGAGGTGCACCTGCTGCCCACGCTCAAGGTGCTTGCCGCTCGCGCTTCCACTACGCAGAATACGGGCCCGACCACCGCGCCGAGCACGACGCCCCCGCTGCAAGCCACGACTCCGCCTCCGGTACAAATGGCGCACCCCGAGCCTCCGAAAGCTCCGGCCAGCAAGGCTCGTGTCGCGCTGTTGATCGGTGCAGCATTGGGGCTGGTGCTGGTTTTGAGCCTGGTCTCCCAGAGTTCGAGCAAGCCGCCGATCTCGTCACCACAAGCTGCAGCGCCCAGCCCCGCGAGCAGCGCAGCTGCGGAAGTTCGGCTGAGCATTCGCGTTCACCCCGACGCGGCCACGCTCACATTCGACGGCCAAGCGCTCGGTCCAAGTCCGTTTTCGGGGGCTCGGACCCGTGACGGCAAGCAACACGAGCTGGTCGTCAGCGCTGCGGGTTATCAGCCGCGCACGTTGAACATTCAATTGGATCACGATGTCGATCTGGAAATCGGGCTGGCGCAGATTCAAGCGGCGCAGGCCGGGGGGCAGACGCCAGCCCTGACCCCGAGCGCGAGCGTGGCCGCGAGCGCGACCGCACGGAAGGATGCCGCGCTCGGCGCCCAACGCTTGCGTGTTTCCGGCGCGGTTCCGAAGAAGCCGGGCGACATGGATCCGTATCGTGACTTGCCCGCGCGGAAGAGCGCGGGAACGAAGCTGCCGCCGCTTGACACCAGCGAGTCCCCTTGGTGATCTCCGGCCTGCGTCGGTCCATCTTTCACTCGCTTGGGCTCGTGACGACCATGGCAAAATTGAAACCCTTGGCTTGGGGCAGCGCGATCGCGTTGCTCTTGTGCTTGAATGGCGGCGTGGCACGCGCGGCGGATGACGCCGATCGAGAGGCGCGCGAGCGCTATGAGAGCGCGGTCAAGCTGTACGAAGACGGCGCCTACGATGCGGCCCTGGTCGAGTTGAATCGCGCCTCGGAACTGCGCCCCTCGTACAAGATTTACTACAACATTGGCCAGGTCCGCTTCGCGATGCACGACTACGCAGCGGCCATGGATGCCTATCGCCAATACCTGGAAAAGGGCGGCGACAAGATCCCCGCCGCGCGGCGCGATCAGGTACAAAAAGAGCTCAATGGCTTGAGCCAGCGGGTGGCTAAGCTGTTCATCGAGACCGATGTGCCTGGCGCCGAGGTGTTCATCGACGATCTATCGGTGGGGCTCACTCCGCTGAAGGCGCCGCTGGTCGTCAATTCGGGTATCCGTCGCATTGGCGCGCGCCATCCGGACTACCTGCCTCAGAGCCGTCGCCTGAGCATCGCGGGCGGGACACAGGACTCGATCAAGTTCGCGCTGGCCGATCGCAGCGCGGCCGAGCCCGGAGCTGCGACGCCCATCGGCGCGAGCAGCGCGCCGCAACCTTCGGCAGCCTTGCCCGGTCCGACCGCACCAGCCGCGGGAGCCGCAGCTTCCACGGCGCCCGTAACCGACGCTACGGAGCAATCATCGACTCGGCATGTGCCGTGGCCGGGCTGGGTGCTCACCGGTGCGTTCGCTGCGGGCGCTGCGGTGACGGGCGTGCTCGCGCTCTCCGCTAACTCGTCGTTGCAGCAAGATCGCCGTGATCTGGACGTCAGCGCGAGCAAAGTGAGTTCCCAGGCTTCCAAAGTGCGGACGCTGGCCACGGTCACGGACAGCCTGGCTGTGGCGGCCCTGGTCACGGGTGGCATCAGCTTATGGCTCACGCTCCGTTCGTCGCCCGAGCCGGCGGCCACTGCCGGCTCGAAAGGCGCGGGAGTGAACGCGCTGGAGCTTGGTTTGGGGCCGAGTGGCATCAGCATGAGAGGCGCGTTTTGAGCATGGGCATGCTCACGACTCGCAGAACCCTGATCCGAACCCTCGGCCCCGCCTTGCGGCGAGCTTCGTGGCTGCTGGCCTGCGCAGTGTGCCTGCTCGCTGCTTTGAGTTGCAGCGTGATCGTGAACACCGAGGACCGTGAGGGGTGCACGACCAGCAAGGAATGTACGACCCGCTTTGGTGAGCCGAGTGCCTGCGTCAATGCCCAGTGCAGCAAGCTGCTGACCCCGGAGTGCACGGAGGTCTGGCCGGCCAACGCGATGTCCCAAGACAACGTGATGCTGATCGGGTTCATGGGTGCGCTGGCCGGTGACTTTGCGAGCTACGGCACACCGACGAAAGAAGGCGCCGAGCTGGCTCTGAAAGAGATCGAGGTATTGGGCAATGGTCTGAGCGCCCCCACTAGCTCCAATACCGGACAGCGACATCTGGCGATGCTGATTTGCGACCACTCCTCGGATCCCAGTCGCGTCGCGCGCCACTTGGTCGAAGCCGCCAACGTACCGGTGATCATCGGCGATTCCTTCAGCACGGCCACTTTGAAAATGTTCGATAGCGTAGCGCGGCCAGCGGGCGTGCTCGTGCTTTCGCCCTCGGCGACTAGCCCCGCACTGACCGATCACGACGACGACGGCTTGCTTTGGCGCACCTCCCCCTCCGACGTGGTGCAAGCCGAGACACTGAAATTCCTGGTCGCGGACGTGGAGCGCGTGCTGCAGCAGACGGGTGTATTGGCGGCTGGCCAACACGCCAAAATCGCCATGCCTACCAAAGACGATAGCGCGGGCAACGGACTGGCAACGGCAGCCACCACGCTCAACACGGACTCTCCGACTCCGGCACCCGTGGTGGACCCGGGCTTGCCCGATGTCTACCCGAACCCAGACGACCCAGCCACGCCCAGCGTGAATTGGCAGTCTCACATCGAAAATATTTTGCGCTACTCGCCGAACATCATTCTCGCGATGGGTACCGGCGAGTTCGTGTCGTCGATGATGCAAAGCATCGAGGACAATTGGAATCCATCGCTGCCAAAGCCTTGGTATCTGCTCCCCGAGGGTGACCGGGTGACCGAGCTCGCGGCCCTGGTCGGCAACAATCCCAGAGCGGATTTGAACGAGCGAATCCTCGGTACGGCGCCTGGTGCACGCCGCTCGCCGTTGTACAGCGGCTTCGAGAAGAGCTTCCGGGGCGCGTTCGACAATCGCGACCCAGGAAACCTGGCGGAATTTGGCTACGATGCGGCTTACTTGGTGGCCTACGCCATTGCCATCGCCAACCGGGTATCGCCGACCGGGCGTGACCTCGCACAGGCCATGCGGAACGTGAGCTGCAAGGGCAAAACCAAGGTGCCTGCCGGGTCAGACCGCTTCAGCGCCTACTTCAAGACCGCGGAGATTGAGGGCTGCATCGACTTCGATGGTGCGAGCGGGCCACTCGATTTCAACCCGGACACCGGCGAGGCGTTGAGCGACATCGCCATGTGGTGCGTGCGCCGAAATAGCGCCGGAACCTTCGGCTTCGAACCGCCGCTCCAAAGCTATTACTCGGTCGAAGAGGGCCTCATCATCGACAGCAAGCCCCCGCTCGACCTGAGCCAACCCGGCTGGTGCGCGGACCAGTGAGTGCACGGCGCGCGCCATGGGTTTGTCGTATACTGCTCGCCCAATGGTGCGGCAGACATGATCGACACGCTGCTGCGGCCGCAGCCGCTCCTGGTCAATTACTCGAAGGTCCGGGTCACGGTCCTTCAGGGCCCGGACGTCGGCGTCACGCGCGAGCTGGTCAGTGAAACGCTGCGCATCGGCTGCTCCTCGGACAATGACCTGGCGCTGACCGACAATACCGTGTCTCGTCGCCACTGCGCGATCGAGCCCTTGGCTTCCGGCGTGCGAATTCGCGACGAAGGCTCGACGAACGGCGTGTTCATCGGCAGCCTGCGCGTGTTCGACGCGGTGGTGACCGGAAACGCGCAGATCCGCGTGGGTGACACGGTGCTTGGCATCGAACCGTTGTCGGAAGTCGTGGCGCGAGAACAAGCCGCAAGCGATCGCTTCTGCAACATGATCGGGCGCTCCCCGCGCATGCGGCAGCTGTTCGCGGACCTGGCGCGCATCGCGCCGACCGAGGTCACGGTATTGATCGAGGGTGAGACCGGCAGCGGCAAAGAGCTGGTGGCCGAATCGGTGCACGCCGCCAGCTTACGCTCGGAGGGCCCACTGGTCGTGTTCGATTGCAGCTCGGTCGCCCCCACCCTCGCTGAAAGCGAGCTGTTCGGGCACGAGCGCGGGGCGTTCACGGGAGCAGTCGCAGCTCGCCCCGGTGTGTTCGAGCAAGCCGATGGCGGTAGCATATTCCTGGATGAGCTCGGTGAGCTGCCAAAGGACTTGCAACCGAAGCTTCTGCGTGTGCTCGAGCGGCGTGAAGTGCGTCGGCTCGGATCGCAGCGCACCATCCCGATCGACGTGCGCTTGATCGCCGCAACCAACCGCAACTTGGCGGCTGAGGTCCAACGCGGGAACTTCCGCGAAGACCTGTACTTTCGGCTTGCGGCGGCGCACGTCCGGGTCCCGCCCTTGCGCGACCGGATGGAAGACTTAGAGCTCTTGGTCGAGCACTTCCTGGCTCGCACCAAACCCCGCCTCGGCGTTTCGGACATTCCGCCTCAAGTTTGGACCATGTTCAACACCCACCGCTGGCCCGGCAACGTGCGTGAGTTGTGGAACGCGGTGCAGCGCTTCAGTGTCACTCCCGAGCGCATCTTGTCGGATGACTTCACGGGCGCACCCATGCGTGATTCGCGTCCGCCATTGATCGATCCCGCAAACCTTCAGGCCTTGCCCGTGGCCCGGCGTGAAGCGAGCGAGGCCTTCGAGCGCAGCTACTTGGCGGCGCTATTGCAACGAACCGACGGAAACGTGATGCGCGCGGCCGCAGTTGCCGAAGTGTCGCGGCAAATGGTGCAGAAGCTGCTGCGCAAATACAACATGGAGTGAGCTCGGATCGACGTTCACGGCTTCCGCACACGGTCCTCCCGGATGAGCCGGGCGGCGAGCGCAAAGGTACGTGAGTGGCGCTTCAGCGCGAGGCTCTCATAGAGCGCGGCAGCTTCGGCCTGGTTGCCGCTGAACGCGGCGATCAGCGCCAAGCGCTCACTAGGGTCGTTCGGCTGAGCC
>Ga0302323_100002564_pt1 | contig 14750 bp, 15 predicted proteins | sample Fen_T0_3_FD_201950 | JGI IMG/M metagenome (GOLD analysis project Ga0302323, IMG submission 201950) | Peat permafrost microbial communities from Stordalen Mire near Abisko, Sweden - Fen_T0_3 | ecosystem: Environmental > Terrestrial > Soil > Wetlands > Permafrost | place: Sweden: Abisko... | reverse complement strand
GGGACGCGGCGACTGGGTCACCAAGGTCGGCGCGGAAGGGGTCCAGGCCATCGGCATCCGCAGCCGCGGCTGGGGGATCGCCATCAAGGTCGCGGACGGCAATGCGCGCGGCCTGCACCCGGCGACCGTCGCCGTGCTCGACCAGCTGGAGTTGCTGGACGAGGCGGCCACGGCGTCGCTGGCGGAGTGGGCCCGGCGGCCGGTCAGGAACTACCGCGGCACCGTCACCGGCGACATCCGCCCGACTGTTGTCTTGGACAAAGCCCCCGGCTGAGGCTGTCCAGGGAATAACCATGATGCCCAATGAACTAAACCCGTCGCAGGCAGTCTGTTCTGCCAAGCGTGCGAAGTACCTTCGTCCGGTTGACCCGTGCCGGAAGGCCAGCGAGTCCGGCTGTTGCCGCCGGCTTTCGCGGGATAAAAACCAATGAATCAGGGGCGTTTCGCACGTGGGTGATCGCGAAGTCGATCAGGAGCTCGTCGAGAGGGCGCAACGGGGCGACAAGCGCGCGTTCGAGCTGCTGGTCATGAAATACCAGCGCAAGCTGGCGCGGCTCCTGTCGCGGTTGGTGCGCGACCCGGCCGAGGTCGAGGACGTGGCGCAGGAAGCCTTCATCAAGGCGTACCGCGCGCTCCCGAGCTTCCGGGGCGACAGTGCGTTCTACACGTGGCTGTATCGCATCGCGATCAACACGGCGAAGAACTACCTGGTCGCGCTGGGCCGGCGGGCGCCGACGTCCACCTCCTTCGACAACGAGGAGGCGGAGGGCTTCGAGGATGCGGAACAGCTGCGGAACAGCTCGACGCCCGAGGACGAGCTGATCGGCAAGCAGGTTGCGGCGACGGTGAACCGCGCGATGGATGCACTGCCCGAAGATCTGCGCCAGGCGATCACGCTGCGCGAGATCGAAGGCCTGAGTTATGAGGAAATTGCCAGCGTGATGAATTGCCCGATCGGTACCGTGCGCTCCCGGATCTTCCGCGCGCGCGAGGCGATCGCCGCCGAGTTGCGACCGCAGCTCGGCACCGATGAAACCCGGAGATGGTGATGAACGAGAACATTTCGCGCCTGATGGATGGCGAGGTCGACGCGCAGGAATTCGACCGGATCTGCGGCGAGATGAAGGCGCCCGCCGCGATGTCAACGTGGGTGTGCTACCACGTGATCGGCGACCAGCTGCGTGGCGCGCACGGCGTGTCGACCGGCTTCTCGACGCGCTTCTGCGCGGCGCTGGCGGCCGAGCCGACGGTGCTTGCCCCGGCAGCTCCACGCGCGCGCTCGACGCAGGTCGCCACGGCCGCCTGGGCGGTCGCTGCCACACTTGCCGCGGTCACGGTCGTCGGCTGGACGGCGTTCTCGATGGTCGACGCGCCGCCGACCGCGGTGGCCCGCGCCCGCGAAGCCGCCACGGTCCGCGCGGCCCAAGGCAAGCCGCTGCCGGACCTCCCCGCGGATTACCTGATCGCCCACCAGGAGTATTCGCCGTCCACCGCCATCCAGGGCATGGGTCCGTACATGCGCGCCGTGGCGGTCACCGGCAACGAACCTCGCCCATGAGCGGACGGCGCGCGTGATCGTGATGAATCCATCGCTGCAACACGGAGCAGGCCAGGCAAGGGGCACGTCTGCGCGCTCGATCATGGTGGCCGCGCTCGGCGCCGCGATGGCCTTCGCCGCCGATGCGCGGGCTGAGGACGCGACACGCTGGCTGGAGCGCGCGGCGCAGGCCGCGCGGACGCTCAATTACGCCGGGACCATCGTCTACCAGCACAACGGCCACGTCGAGACATCGCGCCTCGTGCACATGCTCGACGGCAGCCAGGAGCAGGAAAAGCTGGTCAGCCTGGATGGGCCGCCGCGCGAAGTGATTCGCAGCAGCGCTGAAGTGCGCTGCTATTTCCCTGACGCCAAGGTCATCAGGATCGAGCCCAAGACGTTCCGCAACGTGTTCCCGTCGCTGTCGGCCGAGCAGCTGCGCAACCTGTCCCAGTACTACGAGGCGCGCAACGTCGTCAGCGAGCGCGTGGCGGGGCACTGGACGCAGGTCATGGTCTTCGAGCCCAAGGACGGCCTGCGCTACGGCCACAAGTTCTGGGCCGACGCCAACACGGGCCTGCTGCTCAAGGCCCGCCTGGTCGACGATCGCGGCGAGGTCGTCGAGCAGTTCGCCTTCACCGACGTTGCGATCAACGAAAAGCTCGACCGCGACATGGTCAAGCCGTCGTGGGCCGCGGCGCCGCCGGACTGGCAGATCAAGCAAGGTTCGTTCGGCGAGATGCTGCCGAAGGAAACCGGCTGGTCGGCGAGCAGGCTGCCGGGCGGGTTCCAGAAGATCATGGAAGGCTACCGCACGCTGCGCGGCAAGCGCGACCCCGTCGCGCACCTCGTCTACTCGGACGGGCTGGTGGCGATCAGCGTGTTCGTCGAGCCGCTGTCGGGGCCGTCCGTGCAGACCGGCCTGGCGCAGCAGAGCGGGCTCAACGTCTACACGACCAAGCAGGACGACTACCTGGTCACCGTCCTGGGCGAGGCGCCGCCCGCGGCCGTGCGGCAGATCGCCCAATCGGTCGCCAGGCGCTGAAGCGCGGCCGGCGCCGCGGTTTGTCAGTAAAATCGGCAGTGGGCGCCGGCATTCCCCCGGCTTAAGGTTCATGTACCTGGCACCACGAAAAGGAATTCCATGTTGAATCGTTTGTTTCTTCGCGCGGGCGATTCCGCCGGCGCATCCAGAGCTGCATGGTCGATGATCGCCGCGTTGGCGGCTTTCGCCGCGTTCGCGCCCGCGGTGTCCGCGCAGGGCAAGGCCGCGCTGTTGCCCGACTTCACCGAGCTCTACGAGCGCAACGGCCCGGCCGTCGTTTCGATCGACGTGCGGCAGAAGGCGCGGCGCGGCCGCGGCATGCCCGAGCTCTCCGAAGACGATCCTTTCTACGAATTCTTCCGCCGCTTCGGACAGTTGCCGCCGGGCTCGCGCGGCCAGCAGCGCGAACCGGAATCGCAGTCCGTAGGCTCGGGCTTCATCATCGGCATGGACGGCTACGTCATCACCAACGCGCACGTCGTGGATGGCGCCGATGAAGTCACCGTCAACTTGAGCGACAAACGCGAGTTCAAGGCCAAGGTGATCGGCGCCGACAAGCGCACCGACATTGCATTGCTGAAGATCGACGCGAAGGACCTGCCCAAGGTCACCATCGGCGACCCGGACAAGCTGAAGGTCGGCGAGTGGGTCGTCGCAATCGGCAAGCCTTTCGGCCTCGAGAACACGATGACGGCGGGCATCGTCAGCGCGAAGGGCCGCGACCTGCCGCAGGAAAACCTGGTTCCCTTCATCCAGACCGACGTGGCCATCAATCCGGGCAACTCGGGCGGTCCGCTGTTCAACATGCGCGGCGAAGTGGTCGGCATCAACTCGCTGATCTATTCGCGCACCGGCGGTTACATGGGACTCGCGTTCGCCATTCCCATCGACGTTGCGATGAACACCGTGAGCCAGCTGAAGGACAAGGGCCGCGTCACGCGCGGCCGCATCGGCGTGCAGATCCAGCCGGTCACGAAGGAAGACGCCGACGCGTTCGGACTGGGCGCGCCGCGGGGTGCGCTCGTCAACGGCGTCGAAAAAGATGCCCCCGCGTCCAAGGCCGGCATCGAGATCGGCGACATCATCGTCAAGGCCGACGGCCGTGACGTGAAGTCGTCGAACGAACTGCCGCGGATCATCAGCGCAGTGCGGCCCGGCACCAAGATCAACCTGACGGTCTGGCGCAAGGGCGCCCAGAAGGACATCGCGGTGACGGTCGCGGAAATGAAGGAAGATTCCGCAGCCACGCCGGCGCGCGGCAGCCCCGCGCCCAAGGAGAAGGGCAAGCCGAACAAGATGGGACTCATCCTGTCCGACCTGACCGACGACCAAAAGAAGGAGGCCGAGGTCAAGGGCGGCGTGCTGGTCGAGGACGTGGCCCCCAACGTGCGCGGGAACGTCCAGCCCGGCGACGTGATCCTGGTCATCGTCAACCGGGGTCAGTCGATCGACGCGAAGAGCGCGGCGCAGGTCAACGACCTGATCGCCAAGCTGGACAAGGGCGCGTCCGTGACGCTGCAGCTGAAACGCGGCGAGCAGCAGTTCTTCGCGTCGCTGCGCATGCCCAACGGCGAGTAGCGGGCATGACCATGACGGAGCGCGGCCGCGGACTCAAACCTGCCCGGCTGACGTTCCTCACGCGCGCGTATTGCCACCTGTGCGACACGATGCGCGACGCGCTCGTGCCGCTGGCCGCCGCGCATGGCGCCAAGGTGCGCGAGCTCGACGTCGACGCGGACCCGGCGCTGGAGGCGGCCTATGGCGAGCTGGTGCCGGTTGTCCTGTTCGGCGACGTCGATGACGGGCAGGTGCTGTGCCACTACCACCTGGACCGCGCGCGCGTCGTCGCGGCGCTGACCGCAGGCTGACGTCCGCACCGCGAACGCGGCGGCGCGTGCGCAGCCGACATCGCGGCGCGCTTGGACGGAACGCGCAATTTCCGATATAATTCAAGACTTTCCGATGTCAAAAGCTCCGCGGCCGACCGGTGTCGGCCGTGGCCTGCAGCCGGGCACCTTCGGGTGCCTTTGCTTTTCCTCTGCAAAGACCGCGTGCGCTTAATCCGCAATTTTTCGATCATCGCCCACATCGACCACGGCAAGTCGACGCTTGCCGACCGCTTCATCCAGCGTTGCGGCGGGCTCTCCGACCGCGAGATGAGCGAACAGGTCTTGGATTCCATGGACCTGGAGCGCGAGCGTGGCATCACGATCAAGGCGCAGACCGCCGCGCTGACCTACAAGGCGCGCGACGGCGAGACGTATCAGCTCAACCTGATCGACACCCCGGGGCACGTCGACTTTGCCTACGAGGTGTCGCGCTCCCTGGCCGCGTGCGAGGGCGCGCTTCTGGTCGTCGATGCGTCGCAGGGCGTGGAAGCGCAGACGGTGGCCAATTGCTACACGGCCGTCGAGCAGGGCGTCACCGTCGTGCCGGTGCTGAACAAGATCGACCTCCCGTCTGCCGATCCCGAGCGGGTGATCGACGAAATCGAGGACATCATCGGCATCGACGCCACCGACGCGGTGCGCGCGAGCGCCAAGAACGGCATCGGCATCGACGACATCCTCGAAGCCGTGATCGCCAAGATACCGCCGCCGTCGGGTGATCCGGACGCGCCGCTGCAGGCGCTGATCATCGATTCCTGGTTCGACAACTACGTCGGCGTGGTCATGCTGGTGCGGGTGATGCAGGGCACGCTGAAACCGAGGGACAAGCTGCTGCTGATGGCCGGCGGGTCCACGCACAACTGCGAACAGGTTGGCGTGTTCACGCCGAAATCGGTCGCGCGTGAGCAGCTCGCGGCCGGCGACGTCGGCTTCATCATTGCCGGCATCAAGGAAATCGACGCCGCCAAGGTCGGCGACACGGTCACGCTCGCCAATCGCCCGGCGAGCGCCGCGCTTCCAGGGTTCAAGGAGGTGAAGCCGCAGGTGTTCGCGGGCCTATATCCGGTCGAGTCCAACCAGTACGAGGCGTTGCGCGACGCGCTCAACAAGCTGAAGCTGAACGACGCCTCGCTGCACTACGAGCCGGAAGTCTCGCAGGCGCTGGGCTTCGGCTTTCGCTGCGGGTTCCTGGGCCTCCTGCACATGGACATCGTGCAGGAGCGCCTCGAGCGCGAGTACGACATGGACCTGATCACGACGGCGCCGACGGTGATCTACCAGGTGCTGATGCGCGACGGCAAGGTGCTTGAGATCGAGAACCCGTCGAAGCTTCCCGATCTTTCGCGCGTGGAAGAAATCCGCGAGCCGATCATCACCGCCACCATCCTGATGCCGCAGGAGTACGTCGGGCCGGTGATCACCCTGTGCACGGAAAAGCGCGGCGTGCAGAAGAACATGCAGTACCTCGGCCGGCAGGTCATGCTCACCTATGAAGTGCCGATGGCGGAAGTGGTGATGGACTTCTTCGACAAGCTGAAGTCGGTGTCGCGCGGCTACGCGTCGCTCGACTATGAGTTCAAGGAGTTCCGGACGGCGGACGTCGTGAAGCTCGACATCCTGATCAACGGCGAGCGGGTCGATGCGCTGTCGGTCATGGTGCACCGGTCCGTGTCGATGTATCGCGGCCGCGAGGTGGCGGCGAAGATGCGTTCGCTCATTCCGCGGCAGATGTTCGACGTTGCCGTGCAGGCGTCGATCGGCGCCAACATCATCGCCCGCGAGACGATCAAGGCGATGCGCAAGAACGTGCTCGCCAAATGCTATGGCGGCGACATCAGCCGCAAGAAGAAGCTGCTGGAGAAGCAGAAGGCCGGCAAGAAGCGGATGAAGTCCGTCGGCAGCGTGGAAATTCCGCAGGAAGCCTTCCTGGCCATCCTCCAGGTGGGCGACAAGTGATTTCACCGGGAGCGCGTCCGGAACGCCGTTTCCTGCCCGGATCGGGAGACGGGATGCGGAATCGGGGGGGCGAACGGCGGCAATGGCACCCGCGTCCCGTGCCACAATCCGCCGGCCCCTGGCTTCGCCACCCGACTACGACTCCTTCGACACGACCATGAATTTTGCGCTGATTCTGTTTCTGCTGACGCTCGCCACCGGCGTGCTGTGGCTGATCGACATCCTCGTCTTCAGGAAGCGGCGGCAGGCGGCGCTGAACGCGGCACTTGCCCAGTTCGACGACTCGAACAAGCTGGCCCTCGCGACCCACGACGCTGCGGTAGAGGCAGAACGCGCGCATCTGGAGGAGCGCCTGCTCCATCAGCCCGCCTGGGTCGAGTACGCGGCGAGCTTCTTTCCCGTGCTTCTCGTCGTGTTCATGCTGCGTTCGTTCGTGGCGGAGCCCTTCAAGATTCCGTCGTCGTCGATGCGCCCGACGCTCGAGGTGGGCGATTTCATCCTCGTCAACAAGTTCATCTACGGCTTGCGCCTTCCCATCGTCGAGACCAAGGTCATCCCGGTGTCTGATCCGAAGCGCGGCGACGTGGTCGTGTTCCGGTATCCGCTCAATCCGTCGCAGGACTTCATCAAGCGTGTGGTCGGCGTGGGCGGCGACGTGGTCACCTACCAGGACAAGAAGCTCACGGTGAACGGCAGCGCGCTGCCGCAGGTCCCCGACGGCACGTACAGCTACCTCGAGAACATGCGCTTCGAGACGCTGGACCGGATGCGGGTGACCGCGGATACCGGCGCCGGCCCCCACGAATTCACGATCGGCATCAATCCGCACGCGCCGCCAGTCAATCCGCAGGCGGTAAGGCCGTTTCCGGGACGCGAGAATTGCGACTACAATGAGCGCGGATTCACGTGCAAGGTGCCAGCGGGGCAATACCTGATGATGGGCGACAATCGCGACAACAGCGACGACAGCCGGTATTGGGGGTTCGTGCCCGACGACCACATTCGCGGCAAGGCGTTTTTCATCTGGTGGAACTGGGATGACCTGTCGAGTTTCGCGTTCAAGCGCGTAGGCAGCGGCATCCGCTGACGAACAGGACGAACTGAAATGAACAAAGCGACGCCGGCGCGCCAGTGCGGTCTGACAATGCTCAGCTTTCTTTTCGTGCTGGCGGTCGTTCTGGTGGTTGCACTCGTGAGTTTCCGGGTGATTCCCGCCTACATCGAGTATTTTTCCGTGCAGAAGGCGCTGGCTGGCGCGCTCAACGATTCCAAGGACCTGACGAGGGCCGAAGTCGTGCGGCTGCTCGACCGCCGTCTCGGCGCCGAGTACATCGATTCCGTGCACGCTGCCGATGTCGAGGTCACCAAGAGCGCCAATGCGATCACGGCCTCCGTCAGCTGGCAGACCAAGTTGCCGCTCGTGGGCAACGCCAGCCTCCTGCTGGATTTCGACGCCTCCGCATCGCGGTAGCCTTCGCCACGCGGACCGGATGGCCGAACCGCTGCGCCCCCGGCTGGACTACACGTTCCGCCAGCCCGAGCTGCTGCGCCAGGCGCTGACGCATCGCAGTTTCGGCACACCCCACAACGAGCGCATGGAATTCGTCGGCGATGCCGTGCTCAACTGCGTCGTGGGCGCGGCATTGTACGAACGCTTTCCGGCGCTGCCCGAAGGCGATCTCTCCCGCGTGCGCGCCGGGCTGGTCAACGGAGACACACTGGCGCGCGTGGCGCGGCAGCTCGATCTCGGCCCGGAGATTCGCCTGGGCGAAGGTGAGTTGAAGAGCGGCGGCCCCGAACGGGCATCGATCCTCGCCGATGCGCTCGAGGCGCTGTTCGGTGCCGTCTACCTCGACGGAGGCTTCGATGCCGCGCGCCGTGTCATCGTCACATGCTATGCGGACGTCCTCCGCGACGTCGATCCGGGCGCCTTGGGCAAGGACCCGAAGACACGCCTGCAGGAGTGGCTGCAGGCGCGGCGCTGGCCGGTGCCGGAATACGTCGTCACCGCGACGAGCGGCGAACCCCACGAGCAACAATTCACCGTGGAGTGCCGCATTCCCCGGTTGTCCGTCGTGGCGACTGGCGTGGGCACCAGTCGTCGCGCAGCCGAACAGTCTGCGGCCGAGACGGCTGCCGCGCTGACCGTGGCCGCCGAGCGCAAGGGAGCCGGAAATGGCAAATGAGCTGGCAGGCAACGTGTCCGATGCAACGGCAGGCGAGGCGTACCGTTGCGGCCACGTCGCCATCGTCGGCCGGCCCAGCGTGGGCAAGTCGACGCTGCTCAACGCGCTGGTCGGGCAGAAGATCAGCATCACGTCGAAGAAGCCGCAGACCACCCGGTACCGCATCACCGGCATCGCGACCGATGCGCACGCCCAGTTCGTCTTCGTCGATACGCCCGGCTTCCAGACCAAGCACCGGTCGCGTCTCAACGACCGGCTGAACCGCGCCGTGCGCGAGAGTCTGGCCGACGTCGACGCGGTCGTCCTGGTGCTCGACGCGACACGCGTGACGCCCGCGGACCTGGCCGTGGTCGCGCTGCTGCCGCGCGACATGCCGGTCATCGCCGCGGTGAACAAGGTCGACACGCTGGCGGACAAGGCGGCGTTCATGGGCCGGCTCGCGGAAATCGCGCAATTGCATCCGTTCGCGGCGATCGTTCCCGTGTCGGCCGAAAAGGGAACGCAGCTCGAAGCACTTCGCGGCGAGATCGCGAGGGCGCTGCCGGTATCCCCGCGGCTGTATCCGGACGACGACCTGACGGACCGCGACGAGCGCTTCCTCGCCGCCGAGTTCATCCGAGAAAAGATTTTCCGCCTGCTGGGTGACGAGGTGCCCTACGCCACGACGGTCGGCATAGACAAGTTCGAGATGGACGGCGCGCTGCGACGCATTCACGCGACGGTCTACGTCGACAAGTCGGGCCAGCGCGCCATATTGCTGGGCGAAGGCGGGTCGCAGATGAAGGCCATCGCCACGCATGCGCGATCCGACATGGAAAAGCTGTTCGGCGGCCCGGTATTCCTCGAGATTTGGGTGCGCGTGAAAAGCGGCTGGGCCGACACCGACGCGTCGCTCGCGCGGTTCGGCTACTAGCGTGCCGTAGCAGGCGATCATGGCCTCGCGTCAGCCCGTCGACCGCCGGGACGCCCAGCCGGCGTTCGTGCTGCACACCTACGCGTACCGCGAGACCAGCCTGATCGTAGAGGCCTTCACCGCGGAGTTCGGCCGGGTGGCGATGGTCGCGCGCGGCGCCAAGCGGCCGCGGTCCGAAACCCGGGGCCTGCTGCAGGCGTTCCAGCCCGTGACGTTGTCGTGGGCAGGTGCCGGGGAACTCAAGACATTGCTCAAGGCGGAGTGGGGCGGCGGGCTGCCGCTTCCGCGCGGTGCGGCACTGCTGTGCGGCTTCTATCTCAACGAACTGCTGCTGAAGCTGCTCGCGCGCGAAGACCCGCACCCGGTGCTGTTCCGCGACTACCACGACGCGCTGGCCGCGCTGTGTGCTGCAGAGGGCGGCGCGGATCAGGGCGCGGTGCTGCGCCGTTTCGAATTGCGCCTGCTGGCTGAACTGGGCTACGCGCTGCCTCTGACGCACGATGCCGACACGGGTGCCGCGATCGATCCCGCCGCACGTTACCATTACCATTTCGGTTTCGGTCCGCGAGCGCTGGATGCGCGCACCGCACGCGAGCCGGGCGTGCGATATCCGCGCATCCTGGGTGCCACGCTGCTCGGACTGGCCGCCAATTCGCTGCCGGATGCGCAGACGGCGGCCGAGGCCAAGCGGCTGATGCGCGACGTGCTGGACCACTACCTCGAAGAGCGGCGCATATTCAGCCGGCGGGTCGTGCAGGACCTGCAGGCGATCGACGAAGAAAGCGAGTCATCGTGATCGAACTCGGCGTGAACATCGACCATATCGCCACGCTGCGGCAGGCGCGGCGCACGTACGAGCCCGATCCGGTGTGGGCCGCAGTTGAAGCGCACCTGGGTGGCGCCGACGGCATTACCGTGCACCTGCGCGAGGATCGGCGGCACATCCAGGACGAGGACGTCCGCCGGCTGCGGGAGCTGGTGCACATCAAGCTCAATCTCGAAATGGCGGCGACGGACGAGATGGTCGGCATCGCCTGCAAGCTGCGGCCCGAGATGGCCATGCTCGTTCCGGAAGGGCGGCACGAGATCACGACCGAAGGCGGGCTGGACGTGGCCGGGCAGGAGGCGAAGCTCAAGGCGGCCGTGGCGCGCCTGACCGATGCGGGCATCGTGACCTCGGTATTCATCGATGCGCTGCCGGCGCAGATCGACGCGTCCGCGCGCATCGGCGCCCGCGTGTGCGAAATCCACACCGGGCCGTATGCGCATGCGTTCCACGCCAAGGGGCGCGATCCCGAAGGGCCGGCCGTGGTGGCGGAACTCGCGAAGATCCGCGCGGCGGGTGAGGCCGTGCTCGGTCACGGCATGCGCTTCAACGCCGGACACGCGCTCAACTATTTCAACGTGCAGCCGGTCGCGGCGCTGCCGGGCGTGCGCGAGCTGCACATCGGCCATGCGATCGTGTCGCGCGCCGTGTTTGTCGGGCTGCGGGAAGCGGTGCGGCAGATGAAGGCGCTGCTGCGCGAAGCGGCCGCGGCGAATGCGACCAGGGCGAAGGGGCGCGAGCATGATTGAAGTTCCCCGCGGTCCCGTCGTTCTCGGCATCGAGGGGACCGTGCTTACGGCCGCCGACAAGGCGCGCCTCATGCATCCGCTCGCCGGCGGCGCGATACTTTTCTCGCGCAATTTCGAATCCTGCACGCAGCTCGACGCACTGACGGCGTCGATCCGGGCGCTGCGCACGCCGTCACTGCTGATTTGCGTCGACCACGAGGGCGGCCGCGTGCAGCGCTTCCGCGACGGGTTCACGGCCATCCCCGCGATGCGTACGCTGGGCGAACTGTGGGAAAAGGATGTTGCGCAAGCGGCCGCCGAGGCGCAGCGGCTCGGCATGCTGATGGCGCGTGAATTGCGCGCGCACGGCGTCGACTTCAGCTTCGCGCCGGTGCTCGACGTCGACTTCGGCGCCAGCGCGGTGATCGGAGACCGCGCCTTTCACGGCAACCCCAACGCCGTGGCGCATCTTGCGTCCTGCCTGCGGCGCGGTCTCAACGCCGGCGGCTGCGCGGCGGTGGGCAAGCACTTTCCCGGGCATGGGTTCATCGCCGCGGATTCGCACGTCGCACTTCCGGTTGACGAACGGTCGCTGGACGCGCTGCTGGCCGACGACCTCGTTCCCTTCGCGGTGCTGGCGAAGGACGGCATGGAGGCGGTCATGCCGGCGCACGTGATTTATCCGGCGATCGACAGCGTTGCCGCGGGCTTCTCCCGGATCTGGCTACAGGACATCCTGCGCGGGAGGCTTCAGTTCGACGGGCTCATCTTCTCTGACGACCTGGAGATGGCCGGCGCGCATGCCGCGGGCGACATCGTGGCGCGCGCCGAAGCCGCCGTCGCGGCCGGGTGCGACATGGTCCTCGCGTGCAACGATTTCGCCGCCATGGACGACCTGCTGTCGCGCTGGAAGCCGGCGGCGCAACCGGAACTGGCGCGCCGCGCGGCGAAAATGGAAGGCAAATAAGGCCATCGCGGCGCCGGCTTTTCTAGCGACGTGAACCAAGTAAAATGGGGTCAGGTTAACTTTTCAAATACGAAAAGTTAACCTGACCCCATTTTATCTTCCATGCGGCCACTTGCCGCCGAGTCGGTGCGTCAGTTCTTCCGCCGCATGTGCGACGAGGGGCCCCAGCTGCCTGATCCGTTCATCGGGTAGCCGTGACGACGGGCCCGCCAGAGAAATTGCTCCCAGCGTTTCCGCATGCTCGTCGTAGATCGGCGAGGCGACGCAGCGCGTGCCTTGCGCGTGCTCCTCGTCGTCGAACGACCATCCACGCTGCCGGATGACGCGAATGCTCGCCCACATCGTCTCGGGCGTCGTGATCGTGTTGCCGGTGATGCGCGGCAGGCCGCGGACCTTGAGGATGGCGTCGATCTGGTCGTCGGGGAGGGACGCAAACATCGCCTTGCCGACGCCCGACGCATGCAACGGCGCCCGGCTGCCGAGCTTGACGATCGTACGCATCATCTCGCGGCATTGCACCTGGTCGACGAAGACCGCTTCCGTTCCGTCCAGGATCGCCAGGTTGACCGTTTCTCCCGACTGGTCCATCAGCCGGCGCATGTACGGATGGCTCTGCGCGATGAAGTCGCGGCTGGCCAGGAAGCTCGAACCCACGGTGAAGGCCTGCAGGCCGACGTACCATCGCCCCAGTTCGCCGGCCTGGTACACGTAGCCCATCTTCTCGAGCGTGGCGAGCAGCCGGTGCACGGTGGAGGGCGGCAGCTGCACGTGCTGCCCCACGTCGGTCAGCGTGAGGCCGCCTTCGGCCTTGGCCAGGCATTCGAGGATCGACAGGCCGCGCGTCAGGCTCTGCACCTGTGCGGTCACGACAGCGGCCTTGCCCGGCGCGTGCGCGCGCTTGGGCGGCGGTGCGGCGGGTCGGGAGTTCATGGGCGCCTGGTACGCATCAGTGGCTCAGGATCTTGGACAGGAAGTCGCGCGTGCGCTCGCTCTTCGGTTGCGCGAAGAATTCGGCGGGCGTGTTCTGCTCGACGATCTGTCCCTGGTCCATGAAGATCACGCGGTCGGCCACCGAGCGTGCGAAGCCCATCTCGTGCGTGACGCACAGCATGGTGATGCCCATGCCGGCCAGCTCGATCATCACGTCGAGCACTTCCTTGATCATCTCCGGGTCCAGCGCGGATGTGGGCTCGTCGAACAGCATGATCTTGGGGGTCATGCACAGCGAGCGCGCTATGGCCACGCGCTGCTGCTGGCCGCCGGAGAGCTGCAGCGGATATTTGGCCGCCTGCTCGGCGATGCGCACCCGCGCCAACTGCGCCATGGCGCGCTCCTCGGCTACCTTCTTCGGCATGCGTCCCACCCACATCGGCGCCAGCGTGAGGTTCTCGAGCACGGTCAGGTGCGGGAACAGGTTGAACTGCTGGAACACCATGCCGACGTCCTTGCGCACCGCCTCGATGGCCTTGACGTCGTCGGTCAAGAGGATGCCGTCGACGGTGAGCCTTCCTTCCTGGTATTCCTCCAGCGCGTTGATGCAGCGGATCAGCGTGGACTTGCCCGAGCCGGACGGGCCGCAGATGACGATGCGCTCGCCTTTTGCGACGTTCAGGTCGATGTCGCGCAGCACGTGGAAATCGCCGTACCACTTGCTGACCTTCTCGAAGCTGATGATCGATTCGCTCATTGCGTGGTCGCTACCTGCGGGAATGGCTGACGTTGAGGTGGCGCTCGACCCACTGGCTGTAGCGCGACATCGCGAAGCAGAACGTCCAGTAGATGGCGGCGATGAACAGGTAGCCTTCCAGGTAGAACTGCCGCCAGTCGGCGTCGCCGCCCAGCGCCAGCGCCAGCGAGCCGGTCAGGTCGTAGAGGCTGACGATGGTGACGAGCGACGTGTCCTTGAACGTGCTGATGAAGCTGTTCATGATCGACGGCACCACCATTCGCAGCGCCTGCGGCAGGATGATCTTGCGCTGCGTCTGCCAGTAGGACAGGCCCATCGCCGCCGCGGCTTCGTGCTGTCCCTTCGGTATGGCCTGCAGCCCGCCGCGCACCACTTCGGCCAGGTACGCCGCCGCGAACAGCGTGATCCCGACCAGCACGCGGACCAGCACGTCGACGGTGATGCCGGGCGGCATGAACAGCGGGAACATGAACGACGCCATGAACAGCACCGAGATCAGCGGCACGCCGCGAATCAGCTCGACGTAGACGATGCACAGCGAGCGTATCGCCGGCAGGTGCGAGCGGCGTCCCAGCGCGACCAGGATCGCGATCGGAAAGGCCGCCGCGATGCTGAGCGTCGACAGCAGCATCGTCAGCGGCACGCCGCCCCAGCGCGCAGTCTCGACCGGCGCGAGTCCCGCGACGCCGCCGCGCATCAGGACGAAGAACAGCGCCAGCACGGCGACCCACGCCACGACCAGCCACCGGCTCCACAGCACGCGCGTGCAGCTCGCGACGAGCATGGCCACCATCAGCAGCGTCGCCACGAGCGGACGCCACTGCTCGTCGTACGGATAGCGGCCGAACAGGATCAGCCGGTACTTCTCCGCGATGACGCCCCAGCATGCTCCCGTGTGCTCGAGCGCGCGGCACGCCGCATTGTCCGGGCGGGTGACCGCATGCACGACTGCCCAGTCGACGATGTCCGGCAGCAGGTGTCCGATGATCGCGACCACGACGAGCGTGGCCGCCGTG
>Ga0302323_100002562_pt1 | contig 14755 bp, 11 predicted proteins | sample Fen_T0_3_FD_201950 | JGI IMG/M metagenome (GOLD analysis project Ga0302323, IMG submission 201950) | Peat permafrost microbial communities from Stordalen Mire near Abisko, Sweden - Fen_T0_3 | ecosystem: Environmental > Terrestrial > Soil > Wetlands > Permafrost | place: Sweden: Abisko... | reverse complement strand
AAGACCGCGGCGGCGAGCAGAATTGAACCCGCCACTGCCCTCGGGACCCCGCGTCGGGAGACCAGAGTGGACATGATCCTCAGTCGCCCGGCTCCCCTGAGGCGCGCATCCCGCCGGCGCCCGAGCCGGAGCGGCCGCCAACGTCCCCGCCGGGCTCCCCCTGCTCCACGTCGATCGCGAGCGTCCCTCGGCCATCGAGTGGCTCGGAATGACCCTTCGCCCCGGCTCGAGTCAGGCGCTCCCGCGGCCTCTCGACGGTAGAGCCGCTGCGGATCACCCGAGAGGTGAAGTCGGCCGCCCGCACTCCCTCACCGATGAGGACGTTGCGCCCGATGCGGACGCCTCGTGGAATGACCGCCCGCTTGCCGACGACGGATATGCCCGTGTTGAGCCGTCCGGGCTCCTTGCGGTTGACGACGTCGTAGTCGGTTCCCTCGCCGACGATGGCACCCGGTCCGACCGCGACTTCCTTGTCCAGTATCGCCCGGTCCACAACGGCTCCAGGCCGAACGACCGAGTCGAAGAGGATGATCGAGTCGCGGACTACCGCCCCAACATCGACTACGACACCGGGCGAAAGGACCGAGTTCACGACCGAGCCGTTTATCACGCAGCCGTGGCTGATGAGGCTACGGTGAACCTGGGCCGTCGAGCCGATCTTCGCCGGCGCCCGCTCCTCGGACCGAGTGTGGATGACCCACTCCCGGTCGTACAGATCCAGCTCGGGGGCATCGGCCAGCAGTGCCAGGTTGGCCTCCCAATAGGACTGGACGGTTCCCACGTCCTGCCAGTAGCCGTCGAAGCGGTAGCCGTAGACCCGGGCTCCGCCCTCGATCATCGCCGGTATGACGTTGTGCCCGAAGTCCGCCCGATCGTCGGCGAGCCACTGGTGGAGAGCCCGCTTCGAAAAGACGTAGACGCCCATGCTGGCCAGGTCCGACTTCGGCTGGCGGGGCTTCTCGTGCCATTCCACCACGCGCTCGTTCTCGTCGAGGGCGAGGATGCCCATCCGCGTGGCGTCGGCAAGCGGAACGCGCCGGACGGCAATCGTGACGTCGGCGCGGTGGCGTCTGTGCGCGGCCACGAACGGCTGGTAGTCCATCTTGTATATGTGGTCGCCCGCCAGAACCAGCACGACGTCTCCGGCCGCCTGCTCGATGACGTTGAGGTTCTGCAGCACGGCATCGGCGGTGCCGCGATACCACTCCGCGACCCGACCGCGAGCGATGTAGGGCTGCAGCATCCGGACGCCGCCGTGATTGCGGTCCAGGTCCCAGGGCCGGCCCATGCCGATGTGGTCGTTGAGCGAGCGAGGGTTGTACTGAGTCAGCACAACGACATTGTCTACGTCGGAGTTGACGCAATTGGACAGCGTGAAGTCGATGATCCGGTACTTGCCGCCGAAGGGCACGGCCGGCTTGGCGCGCAGCGACGACAGAATGGAGAGCCGCTCGCCCTCACCGCCGGCGAGTATCACCGCCAGAGTTCGCTTCATCGCGCGTCCTCTTGCTCTCGGACCGGGTCCGGCCCGGCTGAGTCGATGCTAGCACCCCGGGCCCGACCCCGAATGGGAGATGACCGCGAGCCCCAGGCTCGGTCCGGCAGCAGCGCCGGCTAGAGGAACAGCCGCGGATTCATGAACTTTCCGTTGAGCCGGACGGCCCAGTGGAGATGGCAGCCGGTCGAGTGTCCGGTGGTGTTCTCCGTGCCGATCAGCTGGCCCGTTTCTACCTGAGCGCCCACGTAGATGCCCGCCGGGGCCTTGGCCGTCATGTGGGCATACCAGGTCACGAGGCTCGTCGAGTGCGCGAGGATGACCATCCAGGCTCTGGGCGCACTGTCGTAAGGGTTGTAGCCGACGAACACGACCACTCCGCGCGCCGCGGCGTACACCGGCGTGTAGCACGGGGCCACGATGTCGATGCCCTCATGGAAGTGGGCGCAGCTTCCGACTCGAGGCTCCGCGTAGAAGCCGGTGCAGCCGAATTGCTGGCTGATCACGCCGCTCATCGGCCAGTGGAGCTTGCCGTTGTAGGCAGATGGGATCTTGCTCTTGCCCCTGTTCTGCTTGACAAGCTTGTCGATCTTGTTCGCCAGATCGTCGATGGCCTTGCCGTTGGCCCTGATGGCCGCCGCCAGAGCGGCTTTGCTCTTGGCCAGCTTCGATACGTTCGCCTGCTGCTGGGCAAGCTGCTTGTTGAGCTGGACCTGGAGGGCGGCCAGGTTGTCCTCGGCCGCAGTCACCTTCGCTTGCTCGCTGACCAGCTCGGCCCTTTGGCCGGCGACCTGATCCTGAAGATCGGCGTTGGCGGCCTGCGCCATCTCCACGCTATGGCGGATCTGGCCCAGGGTGTTCTGGTCCTGCGCGATCTGATCGGCCAGGGCCTTGTCGGCTTGTGACAGCGAGGAGTAATAGGAGGTCTGCGAAAGAGCGTCCGTCAGCGAATGCGCGGTGAGCATCTGCTCGAGCAGCGGCGTCTGGTCGGACTCATAGGCGGCGACGATTCGGCTCGCCAGAATCTGCTCCCTGACCTCGAGTTCGCGCTGCTTGGCCTGTTGCTCGTTGGTGAGCTGGGCCACGCGCGTCTGAAGGACGACCTGCTCGGCCACGAGGCTGTCGAAGTGGGCCTGCACACCGGACACCTGCACCTGGAGGGCGGCGACCTGAGCCTTGGAATCCTCGATCGACGAGCTGACGCCGGCCAGGGTGGCCTGGGTCGTGGAAATCTGGGCCGTGAGAGCCGCCTGCTGCTTCGCCAGCTTGGCCATCTGGGCTCGTTGGTCGGCGATCAGCTTGGCGAGCCGCTGTTGCTCGGCGATGGCGTCGGAAAGGGCGCTGGCATGGACCGGCGTGGCCGGAATCTGCATGGCCATGCCCGGCGCGAGCAAGGTTATGCCGAGCAGCAGTTCGAGGAACCGCCAGCGTCGTGAACGCGGGCGGCGAAGGCGGCGGTCGTTCGAGGCAGTCATCGTGCGAGCAACTCCGTTGTGCGCGCTCGAATCAAGCGCGTTATGCGGCAAAGCCCGCCGGTCTGACGCCGTCCGTTGGAAGGGCACCGCCTCAGGACGACTCCGGCTGCAACCGATCATACAACTCTTTGGCAGTGGTTGATCGCTGTGCGAGGGCCATTCTGAGATGTCGCCGCCACGACCCACCGTGGTGCGGTGCGGTGGGCTGGGGTGCAGATAACCGACCCTCGTGCGCCAGATTGCGCAGCGCGCACCCGTAAGAGGGCGGCAAGGGTGCTAGCCTCTCTGCTCACACCCCGTCCGGCACGCTATTCTGCCGCTGCAACCCATATGATCCGCCGATTCGCCGAGCTGCCCGCCCGGCGACCTGGGTGGGAGAAAGAGGCTCTCTGGAATGGCGCTATTTGGTCCCCCCGATATTCCTCAACTCGAGGCCAAGAGGGACATACAGGGCCTGATCAAGGCGCTGAGCTACAAGGACGCCGAGATCCGCTACACGGCCGTCGAGGCTCTGGGGCCGATGAGGGATCCGGCTGCCGCCGAAGCGATCGTGGCGCTTCTCGCCGATGAGAACGCCAGGGTCCGTCGTTCAGCCGTCTCCGCCCTGTCCACGCGCGGTGGGCTGCGCGTCGTCGAACCGCTGGTGAACGCCCTCGACGACCCCGATCCCGACGTCCGGGCGGCCGCCGGCACGGCCGTCTACCGGCGCCTGATGATCGACACGGACACCGACGCCCGCCTGGCCACCGCGACGTTGCTCGCACGCGTCCGTGACGACGGCTCCGTTGAGGCCCTTATCAAGGGCTTGATGGATCCGGACGAAGCCGTGCGTGTGGCCGTCATAAAGTCGCTCCAGGCCATCGGTGGCGGGCAGGCCGTAGCGCCGCTGGTCGGCGTGCTGGCCCGCGAGCAAGCTCGCCAGAAGTCCACGGGGCGGTCGAGTCTGGCAGTCGAACGAGCGGCCTCTCAAGCGCTCGACGCCCTGTGCAACGAGTCGGCCGTAGAGTCCCTCGAGGCGGCCCTCGGGCACGACGATACCGCCGTCAGGGAGATCGTGGTCCGGCGCCTGGCCCGGCTCGGAACTCCTCGGGTCACGGAGTTGCTTGTCGGCTGCCTGGATGACGCGGACCCGGCGATCCGGCGCGCGGCCGCTCGCGGTCTGGTCGAGAGCAGCTGGCAGCCGCCCATGGACGAGGTCGGCGCGCGCTACTGGGCCTCGCTGCGCGAGTGGGGCCATTGCGCGGATTGTGGCCCGGCCGCCATCCCGACGCTCCTGGCTGCGTTCCCGCAGGCCGACTCCGTCGGGCAGGCCGACATCACGGCCGCACTGGCCAAGCTCAGCTGGGAGCCCGTGGATGCGGACTCGCTGGCGGCTCAGTTCTGGGCAAACCAGGGCCAATGGGACAAGTGCGTCGCAGTCGGCGAGCCCGCAATCGAGGTGCTCGACGGCGTGCTCCGAGGCGCGAGTGGGTGGCGCAACCGGGTCGCGGCCACGGCGGCTCTGGCCTCGATGGATCAGCCTCGAACCGCGCCGTTCTCGAACGTAGACCTGGTTCGGCGGGCGCTGGAGATCATCGACGGCGACGGAAGCGATGACGACAAGCGAGGTCTCCTGGAGGCGCTGCTGGCCGACGAAAGCCAATTCGATCCGGCGGCACAGACCGTGGACTGGTGCAAGTGCGGCTACCCGGCCGCGCGGGTCCTGGCCGACGGCCTGCACGAGCCGATGGTCGATCTGCTCGGGTTCGAGCAGGGCCCGGGCAACGCGACGACGTACTACTGCCCCAGCTGCGATGCCCGCAGGACCACGCAGCCGGCGCAGGCGCACAAGTAGGGCTCCGGCGGTAACGCCACGACCGGACGGGGACGCGAAGGGTTCAGGAGCTTGCGGGTAGCAGGACGGCCCAGATCGTGCCGATGATCAGGAACGGGCCGAACGGGACGTAGCTCTGCAGCGAGATTCGCCGCGTGATCAGCAGCACAAAGACCACGACGCCGCCGACCATCGCACCGGCAAACGCCGCCAGCGAGATTCGAACCAGGCCCAGCAGCAATCCCGCCGACACCAGGTACTTGACGTCTGCCACGCCGAGCGCGCCTTCTCCAAACGGAATCGACAGCGCGAACAGAAGACCCGGTACCAGGATCGCGCCGACGACAGCCTCCCAGGCCGGCGCCCGGTTCACGAGCGAATCGCCGCCCCACACCAGAACGACCGCGCCCAGGACGATGAGCGGGTAGGTGACGACGTCGGGCATGAGCCGCTGATCGAGGTCCGTGGCCATCAGCATGACGCACGCGGCGAAGTAGGCCAGGAATAGGATCCGCTGCGCCGGGTCGCCGAACCGGACCGCGACCACCGCCAGAACGGCCATCCCGAAAAGCGCGACCACGACCGTCCGCCAATCCACCTTGCGGACGCTGCCGTCCTCGTGGGCGGGCCAGCGAGCCGCGATCCGGTCGGCGGCGACTCCCCAGATCAACCCGGCAACGGCGAGTATCGGAACGAGCGGGTCAAGCCCGCTCTGAAATGCCGGCATCGTGGCCTCGTCCCGCTTCGCTACTTTGCGCCGGCCAGCGCCAGCTCGACGAGAGTCGCGTGCGACACGCCGGTCGCGCCGGCCGGGGCATACGGGGTCTTCTTGCGGAAGTAGCCGGTGCCGGCGATGTCGAGGTGGACCCACGGCACGGTCGCGAACTCGCGCAGGAACAGCGCGCTCTTGACCAGCCCGCCTTCCGGCGATCCGGTGTTGGTGAAGTCGGCGTACCAGCTGTCGAGGTCCTTGCGATATTCGTCGATCATCGGCAGCTGCCAGTACCGCTCCCCTGCCCGCTCGCCGGCTGCGGCAACGGCGTCGTACCACGTCTGAGGCGTCCCGAATGCGCCGGTCATCTGGTCGCCCAGAGCGCGGGCAACTGCCCCGGTCAGCGTGGCAATGTCCACCATGTGGGTGGCACCGAGCTTCTCCGCGTAGCACATGGCGTCACCGAGAATGAGCCGCCCTTCCGCGTCGGTGTTGATGATGTCCACGGTCTTGCCGTTCATCGCCTTGACGATGTCGCCCGGCCGGGCGGAGTGAGGTCCGGGCATGTTCTCGACGGTCGGGGCGATGGCCAGCAGCGGCGTTCCGGGCGCCAGCCTGGCCACTGTTGCGATGGCGGCGATCACGGTGCAGGCACCGGTCTTGTCCATCTTCATCTCTTCCATCTGACTGGCCGGCTTGATGCTTATACCGCCCGAGTCGAAACAGACACCCTTGCCCACGATCGCGAGCCGGCGGCCGGCCGCGTCTGTGGCACCTTCGTCGCCCGACCGCATGACGATCATGCGCGGCGGATTGTCGCTGCCCGAGCCGACCGCCAGGAACATGCCCATGCCGAGTTCGGCGGCTCGCTTGGGTTCGATGACGTCGATGTAGAGGCCCAGCCGCTCGGCGATCGCGCGCGCCTCACCGGCCAGGACTTCGGGGCTGACGTCGTTGGCGGAGCGGTTGTCCAGGCGGCGGGCCAGGTTGGCCCCTTCGCCGATGATCACGCCCCGTTCCGCGGCCTTCTTGAGAGCCGTCGCATCCGCACCGGGCGCCACGAGGATCAGTTCGTCCAGAACCGGTGGAGCGCTCTTGTAGTCGGGCCGGTAGATCGTGGCCGGCTCGAATTCGCCCTCAACGACGCCGCGCGCGAGCAGTTCCGCGGCCGCGGCCGCGCCGCCGTCGAGCCGGTCGCCGAGATCGCCCAACCAGATCGCCAGCGTCTTGACCTTGCGGCCGGCCAGGCGCCGCTCGATGGCGGAGCCGATCCGCAGGACCACCTGGCGCCCGACGCTCTCGGCGTCACCGGCCGAGATCGCTAGCAAACGGCCGGCCCGGAGCTCGCCGCCGGCTGCGATCGCCGACGCGTACCGATCGGCCTTGAGCTCGCCGAACGCGGTCAGCGCGGCCAGTTCTCCGGCCGCGCGTCTGTCTATCTCCGCCAGGACGCCTTCGAGTACCAATTCGCCGGTGAACGGCACGGCGAGCACGTCCGCCGCCACATCCCAGGGCTGTTCGACGACAACGCGCAGCTGCATTACCACGACCTCCGCCGCGGCTCATCGGGTGCCGCAGACCCTTCGCGCCGGAGACCGGCGCCTGTCCGGGGCTAAGTCTATCGGCTCGGGGAAGCAACGGCGCCGCAGGAAGTTGCCGCGGACACCGCCTCCGGCGTCTTCGCCGGTCTACTCGCCGGGCGAGTCGCTGAGAACCGTCCCGCCGGTCAGGTCCGCCACTGCGGCGGCGAGTTCGCCGCGGGCCGTCTCGATGGATATCCCGTCGGAGGTCATATTGCCCGCGACCTCGTACAGAACCACCTGGAGGACGTTGTTGTTGTCCGGTAGCAAGGCTCTCGCCTCCGCTTCGCCCCGGAGTGCGGCGGTCACGGCCGTGGTTACGACGCCCTTCGAATCGATCGTCGTCTGCCACAGCAACCGGGCCGCGTCGTCCCAGCTCTTGGTTCGGGTCAGCCAGGTCGTCAGCGTCGACACGTCGGTGGCCTGGCCCAGGAGATTGGCGATCGTCTTGGCATCGGCCAGCGCCGCCGTCGCTTCGCCGAGCTTGGTGATCGCTTCCGGGTATCGACCCTGGGTGGCGAGCTTGAGGGCGTCCGTCGCGATCGAGTCGTGGGCTTCGATGTCGTCAACGACCTGGAGGGCCGTCTTGCTGCTGTTGACCATCGATTGCCAGTCGTCGTGGATCGGCGCGACCGAAGCCACCGCGACACAGACTTGCTGATAGCGATCGATCATCGGCGGGCTGTACTTCTTGGCGAGCTCCGTCGCCTCGGTCGCCTTGAGACCGGCGCAGTCGAGGGCCTGGGTCAGGTCGGCCGCCTCCGCGTCGATCGAGTTGACATTGCTCCAGCCCGCATCCCAGGCCGTTCGCAGGGCCACCTGGTTGATCTGAGTCACGCTCGACAGAACTGCGCGCGCCTGCGTACCGAGAGAATCGACGTCCAGTTTGAGCAGGGCGAGTTGGCGAACGCCGGCATCCAGCCTGGTCGACAGGGCCGTGTCGGCGGCCCAGGTCAACTCGGGCCGCGTGCCGCTCGATGGCAGATGCTCGGTGGCGGCCACGAGCCCGGCCGTACCAAGGGCAAGCCCGAAGGCCAGGGCCAGCCAGCCGACGCGAACCAGTCCGCGTCCCGCGGCCAGCCGGATGCGGTCGGCCCAGCCGACTTCGTAGTCATCGAATTCCAGATCGAGGTCGTCGTCGCCACCGATACCAAAATCGGAGCCGTAACCGGCCAGATCGCTGTCTTCGATCGGGCGGAGGCTCGAGCCGTAGCTTGGTCGTGGCGGCAGGCCGGGGATGGTCATGATTTCGGCGATGCTAACACCGCCGCCCTGAACCAGGACCGGGAACGAGTGCCCCAATGCAAGATCGCGCATTCGACGTAGGTACTAACCCTCAGTAAGTGGCGAACCTCAGCCGAAGCCGTCTATAGAGATAGTCCCATGCCTGAGAGTGACCGGTACCTTGTAGGCCCTTCTCGTCTGACCCGGAGGGATTTGTCGCTTGCGTCGGCCAACGAACATGAGGATCGCTCTTGATCTTCGTGCCAGAGTCCGGCCGCGCGACCTGACCGGCCGGGTGCAACTCCTGCTTCTGGGATTTGCCCTGGCCGACCTGGGCGGGGCGATGCTCGTCGCGGCCGCCTCCGTGCACTGCCCGCCGATCCTGTACGCAGGCGGCCTGGCCGTGGCCCCCGTCCTGGGCGCCGTCTGGATCGCCGCCTACCGCAACCGAACCATGTGCATCGGCCAGGACATTGCGGTGATCGCTTCTCTGTGCGTGTTTGCGATGGCCGTGGAGTCGCGCTGGGACGACGTGGTCATCGCGCTGTTGACGGCGGCCGTCTTCTACGGCTCGGCCTTCGGGACGGCCCGGCGCGTGCTCATACGCACGGCGCTGTTGTCCGCGATAGCTCTCGGGATGGGCTTGTCGGACCCGACGTCGTTCGAGCTGGCCCTCGGTTTCGTTGCCGGGTTCGGCGTCGTTGCTGCCCTCATGCACGGCATGGTCGCCTCCATCGAGCGGTATGAGACCACGGCCCGGCGCGAGCAGGTGCTTGCTGCGGCCGGACTCGATCTCGTCGCGGCCGGCGACGTCGGGGCGATCGCCGCCGCCACCATCGCCCGCGCCCACGCGTTGTGCGGAGGCATGCCCTGTGCCCGCGTCAGCTTTGCCGTGGGCGACGGGTCGGACATACCGCCGCCCCGCTACCGGGTGATCGCGCAGACCGGCGACCGAGCCGGCGAACTCGCCGGCGCCACCTTCCGATCCGACCAGCTTGCCCCCGGCGACCTCAAGCTGGTCGATCAGCACGTCTTCAGCGTCGAATGCCCGTCGGCCGAAACGGAAGAGGCGGGCGTCGCCGACCAGGCGGATCCGGACGCGGGAGTCGGGGCGGAACTGCTGCCGGGCGAAGTGCTGGTAAGTGTCATCACCGTCGCGGGCGAGCCGCGGGGAGCGCTCATCGTCGAGTCGCCGGACCGCGCCGCCGAAGACCTGCGCTCCGCGATGCGGGCGCTCGCAACTCAAGCCTCGCTGGCGCTCGGCCGTACCGACGCCCAGCACGACGCCGTCGAGCGCGAGAGCTCCGAGCGGTTCCAGGCGCTCATCCAGCATTCCAGCGACGTCATCAGCATCGTTTCGGTGCCGGGCGTCGTAATGTTCCAATCGCCGTCGGCCCGCCAGATCTTCGGCTACGAGAAGGACCGGATCCTGGGCACCTACCTCGCCGACGTGATCCATCCCGAGGATGTGGAGCGTGTCGTCGCGGACTTCCGCCGAGTGGTGTCCGAGGGGAGCGGAGCCACAACGGTGGCCTTGTGCCGAGTCCGCCACGCCAGTGGGTCGTGGCTCCACACCGAGACGCGGATGACGAACCTGATCGACGTGGACGCGGTGAACGGCGTCGTTCTCAACTCCCGCGACGTAAGCGAGCGGCACATGCTCGAAGCCGAGTTGCGCCATCAGGCCTTCCACGACTCGCTGACGGGTCTGGCCAACCGCAGCCTGTTCAGCAACCGGGTCGAGCACTCGCTCCTCGCGTCGAAGCGAGATGCCAGCACGATCGCGGTCCTCTACTGCGATCTCAACGGCCTCAAGCGAGTCAACGACAGCCTGGGTTACTCCGCCGGAGACGACGCCCTGCTCGTCGTCGCCGACCGACTCCGTTCTTGCGTCCGCGGTCAGGACACCGTCGCCCGGATGGGCGGCAATGAATTCGCGATCCTTCTGGACCGGCTGACTTCGCCCAACGACGCGACGCTGGCAATGGAGCGGGTCATGGCGCTGCTGCGTCAGCCCATCCAGCTTCCCGGTGCCCAGATCGAGTTTCAGCCGCACATCGGCATCGCCGTAACGGTCGCCGCCGAGGAAACGGCCGAGAACCTGCTCCGCAACGCTGCCGTGGCCATGCACCAGGCCCGCCGCTATGAAGGCTCCTACGCCCTGTTCGACCCCGAAATGCATGCCTCCGCCATCCGCCGGATCGAGGTCGAGTCCGAGCTGCGGACCGCGCTGGACGACAAGCAGTTCGTCATGTACTACCAGCCCACTATCGATCTCCAGACCGGCCGGCTGACCGGCGTCGAGGCCCTGGTGCGGTGGAATCACCCGCGCCGGGGCATCGTGGCGCCGATGGAGTTCATTCCGCTGGCCGAAGAAAGCGGGCTCATCATTCCGCTCGGCCAATGGGCCATTCAGGAATCGTGCCGGCAGATCCGGGTCTGGCAGAAGGAGATCCCGGCCAACGAACCGATCGCCCTCAACGTCAACCTGTCGGCCCGGCAGCTGCGTCACCCGAACATCGTCCGCGACATCGCCGATGCCCTCGACGACTCCGGCTTGCTGCCGAGCCGCCTGATCCTCGAGATCACCGAGAGCGTTCTGATGGTGGACACGGCGGCCACGATCAGCCGGCTGGTTCAGCTCAAGTCGCTGGGCGTCCGCCTGGCGATCGACGACTTCGGGACGGGCTACTCGTCGTTCGCGTACCTGCGCCGCTTCCCGGTGGACATCATCAAGATCGACAAGTCGTTCGTGGACGGCGTCGCCACCGAGCCGACGGCCAGTGCCCTGGTCGACGCGATGATCAAGATCGGCAAGACGCTCCAGCTCGAGACGGTCGCCGAGGGCGTTGAACTGGTCGAGCAGGCGGATCGGCTGCGAACGCTCAAGTGCGACATCGGCCAGGGCTATCTGTTCTCACGGCCGTTGCCGAGCGATGCGATCTCAGCGTTCCTGCAGGAGCGGTCGGCGAGCGGGCAGGAGGCGACCGCGGCGTAACGCGGTCCGGTCACGTGGCTCGAACCGGCTCAGGCTCGGAGGCGCGCCTTCAAGGCGAGAACACGGGCGCATGACTGATCGATGCGCGCTTCCGGAATCTCACCCGACTTGACCGCCTCGAAGATGACGTCAACGACTTCGGTGGCGCGATCGTCCGAATACGGCACCGCAATGGACTGGTTGCAGTGCAGAAGGATGTCGCAGCCCGCATTCACGGCCATGATCGTGGAGCGCCTAAATCCGAAGGCATCCCATATCGCCCGACACTCCATCGCGTCGGTGACGACGACGCCGTCGTAGCCGATCTCGGCCCGGAGAAGGCCGTCGATGATCGCGGACGACAGGCAGCCCGGATTGACCTCGTCCAGTTCCGGGTGGATGGTCCGCGTGGCCAGCACGCAGTCGGCCAGGCCTGCCCCGACCAGCGACCGATACGGATCGAGCTCGGAGTCCATCCATGTCTCGACCTGTTCGCCCACGCCTGGGGTGTACGGGCGGAGGAGCCCGGCCATTCCGGGGAAGTGCTTGAGGCAGGTCAGAACGCCCTCTTCGTGATGGCCGATGATCAGCTCGCGGGCGTGGGCCGCAACGATGGCCGGATCTTCCGAGAAACTGCGGCGGCGGGCGGTGACCACCAGGCTGGCAGGATTCTCGAGGTCGACGACGGGAGCCAGGTTCATGTCAATGCCGACGTCGGCGAGCTCGGAAGCGGTCTTCCGCGCCGCGGCGCGGGTCGTCGGCAGGTCGCCGCGCTCACCCAGATCGGCCGCCGGACTCACGTGCGAGAAGCCGTGCCTTTCCCTGGGGGTCTGGTAGAAACCGCCCTCGGCGTCCACCGTGATCAGGACGGGTATTTCGCCAGCTACCTTCAGCACACCGATCAGCTCGCGCAGCTGAGGGCGGGACTCGATATTGCGCGGCTCCCTGGTCCAGGCGTCCAGGTCGTAGAGGACGACCGCCCCGACGTCGCCGGCGGCGATGGACTCGATTACCGGCCGAGCCTGCTCTTCGTTCAGACCGCGGAATCCGACCATGACCATCTGCCCGATGCGGCGGCGAAGGTCCGCGGGCACAGCAAAGGAGCGGTCATCTGTCATGGTTTCCGAATTGTGCGCCCACTCAAGGCCGCCACATGCGTCGAACTACGCATTCGAGTAGGTAAAGTGGCGTATTCGCGGCCTGGCCCCGAAATAGTGGTGCGTCCACGCCGCATGAGGTCCACTGCGAGCCTTTCGGGCGGGTTCGGAGCCGGGCCGTGGCGGCGCTGGGCCGTGGCGGCGCTGGGCCGTGGCGGCGCTAGGCCGTGGCGGCCGTTTCGGTTTGGAGGCGATCGAGGGCGAGCGCCAGGTCGGCCGCATCGTTGGCGATCTCCGTCGGCTGAACCTCGGCCGGCAGCGCCTCCACCTGGGCCCGCGTCGTGATCCCGGTGAGCATCAGCACGGAACGCGCTCCGACGGCGTGGGCGGCCGGTATGTCGGTAACCATGCTGTCGCCGATCATCACCGCCTCCGCCACGTTCGCTCCGACGGCATGGGCGGCTACTTCGAGGAGCAGCGGGCTCGGCTTGCCGATCGATACCGCCGGCTCGTGGAGCGACGCGACCGCGATCGCCGCCACAACGGATCCGGCGCCCGGCATGAAGCCCTTCTCCATCGGATAGATGGGGTCGCGGTTCGTGGCCACGAACGTGGCGCCCGCCCGGACCGCCTCGGCGGCACACGCGAGGCGGGCGTAGCTGAAGTCGATATCGAGCCCGACCACGACCGCGTCGACGGCGCCCACCGCCGCTGCGGCATCTCGGCCGTTGGCCGTCCAGCGGTCGGCGGCATCGCCGGAGTAGACGACTTCGATGCCCGCGTCGCGGATCTCGTGGACCAGCCCCGGGCCGCCCACGACCAGGACGCGCTGGATCGGGGGCGTCAGATCTCGCAGATATAGGGCGGTTGCGCGCGCCGATGAGACAATCCGATCCGGCGACACGGGAGCCCCCATGTCGGAAAGGCGGGTAACGTAGTCCGCGCGGTACCACATCGAGTTGTTGGTCACGTACACGATGTCGTCGCCGGCGGCCGCGCGGGCCGCCAGAACGGCAGCCACGCCGGGCACCGGTTCGGCGCCAAGGTAGACGACACCATCGAGGTCGACGAGAAGAAGCATGATTTGGATGCTAACTGACGCGCGGTTCGGATGCGCAGGGGCGCCGAGGAGCGGCGCCGGGTTGAGTGGCGGGGCCGTGGTGCGTGGCGGGGCCGGGTTGAGTGGCGGGGCCGGCGTGCGTGGCGGGGCCGGGGTGCGTGGCGGGGCCGGCGTGCGTGGCGGCGCCGGGCCGGTCTGGATCCGTGGGCACCATGCCTGACGACCGCAAGGTCCTGGAAGGCGTCGAGCGGCTCATCGTCGACGGCACGAACGTTCTCTACGCCCTGCGGCGGACGACCTCGCCGGTCCCGGCCGCCGCGCTGATCGGGCGGCTGCGGTCGATCGTCCCGGCGGGCGTCTCGGTGATCGTGGTCCTCGACGGCACTCCCCAACAAGGCCTCGTTTCGCGCCACGTTGCCTCCGGCGTGGAGATCCGGTATGCCGGCCGCTTCACCGCGGACGAGGTCATCGCCCGCCTGGTGGAATATGAGTTCGCCGCCAGCAACGTCGGATCGCTCGTCGTCACCGACGACATCGGCCTGACCAACATCGTGCGGCGCGCGGGCGGCCGAACGGCCCGAAACGGCTGGCTGCTAGCCCGTCTCGACCGGCAGCGGCTTTCGGCGCCGGCCGTGGGGCTGCCCAGCTCGCCCTCACCCAGCGGACCGCCGGCAGCCATCGGACGCCCCGGACCGGGACGGGCGGCCGGCCTGGCAGCTCGTCGCGGCGGGAACGCGGGTCGCGGGTCCGAACTCGGCGAAGGGCGCGGCCGGAGCGACGGCCGCGGAGCGAGGACGGGTCCCGGAACCGGCGCCGGCACAGGTCCCGGAACCGGCGCGGTCAAGGGCGACGACGAGGCGCCGGACAACCCCGGCTGGGCGCCCGGCCGCGGAGCGACGCGCAAGGTCGGCAACGGCCGTCGTCGGCCGACCACGGGGCGCTAACTAGCCGGGGATCGCCCGCGGATGCGCCGTACGGCCGTCACACCGACCAGATGGCCGCCGACGATCCACGGCAGCAAGAAGAGCCCGGCATAGACGACCCAGACCGCGAAAGGCGTCTCGGAGCGAGGCCAGCCGGGGTCGAACACATAGTTGGCCTGGTACGCGATCGCCACTCCGGCGACGGCGGCGGCCAGACTGACGACCGAGTCGCGATACCGTCCCGAAGCCGCCCCGGCCATCGCCCCGATGACGAGCCACGCAAGCATCGCAGCCGCAATGTTGAGGTCCGACGGCCCCTGTCGCGCCGACCACCAGGCGTAGCCCGTGAGCGCGCCCGATCCCGTTCCGGCAATAACGGCTGCGATCAACGCTCGCATT
>Ga0302323_100002561_pt1 | contig 14757 bp, 9 predicted proteins | sample Fen_T0_3_FD_201950 | JGI IMG/M metagenome (GOLD analysis project Ga0302323, IMG submission 201950) | Peat permafrost microbial communities from Stordalen Mire near Abisko, Sweden - Fen_T0_3 | ecosystem: Environmental > Terrestrial > Soil > Wetlands > Permafrost | place: Sweden: Abisko... | reverse complement strand
GCGCTCGGTGGGCAACACCCACACCGCCTACGTCATGGAAACCATGATGGACAAGCTCGCGCTCGCCGCCGGCCAGGACCCGCTGGCCTTCCGCCTCGCGCTGCTGGCCGACAACCCGCGCGCCGCTGCGGTGCTCAAGCTGGCGGCCGACAAGGCCGGCTGGGGCCGCAAGATGCCGGCCGGGTCGGCCCAGGGCCTGGCGCTGCACGAGTCCTTCGGCACCACGGTGGCCCAGGTGGTGGAGGTCACGCTCAAGGACGGCAAGGTGCGCGTCGACCGCGTGGTCTGCGCGGTCGACTGCGGCGTGGCCGTCAACCCCGACGTCATCCGCGCCCAGATGGAGGGCTGCGTCGGCTTCGCGCTCGGCGCGCTGTACTACGGCGAGATCGAGATCAAGGACGGCCGCGCGGTGCAGCGCAACTTCGACGGCTACAAGGTCCTGCGCATCAACGAGATGCCGCGCGTCGAGGTCGCCATCGTGCCCAGCACCGCCGCGCCCAGCGGCGTTGGCGAGCCGGGCGTGCCGCCGCTGGCGCCGGCGGTGGCCAACGCGCTGCTGCGCGCCGGCGGGCCGGCGGTGACGCGGCTGCCGTTTGCGCGGGCTGGGCTGGTGTAGGTCCAGGTTGCATTTGAAGCCACCGTCGATCTCCAGTGCGGTGCCGCGACGAGAAGCCGCGAAACGTTGGTGCGCGGCAGGACGCTAGTCCGACGGCAAACCACTTTGGCCAGATAGGCAGTTTGTTCAGGCGCTGATGCGCAGCGTCACTTCTCCGGAGCCTTCGTCGCGCATCGACGCCGGATTCATGGCCACAGCATCTGACGCACCCAGCCGTCGTTCTCGCGCAGATATTGCAGGCGCTCGTGCCGACGCGAGCGATCGGCCTGCCAGAACTCGATCTCGTCCGGCCGGACCAGGTAGAGGGCCCAGTCCGGCGCGACGCAGTCCGGCTCGTCCTGCAACTGTCGACGGGCGACGCCGATCGCGTCTTCCCAGTCCTGCCAGCGCTGTAGCGGCTGGCTCTGGCGTCCCAGCATGGCCTCGGCGCGCGCATCGGCGGACCTGGCCGCGAAATCGGCCGCACTCTGTTGCGCGCTGCAACGCAGGACGGCTCCGCCGATGCGGATCTGGCGTCCGGATTCGCGCCAATAGAAGTTCAATGCGACGCGTGGCCGCTGCGCCAGCTCGGACGCCTTCCGGCTGCGTGCGCTGGAGGCGAAGTACAGGCCGCTCGCGTCGTAGTCCTTGAGGATCAAGGTCCTGACCGACGGGCAGCCCTGGGCATCGACGCTGGCCAGCGTCATCGCGTGCGGTTCGACGTTGCGCTCGCGCACCGCGTCGCGGAACCAGTCGTCGAACAGACGCATCGGATCTTGCGGTGCAGCCTGGATGTCGAAGGCCTTCAACGCGCCTTCGAACACCTTCAGCGTGCGCAGCAGCTGCCGCGCTTCGGCCGCCGCGCCGGCTGTGGCATTGGGCGCCGACGCCAGCCCGGGCGGCGCCGGGACCGCGCCGTCCTCGTCCCGTGCCGAAGCGCTCACCCCAGCCGCGCCCGATGCCGCGCGATCTGGCGCAGTGCCTCCACCGGCGCCGTGCCGCCGATCACCTTGCGCGCATTGAGCGAGCCCTTGAGCGTGAGCACGTCGTAGACGTCCTCGCCGATGCTGGCGTGGAAGCCCCGCAGCACGTCCAACGGCAGCTCCGACAGGTCCTTGCCGCTGTCGATGCCGACCTTGACGGCGTGCGCCACGACCTCGTGCGCGTCGCGGAAGGGCACGCCCTTGCGCACCAGGTAGTCGGCCAGGTCGGTGGCGGTGGCGTAGCCGCGCCTGGCGGCGCGCTCCATCGCCTCGGGCTTGGGCGTCAGGCCGCCGCTGCGCGCGCCGGTGGCCGCGTCGACCTCGCCGCCGACCATCTCGGCCATGATGCGCAGCGTGTCCTTGACGGTGTCGACGGTGTCGAACAGCGGCTCCTTGTCTTCCTGGTTGTCCTTGTTGTAGGTCAGCGGCTGGCCCTTCATCAGGGTGATCAGCGCCATCAGGTGGCCCACGACGCGCCCGCTCTTGCCGCGCGCCAGTTCCGCGACGTCGGGGTTGCGCTTCTGCGGCATGATGGACGAGCCGGTGCAGTAGCGGTCGGACAGGTCGACGTAGCCGAAGTTCTGGTTCATCCACAGCACGATCTCCTCGGCCATGCGCGAGACGTGCACCATCACGATGGTGGCGAAGGCGGAGAACTCGATCGCGAAGTCGCGGTCGCTCACGGCGTCGAGCGAGTTCTGGCACACGCCGTCGAAGCCCAGCGTCCTGGCCACGCGCTCGCGGTCCAGCGGGTAGCTGGTGCCGGCCAGCGCGGCGGCGCCCAGCGGCAGGCGGTTGACGCGCTTGCGCACGTCGGCCAGGCGCTCGGCGTCGCGCGCGAACATCTCCACGTAGGCGAGCAGGTGGTGCGCGAAGCTGATCGGCTGCGCGACCTGCAGGTGGGTGTAGCCGGGCATCACCGTCTCGGTGTTGTTCGCGGCGACCGCCAGCAACGCGTTCTGCATGTCGGCCAGCAGCACGGCGATCTCGTCGATCTCACCGCGCAGCCACAGCCGCACGTCGGTTGCGACCTGGTCGTTGCGCGAACGGCCGGTGTGCAGGCGCTTGCCGGCGTCGCCCACGAGCTGGGTCAGGCGCGCCTCGATGTTGAGGTGCACGTCCTCGAGCTCGAGCTTCCACTCGAAACGGCCGGCCTCGATGTCGGCGCGGATCTGCTGCATGCCGCGCGCGATGTCGGCGTAGTCCTGGTCGGCGATCACCTTCTGCGCCGCCAGCATCTCGGCGTGCGCCAGGCTGCCGGCGATGTCGGCCTGCCACAGGCGCTTGTCGAAGCCGACGCTGGCCGTGTAGCGCTTGACGAGCTCGCTCATGGGCTCGGAGAACAGGGCCGACCAGGCCTGGGACTTCTTGTCGAATTGATTTCCGCTCATCACGTCTTTCGCGCAGCTGGGCGCCCGCCGCGCGGGCCGGGCGTGGCGCGCGGCCCTGGCGGGCATTCAGGGATGGCGCCGATTGTAGGCGGCGGGCGCGGCGCGGCGTGTTCGCGGGCCGGGAACGGGGCGGCTTGTCCACCCGGCCCGCGCTCGCCCACAATGCAGTCCTCATGGACTCCGTCATCGCCACCACCACGCTGCTGGGCGAGCCCGCCGTCGCGCGCCTGCGCCGGGACGCCGTGCCCGAGCTGTGCGAGCCGGGCATGATCCTGCGCGCGCTGGCGCTGGTGCTGGTGATCGTCGCCGCCGGCACGGCGTTCGGCAGCCCGAGCTGGACGATCTGGTTCCTGCGCCTGGCGCTCGCGGCCGCGGTGGCGGTGCCAGCCACGCTGGCCTGGCTGGTGGCCGCCTGCAGCGCGACGCGCCTGCTCGGGCGAGTGCCCAAGCCGCTGCGGGTCGCCTGCGTGAGCGTGGCCGGCGGGCTGGCCGCCTGGGGCGCCTGCCTGCCGCTGCGCGCGATCGGGCTGGACGCTGGCGACAGCTCCAACGTGCTGGCCATCGTCGGCGCGGGCACGCTGATGGGTGCGGTCATCTACCACTGGCTGGACCTGCGCGTGCGCGCCACGCTGCCGGCGGCGACCGAGGCCGGCCTGATCGAGCTGCAGTCGCGCGTGCAGCCGCACTTCCTGTTCAACACGCTCAACACCGCGATCGCGCTGGTGCGCGTCGACCCGGGCCGGGCCGAGGAGCTGATGGAGGACCTGGCCGAGCTTTTTCGCGCCGCGCTCGGCGCACTCGAGGGCGAGTCGACACTGGGCGAGGAGATCCGCCTGGCGCGCATGTACCTGGCCATCGAGGGCATACGCTTTGGCAAACGGCTGGAGGTCGACTGGGACGTCGACCCCGCGGTCGACGCCGCGCGCGTGCCGCCGCTGCTGCTGCAGCCGCTGGTGGAGAACGCGGTGCGCCACGGCATCGAGCCCAACGACGCGGGTGGGCGCGTGCAGATCCGCGCCCGGGTGCGCAACGGGCGCGCCTGGGTCCAGGTGCTCAACACGGTGGGCGCCGCCGCCGCGCCCGGACACGGCATCGGCCTGGCGAGCGCGCGCGAGCGGCTGCGGCTGATGCACGACATCAGTTGCGAATTCCAGGCCGGCCCGATCGCCGACGGGCGCTATCGGGTGCGCATGGCGGTGCCCTTGTGAGCGCGATGGGCGCCGCCGAGCCGGGCCTGGACCCCGCCTGCGCGCGCCGCGCGCCGGAGCCGGGTACGCCCACTGACTCAAGGGACACGCGATGAATCGCCTGCGGGTACTGGTGGTCGACGACGAGGAGCTGGCGCGGCTGCGCATGCGCAGCCTGCTGGCCGACTGCGCGCAGCCCGGCGCCGAGGTCGTGGCCGAGGCGGGCAGCGCGGCCGAGGCCCTGCACGCCCTGTCGACCGCGCAGGTGGACCTGGTGCTGCTGGACATCCGCATGCCGGGACTCGACGGCCTGCAGCTGGCCGAGCGCCTGCGCGCGCTCGATACACCCCCCAGTATCGTGTTCGTCACCGCGCACGCCGAGCACGCGCTCAAGGCCTTCGACATGGCCGCCACCGACTACCTGACCAAGCCGGTGCGGCGTGCCCGCCTGCAGGAGGCGCTGGCGCGCGTCGTGCAGCGCCTGGACCGCGCCGCGCCGCCGCCCGTCGCGCCCGCGGCGGCGCCGGCCGAACAGCCGGTGCTGGTGGTCAGCGACCGCGGCCGCGTGCAGCGCGTTCCGGTGGCCGACATCCTCTACCTCAAGGCCGAACTGAAGTACGTCACGCTGCGCACCCCGGCGCATGCCTACGTGCTGGACGACTCGCTGTCCGACCTCGAGCAGCGCCTGGGCGACGCGATGCTGCGCATCCACCGCAACGCGCTGGTGGCGCGCGGCGCGATCCGCAAGCTCGAGCGCCGCGCGCCGACGCCCACCGAGGGCGGCGCGGCCGCCGAGGCCGATGCCGAAGGCTGGGCGGTGCAGATCGGCGCCACGCAGGAATGGCTGGCCGTGTCGCGGCGCCAGTTGACGCAGGTGCGCGACTTGTTGGCGAGCGACGGGGTCTAGGGAACCATCCCTCGCGTTCGGCGTCCGGGCGCTTTCGACGGCGGGGTCGCGTCCGGTGGCGTCGTCGACACGATGTCGCCCAGCGCGCGCAGCGCGGCTTCCAGGGCCTCGTCCATCGGGCGCGGGCAGCTGAGGCGGATGAAGGCGGCGAAGCGCGCCGAATTCGAGTAGATCGCACCGGGCGAAATGCGGATGCCGGCGGCCAGCGCGCGCGCGAACACGCGCTCCGACGACACCCCCTGGGGCATCTCCACCCATAGCACCAGGCCGCCCACGGGCGTGCTCAGGCGGGTGCCGGCCGGAAACCAGCGCGCCACCGCGCGCGCCATGGCGGCGCGCTGCTGCGCGAGCCGGGGCCGCAGCTGGTTCAGGTGGCGATCGAAGTCGCCCGAGCCGATGAATTCCGCGGCCACCAGCTGGGGCAGGCTGAGGTTGTGGCGGCTCTGCGCATACTTGAACATGCGTACCCGCGCCTGCCAGCGGCCGGCGGCCATCCAGCCCACGCGCATGCCGGGGGCGAGCACCTTGTTCAGCGAGGCGCAGTGGATGACGCCGCCGTCGCGGTCCCAGGCCTTCAGCGGCTTGAACGACTGCGCGTCTTCCAGCAGCTCGCGATAGGGCTCGTCCTCGATCAGGGCGACGGCATGCCGTGCGCACAGCGCCACGAGGGCCTGCTTGCGCTCGTCGGGCATCACGCTGCCGAGCGGATTCTGCAGGTGCGGCACGACGACCACCGCCTTGACATCCGGATAGGCCTCCAACGCGATGGCCAGTGCCTCGATCGACATGCCGGTCGTCGCACTGGCCGGGATCTCGAGCGCGCGCAGCCCGAGGCTGGCGATGATCTGCAGCAAGCCCGAGAAACCCGGCGTCTCTATGGCGACGGCGTCGCCCGGCTGCGTCACGGCGCGCAGCGCCAGGTTCAGCCCGTCGATGCCGCCGCTGGTCACGATCAGGTCCTGCGGCGAGAGCGTGACGCCGCACTGCAGGGCGCGGCGCGCGACCACCTGGCGGTAGGCCAGCGAGCCGACGTCCGAGCCCGAGTCGGTCAACAGCTCGGGGTTGCGCCTGAGCACGCGCACGGCGAGCGCCTGCAGGCGTTCACCCGGGTAGAGCGCGGCGTCCGCCGTCGCGCCGCCGAGGTTGAGCGCGTCGGGATGCGCCTGACCCTGGGCGATCACGTGGGCGATGGCTTCGTTCAGGCCGACGTACTGCGCCGCGGGCGGCAAGGCAATGGCGCCCGGCTCGGGGCCGCGGGCTGGCGCAGCCGTTTCGGGCCGGCGCACGAAGTAGCCCGAGCGCGGCCTGGCCGTGAGCCAGCCGCCGTCCTCGAGCGTGCGAAACGCCTGCAGCGCCGTCGACAAGCTGATGCGATGGCGCTCCATCAGCGCGCGCACGGAGGGCATGCGGTCGCCGCTGGCCAGCGCCCCGGCGTCGATCGCGCGCCGGTAGTGTTCGGCGAGGCGCTCGTAGAGCGGCTGCCCCGCCAGCGGCAGCTCGGGCAGGCGGGCTTCTTCCATCAGGACCATGTCCCGATGCTGCCCGCTTCGCGCGGGTGCTGCCAGATACAGAAGCGGCGCCTATGCACCGCAACAGAGGCCCTGCCGCATGCGCTGCTGCGCCTGCGAAGCCGCGCTCCTGGATCTGGCGCGAGGACGGCGCGCTGCGTACGCTTTGCACTCATCGCGCCGCCGCGTCCTGCGCCGGCGCAGCTGCCACGCCAAGCCAGGAGAAAGTACCTTGATGAACCCGTCGCGCAAAACACGTTCGATCGACACCCGGCGCGAACGCTGCCCGGCGCAGCGGCCCGTCGGCTGCCATGTGGACCGCGGCACCGAGGTCGTCGTCCTCGAAGGCAGGCTGCGCCTGCGCTGGAACGAAGGGACCGCGGACGGCCTGGCCGGCCTGGACGGCGGTGGGCACTGGCAGGTGCAATTGTTGTCGGCGGGCGAATGTCATCGCTTCTCGGAGGCGGCGCGGGCGGAGCTGCAAGGGCTGCGGGGCGAGGCGGTGGTGCTGGTGCTGCGGCCCGTGCCGTTCGCGCCGGTGACTAAGCTGATCGCAAGTTTGAGGGGATTGTGGCGCCGCCATGCTTGCCGGCCGCGCCGCGATTGCCTATCGTAGCGACCCGTCCCTACCCACGAGAGACATGATGCAACTCATAGGCATGCTGGATTCCCCCTACGTGCGCCGCGTGGCGATCGCGCTGCGTCTGCTCGGGATCGCGTTCGAGCACCGCCCCTTGTCCGTCTTCAGCACCTTCGCGGAGTTCGCCCGCATCAATCCGGTGGTCAAGGCGCCGACGCTGGTGTGCGACGACGGCACGGTGCTGATGGACTCGTTGCTGATCATCGACCACCTCGAGACCGTCGCCGGCCGCAGCCTGTGGCCGGCCGCCACGGACGAACGGCTGCGCGCGTTGCGCATCACGGGCCTGGCGCTGGCGGCGTGCGAGAAGACGGTGCAGATCGTCTACGAGCGCAACCTGAGGCCGGCCGACAAGCAACACGCGCCCTGGCTGGACCGCATGCACGGCCAGATGACGGCGGCGCTGGCGGCGCTCGACGCCGAGCTGGCGCGCCACCCGCTGGCGCGCGACGAGGCCGGCCTGACGCAGGCCGGGCTGTGCGCGGCCATCACGTGGAACTTCCAGGCCATCAAGCTGGAGCGACCCGTCGCGGCGGCGCACTGTCCGGCGCTGGCGGACTACGCGCAGGCCTTGGAGCGCCTGCCGGCCTTCGTCGCCACGCCGGCGATCGAGACCCACGACGCGTCGACCCCGGGCTTCAGCGCCGCCGCGCGCGGCTGACACCCGCGACCCCGGCGCGCCGGCGCGCGCTACGCTGCCTGCTCGGACGACTCGGCGCCGCGCCGATCCGCCTCGAGCAAGGCCGTGGCCGCCAGCGCGGGCGCGGGCCGGAAGCGCAGGAAGCCCTGCACGACGTCGCAGCCCCAGCCCTGCAGCACGCGTTCTTGCTCCATCGTCTCCACGCCTTCGGCGGTCACGGACAGCCCCAGCGTGTGGGCCAGCTCGATGACGGTGCGCACGATGGTGTCGTCCTGCTCGCTGGCGCTCAGTTGCATGATGAACGAGCGGTCTATCTTCAGGCGGTCGAGCGGAAAGCGGCGCAGGTAGGACAGGCTCGCATAGCCGGTGCCGAAGTCGTCGATGGCCAGGTGCAGGCCGAGCGCGCGCAGCGCGTGCAGTTGCGCGATGCTGGCCTCGGCGGCGTCCATCACGCTGCCCTCGGTGATCTCGAGCTCGATCTGGCGCGGGTCGACGCCGGTCGTGCGCAGCGTCTCGCGCACCGTGGCGAGGAAGTCGGGGTGGTTGAACTGGCGCGGCGAGATGTTGACCGCCACCAGCGGCCCGCCGCCGCCCGCGTCGGCCCAGGCCCGCGCCTGGCGGCAGGCCTGCTGCAGCACCCAGGTGCCGATGCGCACGATCAGGCCGGTCTCCTCGGCCAGCGGAATGAATTGCGCCGGCGAGATCATGGCGTCGCCGTCGCGCCAGCGCAGCAGCGCCTCGAAGCCGCAGATGCGGCCGTCGACCAGCGCGCGCTGGCCCTGGTAGAACAGTTCGAAGTCGCCGTGCTCGAGCGCCTTGAGCATGCGGCTTTCCATGCGCAGCTTGTCGCGCTGGCTCTCGCCGATGCGCGGGTCGTAGATCCGGAAGCCGTTGCCCGGCTCGCCGTAGACCTGCAGCTTGGCGAGCTCGGCCAGCCGCGCCACTTCCTGAGCCGAGCCGGCGTCCTTGGGGTATTCGGAGCCGCCGACGCCGATGGCGACGATCAGGTCCTGGTTGCCGATCTCGAACGGCGCATCCATGGCGGCGGCGAGCGCCTGCAGGATGCCGCCCAGGCGCTGCGCGTCCTGGCCGAAGTGGAACAGGGCGCCGAAGGTGACGCCGTCGACGCGGTAGAGCCGGCCGCCGAAGCGGCGCACGACCTCGTCGAGGCGGTGGGCGATCTGGCACAGCAGCGCGTCGCCGAGCTGGTGGCCGACGCTGCCGACGATGAGCCCGAACTGCTTGACCGAGATCGACACGTTGCAATAGCTCGCGCCGCCGGCGAGTTCGACGGCCTGGGTGTCGGCCTCCATCGCACGCCGATTGAGCAGGCCCGTGACCTTGTCGTGCAGGCTGGCGAAGGCCAGCTTCTCGTTGCTGACGGCCAGCTCGCGGTTGGAGCGGCGCGCGCGGACGTAGAGCAGCCAGGCGGCGACCACGCCGCCGCCCAGCACCGCGGCCAGCAGCAGCGTGAGCGTGCGTTCCTGCACCCGGCGGTCGATCTCGACGGCCTGCATCGCGTTGTCGTGTTCGAGCTGCTCCAACTGGCGCTGGTGTTGCTCGAAGCTCGATTGGCGCTGCAGGTCGGCCACGGTGTTCTTGTGGTCGCGGCGCGCGAGCTCGTTCTCCAGTTGCAGCGACTCGCGCAGCCGCGTCATCGCTTCCTCCGCATTGCCGCTGCGCTCCAGCATGTCGGTGTAGCGATTGAGCTGGATCAGCAGTTCGGCGTCGCGTGCCTCGTTCTCGAGCGCCCGCAGCCCGCTGTCGGCCCCACTCTTGCCGGCCTGGACGCGGCCCATGCCGATGTCGGCCATGCCCAGGTCTATCAATGCCAGCGCCGCGGAGTGCGCGTCGTGGCGGGCCTCGGACAGGCGCCGCGCACGCCGCGCCGACTCGGCCGCCCGGGCGTAGTCGCGGGTGCTCAGGTACAGGCCGGAAAAGGTCAGCAGCGTGTCCTGCTCGGTGCTGAGCCAGGACGGGGCGCCGGCCTGCGAGTTGATCGCCGTGGCGCTGGCTGGCACCTCGGGCGCGGCCGCCGCGGCCAGGCGCAAGGCGATCTGGCGCTGCGCCTCGATCGCGTTGGCGCGCGCCTGCACGCCGCGCCGGGGCTGGCCGTTGGCGGTGGCGGCGAAGGACTCCAGCACCCAGCCCATCACCACCAGGCCGTGGTCCGTCGAGCGTGCGCCGAGCTCGCGCACCCGCACGGCGTCGCCCAGTGCCATCGCGGTCTGGCCCTTGACGATGCGCAGCGGCACCAGCGCCTCGTAGGCCTGCGCCTCGCGGCGCGGATTGGCGCTGCCGCGCGCAGCGGTCGCGGCGGCCTCGTACAGGCGCATGCTCTCGTCGATCTGGCCGTTGGCCATCGCCAGCCGCGCGGCGGTCATCTCGACCCAGTAGTGCAGCGCCGGGTCGGCGCTCTTGCGGACGAAGGGCAAGGCCTCCTCGATCCAGCCGAACGCCGCGCGCTCGCGGCCGGCGAACGACAGCATCGCCGCGCGCAGCGTGTAGGCCGAGGCCAGCGCGGCCGGGTCGTGCGTGTGTTCGCCGAGGTCGGTCAGCTCCTCGACGGCGGCGTCGGTGACGGCTGGCTTGTCGACGGCGCCGTGCGCATAGCCCCAGGCGGCCAGGAAGACCACGAGGTCGGCGCCGCCGTTGGCGCGCGCCGGCGCCTCGAGCGGCACCAGGCGCGCGATCACCTGGGCCGGGTCGTTGCCGTGCGCCGCCTCGATGTCGGCGATCTGCCGCGCGACGCCTTGCGCCGACGATCGCGCCGGGGCCGGCGCCTGGGCCGCGGCCGGCGCCGGCGTGCCGGGCTGGGCCTGAGCGTCGGCGGCGATCGCCAGGCCGGCCCACAACGCCGCCGCCAGGGCGCGGCGACCGCTGGCGCGGGGCGGGGCGGGGCTCGGAGGGGCCGGAGGACGGTTCACACCGCGATATCGACCGCGCGGCGGCGCGATTGAGAGACCTACGTCACGCCCGGACGGAATCTGTCGCGCCGCTATCGACCCGGGCGGCCACGCGCCGCGACGCCTGGCCTCGGGTTCGGCGCGCGCCATCAGTGTGCGGCCAAGCCCGCTGCCGCGGGCAGCCGGCTCGACTCAGAGGTGCCATCTACGCCCGCAGCGCTCGGTCAACCGGTGTTGCGCAGCCCCGCCGCGATGCCGTTGATCGACAGGTGGATGCCGCGCTGCACGCGCTCCATCGCCGGGTCGTCGGCGCGTTGCAGCCGGTAGCGCCGCATCAGTTCGACCTGCAGGTGGTTCAGCGGGTCGAGGTAGGGGAAGCGGTGCTCGATGGAGCGCGCCAGCGACGGGTTGGACTGCAGCCGTGCCGACTCGCCGGTGATGGCGGCCAGCATCGCCTGCGTGCGCTCCCATTCGGCCTTGATCGCACCGAAGATGCGCTTGCCCAGCTTCTTGTCGTCGACCAGGTCGACGTAGCGCGCGGCGATGCGCAGGTCGCTCTTGGCCAGCACCATGTCCAGGTTGGACAGCAGCGTGCGGAAGAACGGCCACTGCTTGTACATGCGGCGCAACAGCTCGAGCCGGCGCGCGTGTTCCTCGCCCTCGGCCCCCAGGAAACCCTGCACCGCCGAGCCGAAGCCGGCCCAGCCGGGCAAGGCCACGCGGCACTGGCCCCACGAGAAGCCCCAGGGGATGGCGCGCAGGTCCTCGATGCGGCGGGTCGACTTGCGCGAGGCCGGGCGCGAGCCGATGTTCAATTCGGCGATCTCGCGGATCGGCGTGGCCGAGAAGAAGTAGTCGGTGAAGCCCGGGGTCTCGTAGACCAGCGCGCGAAAGGCCTTGAAGCTGGCTTCGCTGAGCGCGTCGGCGGCGTCGAGGAAGGCGCGCGGCGGCGTCTTGGTGGTGTGCAGCAGCGTGGCTTCGAGCGTGGCGGCGACCAGGGTCTCGAGGTTGCGCAGGCCGATCTCGGGGTTGGCGTACTTGGAGGCGATCACCTCGCCCTGTTCGGTCAGCCGGATCTGGCCGTTCACCGTGCCGGGCGGCTGCGCGATGATGGCCTGGTAGCTCGGGCCGCCGCCGCGGCCCACCGTGCCGCCGCGGCCGTGGAACAGGCGCAGCCGGATGCCGTGCGCCTCTTCCAGGCCGGCGAACAGCGTCACCAGCGCGACCTCGGTGCGGTACAGCTCCCAGTTGCTGGTGAAGAAGCCGCCGTCCTTGTTGCTGTCGCTGTAGCCCAGCATGACGTCCTGCTCGCCGCCGCTGCGCCGGACCAGGTCGGCGATACCCGGCAGGGCATAGAACTGCTGCATGATGGCGGCGCCGTTGCGCAGGTCGGCGATGGTCTCGAACAGCGGCGAGACGATGAGGTCGGCCCGCGCGCCGGCGTCCAGCGTGCCGCGCATCAGCCCGCATTCCTTCTGCAGCAGCAGCACTTCCAGCAGGTCGCTGACGTCCTCGGTGTGCGAGATGATGTAGTGGCGGATCGCCTCCGGGCCGAACTGCGCGCGCATCTTCAGCGCCGCCTCGAAGATCGCCAGCTCGCCCAGCGCCAGCGGCGAATAGCCGGCGCCGATGACGCGCAGCGGGCGCGCGTCGTTCAACAGGCGCAGCAGCAGTTCGCGCCGCGCGCCTTCGTCGAGGGCGCCGTAGTCGGCCTCGACGCGCGCCGTGCGCAGCAGCTCGACGATCACCGCCTCGTGCTGGTCCGAGCTCTGGCGCAGGTCGACGGTGGCCAGGTGGAAGCCGAACACCTGCACCGCGCGCTGCAGCGGCGCCAGGCGCGGCGCCACCAGCGCCCCGGCGTGATGCGAGCGCAGCGAGCGTTCGATGACGGCCAGGTCGGCGCCGAATTCGGCGGCGCTGCGGTAGGCGTCCTGCGGCACCACCGCGTGGCGCAGCGCCTCGGTGCCGGTGAGCTCGTGCAGCGTGGCGGCCAGGCGCGCGTAGACCCCCACCAGCGCGCGCCGGTAGGGCTCGTCCTCGCGGTGCGCGTTGTGGTCGGGCGAGCGGTCGGCCAGCGCCTGCATCTCGGGCGTGACCGGGGCCAGCATCTGCGAGATCGACAGCTCGCCGCCCAGCGCGTGCACCTCGAACAGGTAGTGGCGCAGCGCCGTCTCGCTCTGGCGCGCCAGCGCGACGCGCAAGGTCTCGGCGGTGACGTTGGGGTTGCCGTCGCGGTCGCCGCCGATCCAGTTGCCCATGCGGAAGAAGGGCGCGACGTCCTGGCCCGGCAGCGCCTCCTCGATGGCGCGGTACATCTTCGGGATCTGGCGCAGGAAGGTGGCGTGGTAGTAGGACAGCGCGTTCTCGATCTCGTCGGCCACGGTCAGCTTGGTGTAGCGCAGCATGCGGGTCTGCCACAGCTGCGTGATGCGGGCCCGCATCAGCGCGGTGTTGTCGGCCAGCGCGCGCTCGGTGTGCAGGTCGGCGCGTTCGGCCAGCAGTTCGGCGATCGCGCGCTCGGCGTCGAGGATGCTCTTGCGCTGCACCTCGGTCGGGTGCGCGGTGAGCACCGGCGAGATGTAGGCGCGGGCGAGCGCGGCGGCGATGTCGGCCGCGCGGTGGTCGGCGTTGTGCAGGCGCTCGAAGGCCATCGCCAGCGAGCCGTCCTGCAGGCTGCCTTCGCGCTCGTGGTGGCTGCGCCGGCGCACGTGCTGGCGGTCCTCGGCGATGTTGGCCAGGTGCGAGAAGTAGCTGAAGGCGCGGATCACGCTGACCGTCTGGTCGGCCGACAGGTTCTTCAGCAGCCGGTCCAGCACCCGGCCGGCGCTGGCGTCCTTGTGGATGCGGTAGGCCACCGACAGCTGGCGGACGCGCTCGATCAGCTCGAACGCGGGCAGCCCTTCCTGTTCCCGGATCACCTCGCCCAGCAGGCGACCGAGCAGGCGGATGTCCTCCACCAGCGGCCGCTCCTTGTCGATCTCCAGAGCGGAGAGCTTGGTCGCGGCGCCCTTGCGCGGCGCTTTCGAGGGCTTGCTGACGGCGGCGGTGCGAGGCATCGGTGGCTCCACTTCATGTAACTAAATTACCAACTCGCGAATGTAGCAGGGGGCATGGCGCAGTGGAAGAGAGAGCCGGCCGTGACTCGCCCCGGGCCTTGGCAGGATGGCCGGCGTTCGTGCGAATCATCTTTTTCCAATCTGTGCCTGACCCGACGCTTCGAAGCTGTCGCCAGAGACCGGGAAGCGTCGGCGCGCGTCTGCCGGTCGACGCGTGAGAGCCCACGTCGCCCCGACGATCTCACTGATCAGCCGTTCTGTGCGGCGGCGGACGAGGGCGGGTGCGGCAAGCCTCGGCGCGCGAGCGCAATCGGCTCGCCGGGGCCGATATCGACGCGATGAAAGTCGCGGCAGATGCTCCGGCCTATCGAGGCATTCCGCCGCGGCGCAGGGCCCGCTCCCGCCGGGATGAAGAAAAATGGATCTGACATCTAGACACGTATACATGTATATGTATATGCTCGACAGTGAACAGTTCATCCGTCGCTCCGGGTTGCCCGCGAAATGGGCTCGATTTCGCTCAACCGGAAGGCCGGTATGCCGATGACCTACGCATGTGGGAGCCGGCGAGCCGTGCACTCTTAACGAAATGATCTAAATACCCATATGGGTACCTAGGTTCAACCTTCCATCGCGACAACTTCATGATTCTTTCCAACCTGAAGATCGGTACCCGCCTGACGCTGGCGTTCGCCACCGTCATCGCCTTGTTGATGCTCATTCTTTGCGTGAGCGTCTCCGTCCTGAACGGGCTGAGCGAGACGATGGACGGGGTGGTCGACGATCGTTATGCCCAGATCGCGCTGAGCAACAAGATCAAGGCGGCCGGCGACCAGGGTGTGATCACGATCGGGCAGATGCTGCTGGCGGGAGATCCAACGCAGGTGAAGAAATTCACCGACGACTACGCCGTGATCCGAGCGGTGAATTCCGACAACCTGAAG
>Ga0302323_100002560_pt1 | contig 14758 bp, 11 predicted proteins | sample Fen_T0_3_FD_201950 | JGI IMG/M metagenome (GOLD analysis project Ga0302323, IMG submission 201950) | Peat permafrost microbial communities from Stordalen Mire near Abisko, Sweden - Fen_T0_3 | ecosystem: Environmental > Terrestrial > Soil > Wetlands > Permafrost | place: Sweden: Abisko... | reverse complement strand
AACGGCGGGACCGACCCGACCTGCTTCGGGACGCGGACGCCTTGCAGTCAGCTCTCCGCCGCCGACTGCTCCAGTCAATCCGGCTGCACTGTCAGCACCTTCTAGAATTCGTGGTCCACCAGGTTGGCCGCGCCCAGCTGCGTGCGGGGACATTCCATACTCCCATGTACGCAACGGCGTCAGTGCCGGAATCATGGGGTCATCCGCGACTGGGAAGGGCGGACTTGCTGGTCGAGGCATGCCTCTGGTGTGATCTCTTTCAGCCCTTCCCTCCCCCGTCGATGGCGCCGCCCGCGCCGCCCGCGCCACTGTCCATGACGGCGCCGCCCGCGCCGGTCACGCCGCCGCCACCATACGTACCTGCTGCGCCTTGCGCCCCGCCTTGACCCGCGGTCACGCAGATCGACATGTGGGGGGCGCATTGGCCCGCGAAGCAGACGCCGCAGTCGCAGTCGCTGTCGACGTTGCACTTCTTGGTCCCGCATTCCACGAAATTGGAGAAGACCTGACACTCTTGGTTGGCTGGACAGCTCAGCTTTGCGCAGCTCATCGTGGTGCAGCCGTGGCTGTCGGTGAACAACGTCGGGGGGCCCTGGCAATCCGTGTTGCCGGTGCAGGTGTAGCCTTCGGTGCAAGCGACGGGCAGGCAGCCATGGGGGTCGGTGTATATCGTCCCGGAGTCCGGCTGGCAGCGTGTATCGGCCGGACAGTTGTATCCGTCCGTGCACTTGACAGGGGCACAGCCGTGCCCGTCGGCGTCGGAGCGCGTCGGGGTGCAGGTGAAGTTGGCCGCGCAGGAGTATCCCGCTGTGCACGGGATGGGCTCGCAGCGCAAGTTGGTGCCACAGCGTTGATCAGCCGCGCACGACGTCGCGGTGCAACCGGCGACGCAGTCGTATTCCAAGATATCGCAGCACGGGACAGACTTCGACACGCAGATCTTGCCCGTGGCGCAGTCGGTGTCGACCGAGCAGTTTCTGGGCGGCGGATTCACACCGCAGTACGCCCCTCCGCACGAGCTCGTCGACGACGGCAGATCCTGCTGGCAGGCATTGTAGGGGCTCGGGCAGTCGCGATAGGTTCGGCAAAACGGGTGACCGGCGGGCGCCGTCGCACCGGGGCAGCTGGGGCCACTCAGGCCAGCGTCCGCGCTGTCGCCTCCGGTTCCTCCCGCTGCGCTGTCCCTGGCCGCCGCGTCGGCGCCGCCGCTGCCACCTGCTCCGCCGCTGCCCCCGGAGCCTCCGTTGCTCAAGGGCCCCGAATCAAAGGCATCCATGGCCGCATCGCAACGGCTGCACCCGCCCGCGCCACCGGTGGTCGTGGCCCCGGTTCCAAAGGCCCCGGTGCCGGTCCCGCCGCTGCCGATTCCGCCTGAGCCCGCGCCACCACCGCCACCCGTTCCGGTGCGTCCGGCGCCGGCGCCGCCGCCGGAGCCGCCGCCCGTCCCTGCCTGCAAGGCATCGGTCGTGCGCCCGGCGTCGTTGCCATGACCGGTGCTGCTGCCGCAGCCATTGCCGACCAGCACCGCAAACCCGGCCAGTCCAACAAATGAGATCAGTGTGGATGGTAGTTTCATGAGACCTCGAATAGTGTGGGGGGCGCCGAGCTGCGCTCCATTGGTGCCAAGGTTAGGGTGGGATAGGCGAGGTAGCCAGGACAGGTCACTGGATCATGACATTGGCGACGGGGAAGTTGATACTCCCCGTGCCACCACCTGCTTCAACCAGCACCTCGAGCTCCACCAAGCTCCCCAATGACATGCCCACCGTCCTCCATGCGCTGAAGTGCTCGGTCACCGATATCTGTCCGCATGCGCGAGCCGTCTGCCGGACACTGTGGTACTGACTCCAGCCTGAGGCGCGACAGCCGGAGCCATCAGTGCCGGCCATGGCGCTCACCCAGAAAGTATAGGTCTCTCCATCGATCTTGGCGCTACCGACGTTGGAGCTGACGAATGGCTTGATTGGCATGGCATCGTACGAGTCATCCACGATGTAGAACTCGACGCATGGATAGATGGTCCGTCCATAGATGCCGATGTACGAGTAACTGCCCGCGCTCCCCAATTTGGTCTCTGCGAATTGCGCCGTGATGGTTCCGTATTGGTCGTAGGTCCTCCCGTTGTCACCCCAAGCGAGGCCGATCCGAGCCAAGACGTCTCCCGAATTGGGCCCCCAGGATGCGCTGAACGCGGCTGTGGGAAAGGAAGTCATGCTCGCCCCGGTTCCATTCTCCCAGAACGACCAGGTGAGGTTGCTCGCTTCGCCTTGACTGTTGTTCTCCAAGTGCTTCGTGCCCCCGCTCGGCATGGCGGCGCTGCAATCCACCGCCACGAGACCGGTCTGGGGCGACGTGGAGCCGCCCGTCGCGGCCCCGCCGGTCCCAGCGAGGCGGGCGCCAAGCCCGCCCGTGCCCGCCCCAACATCCACTTCGAGCGCGTCGTTGCCAGCCGGCACATCCGAGGGTCCGGCGTCCCGACCGATCGCGCCTCCAGCCCCTGTTCCCGCTGTTCCAGCGGATACGATCGTGCCGCCAGAGCCAGTGAATCCACCGCTGCCCATTACGCCGCCCGTCCCGTCTTGTCCCCCTCGGCCCATGCCGGTCGCCGCGGTTCGTCCTCCCGTGCCGCCGACAGCACCCGAGCCAGCCGTCCCCCCTGAGGTGACTCCACCCGTGCCAGACGCCGAGCTCCCGCCGGCGCTCGAGCTCGCGGGCGTACCGCCAGAATTGGCCGTGCTGCCAAGGCCGTTCCGCGACCTACCGCAGCCAAGCAGCGCGACGCTCACGACGCCGGCGATCGAAATTCCCCATTTCGTTCGTGCGAGTTTCATCGATGGGCTCCCTTGGGTCGAGGCGCTCTTCAATCTCTAGCGTAATCCAAACAAGCGCCCTCGAGTCGAATTGTCGGTACCGGAAACGACTCGCCGCTTGAAGAGAGCCGTTCCCGGCAACCCTCCGTCCTGTGCTGAGGGCGGACCTCCGCCCGAAGCCCGCCATCGCCCCGATCAAACGATGTGAAGCTCTTCGTGGACGCCGGCTGCGCCCCTGGTATCCAAGCCGCGGGTTCACCACCGCGGAGAGTTTCCGGCAGCAGGTGCTGGGGCTTAGCTCGATGCTGCCCGCAGCGCGGCCCGCGCCTCGGCGTGGTGCCAGCCCCGCGGCGCGAGCTTGAGATAGGTGCGGTACGCCCTGCGCGCTTGCGCGTGACGACCGTTGTCCGCTTCCGCGCGGGCGATGATCACGTAGGCTTCCGCGGTCTTGGAATCGAGGTCGATGGCTCGCCTTGCCCATTGGGCTGCCTCGGCGAAGCGACCACGCGCGTGCTCGGCTTGGGCGACGACGAGGGCGAGGGATGCATTGCTTGGTTCTGCCTCGAACGCGCGCGTACAGGCCTCGGGTGACAACCGCCATGGCGCGCTCCGGATAGATGCCTTGTCACACCCTTCGGTGGCGTCGCGGTGGTCGCTTGCCGACTGCACGGACGCCGAACCCGCAGGAACGGCCGCATTCGCCCCCACCTGATCGCCCGCAAGCGCTCCCGACGGTTGGCGCACGACCGGCGAGGGATGCACGGATTCGGCAGTTCGTGGGCGACCGTGGCGTTCCACCCAGGGCCTGAGACCGGCGATGCCCACCCCGACGGCGCCGACCAGCACGACGAACCAGATGCGTGCGTGCAGCGTCTCGCGGCGCGCGCAGCGCCGGGCGTTCTCCTGAGCCACGCGCACGGCCTCGAGAGAGGCGCGCACCTCCTCTGGAAGCGCTCGCTTGGGCGATGTCGTCTGGATCCCGGACCCCGCAATGACCTCAGCCTGTTCCATCATGCGATGATTCAGCCACTGTCCGGCCTGGACCGCAAATAAGACGTGCGCGACGGCCTCCTTGACCAGCGGGAACATGCGCCGGATCCCGGTGTGTCCCTTCACCTACCCCCGGCGCCACGCACCCTACCCGCGTTACTATTCCACGCAACGAGTAGTGAGTTGGCCTGGGAGCAAGGCAGGCGGCGAATAATCGCGCTTCTCACTGGCGCTCAGCTTCTCGTGGCCCAGGATCTCGACGGCCAACGACCGGAGCTCCGAGAACGCGATCTTGTTTCCCGGATCGAACTCCAAGGACTTCTGGTAGGCCCGGAACGATTCCTTCAGCTTGCCCTGCTCGAACAGCAGGAAGCCTCGCTTTCGCCAGGCAACGCCACTCATACACTTTCCCATCGGCAGCTGCATCAAGGCGTCGAGCTCTTCCATCGCAGCATCGATCTGTTTGGTGACGGCCAACGTCTGCACGATCTCGAGCCGTGGCTCAGCCGAAACCGGGAGCAACGCCTTCGCAGATCGAAGGGCCGCCAGCGCCGTGGAATGGTCCGCGGATTCCACTGCACAGAATCCCGTGAAGAAGCTGATCTTGTATGCCTTGGGCGATACCCAAACCGCCCCGTTGGGATAGTCAACCGCATGCTCGGCGGCCCAGCGGACGAGCGCCATGAACTGCTGCCGGTTGGCCGCCGCCAACGGGGCAGATACGAGCAACCTCGCCTCCCGCAGCCAAACCTGGCGTGACTGGGTCAGTCGGGACAAGCTCTGCCCGCAAGAAACTCGTTCCGGAGAAAGGCTCTCAGGGGGCGGGAGGGAATCACCAAATACGCGTGGGTTTTGTGGAATCGTCCGGGATTCCACTTCGACCAGGTTGGGGACGTTGTGGTTCGGCACGTGGTCGTTGGCCCACGCGAGATAGTCGGCCACGCGTAGCGAAGCAAGCTCCTTGCCCGAGATCGTCCATCCCGGTCTCGCGAGTGCGGCCACCACATATTCCCGGAGGAAACCGGCCTGTTTGATGGTGAGCAACAGATCCAAGTAAGAGTCTTTGCCCCCGTCCTTTGCTCGTATCTCCGTCCACACCTCGAGCATCACAGCGCGCGCCTCGATCTCAGTGTCGAAATCCGTGACCGCCTTGCTCGGCGGCGCCCCGGCCTTCTCCAGCAAGGCTAGCTTGGCGATTCCGTAGGCCAGCCACGCTGGCGCAGCCTTGTTTCCATTCGCCATGACCGAGGGCGAAAGGACGACGCTGCTGTCTCGCTGGTCGTGCTTCTTCGAAGCTCGGCCCTGAACACCTATCGGCGCACAGGCCGAGAGGACTGCAGCTGACAACGGCAGAACAACATGTAATAGGCCACGCATTTCGCCATTGTGGCACGAGTCACGACTGCGTCATAGCGCGTCTGGTGCCCGTCCGGAACAGGGCGAGCGCCCGATCGGAGAGGCGGCCGAGCCGGGTTATGGAGCTGGCACCCTGACACATCCCGAGCCGTGTCGCCAAGGTCTCGCGCGGCCCGCTGTGGCATCGCGAATTCGTGCCAGAATTCCGGCGACAACTCGGCGCCCCTCGTGAACCAGGAGAGCCGCTCGCTAAAGGCCGCGGTGAAGTAGCGTGCCATAGTCGCCCGCCGCCCAAAGGCCCGAGGTCGTTCCCCAGACCGCATTGAGGGTTGCCGTGGCGCCACTTACCTCCGGGGTCCATGCGTAGCCGTCCCAATGCAGAATCGTGCCGGCACTGCCCACGGCCCAAATGCTGGAAGCATTCTCTCCCCAGATGCCATTCAACTGGGCGCCGGCCTGCGCGAGGGACCAGGCAATCCCGTCCCAGTGGGCGATGACCATTCGTCCCACTGCCCACACATCGTTCGTGGCGCTTCCCCACACCGCCAGAAGCTGGTCCGGATCGTCCATCCCGGTTGGGGATTGCGACCATGCTTGGCCGTCCCAGTGGTAGGCCCGCCCCCTTTGTCCAACGGCCCAGACATCCTTCGCGCTCAGGCCGTAGACTGCGTTGCAGCCCCAGGAGTCGCTGAGCTGCATGAGCGACCACTTGACCCCATCCCAATGTGAAATGCTGGGCCCCCGCCAAGTTGCCCAGACATCATTCGCGCCGCTGCCCCAGAGCCCGGTTATCACGTTGCCCACAGCCGGAGCCACCGTCGACCAGGACGTGCCGTTCCACAGGAAGATGCAGGCGTTGTCCGGTTGCTCGACCTGCGCGCCCGCCGCCCAGACGTGCGTCGGATCTGCGGCCCAGACGGCGTGCAGGTTCTGGCGAATCGTGGTGGGCTCCCACTCGGCTCCGTCGAAATGAAAGGCGGTCGACTCGGTCACGCCTCCCACGAGAAAGACGTCGTTCGCGCTCGTCCCACCGAGGCCGAGGAAGTCGTTCGAAGGTCCGGTCGAGACGGGTTGCCAGGCCCCGCTCTGATAGCGAAGGATGACGCCTTGATCTCCTACCGCCCACCCCGTGCCGCCATTGAACCAGACAGAGTAAAGGGTCTGCGTCGTCCCCAGCGAGACGGACGACCATGCCGTCCCATCCCAATGAGCGGCGGCGCCCCTCCACCCGACCGCCCATATATCGTTCGGACCGGTACCAGCCAGGGCGTTGAGCTTGTTCGTGGCGGAGATTGGCGCCTGGGTCCACGTGGCACCATCCCAGTGGAGGCTCCCCGTGGCCGCAAGTGCCCAAATATCATTTGGGCCGGAGCCCCACATATCAGCAATGTCCCCCTGCTCCTGCGGCCACACGGTCGGCGACCACGACGAGCCTTCCCAGCGCAAGTAGTACCCTCGGTCGTCCGCGACCCAGAGGTTGTTCGGGCTCGCCCCCCAAATGGCCACATCGTTTCCCAAATGGCCGTTGTCGGCGAAGGACCACGACGAACCATCCCAGTGCAGAATCTTGGCACCGCCGAACGTGGCGGACGCGCCCACCGCCCAGACATCGTTCGACGAGCTCGCCCAAACACTCGCGAGCGGAACGCTCGTACCGCTCGCGACCGACGACCACGAGGTGCCGTCCCAGTGCAAAATGGTTCCCTCGTCGCCGACTGCCCAGACGTCGTTTGGCGCTACGCCGCCGAGGCCCCGGAGGCTCTGATCGGTCGAGGTGGGCATGGAGCCCCACGCTTTCCCATCCCAGTGAAGCATCCTCCCGTGCTCCCCCGCCATCCACACGTCCTCGCGGCTCGTGCCCCAAACTCGATAGAGTCGATTGCCTTGCGGCGTGGGATTCGCCCAGCACCAACCGCTGGTACTGCATAGGGGATCCAGCGGCGGGGTGAGGGCAACAGACTGGCCCGCGTCCGCAACCGCCCCCGCCGGCCCGGTGGCACCTCCCGTCCCATGCGCTGCCCCTCCAGCCCCGCCACTGCCCGGCAAAGCCGAGTCACCACCCGATGCACCGGGGTGCGCGTCGGGCGCAGCGTCGTCCGCCGCAGAAGCATCGTTCCCGCCGGTTCCACACGACGCAGAAGCAGGCAAAAAGGCGAGGAGTGTCCACAAGGCACGGGAGCCATGGCGCGGGTTCATGGGTGCCCGAGATTGTACCGCAGCGGGGTCACTTTCCCCTAGGCCCGGCAAGTGCGTCGAATCGTGAAATCGCTACTGAAAAAGAGCCAGTAGATCGCATCGCGGTCCTGTTCGGCATCTACGCGCGCAGCAGGCCTAGTCACACGCGTCGGGGTCGAGTCTGGCGATGAACACCGAGCCCGTGTCGAGGAGGGTGACGAGCCCGGCGGCTGCGGCTGACTCGATTCGCTCGACCGAGGTCAGCCTACGCCCATTGACCGTCTTGGCGAAGGGCAGCACGCCCTCAGGTCCCGAGGTCATCGTGGGCACGCAGGCCCCGCCCGAGATGCCCTGGTCGCTGCAGAACACGAGGAAACCGTGGTAGTGAACGTTGAGGTCGCCGTGGTGCCGATCGTGGTGCCCTTCATGGCGTTGCGATTCGTCCGTGACGTGGTCGTGGAAGAAGGGCACGGGGCCACCCTGCGGGTTGCGGGTCTGTGCCGCCAGGACGTAGAAGTTGACATCTGACGGGTCCAGGGGCGTGGGGTTGAGGTCGATGAAGGTCATCTTCACTTGCTCTCCGTCCACCCAGACCGGTTCGAAGCAGGGTGTCGCCGCTCCCTCATCATTGCAATTCGAAAGGCTCGCGGCCTGGACCGGCGCCGCGGCGGCCAAGGCGAGGGTCAGGGCAACGGCACTTGTGGCGACGCGGACAGTATTTGAAGCGCGGGTCATTGTGCTGGTCATGTTGGTACTTTCTCTATTTAACGAATTGGAGGGAGCTAAAGAACTCCCTCTCGTGGTTGAGAACGAAGGTGCGCGTTCGATTGGCTCCGCGTTGGATGCGACACCATGGCAAGCGATTCGAAACAATTCCCCGGACCGCCACCCGGCTCGACTCGCGCCCAATCAGGATGACGTTGCCGTCACTTCAATTCGATTGCGTGGCATAAAACCGGCGGCCGCCTCATGGCCGCGGTCGGCGCCCACACTCTCGAGCCGTCGCGGTCGCCAGCAGTTGCCGTGCCGCGAACGAGACCATCTTGCGCTTCTTGTTCGCGACTGTGCTAGCGGACACGCTCTGTCTAATTCGACAATGGAACTGTGGGACCTTCTCAGGTACCGTCGTAGCATGGGCGAAAGCGAAATGCGGCAGCGGATTGAAGGCTTCCTCAAGCGGCGCATGCAACGGATGCTGGTGCCTGCATTGGGAGCGGGGGTAGCGTTTGGTGGACTCGGTTGTACCGCTAGTATGTACGGGACGTCGGTTCCTGGCTCTCCCGTCGACGCCGCAGTGGCGAAACAGGATGCATTGGCGGCTCAAGAGGTCGATACCGACAGCAGTGCCATCGATGGCGACGATGGCGACGCCGCAGATGCTGCCGACGTCCTTGCTCCTGTCGTTCGCTACGCCGCCCCATAGGCCGATGCTCAGGGGAGCACCCCTCGGTGAGCGGCACCTGTACCGCACAGCTTGGGCAGGTCCAGTTACGGCAGGCTCACCGGCAGGTGCTTCCAAAGTCCCTCGTGCTTGAAGCTGGTCCACAAGAACCGCGCCAGACGCGGGGCTTGGGTGGCAAGCCAAAGCCCCAGCGCCAGCAAGGTCGCGTGGTAGGCCCAGGCAGGTAGCGACACCATCCACGGACGGGGCAAGATCCCGGCCACGCGATCCTGGCTCCACACCAATGCATCGAAGGCGCGCGGGCTGCCGGACACGTTGGTGGGCGGGCGCATGAAGCCCAGGCTGGTGAAATCTGTGAACCAAGCGACCAAGCACAGCCCAAGGCCGACCCCCGCGGCGATTTGTCCGGCGTTGTAGTGGTTGGGCGACAGCGCCCGTCGGTTGCGCCAGCCTAGGCCCAGCAAGCACCCCACGATGCCGACGGTGGGGAGATCGCTAACGGCAAGCAGGCACAGGAACAACAGGAACCATTGATAAGCCCGCAACGGCGCGAGCCGGGATTTCCCGAGGCGCCAGGAAAGGATCGCCACGATCACCACCAGCATTCCCCACTCGATCACCGGCCCCTGGCTTGGTCCGGCAACCCAGCCGATCCAACGCTTGCTTCCCGTCAGATCCCACCCCACCTGATGGTTCACCGAAGGCAACCCCAGATCCACCTCGGGGGTTCGGAAGAATGGCGCCAGCCCCGTGTCCAGCCGCCACGCAATTTCGAAGTCGTGCTGGCCGGGTGGAATGGTCAAGCGCAAGGCAACCCCGTCCCGCTCGATGGCTTGTGTGGATCCATCACGGACGATTGATTCCACCACCGCGCCCAGGGGTAGCCGTATCTGGTGTTCCGTGCCCCGGCTGGCGCGAAGGGTGATCGCCAGCTTGGCGGACAGCAAGCGCGCACCCGGTGCAAGCGCCAGCGTGGATCCATCCACGGTCAGCGATTGGCCGGGAGCGCCCGTCGGCCTCTCTAAAGTGATGCGCGCTTCCTCACCGGGCCAGGGCCGCCATTCGGGATGATGTTGTCCGGCGGGGTCGCCGGGGACCAACGGCGGGATCCCGGCAAAGCTTGCATGCCAAGTGGGGCCAACCTCCAAGGACCAGCGCTCGGAAAGCCGGGATGCAGTGGCGGGATCGAACCAGAGGCGGATGGCCTTGCTTTCGGTCAACGTGGATTCCCATTCCACGGTGGTTTCGTTGGGACCGAGGTTCAAATTGACCACGCCCTTGCTTGCTTCCACGCGAATCTTGGGCGTGGTGACCGATTCGCCGGGCAAGAGCGGAATCTCGGCAACGATCGGCGACCCCTGCGCCCCCTGTCGGCTGACTATCGTATGAGCTTCCCACTTCAGGCCGAGCGACAGCGAACGCGATACCCGTAGGAATGGCGGCAAGGTGGGCGTGGTGCTGGCTTGATCGGCGGCGCCGTCCTCGTGCGGTTTTTCCTCGGCAGTCAGTTGCACGCTGTCGTCCACCGCTCCGTCCTCGTGAATACCGTCGACAGTGTAGCCCGCCACCTTGGCCACCGCGCGGTGGGGCGCCATGGGCAGGGGGATTTGAATCGATTCGCGCCGCAAAGTCGGACCTGAAAGCTCGATGGCGAACACCCCTTTCGGCACTGTGACCCATAGGTGCCCGCCGTCGCGGCGGATTGCCGTCGCCGGTTTTCCGTCCCCCCATACCCGCGTGGGCGTCCACGACGCCAGATCCGCGGGCAAGGGAATGGCCGTGGGCACCAGCGATGAGCCTCGCAGGCGCATGCGCAGCTCGGCGGACGTGCCGTCCAGGATCACGTCATCCAGCGACGCACATTCCGAATCGCACGCGGGCCCGGGCAACAGGCGCATACGTAGCTCTTTCAAGATCTCGTCGTTGGGAAGCTCTTGCGCAGCGGCAGGAGACGGCCACAAGGCGAGCACCAAGGTCAAGGTCGCAGCCATCGCGGCCAAGGGCAGCGCGGGTGGAAGGCGTAGGGATCGGCGCCAGAGCACTCGGGCCAAGAATAGAAGCAACAGTACTTGGATAAGGGCCACGGCCTTCATTGCCCAGGGGGGCAACAAATAGAAACGCATGGCCTTTCCCTCGCCCACCGGACCTTGGAAGGAAATCTCAGCGACCACGCGATTCCAAGCGGGCATACCTAAACCGGTCTGCACCTGCATGGAGGGATCGTATTCCGCCAAATTGCGCTTGGGGGGCGACGGCATCGACGGTGAAGGTGGGGTGGGAATGTCCTTGGGACCGCGCAAGCCGTATAGCCCCTGGACGGTCGGGGATTTCTTTCCCATCTTTCCTTCCTCACCCTTGTGGCGTTTGCCGGAAGGACCGCCGCCGCCTCGCCCATAGCCGGAGCCATTACCGCCACCCTTTGCGAGGGTGCCGAAATCTCCGAGCCCAAGTCCAGCAACGCCATAGGCCTCGCCGATCTCCGAACCGACCAGGCTGCCCAGCGTGCTCGAGGAATCCGCCCCGATCGTTTGCTCCGCCGGGTACGCGGGTTCCTTCGGCTTCACGAGGAAATTCGCGAAGCGCGCGCCTCCGCCGTCATCGCGTTTGGCCAGTGACTTCGCCATCACCCCATCCGACAGCGGAGAGGGCTGGACGACACGAAGCACGTGATCCACTGAAAAGGCAAACAACATGAATCCCAACACCGCGAAAGTAACGGGGCGCAACCACCGCACGTACGGCACAAGCTTCGTGTTCCGAAGTAGCCTGGTTACCCCCTCGCCCAGAAGGACGATCAGCCAGGGCAATTGCGGTGCGCCCGGCTCCAAGAACGATATTCCAAGGGCCAGCGCCGCCAGCAGCGCGAAACGAAGGCCGAACAACTTCCCGGCCAAGACCGCGCACAGGGCAAGCAAGCACAGATCGAGCACGGACCAAGCGGCTAGCCAGGTGCCGCGCACTTCGTCCATGCCCGTGGCGTGCAACAACCGATAGCCAGGCGGCAAATTCAGCGTGGCCGACACCCGATCGAAACCGTGGGCGTACCCATTCGCGGGCACCGTCGCGCCCAGACCCTCGATACGACTTTCCACCTTCATATCGGACCTACGCTGGCGCACTTCCACCCCCGGCCGGCCGGCCCCGCCCAAGCGGGTGATGAAGGAGTCCACATCGCCCACCATCACACGGCCAAGTCGCAAATCCCGCTCTGCCTCCAGCCGCCACGACCTCGAAAAGTGGCCCTGGATTTGGTCGAGCACGCTCCACCCATGGCCGTCTTGGTCCAGCCATAGGGTGCGCGCCAATACCAACTTGTCGGGCGGGACTTGGCTATCGCCCCGGCTTTGTTCCGCAAGCAGCAAGGTCGCGCCCGGCGCCAGCGCGAACGCGGGAAAGGACTTCCATTCCCCAGGCAATGTGGTCTGTGCCGGATCGATGGACGGCGCGCCAGTGACCTTTACCCGTCGAAAATGGGCATCCTCGGAGAACGCCCAGGCCTCTTCCCCTTCCTTCCACAACCCGTCGGGAGCGGGACGGGTAATCGTCGTGCCCGCGGACATCCGCCGCGCCAGCAATTCGATGACGTGCGATCCGGGCCGCGCCTGCAGGATGATTCGCCCTTGCCCATCCACGCGCAGGGGTAGTGGGCTATCTACCCGCACGGGTTCGAAACCGTCGGGCAAGGCACGCCCCAACGCCAGTTCCCGGTTCTTGCCCGACACCAGTAGATGAAGACGCGTGTTCAAAATTAGCGGCGAGCCGTCCTCGAGCAAGCGGTGTACGGAAATGTCCACCACGTCTGGTTCGGATTTCTTCATTTCGGATTTGCCGAGGAACAATCGTCCATCCACCTCCCGATTGGCCCCCTCCACTTCCCGCCCGGAAATCACCAACGTCACCAATCCCGTTTCCGGCGGCACTTGTAGTTCTTCAGGCAAGCCATCCCACGAAAAGCTTCCCGCCACCCGATGCGATCCCACTGGCAGCAGCACCTTCGGGCCGTCTTTCTGATCCGCCACCGGCGCGCGCTTGCCATCCACAGTCACCTTCGTGGGCCAGCGCTCTTTGTCGCCGGGTAACGGCACCAAGGCTTCCGCGAACACCCGCCATTCCTGCGCGAACGTGCCCCCCAGTTTATCAAGCGTTAGCTGTAGTCGCGATGGCCACGCACACGCCGGCGTGCTCTCGCCACTTGGCACCGGACACGACGCCGACTTCCCTTCGTCGCTATCGAGCACCCACGGGATCCATGGGCGCAAAGGCGGCGGGATGACCGACTCGTGCCCGGCGGCCCGGACGGGAACGGAAAGGTGGAACAACGACAGAAAAACAATGACAACCGCGAGGAACATTCGCGCCATGGCCAGCACCCCCACAGGGAGAGACACTGGATTCACTGGAAGGTTCCCTACTTTGGAGAGATTTCCGGATCACTGCCATCAGGGCATTGAACCCCACAAGCTCGACGGCGCACTCGTTCGTATCTACGACCCAGAAAAGACGATCGTCGACTGCTTCCGATACCGGAACAAGTTAGGAATCGACGTCGTACTCGAGGCGCTCCGGCTGTGGCGTCAGCGTGGTGTCGGCGCGGGTGCACGTTGCGGTCGAGGTCTCGGTCGCGACAGTCGCCACGCCGCCGTGGGGCAATCGCGGCGCAAGGCCTTGTCTTTGACTTGCAGGCGCTATACTGACGGCGTGACAAGACTGCGCGTGGATATTTGGTCCGACATCGCCTGCCCGTGGTGTTACGTCGGCAAGCGACGTTTCGAATCCGCGCTGTCTCGATTTCCGCACGCCGTCGAGACCGAAGTCGTGTGGCGCGCCTTCGAGCTCGATCCTTCGGCCCCCCGCGAAAGCGATGGCACGATTTCGTATAGCGAGCGCCTGGCGAGAAAGTACCACTCGCCTCCCGAGGAAGCGACGGCCATGATCGCGCGTATGAGCGACATCGCGCGTGCCGATGGTTTGCCATTCGACTTCGCGCGAATTCGCCCTGGCAATACCTTCGATGCCCACCGACTTCTGCACTTCGCATACGAGAACGGGCGGCAGGATCAGGTCAAAGAGCGCCTCTTACGTGCCTACCTGTGCGAAGGTGAGTCCATCGGCGATCGCGATGTGCTCGTACGGCTGGCCGCCGAGGCAGGGCTTGTTGGAGACGACGTACGTGCCGCGCTCTTGGGCGACGCCTACGTCCGCGAGGTGCGAGCCGACGAATCCGAGGCAGCAGAGCTCGGCATCAGCGGCGTTCCCTTCTTCGTGCTAGGCGGCCGTTACGCGGTTTCCGGCGCCCAGCCCGCCGACGTACTATTGGCCGCCCTCGATCAGGCCTGGACCGACCTAGCCACACCCGCCGCGGTCTTAACCGACGGCCCCGCCTGCGGCCCCGACGGTTGCCAATCACAGTAAGAATTCTGTTCTTTACCCCCTGTCCTTCGCCAACCTGTCATCCCGTCCTGTCCAGAAAGTCGTCGCGGAGATTCTCTCACGAGTTCGCGTCGACATGGAGCTTGGAAAGGGCTGCCACGCGCGAGCAATCTGGCCCCTGATTCTGCCCAGCTGTGTGCGCAGACCTTTCGCACAAACGTGTATCTCGAAGCCGGCCGATACCACCGATGGAACCGTGTCGCCACCATGGCATGTGGTCTCGACGACCTCACCTCGTGTCCGCGAACGATCCCCAAAGTTTTTCGTCGAGGAGCACAACACGCAGATGCCACATTCGGCCTTCGCCGGCCAGACCCCGGACGAGATGTCGTCGCCGTCAACGTCAGCCATCAGGCCATCCACTTTCGGCATAGGACGCGGAAAGGGAATTCCAGAAAGCGACGACGCAAGCGACGCCTGGATAAGAAGAAAGGCGCGAGATTAGAACTGCGCCATGAACTTCCAGGCCAGCGGTGGAATAAAGGCCTTCAGGCCATCATCCCCGGTCGAGCTCCCGTCATCTATGCTCGACGGCGTATGCCCGCCATCGAACGTGCACACTTTGACCGGATAACCCGCCTTGCACCCCTCGAAG
>Ga0302323_100002559_pt1 | contig 14759 bp, 16 predicted proteins | sample Fen_T0_3_FD_201950 | JGI IMG/M metagenome (GOLD analysis project Ga0302323, IMG submission 201950) | Peat permafrost microbial communities from Stordalen Mire near Abisko, Sweden - Fen_T0_3 | ecosystem: Environmental > Terrestrial > Soil > Wetlands > Permafrost | place: Sweden: Abisko... | reverse complement strand
ACCTTGAAAAAGAGATTGAGGCGTTGCGCACCTCGCTTCGTCAGGATGCCCAGGCCGAGCAAGCCCGCCTGATCGAAGGTGCACAAGAGAAGGCCAAACGCATCCAAGCCGATTTGCGCTTCCAGCTCGACCAACAGGTCAAAGAAGCCGAGCAGCACCTTCGCGCCGAAGTGGCGACAGCGTCGATTCAGTTGGCCGACGAGCTGCTCCGCAAGTCCGTCACCACCGAGGACCAGCGCCGACTGTCGCAAGAATTCGTTACCGGATTCGCCGGCCCCGCTGGCGCCGGGGGGGGGTCGCGCTGATGGCCGCCATGGGTGGATCCGCTGCGCGCCGCTACGCCAAGGCGATTTTCGCCATCGGGCTCGACCGCGGCAGCTTCGAAATCTTCGGCCGCGAGCTGAACGAGCTGTCCGAGCTGTGGCAAAAGTCGGACGACCTGCGCCAGACGCTGGAAAATCCCATTTTCAAGCTGTCCCAGAAACGCGCAGTGCTACAAAGCCTGCTTCCCCGCGTAGCGCCGGCCCGGCAGGTGCAAAGCCTGGCCATCTTGCTACTGGAACGCGGCCGCATTGCCTTGTTGCCAGCCCTCGCCCGTGCCTACGAAGAAATGTGTGACGAGAAGCTCGGGCGCGTACGGGCCGTCGTCAAGTCGGCAACCGCCCTTGACCTTGGCAGCGAAACCGAGATCCGCAAAGCCATCGAACGACGCACGGGCAAGAAGGTCCTGATGACCACCGTGGTGGATCCCAATTTGCTTGGCGGCGTGGTTGCCCACGTTGCCGGCCTGGTCCTCGACGGTAGCGTCGCTACCCGACTGTCCAACCTGAAGAATCGGCTCCTCAACTAGACCGACGGCCCACCTAGCCACCTAGCCACCTTCCCACCTTCCCACCTACCCACTACGCACGCTCCGCAGGCTTACAAGTCCGCAAACGTCTGAAGGATAAATGATGCAGATTCGCGCTGAAGAAATCAGTCAGATCATCCGCAAGGAGATCGAGGGCTTCGACCAGAAGGTCGCGGTGGCGGAAACTGGAACAGTGCTCGAGACCGGCGACGGCATCGCGCGCGTCTACGGTCTAGAGAACGCCATGGCGGGTGAGCTTCTCGACTTCGGCAAGAACGTGGTCGGACTGGTGCTGAACCTGGAAGAAGACAATGTCGGCGTCGTGCTCTTGGGCGACTTCGAGACGGTGCGCGAAGGCGACACGGTCAAGCGCACAGGGAAGATCGCCCAGGTTCCCGTCGGCGAAGCGCTGATCGGCCGCGTGGTCGATGCCTTGGGCCAGCCCATCGATGGCAAAGGTCCCATCCAGTCCAAGGACTCGCGCAAGATCGAGATCAAGGCCCCCGGTATCATCGCGCGCAAGTCGGTGCACGAGCCCGTACAGACCGGCATCAAGGCCATCGACTCGACCATCCCCATCGGACGCGGCCAGCGCGAGCTCATCATCGGCGACCGTCAGACCGGCAAGACCGCCATCGCCGTCGACACCATCATCAATCAGAAGGGCCAGAACATGTACTGCTTCTACGTGGCCATCGGCCAGAAGCAGTCGACGGTGGCCTCGGTGGTGGACAAGTTGCGCGAATCCGGCGCCATGGAATTCACCACGGTCATCTCGGCGACCGCGGCCGATTCCGCGCCCTTGCAGTTCCTGGCGCCCTACACCGGCGTCACCATGGGCGAATACTTCCGCGATAGCGGCCGCCACGCCCTCATCATCTACGACGATCTGTCGAAGCAGGCCGTGGCCTACCGCCAGCTGTCGCTGCTGCTGCGCCGGCCCCCCGGACGCGAGGCCTTCCCGGGCGACGTCTTCTACTTGCACTCCCGTTTGCTCGAGCGCGCCGCCAAGCTGTCGGACGCCAAGGGCGCCGGATCGCTGACCGCCCTGCCCATCATCGAAACCCAGGCAGGCGACTTGTCGGCCTACATCCCCACCAACGTCATTTCCATCACCGACGGACAAATCTTCCTGGAAGGTGATCTCTTCTACTCGGGGCAACGCCCGGCCGTGAACGTCGGCTTGTCGGTCAGCCGCGTGGGTGGCGCAGCCCAGATCGCCGCCATGAAGAAGGTCGCCGGTAAGCTGCGTTTGGAATTGGCCCAGTACCGCGCCTTGGCGGCCTTCGCCCAGTTCGGCTCGGATCTCGACAAGGCCACGCAACAGCAGCTGGCCCGCGGCGCCCGCATCACCGAGTTGCTCAAGCAGGGCCAGTACGTGCCCCTGCCCGTCGAGAAGCAAATCCTCATCCTGTTCGCGGCCACCAACGGCTTCGTCGATACCCTGCCCATCGAATCGCTGGGCCGCTACGAACTGGAGCTTTACGCCCACGTCGACGCGCACAAGCGCGACTTGTGGACCACGCTGGCCCAAAAAGGCGGCGACGGCAAAGCCTTCGACGGTTTGGCCGAGCAAATGCGCGCCGTGCTCACCGAGTTCGCCAAGGCGTTCAACCCGCAAGCCAAGTAGATCAGAGAAACCCATGCCCTCGCTCAAGGCAGTCCGGCTCCGGATTGCGTCGGTAAAATCGACGCAGAAGATCACCAGCGCCATGAAAATGGTGGCTGCTGCCAAACTTCGCCGCAGCCAAGACGCCATCGTTGCGGCCCGCCCCTACGCCAAGGCCATGGGCAACATCACGGCCGAGGTTGCAGCGCGCGCCAACGCCGAAGCCCACCCCCTGCTCCAGCGCCGCCCTGCCCGGCGTGTCGCCGTCGTGGTCATGACCTCGGACCGCGGCTTGTGCGGCGGCTTCAACACCAACCTGTGCCGCGCGGCCCAGCGTCTCTCTGAAGAGAAATCTCGCGCCGGCGCAGTCGACGAGGTCCGATTCGAGGTCGTCGGCCGCAAGGGCCGCGACTATTTCCGCCGTCGCAGACTGAATATCACGCGCGAATTGCCCGGGGCGGCCGGCGATACGGCACTCGCCCGGGCCAAGGAATTGGCCGCCGCGCTGACCGAGGAATTCTTGAACGGCACGGTGGACGCCGTGTACCTGGCGTACAACCAGTTCAAATCGGTCATGTCCCAGCGCCCCGTGATCGAACCGCTGTTGCCCGTCGAACCTGCAGCCGCTAGCGACGACGCCGCCACCTCCGAGTTCCTTTACGAGCCCGGCCAGGGCGAGATCCTCGACTACATCCTTCCCATGTACCTCGAGACCCAGCTTCACCGCGCTTTACTCGAGTCGGTCGCGTCTGAATTCGGCGCGCGCATGACTGCGATGGAAAACGCCACCAAGAACGCCAGCGAGATGATCGACCGTTTGACCCTTCAGTACAACCGCGCCCGCCAAGCCTCCATCACCAAGGAACTGATGGAAATCGTGGGTGGCGCCGAAGCGCTGAAGGGCTAGTGCGCCCCCAGAGGTTTTGAAATCATGAACACCCCCGCATCAAGTACACAGCAAGGTAGAGTGGTTCAGGTCATCGGACCGGTCGTCGACGTGGAGTTCAGCGGCTCGGATCTGCCGCAAATCTACACCGCGCTGGCGGTCACCAACCCGGCCATCGACGACCAACCCGACAACCTCATCATCGAAGTGGCACAGCACATGGGCGAGCGCACCGTGCGCTGCGTGTCCATGGATTCCACCGATGGTCTGGTGCGTGGCATGCCGGTCAAGAACACCGGCGCCCCCATCAGCATGCCGGTGGGCAAAGAGGTCCTCGGCCGCATCATCAACGTCGTGGGCAAGCCCGTGGACGAGCGCGGCCCCGTCGGCGCCAAGGAATTCCGTCCCATCCACCGTCCACCGCCGAAGTTCGTCGACCAGGCGGTCAAGATTGAAATGTTCGAGACGGGTATCAAGGTCGTCGACCTCCTGGCCCCCTACCGTCGCGGCGGCAAGATCGGCCTCTTCGGCGGCGCCGGCGTCGGCAAGACCGTCGTCATCCTCGAGCTCATCAACAACGTGGCCAAGAAACACGGTGGCTACTCGGTGTTCGCCGGCGTGGGCGAGCGCACCCGTGAAGGTCGCGATCTCTACGACGAAATGACCCACTCGAAGCTGTCCACCGGCGAGCCAGTCATTTCCAAGGCAGCCCTCATCTACGGCCAGATGAACGAGCCCCCGGGAGCGCGTTTGCGCGTCGGTTTGTCCGCGCTGACCGTGGCCGAGTACTTCCGCGACGATGAAGGTCAGGACGTCATGTTGTTCATCGACAACATCTTCCGCTTCACCCAGGCCGGCTCTGAAGTGTCGGCACTCCTCGGCCGCATTCCTTCCGCCGTCGGTTACCAACCCACCCTGTCGACCGAGATGGGCATTCTGCAAGAACGCATCACCTCGACCAACAAGGGCTCGATCACCTCGGTGCAAGCCATCTACGTGCCCGCCGACGACTTGACCGACCCGGCGCCCGCCACCGCGTTCGCCCACCTGGACGCCACCACGGTGCTCTCGCGCGACATCGCGGCCATCGGTATCTATCCCGCCGTCGATCCGCTCGATTCGACCTCGACCATTCTTTCCCCCGACGTGGTCGGCCTCGAGCACTACCAGGTCGCACGTCAGGTGCAGAAGATCCTCCAGCGCTACAAGGAGCTGGTCGACATCATCGCCATCTTGGGCATGGACGAGCTTTCCGAAGACGACAAGCTGACGGTCTCTCGCGCGCGCAAGATCCAGCGCTTCCTGTCGCAGCCCTTCCACGTGGCCGAGACCTTCACCGGTCAACAGGGCAAGTACGTCGAGATCAAGGACACCGTGCGCGGCTTCAAAGAGCTGATCGAAGGTCGCTGCGACGATATCCCCGAGCAAGCGTTCTTCATGATGGGCGGCATCGACGATGTCCGCGCCCGCGCCGAGAAGATGGCCAAAGAAGGTTGAGAGAAGGCTGCCCCCTATGCACCTGACGGTGACAACCCCACGCGGATACCTGGTTCAAACCGAGGTCGACGAGATTGTCGCGCCCGGCGTGATGGGCGAGTTCGGCATCCTCCCCGGCCACATTCCCTTCATGTCCGTCCTGAAACCGGGCGTGCTCAGCTACCGCAGCCAGGAAGGCACCAAGTACCTGGCCGTGGGCGACGGCATTCTCCAAGTCGCGCGTGTCAGCGACGGCGACAAGATCGAAGTGCTCATCAACCGTGGTGAGCACAGTCGCGATATCGACCGCACCGCCGTCGAGCAGGAATTGGTAGCCGCCGACGCCGACCTGGCCAAAGCCAAAGACGAAACGCCAGCCCAGCTGAAGCCGATGCAAGACCGCCGCGCCTGGGCCGCCGCCCAAGTCGAAGCCGCCGCCCGCAACCAGCCTCACTAACGAGAGGCTTCTAGAGCGCCGACCGACGAGCAACGAAGGTCCGCGACGCAAATGCGCGATTGCACGACGGGAGTCAAACCGTTCGGTGCTCTAGTACCGCTCGGGCGGAATCACCAGGCAGTCGCTGCTGGGACTGCGTGGCTGCTGCAGCGAAACGCCCAGCCGCTGCAGCAGGGCTTGAATCTCGGGCATGCGCAGCTGCAGCTCTTCCCGATCCTTGACCGGCAGAAATCGCGTGGCCGAGCTCTGGCGTTCGACCACCAGAAACTGCGTCGGCAAGGAGGCCGTCACCTGTCCCAGCAGCCGCTCGGATTGGATCGTTTCTTGGCCGTCCACCTTGCGGCGCACGGAAAACCAATCCAGGTCGAAGTCCCTGTCGATGGCCTCGGTATCGAAGACGAACGTGTTGGTATTGAAATAGGGCACCTGACTGCTATCGAAACCTTCCGGAAGGCGAAACTCCTCGACGATCTGCAGCTGACCATCGACCCGCGCCGGAATGCCGCCACGATCCCCCGGAGTCTTGGCTACAACCTCGACTGTGACGCCCTTGCCGCCACGAACGTGGGCACCGATCACCCGAGGATCCAGCGACGCCGCCAGGTTGTCTACGTTCGAAACCATCAGCATCTTGCGACCGCCTGCCCGAAAGCGCTTGAGTGCCCCCGAAACCCGTAACGATGGCAAAAGGTCGCCGTGCCCCGTCGCGCACAACGAAGGCCGCCCCAGGGCATCGTGGAACACCTCACCGGCGCTGGTAAGGCGCATGGTGACCGACTGCTCGACGATTTCGATTGGGGTTCGTGGGTGAATCACGTCCCGCATCGCCCGTCGAATCTCGTCGCTGGTCGAGAAGCTGGTCAGGAGAATCACGGGCACCGTGCAACCGGCGACCACAGCCGTAGTCTGAATGTCGGCCAGCTTCAGGCGAAGAAAGGAACTTCCCGGCACTACCTCGACCACGGCTTTGACCACGCCACCAAAGCGCGTTGCCATGCCGCCGGCCAGTACCACGACACCGACCTCTCCGCGCGCCAAAGCCCCACAACCAATCGCAGCCAGCTCCTTGCCCTCGGGAGAACCGATGGGCGGCAACGCCACCAAATCTTCACGAGTGGGCAAACCGATGGGGCCTGTCAGCCGGCCCGTGTGTTCCGTCGGGCCGGCACCCGCCAGGTTCGCGCGCATTCTTTCAAGGACCGTAGGTTCGAATCGAAAACGCTTGAGAATAGTCCAAGTTGTCTCGTCCAGGTCAATCATCGACCAATCCTTCGGCTACCGCACTTCTCGCTATACACATCAGTGGGATGCTCAGGAATAGGCTTGGTTGCGTCGAGACGCAACCCCACAAGCGTTTGTGACACGAACTACTTGGGCCCTTTAGGCGCGCTCGCCCTTCGACGGAATGAAGGACATGGCGTGCTCTGCGGCTGCAGCGATGGTCATCGGGTCATCGATAGATGGCCTTGAGCAGCCAGCGCAAGACGCCCAGCACGCGGCCGCGGTAAGGGAAGCCAAGCTGCCGGCGCAGCCAAACCGCCAAAGGGCGTAGGATTGGCCGGTCCTCGACCACCGTCTGCGGATAGCAAAACTGGTGCAGCGCCTCTGGACCGTGGCGAAAGCCCAATCCAGCGCGCCTGGCCGCGCCCAGCGGGCCCGACACGCAAAAATAGTTCACCAGGATGTCGTTGATGCAAACGCTTCCCGTTTGCAGGTTGCGCGCAAGGTTTCGCGCGCGTACCGGGTTTCCCGACCACACGGCGCCCGAAAGCCCAAGCTCCGACCCGTTGGTCAACGCCACCGCCTCGTCACCATCCCGCACCCGCACGATGGGCAACAGCGGGCCAAACGTCTCTTGGCAGACAACCGCCGCTTGGGGCGAGACGTGATCGAGCACGGTGGGTTGCCAGACACCCCCCAGGCGACGGCCACCCGCCAGAAGCCGTGCGCCGCGCACGACAGCATCGTCCACCTGCGCCTGGTAACGTTCGATCTGGCTCTCGACTAGCACCGGACCCACATCGAATTCTTCAGCGGGCCCGGCCTGGCACGCTCCGGCACCGCCGACGCGCAGCCTTGCCGTTTCCTCGACAACCAGGTGCGAGAAGGCATCGGCGATGGATTCTTCGACAAACACTCGCTCGACGCGAATGCATACCTGTCCTCCGCCGGCAAACGCCCCCCACACGGCCGCCCGCGCAGCAGCAGGCACATCGGCATCGGCAAGCACAATCATGGCCGACTTGCCCCCCAACTCGGCCACGCAAGGAATCAGCCGTTCGCCCGCCTGGCGTGCCACGTGCTTGCCTGCGGCAAGGCTGCCCGTGAAGAACACCATGTCGACGGCCGCGATCAGGGCTTGCCCGGTCTCCGATTCGCCCTCGACCACCTGGAAGACGTCCGCGGGCAGGCCGGCCTGGTGCCACAGCTCGGCCATCCGACGTGAAGCCCGAGGCGTCCGAGGCGACGGCTTCAACACCACGGCGTTGCCGGCAACCAGCGGAGCAACAGCATCGCCGAAGTTGTTCAACAGGGGAAAATTCGAGGGTCCAATCACCGCCACCACGCCGCGGGGCCGCCACGCAACCCGTACCCGTTTGTGGGGAAAGATAAGCGAAGAACGCTTGCTTTCCGCCAGGGTCAGCCGACCTGCCCGGCCCGTAAAATAGCGAATGACCTCACAGACGTAGCCTAGTTCGAAACCCACGGCTTCGAACAGCGGCTTGCCGGTGTCGAGCGTCACTGCACGGGCAAGCTCGTCATCGCGTGCAACAGCACTCGCCAACTTGCGCAGCAACGTCCGTCGCTGGCGCCAACCCAAAGCCGACCACCCCACCTGCGCCCGACGAGCCCGGTCGATCACCGCAAGCAGGTCGTCAGATATGTCATGCTTCTCGACTGCATCACCCATGGTTGACTTGAATCATACCCTCCGGGCATTCGATTCAAATCACAGCCTACCCTCTCCTCTCCCGTCTACCCTACTTTTGTCCGGCCCACGCGCATCAGGCGCGCGCTGAGGTCGTACTAGGAAGCTGCCGCGGCGGCGCGGCCTTCGGCTTCACTGCGGACCTTGTCCATGTCCAGGGTCTTGATCTGGTCGATGAGCTTCTGGAGCGCGTGCCCTGGCAAAGCGCCAGCCTGTTCGAAAACCACAATCCCGTCGCGAAAGGCCATCAAGGTCGGGATGGCTTGAATGCCGTATTTCATGGCCAAATCGGGTTCGTCTTCCGTATTCACCTTTCCGAAAACAATGTCCGGATTTTCTTCAGCGGCCTTCTCGAAGATCGGGCCAAAAGCGCGACACGGTCCGCACCACGGCGCCCAGAAGTCGACCAATACGACTCCGCTCTTCACGCTATCTTTGAATGTTCCCTCAGTCAGCGATGTAAGTGCCATCGGTCTCTCCTGAGTGTTTAGAATCCGAAGACACCATAAAGTTTCACGAAGGCGTACAAAGCGGGAAGAGAAGCTGAAACTCGGCGCCCTCGCCTACCGCTCCGCCGACCTCGATATAGCCGTGATGCTCGTCGATCAGGCGGCTTGCGATAGACAAGCCCAGCCCGCTGCCATTCTCCCGCGTTGAAAAGAAGGGATCGAAGATCCGCTCACGGTCGGCTTCGATCACACCCGGCCCTTGGTCGCGCACGCACACCACCGCGAACGTCCCGTGCGGCAAAACACGGTGCTCGCAACGCACGTCCACACGGCCCCCTTCCCGCGTGAACTGCGCCGCATTAAGAATCACATTGAGGAGGATCTGGGTCAGCTTGTCCGGATCTCCCTGGATGGCAAGGCCGGGAGCCTGTGTGTCGACATGCAGGGCCACCTGGCGAACCGCCGCTTGCGGCCTGACCAAGGCCACCGCTTGCTCCACGGCCTGGCCAAGGTTGACCTCGGCCAACGTCAAGTGGCTGGGCCGGGCAAACGACAGGAAGCGCTCGAGAAGCGCCGCCAGGCGGTCGATCTCTTTGGCCAGAATGCCCACCATTTTGCGCCGTGGCGACGTTTCGGGGATCTCGTCCGCGATGATGGCCGCCGCCGTCTTCAAAGACGCCAGCGGGTTCTTGATCTCGTGGGCCAACCCCGCCGTCAATTCGCCCAACGACTGCAAACGACCGGCGCGAATCAGCTGGCGCTCGATGGCCTGCATTTCGACCACTTTCTGTTCCACGTCGCGCCGGGCCCGCTGCTCCCTCTCGACCAGCAGGCCGGTCACCAGGGCCACGACATTGTAGAGCAGCAATTCCAGAATTTTGTTGGCCGTGCCCGTGGGGTCGGCGTTCATCATGCCGTGGTGATGGGCATGCGGCCCTGTCAGCCAAAACGCGTGCGGCAAATACAAGACCGTGGCCACCAGCGAGGTCAGCAAAGCCCCGCGCAGGCCGAACAAGAACGCCCCGACGATGATGGGGATGTAGTAGAGCCGCCGAAGCACGTCGTGGAGCCAGTCATAGGAAGGTGGGGTGGCAAAATGTGCCGTGCTGATGACCAGCACGGGCAACCACAGAAACAGGAACGCGCGCGCCGAGATTGCCCAGGACAGGCGCCACCCTCGCCTCATGGTTTGCCCTTGCCTGGAATCTCGAACTTCTCCATGCGGTAAAGCAAGATGTGGCGCGGAATGCGGAGAAAGCGCGCCGTCGAGCTTTGGTTGTAGTCGTTCATTTCCAAGGCGCGCACCAAGATGGCGCGTTCCAGGTCGACCAGGGAGACGCCCTCGGCCGGGAGGGTGATCCCGTCGGGCGATAGCCGTGGCAGCTCGGCCGGGACCGACGCCCGTTGTGCCAGCAATTCCTCGGCCAGGATTGGTTCTTCGGCCAGCAAGGCGGCGCGCTGGCACAGGTTCTCCAGCTCGCGCACATTGCCCGGCCAGGGCAAGCGCACCAGGCGCTCGGCAGTAGCCAGCGGAATCTCCCATTCGCGCCCGCCGCTGTGCTTGGCCAGAAAGTGCCGGGTCAGCGGCAAGATATCTTCCTTGCGTTCACGCAGAGGTGGAATGAGCAAGGGCACTACGTTCAGACGATAATAGAGGTCCTGGCGAAACAGACCGGCCTTCACGCGCGCGTCCAGCGCCTGGTTGGTGGCCGCCAGCACGCGCACGTTCAGCGGCAGCGAGCGCTCGCCGCCCACCGGATCCAGCACCTTCTCTTGTAACACGCGCAGCAGACGGCTTTGCAGCTCCAGCGGCAGCTCGGCGATTTCGTCGAGGAACAGCGTGCCCTTGTCCGCTTGCAGGAAGCGCCCCTTGCGCTCGCTGGTGGCCCCGGTGAAAGCGCCCTTGCTGTGCCCGAACAACTCGGACTCGAGCAAGTCGCGCGGAATCGCCCCGCAATTGACCGCCACGAAGGCGCCCTCCTTGCGCGGGCTGGCCAGGTGAATCCGCCGCGCCAGCAGCTCCTTGCCCGTGCCGCTTTCGCCCTCGATCAAGATGGTGGCATCCGAGGCCGCCACCCGCTCGGCCACCGCGATGAGGTCGACCATGTTCTGCGACGCAAAGACCAGCGTCTTGCGTGCGCTGCTGCCCCCGCCGCGCAGCTCGCCGACCTCCCAGCGCAAGCGTGCATGTTCCAGCGCCCGGCGCACCGTCAGCTTGAAGTGGTCGCGGTCGCAGGGCTTGGGAAGAAAGTCGAAGGCCCCCGCCTTCATCGCAGCCACCGCTGTGCCCATGTCCCCGAAGGCCGTCATCACGATGACCAGCAGATTGGGGTCCAGCCCGTGCGCCTTCTTGAGCAAGGTCAAGCCGTCGAAACCCGGCATCTTCAGATCCGTCACCATCACCGGAAACGGTGCCGCCTGCAAACGCGCGAAAGCCTCGGGTCCGCTACCCGCACGCACCACCTCGTAGCCCTGCTCTTCCAGCAGGAAAGCCATCACCTCGCGAAAGCTCGCATCATCGTCGACCAGAAGAATCCGCCCTGGCACGGGCAAGCCCAGCTCTTGTGTCATGTCACCCCTTATCGACTCAGTCTACAACACCGAGCGCAGGCCACCGAACGCTTCGCCGTTCACCGGTCCGGGCGCCGCCCAAATCGGGAGGTGTGGACGATGTTGGCGAGCTTCAGTGCGGGCTTGTCCGGCAGCCCTACGTCTGCCGCAGCCACCGATCAAAGTCCATCGCTCCGTGCAGAACCGCGAGTATGCGAACGTCGCTGGACGAAACTTGATACATGAGTCGGAATCGGTAGACGAAGATCTCCCGAATTGACCGGCTCGCGACCTCAGGCACGATTCTCCCGCGCACCGAGAACACGGAAAGGGACTCCGCCAGCGCCAGCACGACCTCCAGAACCTTCGCAGCGGCGGCCGGCGAATCAGTCGAGATGTGCTGCAGGATCTGGTCGAGGCACTCTCGGGCGGACGGGGTTCAGACTACAACTCGCTTCCCACTGTCCACTTGCGCCGAAGCTCCGCAGCAACGACATCATGAGGAATAACCCGAGTCCCGATCTCGATTGCCACCTTGCTCGTTATTGGCGGCTCTTCCGTGGGCTTCACCATTTGGCGCGCGGTCAGTCCCACCAAGGGCACACCCATCGACGCCAACCGGCCGGGCGAGGCTCTCATTCTCGTGGATCTGCAAGAGGACTATACGGGCCCAAAGGCCAAACAGCCCTACGCCGAAGCCGCGCGCCTCGTGGCGGGCGCCAACCAACTGATCGAAGCCGCGCGCGCGGGCGGTTGGCCGGTGTTTCTGGTCAGGGTCACAATGCCGAATGACTGGTTCCATGGACTGATGACCGGGTCCACCGCAATGGCCGGAACGCCGGGGGCCGAGTTCGACACCCGGCTCACGCGCGCACCAGATCTCATCGAAATCACCAAGACCAAGGCCGACTCGTTTGGCAATCCCACGCTCGACGCGCGGCTTGCCGATCATCACGTGGGCCAGCTTTACATCGCGGGCCTGGACGCCGCCTACTGCGTGAAGGCCACCATCGCTGGCGCGCTCAACCGCGGCTACGTGGTCGCTGTCGTCCGCGACGCCATCGCCACCCGCCACGGTACGCCGCTGGAGGTCTTGATCCGGGGCTACCAGGCCAAGGGCGCCGTCATGAAATCGCTCGACCAGGCCAAGGCCGAGCTCGGCGTCAGATCCTCGCCCTAGATTCGGTTCTCACTGCAACGGCTGCAAGGCCAACGTGGCCAGGGTGCGCCGCAGGCTGCCTATCATTGTTCTCGCCTGCGCAGTACCCCGATACTCCGCCAGCCAAGCCCGAGCGACGACACAAGCGTGGCGGACAGGATCGCCCAGCTCGTGAAAAGCTGAAACTCGGGATGTCCCTGCCTTGCAAACCATAGATGGATGAAGAACGTTGCGGTGCCTATCAAGGCAAGCGCCAGAGCGAAGCGCGCACCGACGCGCGGTGCCCGGACGACTTGCACGAGGCCGAAAAGGACGAGAAGCACAAGCGGCAGATTGAGAAGCACGAAGACCTGGACTCCGCCCGGGATTCCGAAAAGGTTCCACTCGCGCCAGTACGCCGAGTCGATCTGGTGAGCCACCAGAAGTGTCACGGTATGTGGCTCAGCCCTGTGGCACCCACGACGGCCCCGCCGGTGAGCGACGCCAAGCCCGCGACAGCGAGGGGTCGTTCCATATCAACGCCTTGCCGTTCAGCGGCGGCGCGAAAGCGCCGTCCGCTGCAACGGCTTGTTGGCCGGCGCGCCAAGACGGTCGTTGGGTTCAGGCTCACGGTTCGGAACCTTCGAAAGAGCGGCCTTGAAGCGCTTCTTGCTGCCTAGCTTTGCTCGGGCCGACAAGTACTGCTCCGTCCACAAGGCCGACATTTTCTCTCCCACGGCGGAGTTGATCAGTTGATTGATCGACACGCCTTCTTGCTCGGCAACTTCGCCCAGTCGGCGGTGGAGTGATTCAGGCAATCGTAGGCTCAGCGTGCTCATCTTCTAATCCTTTCGAGAAGCTGTTGAGGCGACCAAAGCTTGAGACCAAACTTCTCCACCCCAAGGAAGTCCCGTCGGTTGTGGGTAACGATAGCGTGCGCTCCGGCGGCAACAGCAACCTCGGCGACCATGTCATCATTTGCATCCCGAAGGAGCGGTCTCCATAGAAAGTGCACTCGATGGTGCCGCGCCTTCCCGCAGACATAATCCACGATATCGCGCACCTCTGTGGCGCTGAGGTCCCTACGATGCCGAAGCATCGCGTCCTCGTACTCGAGAACGAGCGGCACCGATACTGCGATTTCAAACGCGCCTTCGCCAACACGTTCGAGCACAGCAAACGACGCGCCTCTGCTCGAACGCAGGGCTGAGACGAGGACATTTGTATCGAGGACGACAAGGAGACTGGCCACCAAATGTTGGTATCACATATGATACCACTCGTGCAAATGACCCGCCTCGACCTTTCGTCCGCCGATCGCCGTGGCGTTAACGCGCGGGCGACCGTCCGCGTCCGACCGTCGCGTTCAACGCCTTGTTCGGCAGCCTCGGGCGGGGCTTGCTCGGCTTGAACAATCCCTGCATCTCCTCGATCGCGCGCGGCGTGTTGGAGCCGAGGTGGACGACAGCATGACAGTTGGGACACAAGGGACGCAGGTCCTCTACGGGCTCGACGACATAGGCGCTTCCGATAGATGACAGAGGGCGGAGGTGATGGACATGGATGAAACCGGCAGCGAATTCTCCATAGACCTGCCCGAAATCGATCCTGCATACGGTGCAGATTGCCCCATAGTGCGCAATGCAAGCCTTTCGAGCACGCGGGTCTCGCTCATATCGGTTCACCAGGATGCGAGCATGTGCGCCTTCAACATGCGTTTCCGCGGATTGGACCTCTTCGGGGGACTGGTAGATGGTGGGGTCATTCCGGCGCCCTTGAAGTGTTGAGACCAGTACCTTTCCTCGGCGCTGCATCGACTGGACGTCGTACGGCTGTCCGCTGGGGGCACGCAGGATTGCTTGTGAGCCAGCCGAAAACATCCGCCAGACTTGTGGGCACTCGCAGACGTCCCGGAGGGCATCGATCGACTTCCAGTGAGCCCACATCAGCACACGTGGGAAGCCCTTCGTGGACTTCACGGGCCGGTAGTCCACGCCAGGGAGGTCTGGGAGCGGCCCAGCGGGGTCAAGCAGGATCCAGATTCCGGTCCTCGGAGTCCCGTGATGGCGGAGGGCCGATCGTTCGACCGCAGCAAGATAGATGTGGCCGACGATAACGCTGGCTGTCTTCTGACTTACACCGAACCACGCCTGGTCTGGACATTGGACGTTTTCAAGTGCCAGTTCGAAGAATCGTTCGAGCACAGCTGCATTGCCGCCGGGGCTTTGCCCTCCGGCCCAGGAGCGAATACGGCTCCTCCAGTCGTAGACAACCGACGTTATCTTGGATTCTGGAGGGTTTCCATCTGTTAGCGGCATCTCGATGTGCTCTCCGGTCCGCCGAACGCCTTGATCGGCATAGGGGCCTCGACAGATCGTCAAGGACCCCTGCCACACCACCCGGCGTGCGGGTCCG
>Ga0302323_100002557_pt1 | contig 14759 bp, 7 predicted proteins | sample Fen_T0_3_FD_201950 | JGI IMG/M metagenome (GOLD analysis project Ga0302323, IMG submission 201950) | Peat permafrost microbial communities from Stordalen Mire near Abisko, Sweden - Fen_T0_3 | ecosystem: Environmental > Terrestrial > Soil > Wetlands > Permafrost | place: Sweden: Abisko... | reverse complement strand
GATCTTTGGCCGTGTCTCGGCCGACATCGATATGCCCATCGTCAGCCTGTTCTACGACGGCAGCGGCGGACAGAATCGCCGGCTCGAGGTCTTTCTCAACAACGCCGTTCGCGGCAGGCGCGGCATGGCGGGACTTACCGAGGGCATGAATTCCAAGCTCCCCGGAATGCCCAGCCGCGACCAACTTGTGCCCGCGCAGAATCTCACCGCGCGCGTTCGCCCAAGCAGCGACGCCTAGAAGCCCCCAACGGCTCCGGATTTCTGACGTTCTTCATCGCGGCGATCTGTGCCGGTTCTTGACGCCCGTCCGACGGGTGAGCCATTCGACGACCGCCGGGGCACTGCCAGGAACACGCCCGAGGGATCATGCAATCGAGACCGAAACGAGAGGAATCCATGTCCAAGTTGCGATGGGCCGTCGCTCTCATCTGTTGCGGCGTAGGCTGCGAATCGACCGAGCCCGGTTCGGGCCGGCGAGACGCCACGCCGTCGCTGGATGCCCGGGATAGTGGGGGTGTCTCGGCCAGCGGCGGAAGCATCTCGGCGCCGGGATCGGGTGGCACGGCTGCCATTGGCTCCGGCGGCACGGCGGCTGGTTCCGGCGGCGCTACGGCCGGGCGCGACGCTTCCAGTGCTTCGGGCGGCGCAGCCGGCGCCGACGCGGGTCCGATCGGGACTGGCGGCAACGTCGGCAGCGGCGGCATGAACGGCCTCGGCGGCAACGATGGCGGTGACGTCGGCAGGGGTGGCGTCACTGGTACGGGTGGCAGCACCCACGGTAGCGGCGGCGCGACCAGCGGCACGGGTGGCGCGCTTTCGGGGACGGGCGGCAGCAGCCACGCCACGGGCGGCGGCACGGCCGGCACCGGCGGTTCCCAGTCGACCGGTGGCGCATTTAACACCGGGGGGAGCAAATCCACGGGCGGCTCGACGGGAACCGGCGGGACCAAGGGCACCGGAGGCAGCACAAGTTGCTACACGGCGCCGGCGCAACAGATGGGCACGCAGGCGCCCGGCGGTACGGTCAGTGGAAACGGCACCGTGAGGATCTGGGCCAAGTCGTCTCATCAGATCGTGCGCCTGCAGACGAAATTGGTGGTTCCACCGACGCCGCCCGCGTCGGGCACGCTCTTCCTGTGGCCAGGTTTGCAACCTGATGGTGTCAATTTCGAGCCGATCGACAACGGCGTGCTGCAGCCCGTGTTGACGTGGGGGCCGTCGTGCGCGCCTGGCAAGCCGCCACGCAGCTATTCGACGTGGTGGATATCCGGCCAGTACGTCAATACCAATGGCCAGGTGTCGGGCTACACCGGGTGCGACGGCGGCTCCATCATGTCCGTCAACGTGTGTGACACGCTGGACATCGACATGGCGGTATCTGGCACTGTCTGGACACAGACGGTGACCGACGAACAGACCAACCAAACGGTGACCTACAGTTTAGACATGAAGGGCCAGGCCCAGAACCTGGCGTACTTCGTGATCGAGGAATACTCCTCGGCACCGGTGACCGAGGTGATCTTCACCGATACCATTCTCACGTTCGATTCGTCAGACGCGACCGATTGCAAATTGTCCATGCGCGGTCAAACCGATTACGTTTCGTCCCCGGTTGCCTCAGGCGACGGATTGCAGTGCTCGATACCGCAGATCATCCTGCGCGCGCAGGGAATTCAATGATTCTCTAGCACGGCTCGGTGCGCGCGCTGGGCGGGCCGGGTTTGCGTCCAAGTAGCGACGCGTAGACGGGTTGTCGAGCGGCGTGCACTTTCGCGTGTCGGTCGCGTAGTCGCAGCGTAGACTGCGCCGCCGTGAAGAGTTTGGATTGTGTTCGTGAGTGAGCCGGTCGCAAAACGCATCGCCGTGATCGCGGGTGCCGGGCCGGCCGGCTTGACCGCCGCGTGGGAATTACTGGCGCGCACCGACGTGCACCCGGTGGTCATCGAGCCGACCGCGGCCATCGGCGGCATCGCGCGCACCCACGTTCACAACGGCAACCGCATCGATATCGGTGGGCACCGGTTCTTTTCGAAGAGCGAGCGGGTAATGAAATGGTGGTTTTCCATGTTGCCACCCCAGGGCGCACCCGCCGCCGACGACCTTGCGCAGGAACACGCTATCGATCTGGCCACCGAGGTCGTGTTGCGGGTGCTCGCGCCTGACGTGGCTGAGCAAGGGGAAGAACGCATTCACGAAGTACGGCGCCCGGCGCCCGATCCGGAACGCGAAGATCGGGTGATGTTGCACAGGTCGCGCCTGTCGCGCATCTACTTCGCCCGGCACTTTTTCCCATATCCGCTCAGGATCACGCTCCTCGTGGCCTGGCGACTTGGGATCCTCAACACCGTCCTCATCACGCTGAGCTACCTGTGGGCCAAGGTTTTTCCCCGCCGCGACGAAACATTCCTGGACGCGTTCTTCATCAATCGCTTCGGGCGGCGCCTTTATGAAACTTTCTTCCGCGGCTACACCGAGAAGGTCTGGGGCGTGAAATGCAGCGAGATTCGCGCCGACTGGGGTGCGCAGCGGATCAAGGGGCTTTCGCTCAAGCGCGCCGTGGTGCACGCGATTCGGGACCTGCTTTCCAGCGATTTTCGCAAACAACAGCACCGGCGCGAAACCTCGCTCATCACGCGCTTCTGGTATCCCAAGCTGGGGCCCGGGCAGATGTGGGAAACCGTGGCCGAGCAGGTTCGCGGTGCAGGCGGCGAGATCCGGCACGGCGTGCGCGTGGTGGGCGTGCAGGTGCGCGAGGGCCGCGTATGCCATGTCCGTGTGCGGGACGAAGCTAGCGGTCAGTGTGAAGACCTGCCGTGCGACTACTTCTTCTCGACCATGCCAGTGCGCGAACTGGTGGCCATGGTCGAGCCCGCCCCGCCCGCGAGCGTCCGCGACGTGGCGGCGGGACTGTGCTACCGCGATTTTCTCACCGTCGGCATTCTGCTCGATCGCCTGCACGTGCTGGAGAAGGGCAGGCCGCCCCAGACCAGCGTGCGCGATAACTGGATTTACGTCCAGGACGCTGGCGTGCGGGTGGGGCGCATCCAGATCTTCAACAACTGGAGCCCGTACCTGGCGGCCGATCACGAGCACACCACTTGGATCGGCCTCGAATACTTCGTGGGCCAAGGCGACGACCTATGGCAGATGCCAGACGACGAACTGGTGCGGTTGGCGGTGGGCGAACTGGAGAGGATCGGCTTCGCGCGGGCCGCGGACGTGCGCGACAGTTGCGTGCTGCGCGTGCCCGACGCCTATCCGGCCTACTTCGGCAGCTACGTGAATTTCGACGAGATCCGCCGCTGGGCCACCAGCCTTCCCAATCTCTTCTGCATTGGCCGCAACGGCATGCACCGCTACAACAACCAGGACCATTCCATGCTGACCGCCATGATGGCCGTGGACAACATCGCGGCTGGCCAAGAAGACGATTCGGCCATCTGGGACGTCAATATGGAGATGGTGTATGGGGAACGATCTTAGCCAGCCGTGGCTGGAACTGCGGTGTTTGAACCTTTGTGTTTCGCCGCTGAAGAACTGATCGCAGGGTGGGGATCGCTTTGTTTGCAGATGCCCATCACATAATCCAGGGCCAGTTCGATCTGGTCGACTTGGCACAGCAGGAGATCGCCTGGCTTGAGGCTGGCGATGGCGGCGCCGATGGCGGCCAATTCGCCGGATTCTTGTAGGATAACCCGATCGCGGCGATGACTGCCTGGGCCCTGGGCAAAGCCCTCGCGCATGATGCGCATGACCTCGCCATCGGGGCGCCCGCGCGTGCACTGGTCTTCATAGATGTAGATGTCGTGGAAGAAGTCACCGATGATTTCCGCCTGGCGGATGATGTCTTCGTCGCGCCGGTCGCCAGCGGCGGTGTAGACGATCTTGCGCCGCTTGTGCGGCATCTTCTCGATGGCCTCGCTCAGCGCGAGCAGCGCGGACGAATTGTGACCGTAGTCGAGAATGACGGTGCTGCCACGGTGGCTGAGCACGTTGAAACGGCCGGGGGTGGTCTTGAGATCGCTGGCGAAGGTTTCGATGCCGGTGCGGATAGCTTCGATGGAAATGCCCAGGGCATGTCCGGCCGCGACCGAGGCGAGAAGGTTCTCGACCTGGAAGGCGATGCGGCCGCCATGGGTAAGCGGCAGGTCAGCGAGGCGGGCCACGCGGCGCTCGTCTCGGCCGGTAGCGATGATAATGGCGCCCTCTCGCACGGTGACGGCCTTGCCACCCGCGCTGCGATGGGCGACCAGGACAGGTGACTCAGGATTGCGGCTGAAAAAGATCACGCTGCCTCGACACAGCTTGGCCATGCTGGCCACCAATGGATCGTCGGCATTGAGAACCGCGGCGCCTTGCGCGGTCACGCGGCGAACCGGGACGGCCTTCACCCGTGCAAGCTCTTCCACGGTGGCGATGCCACCGAGTCCCAGATGATCGCCTTCGGCCACGTTGGTGACGATGGCGACGTCGCACCAGTCGAAGCCGAGACCCTCGCGCAGGACACCGCCACGGGCGGTTTCCAGCACGGCCGCATCCACGCGGGGATTGCCAAGGATGGAACGTGCGCTCTTGGGGCCACTGCAGTCGCCGCTGTCGATGCGGCGATTTTCCACGTAGATCCCGTCGGTACAGGCCATGCCCACGCGGCGGCCCGAGCGCTGGAGCAGGTGCGCCACGCAGCGGGAGGTTGTGGTCTTGCCGTTGGTGCCGGTGATGGCCACGATGGGGATGCGACCGTTGTCGCCGTGCGGGAAGATGGAATTGACCATGGCTTCGCCCACCGGGCGCGGGGTGCCGTGCGAGGGTTCCAGGTGCATGCGCAGGCCCGGTGCCGCGTTGACCTCGACGATGGCGCCGCGAGTGATGTCGAGCGGCTGGTCGATGCGCGTGGCCACGATGTCGATTCCGGCCACGTCCAGTCCGACCATGGCCGCTGCGTCGATGGCCCGTTCGGCGACCAACGGGTGAACCTCGTCGGTAATATCAATGGCGCTGCCGCCGGTGCTGAGATTCGCGTTCCGGCGCAAGATGACGACCTGGCTGGCCGCGGGAATGGTAGTGACCGTCATGCCCTGCTCGGCCAGCATTTCGCAGCCGATGGCATCCAGGCGCAACTTGCTCAGCGCCGTGGCGTGGTCTTCTCCGCGCAACGGATTCTGATTGGCGACTTCAACCAGTTCCGCGATGGTGTGCTGGCCGTCGCCGACCACTGTGGGGCACTCGCGCCGCGCCGCCGAAATCAAGCGGCCGCCGATGACCAGCAGGCGGAAGTCGCAGCCTTCCACGTGACGCTCGACCAGAATCTCATCCTCATGGGCGGCGGCGTAGGCGTACGCGGCCATGACGGCCTCGCGTGTGCGCAGGCCGACGGAGACGCCACGGCCCTGATTGCCCTTGCGTGGCTTGACCACTACGGGCACGCCGATTTCCTGGGCGGCGGTCCAGGCTTCCTCCGCGTTGGCGACCGGTCGGCCCTCGGGCACCGGCACGCCGATGGCGGACAGCAGGGACTTGGTCAGCTCTTTGTCCTGGGCGATGGACTCGGCGATGGCGCTGGTGCGATCGGTTTCGGACGCCCAGATGCGGCGCTGGCGCGAACCGTAGCCCAGCATGACCAGGCTGCCGTCGGTCAGTCGGCGCGACGGAATGCCACGCGCCTCGGCGGCGCGGACGATGGCGCCGGTGCTGGGTCCCAGGCGAATCGACTGGTTGAGTTTGCGTAGCTCCTTGGCAGCCGCTTCCACATCGACACATCGGTCGGTGCGCACGGCAGCGAGCAAATCGACCGCGAGGGCAAAGGCCTTCCGGCCCACTTCCTCTTCTTGGTATTGCACCAGGATGCGAAACACGGTTCCGTCGTCCAGCTCGTGAACCACGGGCATGGCGATGTCGCAACCAGCGAAGCGTTGTAGCGCGGCGGCCAGCTCGGCGATGAGGCGCGCCTCGCCGTGGTGCGACTCGCACGCTTCGCTGCGATCCCAAACCGCTTGGGTCAGCTCACCCAGCTCTTTGGGCAGCCAGCCGCGCAAACGGCCGAGCATGGCAGGGGTCACCAGCTCGGCATCGACGGCCATGATGGCCTCGAGGAGGGTGTCGTCCGACCAGAGATTGGGACCGCGGAGGGTGCGAAGGTTGTTTGATTTCATCGGCTGCTTTCCATCCGCCCGATCCCCTCCAGAGCACTCGGAGGGCAAGACGGATATGAAAGTCAGACGGGCCGGCCGCGCTGAATATTCTAGCCCTGGCCCAAGCAATTCATTTATTTCGTGGCAACCTAAGCAGACTGATAATTCCAGAATGATTCTGAATGGTTGAATCTATCTCATGTGTTAACTCGACGCGGCGCTGGAGTCTCGCTAGGGGCCAATGCCGCCGCCATGCCTTCCCGGATGGCGTGGGGTGTCATGCCCAGCGCCACACCGGCCCCGACCGCGGCCAGAAGGCTCGCCATCGGCAGGGGTGAACGAAGTTGATCGACTTCAAGAATCGGTACGAGCTGTGCCATCTGCTTTGCGACGACGGTGCCCTTTTCAAGAGAAACCACCTGGCCCCCCTTGTCCAGGTGTTCGCGTATGAGCGGCGCCTCCGCGTCGCGGGCGAAGTACACGATCTTGCCGCGGCACTTGACCGCCATGGTGGCCACCTCGGCATCTTCGGCATTGAGGACCGCGAAGCCGTCGGGCAAGACCACATCCACGGGGGCGCGGATGGCCTTGGCAAGCAGGACGCGCTCTTTCTCGTCCGGTTCGAGAAGGTGCGCGCCCGCATCAAGGTTGGTCACCACAGCCACATCGCAGCGATCGAAGGCCAACCCTTCCTGGATCACCCTGCGTTCACTTGCCTCGAAGACGATGGCATCGACGAATGGGTTGACCAGCACGCGGCGTGCGCTAGCCGCGTCCGCGCAATCCTTGCTGGACAGCACACGCTGCCCAATGCGCAGCCCACGCGAACTCGCTTCTCCGACGGTGCGCGAATTCGCGGCCAGCATGGACGCCACCAGGGACGCCACCAGGGTCTTGCCGCTGCTTCCGGACACCGCGACCAGGGGCACGCGGCCGGATTCGCCCGGCGGGAACAGATGCTTCACGATGGCCTCGCCAACCGGGCGGGGATTTCCCACCAGTGGCTTCAGGTGCATGACCAGACCTGGGCTGGCGTTCACCTCGATCACGGCGCCGTTCTGCGCCTCCAGGGGCTGGCCAATGTCGGCCGCGATCAAATCGATTCCCGCCACGTCCAGCCCCACGGTCTGCGCGGCCACCACGCAACTGGCGGCGATGTCCGGGTGCATGCGCTCTGTGACGTCCACCGTGAGATCGCCGTTGTGATGGATAATGACGGTGCGGCCAGCGGCCGGCACGGCCGTCGTGTCGAGGCCCTGGTGGCGTAGCAGTTCGAGTGAGATTTCGTCGAGCACCAGCGGTGTCAGCGGCATGGCCGATCCCTCGCCGCGCCTGGGATCTTGGTTGGCCAGATTCACCAGTTCCTCGACGGTGTGGATGCCGTCGGCCAGGACCTGTTCGGCCTCGCCGCCGCTGGCGGCAACAGCTTCATCGCCGACCACCAGCACGCGGAATTGCGAGCCCGAGATGAACCGCTCGACCACCACGCCGCTGCCCTCGGGCGCGGCGATGTCGAAGGCGGCCTCCACCGCCGCGCGATCCTCCAGGCAAATGGAAACCCCGCGGCCGTGGTTCGCGTCTTGCGGTTTCACCACCACCGGCAGGCCGAGATCCTGGGCAGCGGCCCAGGCGTCTTCCCGGTTCAGCGCCGCGCGGCCCTCGGGCATGGGAACACCCACGGAATACAGCAGCTGGCGGGTCAGCTCTTTGTCCTGCGCGATGGATTCAGCCAGGGCGCAGGTCTTGGTTGTCTCGGCGGCCCAGATGCGGCGCTGGGCCTTGCCGTAACCGAGTTGCACCAGGTTGCCCTGGTTGATGCGGACATGTGGAATTCCGCGCGCCTTGGCGGCGCTGACAATGGCTTGCGTGCTGGGGCCCAGGCACAGCCTGTCCGCCAGTTCGCGCAGCCGGCGCAGGTGGCCCGGCACGTCGAAGGGCCGGTCGTCGATGGCTGCCAGCATGAGGTCGCGGCCGGTGCGTAGACAATCCTCACCGAAGCCAGGATCGAGGCATTCGACGACCACGCGGTACACGCCGCGCTCGCTGGTTTCCCGCGTGCGACCGTAGCCCACAGGCAAATGGGCCAGGGTCTGCAATTCTAGGGTCACGTGTTCGAGCACGTGGCCAAGCCAGGTTCCGTCGCGCAGGCGCATGAAGAAGCCGCCGCGCACACCTTCGCTGCATCGGTGCTCGATCATCGACGGCAGCCAGTCCGTCAGGCGATCCACGAAGCCGGGCAGGGTGTTCGAAGGTTGCGTATCGAAGGTGCCCAGGTCAACCCAAGCTTCAAGCACCGGGTAGTTGGCCCAAACATTGGGCCCGACAAGCGACAGGATTTTGCGAATCTGCATGATTTGAAAGCACCGCACGATGAACGGCGGCGCCATCCTGCCCCTCTCTGGGAACGAGCGCCAGATCGGATTCACGTGTTCAATTCAAGGTCCCGAGGATGCGCCTTTTCGCTGCGAAGGCGGCCTTCACCCTGCATTGCACGCGAACACAGAACGATGATACAGTGCGGCCATGTCGCGCCCGCTTGTTGTTCGAGAAGTACGATGCGTGCCTAGTTTGCTTGTTGGTTTCATCGTCGCTGTGCTGTGCAGTGGTTTGTCATTCCCTGCCTTGGCCGCGCCCGAAGCCAAGGCCACCGCCAAGGCCCACTACGAGGCGGCAACACGTCTGTACGATGTCCACGAGTACGGCGAGGCCCTGAAGGAATACAAAGCGGGCTATCTCGCAAAGCCGGACCCATCGTTTCTGTTCAACATCGCCCAGTGCTACAAGCGATTGGGGCAGGCCGAGCAGGCGCGCGAATTTTTCCGTGAGTATTTGAAGAAGGCCTCCCCTGACGAGCCCAATCGCGCCCAGGCCGAGGCGCGCATTCGCGAACTCGACACGCGCGAGGTTGCCGACACCACACCTCCGCCCGCGGCCGGAACCTCCCTCCTCGCGCCGGAGGCTGCACGAAGCGACAGGTCCGCGACCGGAGCGCCTGCCGACAAGACGCCGGCCTTGCCTTCCTCGGCGGCAACGGCCAATGCCCTCGGGGCCGAGCCGGCTGGGGTGGATCTGTCGGCCTCGACCACAAGCCATCCGGACAATCGCGCGCCGGCCGTCTATCAACCCTGGCAAACCTGGTGGTTCTGGAGCGGCGTGGGCGCGGTCGTGGTGGCCGGGACCGTTACCGCCGTGCTCCTGTCGAGAAGTGGGGGCGGCAGCCCGAACGTTTCTGGTGCAACCCTCGGCACGCGGACAGTGCTGCAGTGAAGAGCGCGAACGCGCTGGTGGGGTTGCTGGCGATCTTCACGGCGGCCTCCTGTGGAAACTCGTCAGATTCGTATTCCATCGTCATGGTGACCGTGACAGCGCCGCCGTCCATGCCAGCCGTTGTGCAGTTGCGCGCCGATCTCGCCAACGCCGGAAGATCGGACGTCGAATTGTTTCCCCAAGGCCAACCGACCAAGGCGATCACCTTCGACACCAGTTTCGCGTTGGCGCTGCCCACGTCACGTTCCGGCCAGCTCGATATCACCGTCAGCGCGCTTGATAGCGCCGGGCGGGTTGTGGCGGCAGGCTCCGGAAGCGCACAAATCGCCGTCGGTGGGCGCGTTGATGTGACGATCTCTCTCGCCTTGCCTGGCCAAGCAGACGCGGGGTCCAGCGATGCGGGTGCGGGTGAGGCTGGGCATCAGGTGCCTCCCGATTCCGGTCTCATCGATACACGCTTGTCTGTCGATGCTCTGCCGGAAGACGGTCCTTGGGGACAAGACAGCTTGGGCCCCGATGGCACAGGGGGCACGGACGTACCTCTTACCGGCGGTGCCGGCGGTGTGGGTGGCGTGGGCGGTGCGGGCGGAGTTAGCGGAATAGGAGGTGCTACTGTCGGGGAGGGCGGACGCGATGCGGGCGTCGGCGGCGCGGGCGGTGTCGGCGGTGGGGTGGGGTACGATGCCGGCGTTGACGTCGGCGGCCTTGGCGGAGGCGGGGGCGGTTGGTCCACAGGTGGCGCGGGCGGGACGGATGCACGTTGGGATGTTGCCAGCAGCGATGGGACCGGAGGTCTTTTTGCCACGGGGGGGGCAGGTGGCACGGGCGGCATTTCAATCACGGGTGGCGTGGGCGGGCTCGGTGGCCTTTCAACCACGGGTGGTACCGGCGGATCGGGCGGCACGGCGACGTCGAGTGACGCCGGTTCGACCGATGCATTTGCGAACGCTTGTTCGAGCACGCTGCCCTGTCCGTCGTATGCAAACTGCCAGGGGCAGCCAACCTGCAATCCGGCCACGGGATTGTGTTCGGCGCCCACCCAATGCAGCGTGTGCGGCAATGGGGCCTTAGAATTTTCCGAGCAGTGCGATGACGGGAACACCGTCAGCGGCGACCATTGCAGTAGCACCTGCAAAACCGAATTCTGTGGGGATGGCATCGTGCAGAGCAAGGCCTTGGCTTCGCTTTCCCTTGTCTATCTCGCGCGATCTTGCGGGGTCACCGTTGCGCAGGACATCTGGATGGTCCTCAATGGCATCGAGGTTGTCAGAGGTACGGTCAAGCCGACCTGCGATTGCGCACCCGGGATCGTCACGCTGCCGGTGACCAATCCGGTATTCCTGGCCCTCGGCAAGAATGGCTCGAATGTGGTGGAGGTGCATACGGCCGCCGAAATATCGTGGGCCGTGGTTCACTACGAAAGCCCAAGCGGTCCTGGGGATGTCTTCCTGGTCGACTATGGCAGCAACGGCGCGGCCCAGTACCGCCGGCCGAATCTCTGCACGAACGGTTCCTACCAAGGCCAGGAAGTCGCCACGCAAATGACCTTGGCGGGATCAGAGCAGTGCGATGACGGGAACAGCAATGGGGTCGGCAACGATCCGTGCGCGAGCAACTGCACCTTGAAGTAGTGGCCAGCGCCAAACGCGTGCGGAGCCTGGCGGCCCTCGGGACCCGCCTGCCCGCCCTGCCACACCCTCGGGCTTCGCCCTCGCCCTCGCCGCCAGCGTAGCGTCGCGGGAAGGTTTGGCGAGGCCGCGCGAAGCGCGGGGGTGGGAGGGTGGGTGGCGGGTGCCGAGTGCGCAGCTAACCCTCCTAGGGTTTCCATTACAATCGACTAGCCCGCCGCTCTTCTTGGACCGGAGCCAGCTGGTTTGGGTATGTCCGTTGGTGGTTCAATTGTGGTGAACAAGGCGGGCTAGAAGGCGGGCTGGTAGAAGGCCGAGGCGGGGCGCGCGAAGAGGAAGCCCTGGAAAAGGTCGCAGCCGAGTTCGGTCAGTACGTCGCGTTCGGCCACGGTTTCCACGCCCTCCGCCACAATCAGCATGTCCATCTCGCGGCACAGGGCCGCAACCGATCCGACGAGTTTGCGTTTGACCGTGCTGCCTTCGATGCCGCGCACGAGATTCATGTCCAGCTTGACGATATCGGGATCCAGCGTGGCGAAGCTGGTGAGGCCCGCGTAGCCCGCGCCCAGGTCATCCACGGCGATGCGGAAGCCGAGTTTTCGCAGGTCGCGCACGCGCTCGCGCACCTCTTCCAGGCCGGACAGCGGGGCGCGCTCGGTGATTTCCAGCACCACGTGATCGGCCATGGCCATGAGGGGGGACAGCGGATCGGTCAACTCTGGATCGAGCAGGTCATTGGGGTGCAGATTGACGAAGAGCAGCCATTCCTGGTTCATCTGACAGCGGCTGTGGGCCGCGAAGGCTCGCACGGCACGGCCAAGCTGGCGGGTGGCGCCCAGGCGTTCGGCCGCGTCGAGCACGTCGGTGGGATTGGGCAGCGTGGGCTCGGAGCTGCGCAGCAAGGCCTCGTAGCCAAAGATGGTCTTGGTGGCCAGCGATACGATGGGCTGGAAGGCCATGCCGAAGGAGGCCAACGCACGCGAGAAGCTGGCTTCGAGTCCCGCGCGATCCGAAGGTCCCGCGATGCCACCGATGCTGAGCGCTTCGCGCTTGAGACGTGCCAGCCGGTAGAGCTGCGTGGCCTGGGTGACGGTGTCGCGAAGTCCGTCCACCTCGAAGGGTTTGGGCAGGTAGCGAAACACACCGTATTCGATGGCCTCGGCCGCGCCTTCCCAGGATGGCTGCCCCGTGACGAGCAACACGGGCAAGTCGGCGTCGTGCTCGCGAATCGCGCGCAAGAGTTCAAGCCCTGTCATGCCCGGCATGTTGATGTCGCTGATGACCGCCGCGAATCCGCCCTGTGGAACCAGGGCCACGGCGTCCGCGCCGCAGGCGCAGGTCACCACATCGAACGAGGGCTCAAGCACGCGCGCGAGCAGTTTCAAGACCGACGGTTCGTCATCCACTACCAGGATGGCGGTTCGTCGTCCAGCCTGCCCCAGCGGCAACACCTTGCCCTCACCATTCGCATGACCCATGTGTCCACCTCCCTATCCGAATCCCAGCATGGTTGATACTTCGGCAGGCGCAAGGTCTAGGTTGAGGCCAGCATGGAAGGTGCCCGCGCCGCGCCTGGGGCAATCCTGCTAGAGTGCCTGCCCTCGGACCTCCCACCATGACGGATGTAACTGCCCACACCCTTGCGCCATTGCCCGGACTCGCCCTCGCGGAAGGGGAGGGGATGCTCGCCGTGTTCCGGCCAGACTTGGATGCCCAGCTTCACTACGCCGTCTGCGCCATCGTGCTGACCTCGCAAAGGGTGTGTTGGCAGGTAAGCGGCGGGGCCTGGTCGTCGCTACCGCTGTCGCCGGCGTTGACGCTGGAGCATCGCGAATACGCTGGGCTTGGTGAATTGCGCCTGGCGGACGGAACGCGCACGTTGGCGCGGTTCTTTCACACCCTGGCCGCCGGGGAAGGCGCGACGCAGTTTCTCGATGCCTTCGAGGCGCAGCAGGGCGCCACCCGATCCCGCCCGCGGCCGGCGGCTCCGGCCGATGAATCGTCCGAATTGCCCGTGAGCACCAAGTACCCTCTGTTCCGGCTGTTGCGTTTTGCGCGCCCGCATTTGCCTGCCGTGCTGGTGGGCTTCGGGCTCACGCTGGCGAGCACGGCGGCGGGATTGATTCCGCCGTACCTCACCATGCCTCTCGTGGATCGCGTGCTGGTGCCAGGCCAGGAGGGTCACCTTAGCTTGGAAGTCGCCTTGTCAAAGGTCGCCCTGTACCTGGGCGGTTTGGCCATCGCCGCCGTCGTGACTTGGCTTTTGGTTTGGGCGCAAGGGGCGCTGCTCGCGTTCGTGACGGAGAAGGTCGCGGCCGATCTGCGCAACCGCACCTTCGCGCACTTGCAGCGGCTCAGCCTCGAATACTTCGGCGGCAAGCGCACCGGCGATCTCATCGCGCGCATCAGCTCGGACACCGAGCATCTGTGTTCATTCTTGTCCGACACGCTGATCGATTTCGTCACGGATGTACTGATGATCGTTGGCACTTGCGCGGTCCTGTTCACCCTGGATCCGCTGCTTGCCACGGCGGCCATCGTTTCCTTCCCACCCATCGCGTGGCTCATCATCCGTATTCGAGGCCGCATGAACCACGGGTTCTTGCGCGGCGGGCGGGTGTGGTCGGCCATGACCAACATCCTGGCCGACACCATTCCCGGCATCCGCGTGGTCAAGGCGTTCTCGCAAGAGCGGCGCGAGATCGCGCGCTTCGTCCAGGCCAATCAGCGCATCGTCGAGGTCAACAACCGCAACAACAAGATGTGGACGTTCTTCTGGCCCGTGGTGGCCATGCTCAACCAGATCGGCTTGCTGGTGGTGTGGGCGGTAGGTGCGCGCCAGGTGCTGCACCACCAGATCACGGTCGGCATCCTAACTGCCTTCATCGCCTACATCAGCCGCTTCTACACCCGGGTCGAGAGCATGAGCCGCATGCTGACCGCCACCCAGCGCGCGTCGGCGGCGGCCCAGCGCCTGTTCGAGATCCTGGATCGCGTGCCGAGCGTCCTCGATCCCAAGGACCCAGTTCCCATCGGCGAGATGCGCGGCGAGATTCAGTTCGAACGGGTGTCCTTTCGCTATGGCAGCCGGCTCATCCTTGACGACGTCAGTTTCACGGTGGAGCCGGGCCAGATGATCGGTATCGTGGGCCACACCGGCTCGGGCAAGAGCACGGTGGCCAATCTACTGTGCCGCTTCTACGACGTGTCGGCCGGCGCTGTGCGCGTGGACGGCAACGACATCCGGCGGCTGTCCATCCATGCCTACCGCAGTCACATCGGTATCGTGCTGCAAGAGCCGTTCTTGTTCTTCGGCACCATCGCCGACAATGTGGGCTATGGCGAGCCTGGGGCCAAACCCGACCAGATCCTCGAGGCTGCGCGCGCCGCGCACGCACACGATTTCATCCTGAAACTGCCCGAATGCTACGACTCGCTGGTGGGCGAGCGCGGACAGTCGCTGTCGGGTGGCGAGCGCCAGCGCATCGCCATCGCGCGCGCCATCCTTGTCGATCCGTGTATCCTGGTGCTCGACGAGGCCACGTCCGCGGTGGACACGCACACCGAGCGCGAAATCCAGCGCGCCCTCGACAACGTGGTGGCCGGCCGCACCACCATCGCCATCGCGCACCGGCTAAGCACCTTGCGCAAGGCCGACCTGTTGCTGGTGATCAAGGACGGGCGCCTGGCCGAGCGTGGAACCCATGCGGAGTTGCTTGCGCTGGACGGGGAATAC